>Ga0078972_1010499_pt1 | contig 17251 bp, 15 predicted proteins | sample YelNatPaOPGAMG01_FD_67568 | JGI IMG/M metagenome (GOLD analysis project Ga0078972, IMG submission 67568) | Hot spring thermophilic microbial communities from Obsidian Pool, Yellowstone National Park, USA - OP-RAMG-01 (SPADES assembly) (version 2) | ecosystem: Environmental > Aquatic > Thermal... | reverse complement strand
TAGGCCTAATACTGGTAACCATAATTGCTGGAATACCAAGCACATTCTTAGGATTATACTGGATTTGGAAACATTACAAAGCCAAAGCAGACATTAAATCATCCATAAAAATACTTACATCATCATCTATCACAACTGCAACCACGCTTCTAGTCCTAAATCTTATAACGTGCGCAGATTGGATAGAACTGACGGTGGGAGGCTTAACTTTCCTAATAATGTATTTGATCATAGCCCCAACCATAGGCACAATTAACCAAACCGACATCAACAACCTCAAAACAATGTTTTCAGGATTAGGATTAATTTCAAAACTACTGAACATACCTTTGTCAATCATGGGAAAATTTTCAAAACTTTATGACAAAATCCACATTTCAAATTTTAGATAAGCCTTTTAGGCTTCAAATATAATAGTACACCCATGAGGCCTAAAGTTTGGGATTAAAATCTCTGTCAAACTCCATAGTGCAGTTTATAAGGCGTTTTGGGAAGACGCTGCTACTAATAACAGCTGTTTCTCTAGCGACATTGATTCTAAGTGCAGCAATCTCCATTTGGCTAAGCAACTCCCAAAACTTACATCTACCAAGCCTTGGCACCATCCAAGTGATGGGTGTCGAAGCCTTCGGAGGAGATATGAACGCCACGCAAGACGGAAAGCAGTTTATTGACTGGGGAACCGTTTACCCAGGATCAGCGACAAACCGCTCATTTAACATCAGAAGTGTAAGCAATAAGCCAATAATTCTTCAGCTGACAGTTTCAAACATCACATTTCAAAACTCTGAAGGAAATAATGTCATAGAAGCCTTGCCCGTAGAAGATCCGTTGCGCCTAACATGGAATTATACCGGTTTACCTCTTAATCCTAAAGAGCAAATTTTTGTAGTTCTAACTTTGGAAATATCGCCTGATCCAAGGTTCATCAATTTTATAATAGATAATGATGTGAAACAATTCTATTTCGATATAACCATAAAACCAGTTGGGCAAAATGAATATAGCACTTAACTAATGTCTATAACAAGTTGAAAATTTTCTATATCAATTCTACATATGGATTTAATTTTCCGATTTGACAGTTTAAAATGGAGAAAGGAGAGCTTAGATGCCAAGCACGGTTGTTTCAGTGATTATCCCAGCCTACAACGAAGAGAAAACCATAGGCAATGTCATCGAAGAAACAATCCAAATAATGGATGGTTTAGGGCTACCCTACGAAATCATAGTTGTCGACGATGGCTCAACAGACCGAACTAAAGAAATAGCAAGCAGGTACAAGGTCACAGTACTATCCAACGGAAGAAACCGTGGAAAAGGCTACGCCTTGAGAAAAGGGTTCCAACACGCTCAAGGCGACATAATTGTAACCATCGATGCGGACGGCTCCCACAAACCGAAAGAAATTCCAGATTTGATTAACCCGCTATTTAATGGAGCCGACATAGTGGCGGGTTCAAGATTTTTAGGTAATGGGCAAAACCACACATCCAAACTCCATATATTGGGCAACCACCTCATTAACATGACAATAACGGTCTTAACAAGAAAATTTATCACAGACAGCCAAACAGGACTAAGAGCCTTCAAAAGAGAATTCCTCCAAAAAATAAGCCTTCAATCCTGTGGATATGAAATTGAAACCGAAATAACCGTTAAAGGACTAAAAAACGGCTTCAAATACCATGAAATCCCAATCAACTGTGGACGGAGAGAATACGGCATCTCAAAGTTAAGAATGCTCTCCGACGGAGCTAAAATACTCAAAACTATCTTAGAATCCACCGTCAAAAATAGCCACAGTTAAATTACACAAGGAAAAGTTCAGAAAAATTGCACGCTCGCGCGTTTGCCACATAGAGAGTTAAAAGTGAACACTGTTCCAACCCACAAATAGCGTAGCGCGCGAAATTTTCAAAAAGAATTCAGCAAATAGAACTTCATGACAATGTTATAGAAATATGATCCATATGAACTTATTAATAAGAATATGACTACTCTGATAGTAGAGGACTTAAAAAATGAAGACAAAATACGCCATTCTATTTCTAACCTTCTGTTTATTTATATGTCCGTTTATTAAAATTTCATATGCCGGGTGGGATTCCATAAACTCTGGTTATGCGGTGACCACAAATTACCAAGGCAAAATAGTTCCACCTGGAACACTTGTTACTGCTACGGCAGGCACAACGGATCATAACGTGAAAAACGTTACGTTTTTATGGAAATACCCTAATGAAACCGTCGCGTATGAAATAAACGTTCAGGTTTGGAGCAACGGTTCCACATATAATGGTAAAACAATCTATTATGCAACTAGTTCATATAGGCCTTATGTCGAAGGCGACTGGGGGGTCCAAGCCTTATTCATAGGAGAAGGTGGCACTAAAAAAGCTAATCAAACTGATGTTATTAGCATCAGATCATCATCCTTTAATGTTATACCAGACCTTCCCATAGTTGGCACTGCTGGTTCGGTTGTAACGATGCTTCTTGGATTTAGCATATTTTTACGTAAGAGGAAGAAACAACTGTAAATTTTAGATGATAACAAGCCTTTAATGGTTCAAAAAGTTTTAGTCAACGTATAGAAACCTTAAATGATGCGCCGTTGTATTTTAATTTGGAAATGTGTCCTGAAGCAAAAAAAGAAAAACCGGAAAGAAAATCCGACGATAAATCATCCGAATTGACAACCGCACAATATTTAGTGGAGACAATAAAGCAACTCCAAACCGAGGTTGAAGATCTTAAACAAGAATTAAAAAGGATTAAGGGCGTGCCTTTTGGAAAAATAGGTTTAGCTTTCATAATTCCGGGTGCGTTGGCACTAATTTTCTCGATTTATAATAACTCGAACATTCTAGCCTTCATAGGTTTAGGATTAACATTTTGGGAGCCGCGCGCGCATGGCAACAGTAGTCATACGCGTTTTTCAACCTTTCTGAAGATCACGATAAAAAAGAGATTTCTTACGAAGAATTTTCCGTCCCTATTATAACTATATCAAATGAAAATTCTGTGATTTCTGTTTCTTTAATGGCTTCCAATACATTCATGGTTAAGGCTGCGCTAATGGTTTGGTTCACGTTTAGAACTTGCCCTGTGCAGTTCCAGTTTAGTTTCACGTAGTCGCCGGCGTTTGTCGGTTTCCATTTGTCTGTTGTCATGTTAAGTGTTATCTTCGTGTTTCCAATATTTTTTATCCAAATAATTTTTGTGCTGGTTGTTCCTGGCGTCAATAGCCCCCAATCGATGGATGTTAAGTTATTCTTGCAATCTTTATCGCTGTAAACGCCTACCTTGACGGCTTTGACACTTCCATAGTTTGGGGCTCTGTAGTAGGCTATAAGCGAAGTTGCAGCTAAGGCTGTTATAATCATTGCCGTTAGTGAGATGGCAAAGATTGCGGCAATGTTAAATTTTTGTGTTTCCATTTGGGGCACCGAGCGAAGAAGGGTATATTAAATCTTAATAAACATTACTGTTTAAGTTAACAACACAAATACAGAACAATTACAGCAGTGTTGACAGCTATTCTGCCAGCACGGCGCAAGCTGGCGGCTGTCAACACCTAAATGAAATACTATAAATTTATTACGCACTTTGGCTGTTTGGCTGTTTTAGGCGAGGATGGGAGGAAAATAAGTCGTTTGCGGTTGGACATTTCGCCTTGGGATATCTCGTCGCAAAATTGACGGCGCAAGCAACTGAGACTAGGATGAATATTCCTCTTGTGATGACGCTTTCAGTTATTCCAGATATTGACATACTGCTTCCTTTCATTGAGCACCGCGGTCCCTTCCATTCAATATTAATGGCAACCATAATTTTCGTCCCAATACTTGTTTTATATGGCAAAAAAGGGCTTCCCTACTACGTAGCCTTGATTCAACATTCACTGTTAGGCGATTACATTAGCGGAGGGAGGGTACAACTTCTGTGGCCTCTAACACAGAGGCTCTTTGGAATAGAGATAAGCATCGTAAGCCCAACAAGCATAACCCTAGAATGGTTGACCTTCCTAACCGCGACAGTGGTCATGTTAAAAACCAAGGATATGCAAACGCTATTTCAGCCTCACAACTCTAACTTGATTCTTGCCATACCAACATTTACAGTGCTTCTGCCAACATTTTTTGCCTACCCTCTGGAAGTCCCCATTGCTCTAGTGCCACCGCACCTCGTATTCCTAATTCTATTTCTTACATCTCTACTCATAGATTTGAGGAAAATTTAAGCTTAAATCCTAAATGAACATTTTCAAAATATAGTATTGTGCGTTAATATGCCGAAATTGCACAAAAAAGTTTATTAGTTAGCTGTGTAGTCTTACGTGTTTAGCTTCGATATATTGGAGACTTTTTAAGCTGGATGATCCAAAGCTCCGGAGGAAATTAAAAGTTTGAAAGAACCTGCATCACGCAGCTTCCATCCATGTTTAGTTAAATGTGAAAGTTGTGGGGTTGTTGAGAATGACTGAGTTTTCAAAGGAAGATGCTAATCTTCTGTTAAATGCTTTTTTTAAAGAAAAGGGGTTGGTTCGTCAGCATTTAGACTCCTACAATGAGTTTATAGATCATGGCCTACAGGAAGTTATAGACGAAGTTGGCGAAATTCCCATAGAGGTTCCAGAATGCCCATACAAGGTGAAGCTTGGCCAAGTTTGGATAATAGACCCACAGACAAGAATAAGCGGCCCATACGTGACGGAGGTTGATGGGACAAAACATGAAATATACCCAATCGAGGCTAGGCTCCGCAACCTAACTTATGCAGCTCCAATAGCCCTTGAAATGACTCCGGTGGTTGATGGCCGAGAACAAGACACGGAGCTTGTCTACATTGGCAACATTCCCGTAATGTTGAAGTCTAAACTTTGCTTTTTGTCACAGCTTTCCTGCGAGGAGTTAATAGCGTGTGGAGAAGACCCCGACGACCCAGGCGGATACTTCATCGTTAACGGCTCTGAACGTGTAATAGTTGCCATGGAAGATTTGGCTCCAAACCGCATAATCGTTGACATAGACGAGAAAGGCGCCACGCCAGTTTATCAGGCTAAACTATTCTCCACAACAGTGGGCTTCAGGGCTAGAATAGAGCTAAAACTGAAGTCTGACGGTGCCTTATACGTTACCATGCCTGGAGTGCCCACCGATATACCCTTCGTCATTGTTATGCGCGCCTTGGGAATGGAGTCCGACAAGGAGATTGCAGAGGCTGTGTCGCTTGACGAAGAAATACAAGGCGAGCTGGAACCTTCCTTTGAAAAAGCTGCCGGAGTTGACACCGTCCGAGAAGCCATTTTGTATATTGGAAATCGTGTGGCCCATGGACAAGTTGAAGAATATCGTATACAAAAGGCTGAGGCAGCCATAGACAAAAACTTCCTACCCCACTTGGGGAGGACAAGTCAAAGCCGAAGGGATAAAGCCCTATTTTTGGGCGAGATGGCATGCAGAGTTATTGAACTGAAACTTGGGAAAAGGCAGCCGGACGACAAAGACCACTTTAAGAATAAGCGTTTAAGGCTTGCAGGCCCGCTTTTGGCTGATTTATTCCGTGTGGCTTTCAGAAACCTCGTCAGAGACATAAAATATCAGCTTGAAAGGATAGGTGTAAAGGGCCCAATAATAACTGTTTCTGCCGCCGTTCGTCCGGGAATTATCACTGAAAGGCTTCAACATGCGCTTGCAACTGGAAACTGGGGAAGGGGACGGGTTGGTGTAACACAGCTTTTAGACAGGACAAACTATCTTTCCACGCTTAGCCATCTGCGGAGGCTTCAGTCTCCACTGAGCCGAAGCCAGCCGAACTTTGAAGCCAGAGACTTGCATCCAACCCACTGGGGTCGCCTATGCCCCAATGAAACCCCTGAAGGGTCAAACTGCGGACTTGTTAAAAACCTAGCCCTATCAGCATGCATTTCTGTTGGAGTTAACCCGGAAAAAATTAAACAAGTATTGTTTAGCATGGGTGTGGTTCCGGTTTATGAGGCAAACGAGACGTTGAAGCGTTTTGGCGCTAAGGTTTTCGTTGATGGAAACATTGTGGGATATTGCGCTTCACCTGAAAAACTTGTGCAGGAATTTAGGCAGCGGCGAAGGATGGGAGAAATCTCCACAGAAGTAAACATAGCCTACTTCTCTAAAGTTCACGGTGAAAGGGAAGAAGTTTACGTGAACTGTGATGAGGGAAGAGTGAGGCGTCCGTTAATAATAGTTGAAGATGGTGTTCCCAAACTTCAGCCAGAGCACGTTGAAAAAGTGACTCATGGAGAATGGACTTGGGAAGATCTTGTTAAAAACGGCATAATAGAATATCTGGACGCGGAGGAGGAAGAAAACGCCTACGTAGCCATAAGCCTAGGAGAATTAACCCGTGAACACACACATTTAGAAATTGCAACCCACACTATCCTCGGCATATGTGCATCCACAATTCCCTATGCCGAGCATAACCAGTCGCCCCGTAATTCTTATCAGGCGGCAATGGCCAAACAAGCTTTAGGCATTTTTGCTACAAACTTTCCTCTTCGTGTAGACTCAAGGGCTCATATACTTCATTATCCACAGACGCCTCTGGTTGAAACCGCCCTCATGGAAACCATGGGTTATAAGCTTCGCCCTTCTGGGCAAAACTGCATAGTGGCGGTTCTATCTTTTGAAGGCTACAACATGGAGGACGCCCTAATATTCAACAAAGCCTCAATAGAAAGGGGCTTGGGGCGCTCAACCTTCTACCGAATATATGAGGCTGAATGCCGCCAATACATGGGTGGATTAAAAGACAAATTCACCATCCCCGAACCTGGAACAAGAGGCTTCAGAGGGGAACAATATTATAGGCTGCTGGAGCCGGATGGAATAATAAGTTTAGAAGCACAGGTAGCCGGTGGAGACGTTTTAATAGGAAGGACAAGTCCGCCAAGGTTTCTTGAAGAATACAAGGAGTTTGAAGTTAAAGGCCCCTCTATGCGTGATACATCGGTGGACATGAGGCCTTCAGAAACGGGTATTGTTGACGCCGTTTTCATAACAGAATCCGGTGAGGGAAGCAAACTTGTAAAAGTTAGAGTTCGAGATCAGAGGATTCCAGAGCTAGGCGACAAGTTTGCATCCCGCCACGGCCAGAAGGGAGTTATCGGGCTTATTGTTCCTCAAGAAGATATGCCCTTCACAGAAGACGGCATAGTTCCAGACGTGATAATAAATCCCCATGCAATCCCCTCGAGAATGACCATTGGCCAATTTGTTGAGTCGATAGCAGGCAAAGTTGCAGCCATGAGGGGAAAATCCGTGGATGGAACGCCATTTTCAAACGAAAAGCCAGAAGAGCTTAGAAAAGCCTTAATAAAGCTTGGTTTCAGCCACACTGGCAGGGAAGTCTTCTATAACGGTGTTACTGGCGAAAAGTTTGTCGCAGACATTTTCGTTGGAGTTGTGTATTATCAGAAGCTGCATCACATGGTTGCAGATAAAATACACGCGAGGGCAAGGGGACAAGTGCAAATGCTAACGCGTCAACCAACAGAGGGAAGAGCGAGAGGTGGCGGTCTAAGGTTCGGAGAGATGGAGCGAGACTGCCTCATTGGACATGGAGCGGCGATGCTTCTCCACGATAGACTGCTGGAAGAGTCAGACAAATACACCTTATATGTTTGTGAAAACTGTGGCCATATAGCCTACTATGACATGAAACAAAGGAAACACGTTTGCAGACTATGCGAAGACAAGGCGAAAATTTCACCAGTCACGGTGTCCTATGCTTTTAAGCTTCTTCTGCAAGAATTAATGAGCCTCTGTATAGCTCCAAGGTTAAAGCTTAAGGAGAGGGCGTGAAATGGCAGTGGAAGAAGTTGCCCATAAAGTTGTTGACGAAATCCGCTTCGGATTACTGTCGCCACAAGAAATACGCAAACTGTCGGTTGTTGAAATTCAAACTCCCGATACGTATGATGAGGATGGAGCTCCGATAACTGCTGGACTTATGGATGGAAGATTGGGCACTCTTGAGCCTAGGCAGAGGTGTAAAACATGTGGAAACACGGCGATACGCTGTCCGGGGCACTTCGGCCACATTGAGCTTGCAGTTCCAATAATCCACATAGAATTTGCAAGAATAATTTATGACCTTTTGAGGACAACCTGCAGAAACTGTGGGCGAATTCTCCTTCCAGACGATTCAATTAAAAAGCTGCGGGCTAGAATTGAAAGAACACGTCAGCTTTTGGGAACGGTTCCAGATGAAATGTTTAAGAGGATAATTCAAGAAACCAAAGCCAAAACTTGCCCCCATTGTAATGCTCCCCAATACAAGATAAGCTTCGAAAAACCAACAAAATTCAGCGAAGAAATCCCGGAAAGCGGCTCTCAACTTTTGACGCCGAGCATGGTTAGGGAGAGGCTTGAACGTATACCCAACGAAGACCTTGAACTTTTAGGCTTCGACCCAAAAAACGCCCGTCCAGAATGGATGGTTCTGCAAGTTCTGCCCGTTCCACCAGTTTATGTTCGGCCGTCCATAACCTTGGAGTCTGGCATACGCTCGGAGGACGATTTAACTCACAAGCTTGTGGACATAATACGCATTAACCAAAGGCTAAAAGAAAACATGGATGCTGGAGCCCCAACGCTTATAATTCAAGACCTTTCAGAGCTTCTTCAATATCATGTTACAACCTACTTCAACAACGAAGCTTCAGGAATACCGCCGGCAAGGCATCGTTCAGGCAGAGCCCTTAAAACGCTTTCACAAAGGCTTAAGGGAAAGGAGGGAAGATTCAGAAGCAACCTTTCCGGCAAGAGGGTGGACTTTTCAGCCCGAACAGTGATATCTCCAGACCCTAACCTAGACATTAACGAGGTTGGTGTCCCCCTCGAAGTTGCCATGAGGCTTTCAGTGCCCGAAAAAGTAACCCCATGGAACATCGAAGAGATGCGGAAACTTGTCATAAACGGGCCAGCAAAATATCCCGGGGCTCTGTACATTATCCGTCCAGACGGTAAACGCATTAGGCTTGAATTCGTGGCTGACAGAGAGAAAATTGCTGAGGCTCTGGAGCCCGGATTTATTGTTGAAAGACACCTTAGAAACGGCGACATAGCCATATTCAACCGTCAGCCATCCCTTCATAGGATGTCTATAATGGCGCATTATGTACGTGTTCTCCCATACAAGACTTTTAGGCTGCACCTATGCGTCTGTCCGCCTTACAACGCGGATTTTGATGGAGACGAAATGAACCTTCACATACCCCAGAGCGAGGAAGCCCAAACAGAAGCCCGTTTATTGATGCAAGTTCAAGACCAAATACTCTCTCCGAGATTTGGAGGCCCAATAATAGGGGCTATCCGAGACTTCATAACCGCTGCCTATCTATTCACGAGAAAATCCAACTACCTCACGAAAGATGAGGTTAGCCGGCTGCTGATAGCAGCTGGATATGAAGGGCCTTTGCCTGAGCCCCAGATTAAAGAACCGCAGCCCATGTGGAGCGGGAAGCAAATCTTTAGCCTATTCCTTCCGAAGGATTTGAATTACGTTTTGAAGGCTAACATTTGCCGCGGGTGCCAAAAATGCTTAAAGGAGGAATGCCCCTACGACGCTTATGTTGTTGTTAAAAACGGTGAACTCAAATGCGGCATAATCGATAGGCGCTCTATAGGCGCCGAACAGTCGGAAAGCCTCCTCCACAGAATAATAAAGGATTATGGAACAGGAGCAGGACGAGAGTTTATTAACAAAATTACGCGGTTGTTAAAGCTTTTCCTAACCATGCGGGGTTTCACATACTCCTACGAGGAGCTTGTTCTTTCCCCGCAAGCTGAAAATAAGATAAAGAAGATTATGGAAAGAGTTGAGAAAAGAATAGGAGAGCTTGTCGAAAGCTACCGCAACGGCACACTACAAAGGCTTCCAGGACAGACCCTTGAGGACTCATTTGAAATTTACGTTATGAACGAGCTGGCTAAGGCGAGGGATGAATCTGGAAAAATTGCTGACGAAGACTTCACTCTTGAAAATTCGGGTATAATTATGACGCGCACAGGCGCCAGAGGTTCAGCCTTAAACATTGGCCAGATGAGTGCATGTGTGGGACAGCAATCGGTGCGTGGAAAACGCATAATGAGGGGATATGTAGGCCGGGCCTTACCCCACTTTAAGCCGGGTGATCCAACGCCCAAAGCAAGGGGCTTCGTTTACTCCTCATACCAGAAGGGGTTAGACCCCATTGAATTCTTTTTCCATGCCATGGGAGGAAGGGAAGGTCTAGTGGACACGGCTGTTAGAACGCAGCAAAGTGGTTACATGCAGAGACGGCTAATTAACGCGCTTGAACACCTCCGTTTGGAATATGATGGAACTGTGAGAAGTTCAGCGGGAGACATTATACAATTTAAATATGGCGAGGACGGTGTTGACCCTGCCAAAAGCGACCATGGAAAGGCTGTAAATGTGAGCCGTCTGATTGAGCAGATAAGAATAGGAATGGAAAAAGGTAAGCCGGCCTCTCCAGAATACATTAAAAACAAGCTGAAAGAGGTTGAGGATCAGCTGACACCATTACTTATAAGCGAACTTAAGCAAGGCTTGACAGAGGCCAAATTAAGCAAGGAAGGAGTCGATAAAGCCATAGAATTAACAGTGGAGCATTATAAGAGAGCCCTAATGGAGCCCGGTGAAGCAGTAGGCATTGTCTCCGCCCAGTCCATAGGCGAGCCGGGCACCCAGATGACTCTCCGAACTTTTCACTATGCTGGTGTTAGAGAGCAAAACGTAACCCTTGGCTTGCCTAGGCTTATAGAAATCGTAGACGCCAGAAGGGTTCCGTCGACGCCGATTATGGTCATCTACCTAGACGAGAAGCATAGAAAAAGTAGGGAGTTCGCTGTTAAAATCGCGCGGAACATAGTTTACACAGCTTTGGAGAACATAGCACAAGCAATCTATCAAGATCCAGTACGTGAGGAAATAGTTGTAGAACTGAACAAGGCTATGATGGAAGATAGGGGAGTAACCATTCAAGAGTTAAAGGATAAACTGAAAATAGCAAACTGCACGGTGAAAATAAGTGGAAATCGCATTCACATAAAGCCGAAAAAAGCTGAAGCCCTCAAAAAGCTCTTGGATAAGGTTTCCGCCTTCTACATTAAGGGAGTTCCGGGCATAAAGCGTGTTCTGGTTACAGAGGAGCATGGTGAGTGGGTCATTCGAACCGACGGCTCAAACCTTCCCAAAGTTTTGGAGGTCTACGGGGTGGACACCACCAGAACAACAACCAACAACATCCACGAGATAGCCAAAACCCTTGGAATAGAGGCTGCACGAAACGTTCTAATACAGGAGGCTAAAAGCGTGTTGGAAGAACAGGGACTAGACGTTGACATACGCCACGTTATGCTTGTGGCAGACATGATGACCGCCACTGGTGAAGTGCAACAGATTGGAAGGCACGGCATAAGCGGCAAAAAGGCAAGCGTCCTAGCCAGAGCAGCCTTCGAAATAACTGTTCCCCACATTGTGGACGCTGCCATCCGAGGGGAAAGCGATCCGCTGGAGGGTGTGACTGAAAACGTTATAGTTGGTCAATCCATTCCAGTCGGCACCGGCTTAGTGGAACTTTTTATGTCCACGTCGGAGTTAAAGAGGGATAATAAATGATAGACATAGATAAGGCAATAGCAACCGCCGTTAAAACCGGCAAGGTCTATTTTGGAGCAAACTTCGCCATACAAAGCGCGAAGACTGGAAAAGCCAAAATGATAATAGTTGCCTCCAACTGCCCAGCTGAAATCCGCAACGACATAGAATATTACTGCAAGCTCTCCGGCATCCCGCTCCTAGTTTATAAGGGTTCGTCAACAGATCTGGCCATGACCTGTGGAAAACCCTTTATGGTTTCAGCGTTAACTATAAGAGAGCCCGGTGATTCAGAAATTCTTAAGTTAGTAGAAACCGGTGAAACAGAAGAGTCCAGCGGAGGAAACGAATGAACAGCGGAATAAAGTTCACAAGCACAGAAATGAAGTATATAGCCCTTTTTGAAAGCATAAGCGGCGCCACAGTTAAAGACTGCATAGTGGACGAGGAGCAGGGCCGCGTAATCTTCGTTGTCAAAGAAGGCGACTTGGGTGCGGCGATAGGAAAAGGCGGAAGAAACATAAGGCTTCTGGAACGCATGACAGGGAAAAAACATGAAATAATTGAACATTCTGAAGACCCGGTTCAATTTATAAAAAACGCTCTAAAACCCGCCATGGTTCAAGAAGTTAGAATAACCGAGAGACCAGACGGCAAAACAATGGCGGTTGTGACAGTTCATCCAAGAGACAAAGGTGTCGCCATAGGGAAAAACGGGAGAAACGCCGAACGCCTCCGCATGCTGGTGAAACGCTACTTCCAAATCCAAAACGTCAGCATAGTCTAAACCAGCAAAAAGAGGGAAGCAAAACATGAGGAAAAACTTAACCATAGTAATCACCATAATCCTCTCAGGATTCAATCTAGTTAACCGCGTTTACGCCGCAGAAGAATCACTCATAAACCAGTTTCTAGGCAGCCCGCTTTTAATTCTCGCGGTTATAATAGCAATTGATATCATAGCCTTCTTGTACAGAAGAATTAGAAAGTGAAAGTAGAAACGTTGCGTTGCACCTTAACTTCACTGGTTTTAGTAAGAGCGTTACGCATTTAAGAATATTGATTTTCCATCATTTGACACAACTGTTTTCCCTGGAATCTTTAATACAATCTTGTTTTTGTTTGAGATAAAAGTCATGTTGCGTGTCTTATAGACAATCTTGGAATTTTTAGTGATTAACATGTCTAAGCCAGAGATTTCGCCGCTTGTAAAAGCGAAGATGACGCCTTGCTCGAAAGTGTCGCATCCGTGCACTTTTGTGCTTTCTCCTAAGAGACGTTTGCATAAATCTTCAGCTCTTTCGATAAATTCGCGTTCCTCTACATATCCTTTCTTTGCAAGGTCTTGTCTGTTTGCAACAATGAGATTTTTGAGAACTTGCTCAATGTTTCCAATCATTATGAAAGGTTTTTCAATCTCTTTTTCAATGGGCTTGCCGATGGCGCCTTCATTAGTTTCGATAATTGTGTCCAAAATTAACTTTCCGTCGCCGTGAAACACGCATCCTATTTTATGGTCGTTTGCTTTTATCAACACAACCAATGTATCTTTGCTGATTTCTATAATGCCTTTTTCCGCTTTCCACAATGTTGTTGCCTCTCTTACTTTTTGAACAGTGTCATCCAGTTGATAATTGTGCCATATCATTCTAAATCACTCTCTTCCACGAACCTTGCCACCTTAAATGCCATTCTGTAGGCAGTTCTTCCAGGCATTGTTATAAGATAGCGTCCCCTTACTTTTTCCTGAACCACGAGACCTGCTTCTTCCAAAATTTTAAGGTGGCTTAAAAGAGTGCTTGTTGTGATTTCCGGAAGTTTTTCTTGTAACTCGTTTACATATTTGCCTCCGCTCATGAGTTCCTTTAATATTTTTAACCTATGTTCGTGGCTCAACGCGTTCATTATTTCAGCTGTTTTCGAAAAGTCTACGGTCGCTTCTTCCTTTTCGCTAACTTTTCCCTTTATTATTTTCACGCCTCTTGGGCCTATGAATATGGATTTTACAAGTTCTCCGTGGATACTTTCAGCTACGCTTTCTAAGACGTCTTCAACGGATTCTCGGATGTTGTTACTGATGTCTATGTAGAATTTGTATCCCTTTTCTTTTCTTCGCTCTTGGACTTCTCTAAGCTGTTCCTTTAAACTTGCAATTTCGTTTCTGAGCTTTTTTATTTCTTCTTTAACATCCTCTTCAGACAAAGCTTATTTCCCCCAAATTTATTTCTATCTATTTTAATTCGATAATTATCGAATTTAAAATGATGGATATAAACTTTGCGACTCCTTAACCTAAATGGTATGAAAACACAAAACCTACTTTGACAGGAGAAGGTCTATTAGCGCTTTCTGGTCCACTTCCGCCCGTGTTCGCCAGTCCAGATACAACTGTTCATTTTCGTCTTGGGTTAAGTATCCATAGCGTATGTAACGGTCTATGTTTAGACCTACTTTCCAACCCGGCAACTTTTCGCGTAGCAGCTCTTCCACCTCCTTGCGGGGCGCTTTCCCCTTTTTTGATATTATGTAGGCTATTGTTATGGCTAGTCCCGCCAAATCGTCTATGCGCCAGCCAATCATTTTAGCCTCTTTTGGCGTTAGGCCGCCGCGAAGCGTTATGTAAAATCTTGCCTTGTCCAACTCTTCCAGCGTCGGCTTTTCAGAAGTGGGCTTTTCCTCTTCGAAAACCGTTTTCACCTGCAAGTCTAATGGTTTGAGATATTCATCCAATATGCTTAAAACTTTTGGGTAGTCTGCGCCCAAGGCTTTTCGAAGTTCCCAACCCTTAACTCCAGGCTTCTTATGTCTGCGATAGAAGAGCATGTGAACGGCGCGTTTTATCTTGCTGGCGTAGACTGCTTTTCGCTTACTCATTTAGGCTTTTCCGCCTCCCCTTCTCCATTTCATCCACTCTTCAAGGGTTACGGCTATTGGTATCGAAACCAGCTGTTTTTTGGCTATGCGCCTCTGCTGCTTTTCAAAAGGCTTAATGAAGATTTCCTCCTCCAAAGGGTGAACTTCAAGGGTTGCATAGCCATATGTGACAAGAAAGCTTGCCATGAAAGCCTTGCGGATTGTCTCCTCATAGGTTTCAGCGACCACAAAATCCCAGTATCTTATTCTGCCATCCTCACCTTTTTCAGCAACAAGCCTTTTAAGCTCGTTCCAGAAGCTTTCCAACTCCTCTGTGAAGGCTTTATCCTGCAGAATTTTAAGCCTAATAAGCTCTTCGCGTGAAGCAACCCCGCCAGCCTCCTCCGGTGCTGGAAACTCTTTCCACCTGTCCTTTAAAGGTGGAAGGGTTTCCCAGTACCGCAGCGCCTCTTTTAGGCTGTAAAATGAAATCTGCTCAAACTCAACTATCGGATGCCAAGCACCCAGAAAAGCCTCTACAATAGCCTCTTTCTCTAAGCGTTTAATCTTCTCTTCCAAGAGAAATGGGTCTGTATAGAGGGATGTTGAGCGATGTTTAACCCATTCGCTTTGAAGCCTAACAACTGATGCAAGGCGGTTTATTGCTTCAGCGTCTAGGCATAAGTCTTCCGGCTGCTCCCAATCTGGGAAAAACTCCCTAACAACCCTTATTATTTCATCTACATCCACGAGAAACGGGTCTAGGGAACGCTCCTCAACAGTTCTGCACATTTCAATTACTCGTTGAAGCCTCTCCCGCCCGATTTTGACGCGTTCCCGCTTTGACTGCATTAAGCAACCTCTTTGATTATGGATTTACCCTCAACATTCTGAACTGTAATAATGTTTACATCGTCTTGTGCGAAGGTAACTTGGCTTGGGGTAATCACAACATACTGGGCATTGGCGTTCTTAACGGTTGAAATAAGCATTTGAGCTATTATTTCACGGTTCTTCGGGTCCATGTGGACGTCATATTCGTCCACTGCGCGGAAGGGTGAACGCACATGCTGCTGCAAAGCCAAGAGAAAGCTCATCGTCGCTGTTGTTCTTTCACCCCCGCTTTGTGTGTAGGCGTTAAGCGGCACTGGTTTTCCACCCTTAAAGCCCACCAAAATCTCGAGTCCAGCTGCCTCGATGTCATGCTCGTTTATCAGCCTAACTTCGCCAACTGCTTGAGACCGCGCCAAAATCTTCTGATACTCTAGGTTTACACGGTCTAAAAGGCTTTGAATTACTGTTCGCCATGTTTGCATCCGCGTCTTAACTTCTTCCAAGGCTTTTTCTCGGTTTTCAGCCACCAGCCGCGCCTTTTCCTTAAGTTCCAAATAAAGCTGTGAATAAGATTCATACATGCGTTCCACATCTTCAGAAACTCCAGCTAAAGCGGCTAAGTGCCCATCCGTTATGCTAATTTCATCCAAGATTTCGCCAACACTTTTAACAACAGCGATTCTTGGTCCAGTTTCTTCAGCCTTCTTAACAGCCATGTCCAGCTGGGCTTTTGCATCTTTCAGCGCCCTCTCTAATTCTTCTATGTTGGCTTTGGCGTTTTCCATGCGATAGTTTAGCAGTGCAAGCCTAACCCTAGCTTCAAGGATTTGGCCTCCAATCTTTTCAACCTGCTCCTCCAGAATCTTCGTCTCAGTCTGCTTTCTGTTTAACTCCTCATCAAGCTTTGAAACTTTCAGCCTCGAATTTTCTATCAGCTCTTTAAGGCTTTCTGTTTTTAAAAGTTTTAGGTGTTTTTTGCCTTCTTGGGCTTCACTTTCTATGAAGGCTGCTTCTGTAATTAGCTGCTCGCACAGCGATATTGTGGCTTGGCTTCCAGCTTTCTCCCTTTCAAGGCTTATGGTTTCGTTTAGGCTTTTCTTCCATTCGCCCTTCAGCCTTTCAAGCTGACTCTGCTGGGCTTGGAGCTGTTCCTCGGCTGTTTCGGCTTCACTTTCAATCTGCCTTAAGAGGGCCAGCTCCTTACCGTGCTTCTCTTCCAAATCTTTTACTATGCTTTCTCTGCGGTTCACCTCAGCCCACGCCAGTTCCCGCTCTAAGAAACGCCTTTTTGCCATCAACTGCTTCTTCTCTTGGAACCTGTCGTACTGTTCTCTCCAATAGTTAAGCGTCTGCTCCGCCGACTCCAAAAGCTTGTTTATGGACTCTTCTTGGCTTAATATTCGCGTAAGCTTTTTCTGGGCTTCAAGCACGTTTTCACGGTAAGCCTCAAGCCCAACAGCCGCCTCAACCATCCGCAACTTTTCTTGAGGCGAAAGCACAGTGAACTGCTCCACCATGTTCTGATGCATAATAATAAGCATGTTATCCGGGTCAACACCCAGCTTAGCCAGAAGCCTTTCCACGTCCTGCTTTGAAGCGGCCCGATTCTCAAGCTCAAACCAGTACTTGCCATCCCGCCTCAAAACCCGCGTCAAAAAAATCTGGTCCTTATTAAACTTTGGAACTGGGCGTTTTCCACCTTGCTTAGTATTATCCAGTATAAGTGTGACACGGGCTTGATCCTTACCCCAACGGATTAAATCGCTGAGCTTCTTAGAACGTTCAGTGTAAGATTGGCCGAGGGCTACGGAAATAGCCAGCAAAAGCGAAGACTTTCCAGCACCGTTGGGACCGCAGACCACGTTTATGCCGGGTTTAAAGGGCACCCTAGCATACTCGTAGCTCATGAAGTTTT
>Ga0078972_1010498_pt1 | contig 17251 bp, 14 predicted proteins | sample YelNatPaOPGAMG01_FD_67568 | JGI IMG/M metagenome (GOLD analysis project Ga0078972, IMG submission 67568) | Hot spring thermophilic microbial communities from Obsidian Pool, Yellowstone National Park, USA - OP-RAMG-01 (SPADES assembly) (version 2) | ecosystem: Environmental > Aquatic > Thermal... | reverse complement strand
GAATAGCTTTTTTCCCCGACTAATCCCTGTATTACTATCCCCTGACATGACGCACGAGCAGAAGATTAGACATTTTGTTGAGGAGTATATTGACTTATTCCTTAAAAATCCGTTTCTGCCAGCCTTTGTATTGCGTGAGGTCAATCGGAATCCTCAGATAATAGCGCAATTCATTGGCGAATCGGGCATTGATAGTAGAAAGTTGAAGGAGGTGATGAAAGTGTTATCCAATGAAATGGGTTTAAGTCTGAACGAGGTTCTTCATCTAATGGTAACAACCGTTAGTGCATGCATTTTTCCTTTTGCAGGTAAACCAATCATTGAGCAGGTTCTTTTTGAAGGCAATAGCACCGAGTACAACCAATTTTTGCGCGAACGCAAAAAGTTTGTTGCCGATTTTGTGATTTTTTCTATAAAAGGTAGAACAATATGATTAATGTAATGACAAAATTTCGAGTTTTTGGGCCTACGTTGATGCTTTTAACATCAACAATTACGCTAAAAGGTCAGGAGACGGTCACTCTTTCGGGTTTGCTTAAAGGCATGGAGCAGTGGAATCGGCTTTACAGGGTAAGCTTGGCCACCGATTCGGTGTATGGATTTCGGAAAGCCAATATCAGGGTAAACTATTTGCCAAAGGTTGACTTTAATGCCGAAGCCACCTGGCAATCGGATGTTACCAGGGTAAATATCCCTGCGCCAGGAATAGTAATTCCAATGCCCGATAAGGATAACTACAAGCTAACGGTTGACCTGAGCCAGCTGATATGGGATGGAGGTGCAACAAAATCGATGCAGCAAATTGAGGAGGAAAACCGAAAGATTGAACAAAACAGGGTTGAAAGCGAGATATTCACACAAAAGGAAAGGGTGGCATCGCTTTTCTTTGGGATACTTTCCATTGACATGGCCAACAGGCAACTTCGGTTAATGGCAGGTGAACTCGACAAACGAATTGAGGAACTTGAGGCAGGTATTAATGCCGGTGCCGTACTTGAAACGTCGTTAAATGCCATTAAGGCCGAAAGGCTAAGGTTAGAGCAAAGTGTAGATGCTAACCTTGCGCAACGGTCTGGTTTGGTTAAATCAATTTACGCACTAACCGGTGTAAAAATTGATGAGAACGACCAAGCGGTTGTTCCAACGTTAGCCATTCCAAACCAGAGTATTTGTGCTCGACCCGAATATAAACTCTTTGACCTGCAAAATGGTTACCTGATGACTGCAACCGGAGCCTTGACCAGCAAGCGAATGCCGAAATTAAGTGCTTTTGCCCGTGTTGGCTATGGCAAACCAGGACTTAATATGCTTTCGAACGAGTTCGATTCCTTTGCTTTGGTTGGGGCACGCTTGACTTGGAATATTTGGGATTGGAATAGCACCTCGCGCGAAAGACAGACCCTGAAAATTCAACAAAACATTTTGCAGTATCGGCGCGAAGTTTACAACGAGGGTTGTAGCGCTCAGGTTTCATCATCGTTGGAACAAATTCAATCGTTACAAAGGCAATTAAAAACCGATGAAAAAATTGTTGAACTGCTCGATAAGTCGGTTAAAGCATCAGCATCACAGCTGAAAAACGGAATCATAACATCATCGGTTTACCTGTCGGATTTCAACAGCTTGCTTCGGGCAAAAATTGAGATGGAGCTGCGTAAGGTGAAACTCGCGCAAGAGGTTGTTAAGCTATACTTCACATTAGGACTAAGTATTAACGAATAAATCGTAAAGTATGAAATGGTTAAATTATTTTATGGTTTTTGTATCCATAACCTTATTATCGTGTAGCAGTGAAAATGGCAAATCCGATGCCTACGGGAACATTGAATCGGATGATGTTACCATTTCGGCTGAGGTTGGTGGCCGGTTGTTAGAGCTGAGAATTGATGAGGGATTTAAAGTAGATGTAAATCAGCTTATAGGCATTGTTGATACAATCCCGCAAATACTCAAGCTCAATCAGTTAAAGGCTCAGCTAAACGCTTCAAAAGCGAAATTGCAAGGGATTGATGCCCAAATTGCCGTTCAGGATGAACAGATTAGCGTCCTAAAAAAGGAACTCGACCGTGTTAAAAGGTTACTGGTCGATAGCGCAGCAACTCAACGCCAACTCGATGATATTGAGGGAAAATACAACATTGCAGTTCGGCAAAGGACAACATTTGAGGCCCAGCGTTCAGGGGTTTTGGCCGAAATTGATGCGGTTGCAGCCCAAATCGCTCAAGCCGACGACCTTTTAAAGCGATGCAAAATAGTATCGCCTATTTCAGGCATAGTTTTATCACGATATACAAACACAGGAGAGCTCATTACGGTAGGCAGGCCCATTTGCAGGATTGCCAATCTGGAAACGGTTTATGCAAGGGTTTACATCGACGAAACGCAACTGCCCCAGTTCACAATTGGCCGCAAGGTTAAGGTTTTAACCGATACATCAAAAGGTGAGCTGAAAGAGGATATGGGCGAAATAGTCTGGGTAGCATCGGAAGCTGAATTTACTCCAAAAATCATTCAAACAAGGAACGAGAGGGTAAACCTTGTTTACGCGGTAAAGGTTCGAATTCACAATCCTAACGGGTATTTTAAAATAGGAATGCCTGTAGAGGTAAGAATTGGGGATTAGTTGATAGTGTGCTGTGTTCAGTGGGTTTTAAAGGATGAAAGCTCATTCTGACTTCTAAATTCTTAATCAACTTATGTTTCATGCCTGCAATACAAGTAACAAACCTTTCAAAATCATACGGTGAGGTTAAGGCGCTTAGCGATGTGTGCCTGAGCGTAGAGACTGGCGAAATGTACGGTTTAATTGGCCCCGATGGGGCTGGTAAAACCACGTTAATACGCATTATTGCCACGCTTTTACTTCCCGATGGCGGAAATGCGCGAGTTTTAGGCTTGGATACAGTAAGCCAATACAAGGAGTTGAGGGGTGAAATTGGCTACATGCCCGCCGTTTTTTCGCTTTATTCCGATTTGACCGTTCAGGAGAACCTAAATTTCTTTGCCGGTATTTTTGGAACAACTGTCAAGGAGAATTATGACCTGATAAAAGGGGTTTACCACATGCTGGAACCCTTTAAGGATAGACCTGCCGGAAAACTCTCGGGTGGTATGAAACAAAAACTAGCCCTTTCGTGTGCATTAATTCATCGCCCAAAAGTTCTAATCCTAGATGAGCCTACAACAGGTGTTGATGCCGTTTCCAGAATGGAACTGTGGAATTTGCTGCATGAGATTAAGAATCAAGGCATAACCATATTTGTATCCACAGCCTATATGGACGAGGCTAAACAGTGCGATAGGGTAGCATTAATCCAAAAAGGTACGATTTTAGGGGTTAACACACCCGAGGGCTTTGCGCATATGTTTCCCTATAAACTTTTTGCGGTTTATGCAAGCGATATATGGAAACACTTGGATGCCATAAGGCGTTTGAACGCCTGCGAAACGGCATACATGTTTGGTCATAGTTTGCACTTCGCAACTAAAAGTAGTAATGAAAATGCTGACTCTTTAGGCCAAATCTTGAAGTCGATTGGGATTGATGCTATGGTCAAAGAAATTGATGCAGGCATTGAGGATTACTTTATTTATCAACTGTCAGAGAAATAGTGCTGTATGATGAAAAATGTAATTGAGGTAGAAAACCTTGTGAAAAAATTTGGCAGTTTTGTCGCTGTAAATAACCTGACTTTTACCGTTGGGAAAGGTGAAATATTTGGTCTTTTAGGTGCTAATGGCGCAGGGAAAACCACTACTATTAGGATGCTTTGTGGTTTGTTATCGCCTACTTCAGGCAAAATCAGTGTTGCCGGTTACGATGCTTATACTCAGCCTGAACAAATCAGGGCAAACATTGGCTATATGAGCCAAAAGTTTTCGCTTTACAGCGATTTAACGGTATGGGAAAACATTCGATTTTTTGGGGGAATTTACGGGCTATGGGGAAAGGCATTAAAGGGTCGTGCCTTGGAATTGGTTGAAGAGTTTAAGATGCATGATTTTAAAGATATTATGGTGGAATCGCTGCCTGTTGGATGGAGGCAAAGGATATCGCTTGCGGTATCGTTGGTTCACAAACCGCCAGTCATTTTCCTTGATGAGCCCACCAGTGGGGTTGATCCGGTTGCCCGCCGAATGTTTTGGGAAACCATTCACCATATTTCATCGTTGGGAACAACTGTAATAGTAACCACTCACTACATGGACGAGGCTGAGTATTGCCACACCGCATTGGTTATGGTTGATGGTAAAATTGGTGCCCTTGGTAAACCCGGTGAATTGAAACAAAAATATGTTGTAGAAACGATGAATGAACTTTTCCTTTCATTAGCCCGAAACGGAAATACTAAAAGCTAATTGCCATGGCACAGAGTAGTTTCTTAAACTTTATAACAAAGGAGTTCAAGCACATTTTTCGTGATACACGCACGCTGCTCATTGTGCTGGTAATGCCTGTTATACAGCTGCTAATCTTTGGATTCGTAATCTCGAGCGAAATCAAAAATGCCAATTACGCCGTGCTCGATTACTCTAACGATTACCTTACTAAAAGATTAGTTCAGCGCATATCATCGTCGGGGTATTTTAACTTCAAGGGATATTTGAACAGTTATGGTGAAATTGAGAAGGTATTTAAGAATGGCGACGCCAAGCTGGTGCTCATTATAGGCAATAATTTTTCTCAAAAACTTCAAAACGATCGCTTTGCCAATTATCAAGTAGTAACCGATGCATCGGACCCCAATACGGCAAGTATTCTTGCATCGTATGTGCAAGGTATAGTGAACTCGTTTACCACTGAGTATTTTGGCTTAACCCGGCAGAAGCAAAGGGTAAGTGTTCAAAGCCGAATGTTATATAACGAGGAGATGAACTCAGCATTTATGTTTGTGCCCGGAACCATGGTGCTTATCCTCATGTTGGTTACTGCAATGATGACATCCATATCAATTACGCGCGAAAAAGAATTGGGAACAATGGAAATACTGCTGGTATCACCATTAAAACCATGGCAAATAGTGGTTGGTAAGGTTATCCCGTATATTGGCATTGCTTTTACCAATGTGCTGGTGATTATTTTAATGGGCTATACTGTATTTCACTTGCCTTTGAGGGGAAATATGCTTTTGCTGCTAGGGGTAAGCTCACTATTCATTTTGCTGGCACTATCATTAGGAATATTGATATCAACGTTGAGCAAAAGTCAAGCCGTTGCCATGTTTATATCGATGTTCGCTCTAATGCTGCCAACCATTCTACTATCGGGTTTTATCTTTCCCATTGAGAACATGCCCAAGCTGCTTCAATGGCTTAGCTTAATTATGCCACCCCGTTGGTTCCTATCGGCATTGAAAACCATAATGATTAAGGGACAAGGTTTTCAATACGTGCTCAAAGAGGTAATGGTAATGATAGCAATGACTTTAGTCTTTATTGGCCTAAGTATTAAAAAGTTTAAAGTTCGATTGGAGTAAATTGCCAGCTATGAAAAAGATATTGATTCTATTACAGAAGGAATTTATTCAGGTATTCAGGAACAAAACAATCCTGCCAATAATTTTTGTGTTGCCAATAGTTCAGCTGCTGATACTTGCCAATGCGGCAACGCAGGAGATGAAAAATATCAAGTTGGCCCTTATTGATTTCGATAACTCATCGGAATCGCGCAGCTTGGTAAATGCCTTTGACCATTCAAAGTTTTACTCATTGATACCTGTAAGGGGTGGTGTTGAAAAAGCAGTTGAGCTAATTGATTTAGGGGAAGCCGATGCTGTTTTGGTTATTCCAGAACATTTTGGTGAAAATTTAGTGGAAGGAACTCCGGTTAACGTTCAGCTTATGCTGAATGCCATAAACATTACCGCGGCCGCTCTCACTCAAGGTTACACTTCGGGTATAATTCAGGGTTACACTTCAAGCATTTCGATTCAAAGTTCAAACATCATTCCTACAAAACAAAGTGTCAGGCATTGGTATAACCCGGATTTGAACTACAAGCTCTACATGGTTCCGGGGATTCTGGTTATATTGGTCACCATAGTGGGGATGTTTTTAACGGCCATAAACATAGTAAGGGAAAAGGAACTTGGCACAATTGAGCAGGTTAACGTTACCCCCATAAAGCCCTATCAATTCATAGTGGGGAAACTCGTTCCTTTCTGGATTATAGCACTATTTGAACTTTCGTTTGGTTTGATTATTGCTAAACTCGTGTTCAACCTTACAATTGTTGGTAGCACTCCGCTTCTTTTTGGCTTTGCCGCCATTTACCTTTTAGTTGCATTAGGTTTAGGTTTGATACTCTCAACATCGGCAAGCAATCAGCAGCAGGTAATGTTTATGGCATTTTTCTTTATGATAGTTTTCCTGATGCTTAGCGGACTATTTACTCCAACCGAAAGTATGCCCAAATGGGCTCAATGGTTCAATACCATCAACCCGCTATACTACTTTATGAAGGTAAACAGAATGCTAATACTGAAAGGGTCTGATTTTGGCAACCTAAGGGAAAGTTTCATATCAATAAGCCTAATGGCTATTGCTGTTTTAAGTTTTGCCATACTTCGTTACAATAAAAAATCAGCTTAGTTGCTCTATTATTTGTATTTTTACCTGAATCATTTTAATAAGTGTGGCTAAAAACTATATCTCGGGATTCCTTTTTTTAATCCTATTACTTTGGGATTATTCCTTAAAGGGACAAGTTGTTTTTGACGATAGTTCCCTTTTACGGGTGAAACTTGAATTTGGAATTCAGCAGGTATATGCTGATATTGGCGACAATCCATCGTATCATAATGGCTATTTAACCTATGAAAATGAGAGTGGTGCAATAGTAAGAATTCCCATTGAGGTCAAGACCCGCGGAATTTTTCGAAAGAATCCGAGCAATTGCTCACAGCCACCGCTCCTTGTAAAATTTAAACCTAAGGAAACGGCAAATACTATTTTTGAGGGAATCGAAAAGCTAAAATTGGTAACTCATTGTCAACGGTCGAAGAATTATGAGTATTTAGTACTTAAAGAGTATCTTGCATACAAGATTTATCAAATTATTTCACCCTATTCATACAGGGTAAGGCTTTTAGAACTTAGTATAGTTGATTTATACTATGGAAATGAAACAACTACGTATGCCTTTGTAGTTGAACCTACCGAATTGCTTGCCAAGAGGGTAGGAGGAGTAATTAGGGATGCTAAAAATACACATCCAAACGCATGCAACCGAAATTATTACAATAAGATGGCTGTTTTCCAGTATATGATTGGCCACACCGATTGGTCAATAAAGGCGCTGCACAATATCACCCTAATTGAGCCAGAACCATTTGCACCACCAATTCCGGTTCCCTTTGATTTTGATTTTTCTGGTTTTGTTGATGCACCCTATGCGCTTCCGGCTGAACATCTTCCAATTAAAACAGTTAAGGAGCGACATTTCAATGGCTATTGTCGGCCTGAACAGGAATATATTGAAGTTTTTTCATGCTTTATGAACCTACACGATACAATAAAGCACACCATTAACTCGTTTAACCATTTGCCACAACATCAAAGAATCAAATTGAATGGATATATCGATGAATTTTACGAAGTAATAGCATCGGATTCAAAACGTAAATCAAAGATTATTACAAAATGTCGAACCGATTAGGGGTTTAATTCGTATCACTTTCAAATATTTTTACTTAATTTGTTAGAAGTTTTATTATTTTGCAATTACTAGGACTGAAACTACCAAATATGTTAATCAATCAATCGTCAATATTAAAGGCTTCAATTACAGTATCACTTATATTTTCGCTTTGTTTATCGGCTTTTGCTCAAAATGGGTTACAGGTATCAGCACGACTGATTGTAAAAAAAGGCGATTTACAAGGTTCACAAGTAACCGTAACCCAAAATGGCAATGTGGTTCAAACCATTTCGGTAAGTAATAAAGGTGTTTTTGATTTTATTCTCGAATATAACTCCGAATATATTATAGTATTTGAGAAGCCTGGGTATATAACCAAAAAGGTTCTTATTGATACTCGTGTTCCCGAAACATTCCGTAAAGACATTCAGCAAATGACAGGCTTTGATGTGGTTCTGGAAAAACAGAGCGAGGATGTAATTAAGGAGTATGCCAATCCGGTTGCAAAAATCATGTATGCCAAGGATATACGAGATTTTACCTACGATACCGATTACTCCCTGAAAGTGTTAAAGGAAATTGAAAATGAGAACAAAAAGTTAGCCGAGGAGAAAAAGAAAAAGGAAGAAGAAGAGAAAGCCCGCAAGGCCGAGGAGGAAAAACAACGTATTATAGCAGAGGCCCAAAAACGCAAGGACGAGGAAGAAGCTAAACGAAAAGCCGTTGAGGAAGCTCGAAAGAAGGAAGAGGAACGTTTAAAGAAAGAAGCGGAGGAGCGTAGGATTGCCGAGGAGAAGAAAAAGTTAGAAGAGCAAAAACGGCTCGAAGAACAAAAGAAAAAGGCCGAGGAAGAAGCCCGACTGAAAGCAGAGGAAGAGGCTCGCAAGAAAGAGGAATTAAGAAAGCAGGAAGAGGAAAAACTCAGGAAAGAGCAAGAGCGCATCCGACAGGAAGAGGAGGCTAAACGAAAGGCTGCCGAAGAGGCTCGTTTAAAAGAGGAAGAACGATTAAGAAAGGAAGCGGAGGAACGCCGTTTGGCGGAGGAGAAAGCTAAACTCGATGAACAAAAACGTATTGAGGAAGAGCGAAAAAAGGCTGAGGAAGAGGCTCGGATTAAGGCCGAAGAGGAAGCCCGAAAGAAAGAGGAGCTGAGAAAGCAAGAGGAGGAAAGGCTAAAGCAAGAGCAGGAACGCATCCGTCAGGAAGAGGAGGCTAAACGCAAAGCAGCCGAGGAAGCGCGTTTAAAGGAGGAGGAAAGGATTCGTCAGGAAGCAGAGGCTCAACGGTTGGCCGAGGAGGCTAAACGAAAGGCTGAGGAGGAAGCCAAAAAAATTGAAGCTGAAAAGTTGAAGAAAGAGGCTGAAGAAAGGGCTATTGCCGAGGCTAAATTACGCGAGGAGCGACTAAAAGCTGAACAGGAAAAGGCACGTCTGGAAGCCGAGCGCTTAAAACGCGAGGAGGAGGAACGTCGTAAAGCCGAAGAACAGAAAAAGTTGCTGCTTGAGGAACAGCTTAAACGCGATGCCGAGTTACGTCTTAAGCTTGTGGCCGAAAAAATGAGCGCTCAAATTGGTAAGGAGGATGCCGATCAAGTGGTAACTTTGCTGGCTGCCGAGGATATAGCAAAACGTTATACCCGTGAACGAACCGATGAGGTAATACGTTTACCACGCATTATTCTTACCCGAACGGTGTTTAACCGAAATAATTCCATTACGTTTTATACCCGTATCGACCATGAGTATGGTGCGGTTTACTACCTAAAGGATGGTTTCTTCATTTCCAAGGAACAATACCTTGCTGAAACACAAAAGTAATAGGCTGTGAAGGAGTTTATTACGGCGTGCCCCCGAAACTGCTACAGCACCTGTAGCTTAGTTGTGCAGGTTGAAAACAACAAAGTAGTTGGCATTAAACCTTTACCGCTGAACAAGGCAACCCCCTTTGGTGGATGCCTCAAAGGGTTAAGCTATGTGGAAAGGGCCAATTCACCCGATAGAATACTTTACCCGCAAAGGAAAACAAATTCCGGATTTAAGCGCATAACATGGGATGAGGCACTCGATACCATAGCCGAAAGGTTAATACATTTCCGCGATATATATGGTCAGCAATCGGTGCTGTTTTACGCTGCCAGCGGCATGGCCGGCTTATTAAACGATTTCAGCGGTAAGTTCTGGCGCCATGTGTATGGCGGAGCTACTACCGTTTACGGAAACCTTTGCTGGCCTGCTGGACTTGAGGCCACCCGTTTAACGCTCGGCGAGAATAAGCACAATGTCCCCTGGGATTTGGAGAATGCCAAGCTCATTGTACTATGGGGAAAAAATCCAGCGGAAAGCAATCTGCATGAAATGATTCCCCTACACAACACATTGGATAAAGGTGCTGAACTTATAGTGATTGACCCCCGGAGAACTCAATCATCACAGAGGGCTTCGTTACTTTTACAACCATTTCCATCGACCGATGCTGCCATAGCATTGGCAGTTGCCAATATTCTCATTGAAAAAAGTTGGATTGATAACGATTTTATTGAATCGCATGTTTTGGGCTTTAATCGGTTTGCCGAACACGTAAAGCCCTTTACACCTCAATGGGCTTCTGAAATTTCAGGAGTACCAACTAACCTGATTGAAAAGCTAGCATGGTATATTGGTAATGTTAAGCCAATGACCCTCATTCCCGGTTATGGCATGCAACGCTACACCAATGGGGGGCAAACCGTAAGGGCAATACTTGCCCTTAGCGTGATTACTGGTAACATAGGGAAATCCGGTGCATGCTGGCATTATGCCAACCTGCAAAGCTACGTATTCGACGATGTTCTGGAGCCTCTATGCTACTATCCCCCCGAAAAACCCGACGGTATTATTCGCCGTTCTATATCTACTGCTCGTTTAGGCGAGGATATGCTTGCCACCCAAAATCCTGAGCTTAAAATGATTTGGGTTGAACGCGGTAACCCGCTCACCCAAAACCCCAATACCGGTAAAGTCCTTCAGGCCTTCCGAAAACTCGATTTCAGAGTGGTAGTGGAGCAGTTCATGACCGATACAGCCTTGGAAGCCGATATTATTCTTCCGGCAAAAAACATGTTTGAACAGTCCGATATTATCGGTTCCTACTGGAACCCTTACATCCAGCTAAAGCAAAAGGTGGTTGAACCTGCCGGTGAAGTTAAACCTGAAACTGAAATATACTGGCTACTTGCCCAAAAACTTGGCTTTTCTGAGGCTGATTTGTCGCAAGTATTGTTACCGCCGGGCGATGATCAGGTTGACAATTTTCTTGAAAGCCGATTGAACGAGTTTAACCTATCGCTGGATGACCTCAAAAAAGGACCAATACTCGCCCCTGGCTTACAGGAGATTGCCTTTTCCGATTTTCGTTTTGCCACACCCTCGGGTAAGATAGAACTTTACTCGGAGCAGGTTCAATCAATTTGGGGCGAAAATCCACTTCCGGTTTACAAGCCTGCCGAGGAACTTTTCCATAATCAAACGCCTTACCCGCTTTTCCTGATGTCGCCCAATACCAAAAATCGGATTCATAGCCAGTTCAATAACCTAAAAATCATTTCGATGGTAAGCGGTGGCCCTGTTCTTCAAATGAATCCGATTGATGCAACTAAACGGGGCATTGCAAATGGCGATATGGTGGAAGTTTTTAACCATCGTGGTTCATTTACAGTTAAAGCACAACTTACTTACGAGGTAAGGGTAGGTTGTGTTGTAATTCCAAATGGATGGTGGCGCACACAGGGTGCACCGGTAAATGTGCTATCGGAGGGTAGGGAGACCGATATGGGGCACGGATCGGCTTTTCACAACAATAGGGTAGAGGTAAAACTTGTAAAACATACCAAATGAGCGAAAAGGGGTTCATATTCGATTATTCCCGATGCGTGGGATGCCATGCTTGTATAGTGGCATGCTACAACCAAAACCATACTGAACCCCCAATGGCGTGGCGAATGGTGGTTAATGGCAATCCTATCAAAATCCCCCTAAAAGGTTTTATCAACCTTTCCATTGCCTGCAACCATTGTGTTGATGCACCCTGTATGGTCAACTGCCCGGCCATAGCTTATTCAAAGGATGAGATAACTGGAGCCATAGTTCATGACCATTTAAAATGCATTGGCTGCAAGTATTGCACTTGGGCGTGCCCTTACGAAACCCCTAAATTTAATCCGGCTAAGGGTGTGATTGAGAAGTGCAATTTTTGTAACGATTTGTTGAAGGAAGGAGGGATTCCTGCCTGCGCAGGCGCTTGTCCAACTGGTGCCCTAACCTATGGCGATATCGAAATTGAACCAAAACTATCAAAACCCGGCTTTCCCGATGTTGAGACATCACCTCGAATTAATGCTATCAACGATACCGTTGAAAGAGCAATCCCTGAAATGGATATTGATGCCACCGGCTATCAGCAATCAAATTACACCGAACACTATACACATCGAATTAGAGCTTCAAAGGAGATGCCATTAATTGTATTTACATTCCTTTCGGCAGTTTTAGTAGGCTGGTTTATCACCTTTTATCGCTTTGAAAAAATATCATCATTTTATAGGATTGCCTTCATCTTTTTGCTTGCTTTTGCTGGTTTTGCAAGTCTATTACATTTAGGTAAGCCATTAAGAGCGTATAGAGCATTGCTTCATGTTAAATCGAGCTGGTTAAGTCGTGAAATAGCTCTTTTCGGGGCATTTGCGCTATTGAGTTCGATTTTTGTGCTAACTGGAACAGTTGCACTTTTTTGGTTCGCTTTATTAGTCGGAACATCTTTTCTCATTTCGGTAGAAATGGTTTACCATGTAACCCGAAAAAACTATCGAACACCCATTCATAGTGCAAATACTTTGCTAACCGCAGTTACTTTTGCTTCGCTAATTCTGATATCAAAGGAATTTGTCCTATTCGCACTAATTAAACTACTCCTTTACCTTTCAAGGCATGCCTACGGACAAAAAGTCGATTTTAAAAGGTTTTTGCTCTCATTGCTACGTTTTCTTGCCTTGCTTTTACCGTTTGTAGGAATACTATTTGGGGCAATTTATGTAATAACCCCCTTTGCTATACTCTTTCTGATTGGTGAATTTATTGACCGTTACGAGTACTACACAAACATCGATACCCATAATCCCATACAAAACATTTGATTACCGGAACATTTTATGGAACACTTACCATAATTGGTCAAAAATATTTTACTTCAATTTCATTTCCATATTGATAATTTGGGTAAAATGATTATATTTGTTTTACAAAGTAAAATGGTGACTTTTATAAAAGAGAAAGTGATATGGATGCTTTAAACATAAAAGGGACAGGCGAAACCCCTAACATTATTTTTGATAAAGAAGCAAACAAATTCGAAATCACAGGTAAGTCCTTGCCCGAGGATGTTAAAGAGTTTTACAATCCTGTTTTACGGTGGTTAAAAGCCTATGCTGACGATCCTAATCCAAAGACCATAGTGAAGATAAAAATGGAATACTTCAATACTGCATCGTCAAAGATGATTTTGGAACTTTTTGAGGTTTTGAATGATATGTACACTGCCGGCAAGGATGTTGAAATTGAATGGCATTACATGGAAGACGATGAGGATATGCACGATGCCGGTAACGACTACGCCGATATGCTTGACCTACCCTTTAAAATGATTAGCTACCAGCATATAGCAAAATAACTACCTACCATGGAAAGACTAAACCTTGAACCCACTTTAACTACCCCGAAAGTAATTTTTGACCGGTATAGCGGGGTTTTCCTGATTCAAGGTAAGTCGTTGCCTGAGGATGTTAAATCTTTTTATACTCCTTTGATAACCTGGTTAGACAGTTACTCAAAAAATCCTAATCCCAGAACCAACTTTGAGTTCGACTTTGAGTACTATAATACGGCCTCGTCAAAAATGATTCTCATACTCCTTAATAAGCTCCGTGAACTATACAAGAAAGGGAATGAGGTGGAAGTAACATGGAGGTACCCCCAGCATGACGCTGAACTAGAAGAGGCGGGTGAAGAATTAGCCGAGTTAATATCAATACCCTTTAAGTTAGTGCCTAAACCAGAAATGTAAATACAATCATAATGATGGAAACTCTGCACATCAAGGCAAGAAAAGATTCCCCTGAAATCACTTTTGATCCTAAAAGCGGAAACTTCACAATAATTGGCGTAAGCCATCCTGAAAATGTAACTAACTTCTATGAGCCGGTTATTAAATGGCTTAATCTATTTAAAACGGAAGTTCAAAAAAATGGGGCTAAATCGGTAAAACCTATAAATTTCCGGTTGTTCTTCAAGTATATCAATTCGGCTTCATACAAGTACATGATTACCCTTTTTCAGCACATGCAGGAGATATATGAAATGGGGGTACCAATCCAAATTATTTGGAACTACGAGCCCGGCGATGAGGATATGGCTGAGTCAGGGTGGGAGTTAATTGAGTATTCAGGAATTAAAGCACCCTCGGTTTGCGAGGTTTGTAACGAACCTATTTAGAGGCCGGCCAGTACTGAAATTAAAAAAAATAAGGGGAAGCTTAAACTTCCCCTTTCCTGTTTTTTACTCACCAAAACTTATGCCAACACCTCGAGCAGTGCGGACTAGGTCGCAATCAGGGTCAACAAAGTTGGGACGGTTAATGGCATCAATAAGGGGTACGGAAATGATATCGGGGTGTCGGTAAGCAACCATTTCCCCAAATTTACCCTCAAGCACCATTTCAAAAGCCTTTACGCCAAACTGAGTTGCCAAAACCCTATCGTAAGCTACGGGAATACCACCACGCTGTAAGTGTCCCAGAACGGTTTCGCGGATGTCGGCCTCAAAGCCAATGCTCTTAAGGTCTCGTGTAATTTTGTGCGCAACTCCACCAAGTCGTAGGTTATGGTAACCTACCTCATCGCTTTCGGCCGAGACCAGTGTGCCACCCTTAGGTAGAGCACCCTCAGCTACTACTACAATGGCATGCCCTTTACCTTTATTGTAACGGCTTTGCAAACGCTCGGCAACTTTATGGATGTCGTATGGAATTTCAGGAATTAAGCAAACCTCTGCACCACCGGCAATAGCAGCATGCAGTGCAATCCAACCGGCATATCGTCCCATAACTTCTAGGATAAGTACGCGGTTATGACTGGCCGCTGTGGTAACCAGTTTATCTACAGCCTCGGTTGCAATCTGAACAGCGGTTTGGAAACCGAATGTAAAATCGGTAGCCGACAGGTCGTTATCGATGGTTTTGGGTACACCTATAATGTTCAACCCTTTTTCGTAAAGCTGTTGCGATATGCGCTGCGAGCCATCGCCCCCGATACTAATAACGGCATCGATACCAAGGTATTGGAGTTTACGGATCATCTCATCGGAGCGGTCAACTGCACCCCATGAGCCATCCTTGTTCTTCACTGGCCACGCAAAGGGGCCTCCCTTATTTGTTGTCCCAATTATTGTACCACCCTGAACGTGAATTCCTGCCACTGCGCGTTCGTCAAGCACCTTAATTTCAGTAGGTTCACGTAGAATTCCATCGAACGATTGAATACTACCAATAACTTCCCAGTCGGGTTCCTGAGAGGCGCGCTTCACAATTGCCCGGATCACCGCATTTAACCCTGGACAATCGCCACCTCCTGTTGCTACTAAAACTCTTTTCATTGGTTTTAATCTCGTTTGTTAAGGTTTATATAATGCTATTGTCTTTGTTTTAATACTGAAGTAAAATTGTAGAAAAAGTAACAAATTGTAATCTATTAATCAATTTACTTTAATATTAAAACGTAATGTAGTTATTCATCTCACATTTTGACAAATTACAAATTGTAAAAAGCCAAATTTTTTCCACGTTCGCAAAGGTATGAATTTTTTTAAACGCACAATGCTAAAAAGTATCAAAACTCATGCTGTTACAAATAATTATGCACCGCAAACGTGTGAAAACGGAAAGGGGAAGAACCCGAATAAAAGATTCGGAAACCAGAAATCAGAAAGTAGAAATGTTGAGTAAGTTCTGAAATTTTGCAAGGTTAATTGTATTAATCCCCTTAACCTTAAACTTTGAACCTCAAACCTTTATCCTTTATCCTTTAAATCAAGGCCTCCCACATCACTTCAATGGGGTGTAGAGCTTTTCGTCCCGTACCATCATTGATTTGATGCCGGCAGCTGGTGCCTGGGGCTACAATTATTGTATTCTCAGGTGTTTTGCGTATCTCAGGGAAAAGGACTAATTCACCAACTTTCATCGATAATTCGTAATGTTCCTTCTCAAAACCAAACGAGCCAGCCATTCCACAACATCCGCTTGGAATTTCTTCAACACTAAAATTTTCAGGGAACGAGAGCATTGCTTTGGTGGGAATGGTTGATGCAACCGATTTTTGCTGGCAATGCCCGTGCAATTTTATGTGCTGGGTTTTTGATGTAAACATTTCGCGTTTAATGTTACCCTTTTCTACTTCCCTTGTAAAGAATTCCTCAAAGAGTAAGGCACTTTTTGAAAGATTTTTGGCTAGATCCTTGTTTCCAGGCAAAGCCAAATCGGAGTATTCATCCCTGAAGCTGAGAATTGCCGATGGTTCAATTCCAATGAGAGGTGTATCGTAGGTAACAAGGTTCGATAATTTTTCAATATTTCTATTAGCAATACGTTTGGCGGTTCTAATCAAACCTTTTGAAATGTAGGTACGGCCGCTTTCAAAAACATCAACCAGTTCAACATCGTAACCAAGTCGGTTAAGCAATTCTACTGCCTTAATGCCAATATGAACATCATTATAATTTGTAAACTCGTCGGGTAGCAGGTAAACCTTTCCTCGGCAATTAAAGGAATGGTTCCGATTTGTTTTATGCCATTTTTTTAGGGTGATTTTATGCAATAGCGGTATTTTTCGCTTGGGTTCAAACCTTACCGCTTGCATTAATAATTTCGATGTAAAATTATTGCTTAAAAACCAATTGGTTAAGGTTGGGAAGTAGCTACCAAGTCGATTTATATGAGCAATGTAGGCCACCATTCGGCTTCGAAAAGGGATACCGTTTGCATCGTACCAGTGCTGTAAAAACTCAGCTTTAAGTTTTGCCATGTCAACACTCGATGGGCACTCGTTTTTGCATCCCTTGCACGAAAGGCATAAATCGAGCACATCGTATAGTTCTTGATGGTTAAAGGGATTTTTTTTGGTACTATAGGTTAAAAACTCCCTAAGCAAATTTGCTCGGGCACGTGTTGTGTTTGATTCGTTGAGGGTTGCCATGTAGCTTGGGCAAAGTGTTCCGCCCGATAGGTGTGTTTTACGGCAATCGCCCGAACCATTGCACTTTTCAGCAGCTCTTAGTATTCCTAATGTTGATGAAAAATCGAAAATTGTGTCAATTAACCTTTCCTTTTGTCCGGGTATATACCTTAGAGCGCTGTTCATTGGTGGGGTATCAATAATCTTTCCGGGATTAAAAATACAATCGGGATCAAAGGTAAATTTGAGCTGACGCATTAGCTGGTAAACCTCATTACCATAAAAAATAGGTATAAACTCGCCGCGCAATCGGCCATCGCCATGTTCCCCGCTTAACGAGCCCTTGTATTTTTTTA
>Ga0078972_1010496_pt1 | contig 17252 bp, 19 predicted proteins | sample YelNatPaOPGAMG01_FD_67568 | JGI IMG/M metagenome (GOLD analysis project Ga0078972, IMG submission 67568) | Hot spring thermophilic microbial communities from Obsidian Pool, Yellowstone National Park, USA - OP-RAMG-01 (SPADES assembly) (version 2) | ecosystem: Environmental > Aquatic > Thermal... | reverse complement strand
CGTCCCACGAAGCCAGTGCCAGAAGTCAGGCGCCGAGCGTCATGGACGTCACCTCGCATCCCCGCCTTGAATCACCTGCCACAGTGCGGCTATCGTCGCGCATGCGCTCCGCCCGCCTCGCTTCGGGTCTCGTACCTACGCCCCTGTCGGTGGCCGGCTACCTGATCTGGGCGCTGGTGGCTCTCGAGCTGTGGCATTCTCGGAACGTCTCGGCACTTCTGCGCACGCCGCAGCACCGATGGGTTGCGACGCTGTGCATGATCTCGTTTCTATTCGGGTTCGGGGCGCGTGCCAAGGCGTTCCGGCAACGCGCCGACTCCGCATTCAACCTCTCGTCCCTGGTGGTGACGACGGTGTCCGCGCTTGTCCTGTTATCGCTCGGGCCTTCTGGCACGACACCGGCATTGCTTGTCGTCATTGCGGCCATGGTCGGCGCCATGTATCGCCCCGCCGTGGCAGTCGCAATTGTCGGGGCGCTGAATATCGCGTTTCTGGCCGAACTCCTCACTCGCTGGCACTTCGACGGGCTGAGTTTCACCTTCCTGGTCTATGGAACGTTCCAAGCCTTTGCGCTCCTGACGACCTCGGCACGCGTCCGGGCAGAACGCATCTCGGCCGAACTGCGCGACGTGAACGCGCAACTCTTGGCCACTCGCGAATTGCTCGCCGAGGCCGCGCGCGATGGAGAGCGGCTGAGGGTCTCGCGGGAACTGCACGACGTGGCCGGGCATCGCCTTACCGCGCTCGCACTGAATTTGGAGGTCCTGGGGTGCACCGGCGAAGTGTCGCAAGGACGCGCGTGGCAGATCTGCCGTGGACTGGTTGCAGAGCTGCTCACGGACCTGCGCAGCGTCGTAGCGAACCTTCGCCGCAATGACGGCATCGATGCCCGTGAGGCCCTGCGACGCATTGCGGATGCATTTCCATCGCCGCAGATTCACCTGAATTTCACCGAACGCGTCCGCATCGATACTGCGGAGCGCGCAGACGCGATTGTGCGCGCAGGACAGGAGGGCATCACCAATGCGGTACGTCATGCTCGTGCTCGCAACATCTGGGTGTCGTTGACACAGAACAACGAAGCGGTTCACCTCGAGGTCCGTGATGACGGTGCGTGCAAAAATCCAGGCCGCATCGGAAACGGCCTTCGCGGAATGCAGGAGCGCGTCGAATCACTGGGGGGGGGCGCGTGGAAGCCGACGCTTCGCCCGAGGGCGGATACAGGTTGCACGTCATGGTGCCGGCAGCGCCGCGATCATGAACATTCGGGTCGCAGTCGTGGACGATCACGATCTCGTACGCGACGGTCTTGAGGCATTGCTTGCAAGGCTCGGCTTCGAAGTGGTGCTGTCGACGCGCAGCGGGACCGAACTCCTTGCGCGCATCGACGTCACCTCGCCGGACGTCATTCTCGCCGACATTCAAATGCCAGCACTCGATGGGATCTCAATGGTGCGCGAACTTCGCGATCGAGACAACCAGACTCCAGTCGTAATGCTGACGACGTTCGACGAGAGTGACCTGCTTCTGGCTGCGGTCGACGCGGGAGCACAAGGATTCCTGCTCAAAGGTGCAACTTCCGACGAACTCATCGCCGCGCTCGAGCGCGCGCGGCGCGGCGAACGATGGCTGTCGCCCGTCGCAACGCAGCCGATTCACCCGCGTCTCGCGGCGGCAATTTCGGGCCACGCTCGTCGAATCGATCTCGGGGGGCGCGAGCTCGAAATCCTGAAGCTTCTCGCCGGTGGATACTCGAACAAAGAGATTGCACGTACGCTTCACCTGGCGGAGGGGACCGTCAAAAACTACGTCTCGGACATTCTCGGCAAGCTCGGGACGCGCGATCGCACGAGGGCCGTCCTGAAGGCCATCACGCTGCAGCTCGTGTAACTCCCCCGAGGCTCGAACGTCTTTGGGGGCGCGGCGCAGATGGCAAGCTCCGGCGCTGCTCCGGGCAAAGCGTATGCCGCGGAAACGAAGCGGCCCCGAGTCGCACGGACCGGATTTCCTGCACAACGGGCCCTAACCGCGATGGAGAACCCTTAGGTATTCGCCCGGATGCGGCCGGCATCCGTCTACGACTCAAATATCTTCAGCTGAAATGACTTGCGGAGTCCAGCCAGGGGCGCACTCGCACGCAAAGTCGCCTGGGTGACCGGAGCCTCTTGCGGCATTGGGGCGGCCGCCGCCCGTCGATTGGTGACGGCCGGATTCAAAGTGTACGCGACCGCCCGCAATCCTGAAGCGTTGCACGACCTGCATGACTTGGGCTGCACAACGCTACGTGCGGACGTGACGGAAGAGACGTCCATGCGCCAGGCCGTGCGGACCATTGAGCAGGCCGACGGTGCGGTCGGTGCACTGATCAACAATGCGGGCTACTGCCAGCCGGGCGCATTGGAGACTTTGCCGATCGCGGCGGTTCGGGAACAATTCGACACCAATGTGTTCGGCTTGCTCAGAATGGCGCAACTGGTCCTGCCTGGCATGCGGCGTACCGGAAACGGACGCATCGTGAATCGCTCATCCATGGGCGGGAAGCTCGTGTTTCCGGGTCTCGGGGCATATCACGCGAGTAAATATGCCGTTGAGGCCCTTTCCGACGTGCTTCGCTTCGAAGTCAAGGGCTTTGGAGTCGATGTGGTCATCATTGAGCCTGGCATCATTCGCTCAGGATTCGTCGATGCCGCAATCTCGAAATTGCCGGATCCTCAAACCCAAGAGCCGTACGCGGCGTTTGATGCGACGATCCCCGGTGCGTTGAGGGAGGTCTATGAGAAGGGTGTGCTCGCCGAATTGGGCGGTGGGCCTGACGACGTAGCTAAAGTGATCGAGCGTGCCGTTACGGACAATGTCCCCAAAACCCGTTATGCGGTGACCGCATCGGCGCATCTGCTGATGGCGCAGCATGCCGCTATTTCCGACAATCTAAGGGATCACTTCCTCGCCGCCCAGTTCCCGAGGCCGGGCGCGTGACGAGACCGAGCGACAGAGTGCCGCGTACCGAGATGCCGAAGCTCTCCCCGCCAACATTGTCCGGTGGTGCCGCCCGACCGAGAACCCGAACCCAACCTCTTTGGTTCCAGAGGACGCACGATGATCAACGGTCACTCTGACCGTTAGGTCTGAATTCAGGATTCTTGCAGGGTCAGGTGCACTGTCGTGAGAGAGTAGCGAGAGAGGTCACTGATGCCGCTGCGCGACTGTCCGCAAAGCAACGGTGTAAGGGCCCGGCTTTAGCGGATCCGGGACACCATCAGTCGTTTCTGACAGATGCAGAGCCCATTCGCTCCCTCGAAGTGCTTCCCCGAAGGTGCCGCGGGTGCAGAAGCAGTCGGTTCGCTGTATCTCCTATTGATCCACGTCTTGCCCTGCGAGACCGTGATGGGATCTCGTCGTGAGCGGACCGTCACTTTCCGGCAGATAAGGCCCATTGAGTTCCCCGCCAATCCCTGCCAGCCGAGCAGCGGATTCAGCGCCTGGAGTCTCAGTCGCACGTCCAGCGGATTCTGGCTGCTATGCGTGCGGCATGAGCCGTGGTTTCGACGCGGTCTGTTGCGTCGCCACACCTAGCCGGAGCGAGAGCGTGGCCTGTGTTCTGTGCCCCATCCGGCCGTGATGAAGATGGCGGTCGCGGAGGTCGGGACATCGGCGGTATGCCAGGTGCCCGCTTCATTGATCGCATACTCACCAGGACTTAAGCAGATCGTACGGCGCTCACCGTCGGCGGCTTCCTGATGCAGGATGAGCATGCCGAGTGTGCACAGGACTATTTCGCTGCCGTGAGGGTGCATCTCCCACATATCCCATGAGCTGGTGAAGGTGAACATGCTGACCAGCCGACCCTCGGTGCCATCGGACGCGTGACGTTCCGTGTAGTGCTGGTACCAGTCGATGGCGCCCGTGAAGTCAGGTTCGACGACCGCGGTGCCTCCGCGGCCGAGATGGATGGGGTGCTGGACGATTCCGGTGGCGGACATGAGATTGCTCCTCGGAGTTACTGCGCCAACGAGATTTCACCGCGAGAGTCCCGGAGGGGTTCGGCTGCAGCCCGTATTCCGGCCCACGGCCGGTGGTCATCGCGACGACCACTCAATCGCAGAGGGATGAACACAGGTGCTCAGTGGCGAGGAGGGCCAAACGCACGCCGAAATCTCCTCGCCCGCCGAGCCGTGACGGACACTGACCTGCCTGGCCCAGGTCTGTCAAACGAGCGATGCAGTCCGGTCCCATCACTGGATATCGACCGAGTTCCTCTCCGGCTCACGGGAGCCGGAGAGGAATCGTGAGTGCATCCGCGCAAAATCTCGCGTCAATCTCGGCAAGGGGTCCCGGAACCGTTGCTGAGGAATGTGTCACTGTGGCGCGCTGCAGCTCACCATGAGTTCGTCAGTATCGAATGACAGTCCGCGTTGGCCGAAGCATTCGGTCGATGCCTCGAAGTTTGCGTGCTGCCATCGAGTCGCCGCTGGCTTGAACAGGGGCGCGCTGATGAGGCCGGTCACGAGTGGCACCTGGGTGAACGATCAGGAATTGTATTAGGATAGTGGTCCGAGTTTGAAAAGTCATAGTTCACGATGGACCAAAACACAGCGCGCAATCTTCGTGTGGCACTGGTCGGGTTCGGTCTCGGAGGTGAAAGCTTTCATGCGCCGCTGATCGCCGCTACGCCCGGCATGACGCTCGCCACGATAGTGACGTCGAACGAAGAGCGCGTGAGGCGCGCGGGACGAACGTATCCCAAGGCGCGCATCATCGCCTCGGTGAAGTCTTTATGGGAGCAGGCGGCGGACCATGATCTTGTGGTGATCACCACGCCCAATCGATATCACGCGGCGCTTGCTCTGGATGCCCTTTCCGCGGGACTGCCAGTGGTGGTGGATAAGCCCTTTGCCCGTTCCTCGGCCGAGGCGCTTCGCGTCATTCAGTTTGCCCGCGAGAAGGGATTGCCCGTCATTCCTTATCACAACCGTCGCTGGGACAGCGAATATCTGACTCTTCGGCGATTGATCGACGCGGGAACCCTTGGGCGGATCTTTCGCTTTGAATCTCGCTTCGAGCGGTGGCGACCGCAATTGAAGGGCGGTTGGCGCGAACGCGGCGAGTCCGATGAGGCAGGCGGTCTGTTGTACGACCTCGGAACCCATCTGATCGACCAGGCGTTGGCGCTCTTCGGTCCCGTGAAGCAGGTGTACGCCGAACTGGATCTTCGGCGACCGGGCGCCCAAACGGACGACGACGTGTTTGTGGCGCTGACTCACGTCAATGGGGTGCGCTCGCACCTGTGGACGAGTGTCGTGGCCGCGCACTTGGGTCCCCGCATGCGGGTTCTCGGGGAACACGGAGCATTTGTGAAACAGGACGCCGATCCACAGGAGGCGGCGCTTAGAAGCGGGAAGATGCCCGTCGGTCCGGACTGGGGCCTCGAGGGGCCCGATGCGTGGGGCTTCGTCACGGACGGGACGCGCAGGGATTCCGTACGGAGTGAGCCGGGCGCGTACCAGAATTTCTATGCGGGAACCGCCGCAATGCTGCGCGGTGCTGCGCCGCCGCCGGTCCTGCCGGAGGATGCGGTTGCGGGTCTGCAGATCATAGAGGCAGCGCAGCGTTCAGCCGCCGAACACCGGGTGATAGCGCTCAATTCAGGATCGTGATTTTGAGGGCCAGGCGACGGCCGCGTCCGGAATTCAGATGGTGTGACACAGTGGGCCGCGACCAGCGGTTGGCCGCGGACGTTCGTGTCGCTACGGTAACGTCCGGAGCATCGTGGTACCCGGAATACTGCGGGGAAGGATCGGCATTCGACCGTGCAGGACGCGGGCGACTTGAGGGCGGGGAGAGTTCAAATCGTATGGCGCGCCCATTGGGGATTCAGTCAGCCGGAGCCCTCGACTCATCAGCACGCCGATCCTGTGGATTCGAGGTCAGGATCAGTCATTGCGCTGCCGCGCAAGCCGCATCGGCCGCTGCAGCGACAGCCAACGGACGGCCGCTATGCGAGTAGAGCATGGGAGACATAGACGGCAAGTGCGACGCCCAGGATCACCATGAGCGCCGACAGCGCGAGGTCCATGCGGGCGCCGCCTGGACGCCGCTCCGCAGATTCGATGGCCTGCCCAGTTCGAATAAACCGGACTGCGGCCATGGCTACCATGGCTGTGCCGGCAATGATCAAGATCAGTCCGGCCACGTCGCCAAATCCCCCGCCGGGGACCGAAACGCGCCGACCGTGGGCGCCGGCCAGTGATTGCGCTGCGACTTTCAGGAATAGATTGAACTTGGCCACCAGGAAGCCAAAGGCCATCACGGCGATCGCCGTGCGCACCCAGGCGAGAAACGTGCGTTCATTGGCCGCGTGATCAGAGTAATGATCAATCATCTGCTGCATCCTCATGCCGGTCGCTGCGCCGTAATTGGGACCGTCTCATTGCGCCGTTGCGAAATGGTACCAACAGAACCCACTTGCCGCCCGACGTTCACGAATTCACGGCGTGGGCAGTGGCGTCGAATGTGGGCCAGTAGTCAAGGGGAGGCGGGTGCAAAGAGGCACATCTGATACCCCCGTCCTCAGTGGCAGGCGAACGAGGTAAACTCAACGCATGGCAGCTTCTGCGAATCTTCACCTCGGACATTCGGGCGAGGCATATCCCGATGCCTTCTATGTTCGTCTCGGCGACCATCGATTCGTATCGACCTTACATTCCCAGGGGGCGTGGCAACCCGGCGAGCAGCATTTGGCGCCTGCTTCCGGCCTCGTTTTGGCCGAGGTGGAGCGTCGCCTGCCGAGCGACAAATTGGTGTCCCGGGTGTCAGTCGACGTGCTGGGGGTCATTCATTCTGGTGAATTCAGCATCGACGTCGACGTAGTGCGGCCCGGGCGCTCCATCGAATTGATCGAGGCGAATATGCGCCATGGTGATCGGACGAGCATCCGAGCACGGATCTGGCGCCTCTCATGCTCAGACACCGCGCACGTTCAGGGCACCGAATGGGCGCCGTTGCCGTCACCCGATGCGATGCGCGTTCGGTCCCTTCCATTGGAATGGGGCGGTGGCTTCATTGAGTCACTGGAAGCGCGTCAGGACGTAAGCGCTCGCCCGGGTTGTGGGCGGAGCTGGATTCGAACGCGGTACCCATTGGTGGCAGGGGAGGTCGATCCGCCCGTCGCGGGCTTCCTTAAGCTCGTGGACACTGCCAATGGGTTGGTGGCGCGGGAACATCCCAACCGAGTCTTCTTCCCCAATGTGGATCTCACCGTGCACCTCTTTCGCCAGCCCGAGGCAGGATGGGTCGGGTTCGATACCCGGGTTAACTTTGGCCCGACCGGCCTGGGTGAGACGCTATCCGTCCTGAGCGATGCGCAGGGGCCGGTTGGCACCGCCGCGCAATCCCTGACGGTGCGCGTGGGAGAGTTCGGATCTGTGGGTCAAAAATGACGCTTGCTAGTCAATCATGATCGACGGGTACGGCGTAAGCCATGCTCTGCCGTTCCCTCCCAAAAGACTTCCCGTGCGATCACCATTTGGTTTCCGCAGATTGATCTGATTGGCTCGGAAGCGGGTATTGGCAGCCGCGCCGCCGGGTGATCTTCTGCGCATTAGGTCCTTCAAGCAATTCAGAGAGACCACTGCAATCCGGGGGAGGGGATTCGTTGTAGATGCGGCGCAGTCCCACATCCCATAGCAATGCACAGGTATGGTCCGCACTGCATCCGAGCGGCATCTTCGAAGACGGGGCGTTCACCAGCGATGGGCGTTTGACTCACGCAGGCGCGACTCGAATCCTTCAGTCGGCTGTCCGCGTTTTGGTTGGTAGTGACCGGATGGGTCGTGGACCCCCAGAGTCCGAGCTGGCGTTGCGCCGGAGAGGCGCTAGGAGTCCGACCGAGATTCCTGGGTTGACGGTTCTCACGAGGGCGCGGACCGGTCACGTCCCGACGCGATGACCCTCGCGTGGAGTCTTTCCGAGACTTCCTTGACACCATGAGCCATATCCACTACCGTTGGGTTGTGGATGATCTCAGCTTAACGTTCGCAGCGTTGTCTGACCCAACGCGCCGTGCCATGGTACACAAGCTCACCTTTGGCCCGGCAACCATCCGCGATCTCACCGAGCCTTTCGATCTCTCCCAGCAGATGATCTCGAAGCATGTTGCGTGCCTGGTTCGAGCGCACATCGTCGTCAAGCAAAAGCACGGCCGAGAGAGTGTGTGCATCCTCAGCCCCACTGCCGTTGAGGCCGTTGCCGATTGGGTGAAAGACTTCCGCCGTCTCTGGGAAGAGAGCCTAGACAAGCTCGACGCAGTTCTACAGGAAATGAAGAACGAGGAGACTGGTCATGCTGGAAAAGAAAGCCACCCCAAGTTGCGTCGCGCCGGAACACGCCGCGCGCGGCAACGCCAATGAAACCCAGATCATCACGCGTGTCTTCGCAGCACCTCGCGCGCTTGTCTGGAAGGCCTGGACTGACCCCCGGTACGTCATGCAGTGGTGGGGACCGAAGGGCTTCACCTGCCCCGTCTGTCGGATCGACCTGCGCGTCGGCGGCCGCTTCACCTACTGCATGCGCACGCCCGACGGTCAGGATTTCTACAATGGTGGAAAATTCCTGGAGATCCTTCCCCTCGAGAAGATCGTCTGGCTCTGGTATTTTGCTGACGCCGAGGGCAACCGCGTCAACCCTTCGTACTATGGTTTCCCAGCCGAGGATCGCGAAGGAAATATCGACGAGATTCTATTCGAAGATCTTGGCAACAACCAAACCCGGCTGACCTTCAAGCGCAACGACCCGACCGCCACCAAGGACGAACAGGAGGGCGCTGCTGAAGGCATGCGGCAGATCCTCGACAAGATGGCCGGGGTCATCGACGAGCTGATGCGGGATTCGTAGCTCCAGTCCTCGCAAGTGGTGTCCCGTATTGCGCAGCGCGTGCCTTACCACGGCGCGGTAGCCCCTCTGACTGGAGATTTGCAACATGGCGAAATTTGTCTACGCATTGATGCAGTCCCTCGATGGCTACGTCGACCACATGAAGCTTGGACCGCCTGCGCCGGCGGTCTCCCGTCACTTCACCGAACAGGTGCGCGGTCTCACGGGCCTCATCTACGGACGCCGCACATACGAGATCATGCGCTATTGGGACGAAGACCTTCCAGATTGGGACGCGGGGGACCGCGATTTCGCGGCGGTGTGGCAGACGCAGCCGAAATGGGTAGTGTCGCGCTCCCTCAAGTCCGTCGGCCCAAACGCCACGCTGGTCGCGGGTGACTTCGAGAAGATTCTACGCAGGCTGAAGGCTGAGCAGGACGGCGAAATTCACGTTGCCGGGCCAGTATTGGCGCAAAGCCTGAGCGAGGCCGGTCTTATTGATGAGTATCGACTCTACCTCCGTCCCGTGGTGCTTGGCAGTGGCCAGCCATTCTTCGCCGGCTACCGGCCGCCGCTGCACTTCGTGGGCAGCGATCTGATCGCCGATGATGTGATTAGACTGTCATATGTTCCTGATTTATCGCGCGGTTCGCCCGATGCGCTGCGCTCAGGAAATACAAACTGAAACGTTGCCCGCTTGCGAGTCGAGAGTCCGTGAAGTGTACGAAGACCATCCACGTGGCAACGTAGGTGAAACCGACGATGCAGAGCTTGTCGAGTCGGGGCGCGACGAACTGTCGTTTGACGCGATCCAATGTGAATTCACGGTACGTGGGGCCCTGTAAGGCAACGTACAGCAATTGGCGGTGAATCTAGACTCGCTCCATCGCTCTTCGGGTAACATCATGCATTGCCGGCCGGAGAAGGGACACATGAATAACGACCACAACCTAACGCGAGTCTTTCGTGCCAGCGGCCGCCAGCATAGGCGCGGCCGCATTGTGGTAATCGGCAGCACGCTCCTCGTGGCCACACTGACTGGGTCTGTCGCGGCGCAAGCGAAGACGCAGATCAACCCGCTCTGCGCCGCCACCATTAAGGAATTCGAGGCATCGGTCGCCCACCGGACCGCGAACGGACGGCCAGTCACTGCAAAGCTCGAGAAGAAGACTGATCGGGAGATTGAGCAATCCGTGGTGCGGCAGGTGTGCGACCGACCTGGTTTTGCGATCCAAAATAGTATTTACGTCAAGGAGCTACACAAGCTGCGCCCGGAGCTTGCCCGTGTCTATCGAACGCTACTTGGTCATCTCCGCGGGGCAGCCAGAGCGCAATTGATAGAAGATCAGGCGCGCTGGAAGAGCTATCACCAACGCGAATTTCAGAATCCTGCCAACGACATCAACACATACGTCAGCCGAGTCGGTTGGCTGCGGGAGCTGCTGAGCGAGGCTGCAATCGGTCCTTATCCGTTTATCAGTCAACACGTCATCATTCAGCATAAGAGCTTCAAGTACGGCGGCGTGCGGATTGATGCCCATTATCCGCAGTTCGACAATCATGGCGCGGACGCCGCAGCAACCAACCGGTTCTTTGCCCATTCGGCACGCAAGGCTGCCCAGGCTATGGAAGCGAACGCCTCCGGGGCGTTCAACGGCCGCAAACCGTCCGGCGATAATTTGCCGCCAGGTGTTCCCTTCCATGTCTTCGACTACGATCAAGGTGTCGGCCTGAGCCGTCCAGGGCCGTATTTGCTCGATGTGTCGCTGTCGATATCCCAATATACGGGCGGCGCAGAGTCCTATCTTTCGGGCGCAAGCTATCTTATTGATCTGCACACGGACGCGATCGTGCCACTGAAGCAGGTGTTTGCAGCCCACGTTCATTGGCGTCGTCGACTGAGAGCACTTGTGGTCGCAGATTTCGAGAAGCGTTGGCCGAAGGACATGTGGGATAACGCGCAATATGGCGCGCCGCTCTACTATTTCGGGGCGCGTGACCTTCAGGCGACCTACATTGCCGCCTATGGCGCCATATCTGTGAAGGTTCCGTATGCTCAACTGCAACCGCTCCTGCGCAAGGATGGGCCATTGGCGGTAGCGCTACGGGCAGCGTCGAGCAGGAGATCTTCCGCAATGGAGGTCAGTGGCGGAGCCCACCACGTGTCGGCCATGCCAACCACGCACGGAAACGGATGTCGAGTCCGTAAGGCGGGCGGCACTGCCGGTTTGCACGGCGAGGCGGAGATTGTCCGAACCTGCGCGCGTTCGACTGAAACCGTTCTGTACTCGTTTACTGGTGTCAGTGGAAGTGAACCGTGGGGACGTCTTGTTATAGGCGCCGCCGGCGCCCTATATGGAACCACCGGATATGGCGGTAAGAACAACGACGGTACGGTATTCAAAGTTGACTCCAAAGGAACGGAGACCGTGTTGCATTCGTTCGGCAGCGGAGCGACCGATGGAATTGAGCCATCCAGTCTGATTTTGGGCAATGCCGGGAACCTCTATGGAACAACCGAGCAAGGCGGCGCGTACCGGGATGGGACGGTGTTTAGAGTGAGTCCGACCGGCGCCGAAACCATCCTGCACTCTTTCGGGAGCGGTACCTCTGATGCCGCCGTTCCCGTCGACCTCGTCATGGCGAGTACCGGGAAATTCTATGGGCTAACCCTCTTTGGTGGCCCCAAAGGGGGTGGCACGGTTTTCAAGTTCAGCCGCACCGGAGGGGTAACTGTGCTGTACGCCTTTGACGGTGCCCATGGGGGCGGACCATGGGGCGGGCTTGTGCTTGGGAAAGCCGGAAATCTGTATGGCACGACGCGCTCGGGCGGTGCGCATGGCGATGGCACGGTGTTCGAGGTGAGCCCCACCGGGACGGAGACAGTCCTATACTCCGGTGGCGGCACTGCGAACGGCGGCCTGTTGCCGTTGCGGCTCGTCATGGATCGTGCTGGCAACCTCTACGGTGTGACTGAACTCGGCGGTGCAAACCAAGATGGCACGCTGTTCAAGATCAGTCCCAGCGGGAAAACGACGACGCTCTACTCGTTCGGCAGCATGGCGAACGACGGCGACACTCCAGAGAGGATTCTAGTTGGAAAGGAAACTGGCAATCTCTTTGGTACAACCCTAAAAGGCGGCACAAATGGGGACGGCACGGTGTTCGAGTTCGATCCCCGAAGCGACACCGAGACTGTCTTGTACTCTTTTGTTGGCGGTACATCCGATGGGCGGCTGCCAATGGGCGGCCTCGTTATGGACGGTGCCGGAAATCTTTACGGAACAACTTCATCCGGCGGCGCGCACGGGGACGGAACGGTGTTCAAGATAAAATTGGCAGTGTCACTCAGGCATTAAGCCTGATGAACTCCGCGCCGATGGTTCGCGGAAGAAGCCGTTCGCCTTGGTTCCCGATTGTGGGTCGCGAGATCAAAACTCAATTTTCAGTTACGACAAGAGTCGGTCTAATCGGATCGGCCCTCGGAACTCTCCCGGGCGGTCAGGGTCTTGCCGTCACTGCTGTTGCCGCAGCTTGCCTGGCGTTGCTCCGGAATGAAGCGGGTGATGGGAATCGAACCCATAAGCGAATCTCGACAAATCACTATCTTGGCTTCAATCAGAGGGGCAAGTGCGATTCAAGTGCGAGATTTCGGGGTACGTGAGGCTCTGTGAGGCAACGTGCGGCAATTGACGGAACGAAACATCCCGGTCCTGTAGTTGCTAGGGACCGAGGAGGGCTGCAGGGACGACTGCGACACCATCCTGGCGGCGGTACGCGTGCTTGCCGGTGGTGATGACCGCCATGTCCGTCAGGGTGCTGCCGAGCTGCTCACGGAGCCACAGAAGATGGTTCACGTCCTCGTCCGTCACCTCTGTACTCGTCTTCACGTCAAGCGCAAGCACGCGGTGGTCGTCTGTTTCGACGATGAGGTCGATCTCGCGCCGGTCATCGTAGGTGCGGCAGTGGTACACGCGGGCTTCTGCGGCCTGCGCATAGACGCGCACGGACTGAGTCACGAGCGCCTCGAACAACTGCCCGAGAAGCGTGCAGTCCCGCCGCCGTGCGGCCGTCGGCGTGATCGGTACGAGCTTGGCACCTGCGGCGATCCCGCCGAGCAACGCCCCCACATCGACGCCCAGGAGTCGTGCGGCGAGCGCGGGATCGACAAAGTGGTGCTTTGGGGCCTGCGTGAGGCGCCTCAAGTGGTTCTTCGTCGGCAGCCAACCGGGAACTTGATCGAGGATCCAAAGCTGCTCGAGTACATTGCGGTAGGCGATGACTGTCGTTTTCGCCGGGGCCCCTTCAGCCCCTGTTGCGGCGGCATTGCGAATCTTTTCGAGTGAGGTGGTGGTCGCTGTGGCCGCCGCGAACGCCGCCATCCAGCGGCGGAGGGTCTGTGGCCGCCGGACCGCGTACCCTTGTTCCTCGAAGTCCCGATCGACGATTCGCTCGAGGTAGCCGTCGAGCTGGGCACGCAGCGCCCGACCCGACAGTCGCCGAATGGCAGGAAAGCCCGAGGCAACGATTTCGTGGGCGTAGTCGGCGAGGCCGAGGCGCGTGTGACCCTCGGCTTTCGTCTGTGCACCGCGAAGCAGGGTGGCGAGACTGACGGTTGGCTCGCCTAGGCCACGTTCGGCCAGGCTGAGCGGGCGCATACGGACCCGCACGATTCGGCCCGCCCCCGAATGGCTCGGTGGCTTTGTGGGCGTTGCCGATCCTGCAAGGAGGAACCGGCCCGGGGTCGGGTCTCGATCGACCGCCGCGCGCACGGCGTCCCAAATCGCCGGTACGTGCTGCCACTCGTCGAGCAATACTGGCGACGGATCCCTAAGCAACACCGTCGGATCCGCAGCCGCAATGGACCTGATCTCAGGCACCTCAAGGCGATGGACGGTTGCCGCGCGGCGTTCGGCCGTCGCAGTCTTGCCCACCGCTTTGGGACCCTCAATTGCGATGGCGGCGAGTTCTGGAAGAAGCTCGTCGAGCTCATCATCGACGATCCGCTGCGTGTAATCGGTCATGGGTGATTGATGGCTCGGATCCGGCCGTCGCCTTCGCCATCAACGATACCATGCAGCCGGTCTATATGCTACCCTTTAACCACATTATGCAATACTATAATTCGACTTTCTGCGATACCATTTAGCCAAACAGAGAAGCAACCCGTACCGTCCTACCATGATCCCTGGGATGATCGATGGCCGTCGGGTCGTCGAGGACGTCGCCTGGTACTACGTTGGGCATTCCGTAGCCTGCATGGATTGGGAGGACGGCGGCCAGCCTGAAAGGTCATCGTGAAGATCGCAGTTCGCTGAACAAGTTACGCCAATTCCTCCATTTCGACTTCGGCTCTAACGCCGTCGACGCACCCGCGGATCGCGCCTGAGATGGAGCCCTTCGCTCCGTTGCGGTAGTTCCCAGGAATCCCATGCATGACGGGGAAGTCTCAGATCAACCCCGAAGGGACATTCACTGACCCGTCGTCCAGCGGTACAACAATAGCCGGAGCGGACATCCCTCTGTCCACGCTGGCCTAGGATGCAGCGGAATTGCGCCGATACGCATCATGCCTTACAATGTAAGCGCAAGTAAGGAGTCCGCACATGTCCGAAGCCACTATCACCAGCAAGGGACAGGTCACGATTCCTGCTGATATCCGAAGAGCTATGGGACTCTCGGCGGGTGAGCGTGTGGTCTTCACGCAGCTTGACGACGGCACGATCGTGTTCCGAGCGAAGCGACGCTCCATTCTGGAACTCAGGGGGTTTCTGAAGCCTGCACGAGCTGGGAAACATCCCGTCTCGGTCCGGGACATGAACATTGGTCGCCGCTGACCAATGGCCGGCCTCGACACAAACGTGCTCGTCCGGTGGATCGTGGACGACGATCCGCGGCAAGCGGTGCGAGTGCAGCGTTTGTTCGAGGATGCGCATGGGCAAGGGGCGCCGCTGTTCGTTCCCAGCACCGTTATGCTCGAGCTCGAATGGGTGCTGCGCTCGCGCTACAAATTCGACAAGTCCACCGTTCTAGGCGCGTTCAACGCGTTGCTCGAAACTCAGGAACTCGAGTTCCAGGATGAGCCCGCATTGGAACGAGCACTTGCATTCTATCGACAGAACTCGGTCGACTTTGCTGATTGTCTACATGCTGGGCAGTGCGGTTCGGCCGGCCGCGTTCCGATGATCACTTTCGACGAAGCGGCAGCTCGGCTACCGAGCGTCGAACTCCTAAAATAGTCCCCTCGCGGCTCATTCGGCAGCCCACTGGATTCTCGCTCACCGTGGCGTCCGCTTTGTGGAACGTACAAGGCACGGACCAGTGTCGGGAGTTGGCCGAGGGTGTGTGAAAGCGCCAAAGCGACGCCTCGCGGGTGTGATAGCAACTTGCTTCAAGGCGGACTTTTGGCTGAGAGCGAACCGATGTGCGCAAACGGCGTTGACATGGAGCGGCAGAGCGGTGGTAGCGTGCCTCTGTGATATCGTGACGCATCTGCGAGGCACACAGATCATGTTGTCTGACCAGTGATTGTCGTATGGAACGCTGTTCAACGACGCTGAATCGCCTGGAGTGGGGAGATGCATGATGACTAATGCACGAGCCATTGTCGCGACGGCCTGTTTACTTACCATCGCCAGCACGAGGATTGCAATGGCCGCGTCGCCCCATGTGCAGATCCAGGCGAAAATCGATGCAATGGCAGCTGCGGCCAATGCCCACAATGCGGACGAATTCCTAAAACCCTTCACGCACGGACCACGACTGGTGTTCGTGATCAATGGACAGGTCATTCGAGGCTGGAACGCCCTGCACGCTGCGCAGTTGAGATGGTGGCGGAACGGCGCGTCTGATGCGCGGTACACTCAGGTCGGCCCCACCAGCTTCATGGATTTGGCACCCGGGGTGGTGGTCACCACGCAGGAAATGAAATCGCAGCGAACGGGACCGGGCGGAAAGACGCAGAAGAACACGTTTGCTGTAAGCACCGTCTGGCGCCGGCAGCGCAACGAGTGGCGCATTGCTTATGCCAGCGAATCCTGGGCGCGCTGAACGCCACCCGTCCGACAGTGAAGAATCATTACAGTGCGTGGCGAAACTGGCGAGCTCTGAATTGAACGACAGCTTTGGAGAAGTCATTCCGTTTAAATAGGCTTCCGGTCTTGGCCGACTGGGGAAGTTCTGGTTCAGTGACGAGTGATCGGTTGCTCACGAATTGAGGCATTTGCCTTGTTGCCTCTGATTCGCACTTGAGGTTTGAGACGAAGGCCAAGTGCGACGCTGCGTGCCAATGCCGGGGCAACGAGGGGCAAGCGAGGGCAATTACCCCTGGGCGGGCTCGCCGCGCAGAACGCACGAATTTTCCCAAGCGATCAGATAATTGCCGGCGCTGCTGTTGCCGCAGCTTGCCGCGCGTTGCCTAGGGATTGGAGCGGGTGATGGGAATCGAACCCATAAGCGAATCCCGACAAATCACTATCTTGGCTCCAATCAGAGGGGCAAGTGCGATTCAAGTGCGAGATTTCGGGGTACGTGGGGCGCCGTCAGGCAATCCATGGCAATTGACGAGCGCTGCGCAGAATGATTTGAGTTCGCCGATCGACCAGAACTATCTGCTACTGCAAACGCAGGGCGTCATCCAGCTTCGCGAGCTCCCGATCGAACGTTCCCAGTGGCAAATGCCCGACCTTTCGTGCGATCTCCAGCACGAGGCAGTCTGAAAAACCGAGCGAAGGCCGCTTGCGGAAGCTCTCGATGGCGGCCGACACCACATCGGCGTCCTGTACCGAAATCTGTTCGTGGTTGAGTAACATGTCGGCGGCCGTCGCGATCTGCTCCGGCGTGCGCTCATATACTGCATCGAGCACCCACATCGTCTCGGCCAGTACTAGGTGCGATACCCATGCGCCGCTTGCGACGAATTCTTCGGCTACGCGAACTTGGTCCGCGTCGTCGCGCACAACGAGACGTACCAATACGTTTGTGTCAACTGCGCGCATGTCGCTTTCGGATGTATTTGCGGATCGCGTCCCTCACCTCCACGGGTCTCGCGCTTGAGCCTCCTTCCGGAAAGAGCGCGGCGTTTATGTCCTGGGACGTATATCGTCCAGCCCTCCGGACGATGACTTGGTTGCCTTCTTCGTCCCATTCGAGAACGGAACCAGGACCCACGCCGAGTTTCTTGCGAACCTCAGCGGGCACCGAGATTTGACCCTGAGCGGTCACTTTTGAGTGCGCGATAGCCATTCAGGCACATTACCAGGGTAATGATGATTGCGCAAGTATGGCCGTCAGGATTGCGAGCGTCATCGGCTCGGATAGAGCCGCCACACCGTCTGAACCTACTGATCGTGGAACAAATGTGCAGCCACCGACCAGAGAGTTCC
>Ga0078972_1003605_pt1 | contig 17256 bp, 9 predicted proteins | sample YelNatPaOPGAMG01_FD_67568 | JGI IMG/M metagenome (GOLD analysis project Ga0078972, IMG submission 67568) | Hot spring thermophilic microbial communities from Obsidian Pool, Yellowstone National Park, USA - OP-RAMG-01 (SPADES assembly) (version 2) | ecosystem: Environmental > Aquatic > Thermal... | reverse complement strand
AAGCCAACGAGGGTGGACAAATGGGGTCCAGGGGGCGAAGCCCCCATGGCGGGGGGGCGTGGGGGGTGTCCCCCCACAAAACCAAAAGAGGGGGCGAGTAGCCCGCATTAGCAAACCCGCCACGAGTGGGACCCAGAACGCCGGCGAACCCAAAGCCAACGGGGGTGGGCAAATGGGGGGTCCATGGGGGCGAAGCCCCCTGGCAGAGGGCGTGGGGGGTGTCCCCCCACAAAACCTTAAAAAGGGGCGAGTTGCCAACCCCTGTAACCCCGCCACGAGTGGGACCCAATACGCTGGCAAACCCTAAGCCAGCGAGGGTGGGAAAAGGGGGTCCAGGGGGGCGAAGCCCCCATGGCGGGGGGCGTGGGGGATGTCCCCCCACAAAACCAAAAGAGGGGGCGAGTAGCCCGCATTAGCAAACCCGCCACGAGTGGGACCCAAAACGCTGGCCAAACCCTAAGCCAACGGGGGTGGGCAAAGGGGGTGGAAGGGGCGAAGCCCCCTCCCAGGGGGTCTGGGGGATGTGCTCTTTCCGACCTAACCCCCTGGCCCCCTTCCCTGCGAGGGAAGGGGGAAATTCTGGCGAGGGTGAGGTTCTCCCCTCCCCGCTTCGGGGAAGGGCCGGGGGAGAGGTTAACCCGCCACGAGTGGGACCCAAAACGCTGGCAAACCCTGAGCCAACGGGGGTGGGAAAACGGGGGTCCAGGGGGCGCAAGCCCCCTGGCGGGGGATTGTGGGGGGTGTCCCCCCACAAAACCAAAAGAGGGGGCGAGTAGCCCGCATTAGCAAACCCGCCACGAGTGGGACCCAATACGCTGGCAAACCCAAAGCCAACGAGGGTGGGAAAACGGGAGTCCAGGGGGGCGAAGCCCCCATGGCGGGGGGTGTGGGGGGTGTCCCCCCACAAAACCAAAAGAGGGGGCGAGTAGCCCGCATTAGCAAACCCGCCACGAGTGGGACCCAAAACGCTGGCGAACCCAAAGCCAACGAGGGTGGGCAACCTCTAAAATTTTGCATTTCCCACTCCCAGCGCTATACTTTTACCGAGAGGAGGACCATGCCCAAATTCAAAACTTACCTTCCTTACATCGCCGTAGCTATAGGCTTCCTGGGAATAGGATGTGCATGCGGCCTCTTGGCAGGAATAATCGCAATGCACCCGATGGTCTCGCCTTCTCCAACCCTGACCCCTACCCCAACCCCTATCCCCACCATTGCTTTTCCTACCCTCCCGCCAGAAGCTCAATGCGTTCCCAAAACGCACTTCCAAGAGGCCTCGGCCATCGCCGTTTTGGATGGGGATACCATAGATGTCAACATCCAAGGCAAAACCTACAGGGTCCGCTACATAGGGATAGATGCCCCCGAGCGGGATGAGCAATTTTTCCAAGAGGCAACCCAGGCCAATGCCTCTTTAGTCCAGGGCAAAAAGCTTCTCCTCTTCAAAGACGTTTCCGAAACCGACCGCTACGGCCGGCTTCTCCGCTACGTCTTTGCCGATGGAGTCTTCGTCAACTATGCTTTAGTAAGGAACGGATACGCCAAAGCCTACACTTACCCACCAGATGTTTCCTGCGCCGATTTGTTCCTTGAAGCCGAGAGGAAGGCCAGAGAGGAAAGGCTTGGACTCTGGGGACAAGCTACCCCAACACCTTCCGCCCGCTGCGACCCTTCTTACCCCGATGTCTGCATCCCCCCACCGCCGCCAGATTTGGATTGCAAGGATATACCGTATAGGAGATTCAGGGTCCTTCCCCCCGACCCCCACCACTTTGATGTGGATGGAGACGGCATAGGGTGCGAACGCTAATCCACCAAGGCTAACTTGGGGCCCTTAAATTGGCAGAATTTTTGGGACTTTTGGGACGATTTTGACGAGCAAAATTTCCTGTGGTATCATGCAACTGCAAATATCGCTATGGGAGGGGAAGCTATGATGGGACAGATTCTTTTGCTTCTGGCTTTATCCTACCTCATCGGCTCTATCCCCTTCTCCTACCTTGTAGCCCGCTTCCTTGCCAATAAAGATGTCCGCTACGAAGGGGAAGGGAACGTGGGAGCAAGGAACGTTTGGCACCTTGCCGGGCCTCTACCCGGCCTCTTGGCAGGGGTCTTGGACGTTTCCAAAGGTTTTGCGGTCTACAGGCTTGCCCTGCACTTTTCCAATAGCGAGACAATCATTTACTTAGCCGGCTTAGCTGCAATTCTGGGCCACGGCTTCCCAATCTTCCTCAAAGGCCGGGGAGGGAAAGGAATTTCAGTAGCCTTGGGCTTCCTCCTCAACGTCATACCTCAAGCCATATTCATAGGGGTAATCCTTCTGGGCATTGCCTGGGGCATAACTCGCAACTTCAACGTGAGCGCTGGAGTAGGCCTTGGCTCCATGGTCCTACTGGCCCTCCTCTGGGTTCCTTTCGGTGAATGGCTCAAAATCTTGGGGTTGATGATGGTCCTGGCCTTCAAGAAAATCCTGGACCGGCCGCACGAGACAGCCATCCGGCAGAAGAGCGGCTGGTTTGAGCCCAAAGGGATTATCCAACGCTAAGGGCAACGGCTATGTTGGCCTTGTATCAAACGGTTGTCACCTTTCTTATCCTTGCCGTCTTCCTCAACCTGCTCAACAATCTGCGCCTCCTTCGCAAGCCGCCGGTAGAAGGCCTTCTCCCGCCAGACCTACCAATGGTTTCGGTTCTGGTTCCAGCCCGGAATGAGGAGCGGAATATAGGGAGCTGCGTCTCTTCCCTTTTGGCCCAAGACTACCCTTCAAAGGAGGTCATAGTTCTGGACGACGATTCCTCCGACCGAACGGCCTCTATTGTGGAGGAGATGGCTGCAAGAAGCCGAGAGCTAACCTTGGTTAAGGGTAAGCCCTTGCCGCCGGGCTGGATAGGCAAAAATTATGCCTGCTATCAGCTGGCCCAGCTGGCCCATGGGGAATGGCTCCTCTTTACTGATGCCGATACCGTTCATTCCCCTTGCTCCATCTCAGCTTCGTTAAGGGGCGCAATACAGGAAGAAGCCGATTTCCTCAGCCTCATCCCGCACATAGTAACCGGTTCCTTCTGGGAGAAAGTGCTTCTGCCCGTAATACCTTTTGGCCTCCTTGGGTTTTGGCCCCTTGGCTTAATGAACTCAATACCGCACCCACGCGTAGCGATGGCCCTTGGCCCATTCATGCTGGTCAAAAAGGAGGCTTACCTTAAGGCCGGAGGCTACGAGGCCATCCGAGATAACATAGTGGACGATATAGCCTTGGCCAGGGAGGTAAAGAGAACCGGAGGCCGCATAGCTCTGATGGATGGGACGGATTTGGTTTCGGTGCGCTTCTACCGCAATTTCTGGGAGATATGGAACGGCCTATCTAAGAGCATATTCGGTGCACTGGATTACTCGCTCTTCACTGCCGCCTTGTACATCGCTGTGGGGTGGTCGCTATTCATTTACCCCTATTTCCTGGTCTTCCAAAGTGTGGCCTTCAGGGAGTTCAACCTTTTGACCTTCTGGGTGCCATCATTTCAAATCGGTTTAGCCTGGTTGATGCACTACAAGGTAGCCAAGCGGTTCAAGCTATCCAGGCTTGTCCCCTTCTTCAGCTTTTTGACCATCGGCTTGACTTTGCTTATGATAATTAACTCGGTAAGGTGCTCCTTGATTGGGAAAGGCTTAGCTTGGAAGGGGCGGTATTACAATGTAGGGGTCAGGAGATGACCAATAAGGAAGTGGCCGAGATTCTCAGGCGCATCGCCGATATGCTGGAGATTAAGGGAGAGATTGTCTACAAAGCCCTGGCCTACCGCAGGGCGGCTGATAACATTGAATACTTGGGCCAAGACATTGAAGACGTCTGGCGCGAAGGTAAGCTTCTGGAGATACCGGGCGTAGGTAAATCCCTGGCCGAGAAGTTGGATGAGCTCCTCCGCACCGGGAAAATGAGCTTCTATGAGGAGCTTAAGGAGGAAATCCCTCCTGGAGTGGTAAGCCTACTCCAAGTTCCAGAGGTAGGTCCGAAGACCGCTAAGCTGGTCTGGGAAAAGCTGGGGATAACTTCCATCCAGGAGCTGGAAAGAGCTGCCAGGGAAGGGAAGCTCCGGACACTGCCAGGCCTTGGGGTTAAGTCTGAAGCTAAGATTTTGGCCGGGATTGAAGCCTTCTACCGCCGTTCCGAGCGCATACCCTTAGCCACGGCCTTACCGGTCGCCAAAGAGCTAATCAAAGCCTTAAAAGAAGCCACCCCTCACGCCTTAAAGGTCACCGCTGCTGGAAGTCTACGCCGGATGAAAGCCACCATAGGGGACATAGACCTTTTGGCTTCCTCCCACAAGCCGGAGGAAGTCATAGAAACCTTCACCCGCTTGCCCCAAGTAGCCGAAGTATCAATGAAAGGTCCAACCAAATCCACCGTCTTCCTCCATAGCGGCCTGCAAGTAGACCTCCGAGTCCTCCCGCCGGAAAGGTACGGTTCACTGCTCCAATACTTCACCGGCTCCAAAGAGCACAACGTGGCCCTGAGGGGATTAGCCCTGGATATGGGCTTAAGCTTGAGTGAATATGGCTTCAAGCGGGGGGAAGAGGAAATCCTCTGCCCCGAAGAGGAAGACGTTTACCACACCTTGGGGCTGGAATGGATTCCACCGGAGCTTAGGGAGAACAGGGGCGAGATAGAAGCGGCCAAGGAGGGAAGGCTTCCACGCCTGGTAGAGCTTGGGGATATAAAGGGCGACCTGCACGTTCACACCAACTGGAGCGATGGTGCCTCTTCCATTGAAGAGATTGCCGAAGCTGCCCGCCGCCGCGGCTACCAATACCTGGTGATATCCGACCACAGCCATGGACTTGGGATAGCTAAGGGCCTTACCCCTGAGAGGCTGAAAGAACAAAGGGCCATCATTGATGAGCTAAACCGGCGCTGGAGCGACTTCAGGCTCCTCCAGGGCGCAGAAGTGGAAATAAGGGCCGATGGCTCCCTGGATTATCCTGACGAAATCTTGGCCTCGCTGGATTTGGTCATCGCATCTATCCACACCGGGCTAAGGCAAGAGAGGGAACGAATTACGGCCAGGGTGATAAATGCGATGCGCAACCCTTACGTGGATATAATAGGGCACCCCTCTGGGCGAATATTGGGCCAGCGAGAAGAAAGCGCAGTGGATATGGATGAGGTTCTTAGAGTAGCCAAGGAAACAGGCACTATCTTAGAGGTCAACGGCACTCCCGATAGGCTGGATTTGGACGATGTCTACATCCGTAGGGCAGTGGAAATGGGGGTCAAATTAGCCATAGATAGCGATGCCCACAACCTATATGGCCTTGACTCTTTGGAATTTGGTGTAGCGATGGCGCGACGTGGCTGGGCCGAGCCCAAGGACGTGGTGAACACTCTGCCGTTAGAGGAGCTGCTCAAAGCTTTAAAGAGGAACCGCCACCACTAACAGAGCCGTTGCCTGCTCCGATTCCCGTCTTCTTTGGGCACTTCCTAACGGACCTTCTCACTCAGGGTCTGTTGCAAACTCTTCCGGGCCTCGCCTGCCCTCATCGTCAACAATTCAAACTTGAAAGTGCCGCGGCTGGTTTCAATGCTGATCGTAGAGTAAGAACGAGATTACTTACTCGTTCCCCGAATGTCTTTCAGGTGAATGGAGCGGACCTCCTGATTCCAAATCACAGTGCTACCGGGGGTCCGGGCCAAGTCTTCCACCGGTGTAGCCCGATACCTCTCGTAGAGCACCTGCATCCAGGCCATTTGTGCCATTGCCCGAATAAGCCCTTGCCGGCAGCGCGGGCCCGTTCCCGCGCCGTCTTAACGGCCTCGTTCATTTCTTCTTTTGTGATGGGGAGCAGAATCAGCCGCTGAGGGGTCAAAATCATATTGAAGGATTTAACAGTCATCCCCATAAAGCCGCTCCGCTGTTGAACGGGAATGACATCCACAATAGGCTCAGCCGAAGGGGAGGGAGCAGCTGCTTCGGACGGCTGGGAAGAAGGGACAGGCGCACCGCAATGGCTACAAAAGCGGTCCTCCGGAGAAAGAGGGCTCCCGCACCGGCAACAAAACTTGGTTTATGCACTCATGTTATGCCTCCTTATCAAAATTGCGTTCACAGCCAAAACTTATCACGTTGTGGCCTTTTTGCATTACGCATCCTTGATTTGTGCTCAGCGCGACTTGATAAACTTACCAGTCGTGGCGTCGTAAATATCGTACCGGCCAAAAGAGGTCTCGGCCAGCCATAGCAAGGGGTAAGCTTCTAAGTCAGCATCTATGCCGACAAAAGGCTCGTTCGTCTTAAGTTCCAGGCCAACCCGCTGGGATGAGCGGAACTGTATTTCAGTTGAATCAACCCACCCCTCCAAATCAAACAACTGAGCCGGGCGAATCGTAGCTATGTCGGAGGCGACCAGCTTGGCCTTACCTTTTTCAACATAGAAAACATCTGCTGAAGTATAAGTTGCCCCATCAGCAAAAATAACAATCCAATGTGTCTGGCGGCCATCGGACCCGATGCCAGTATCCTTCTCCACCAGAAGGGGAGAACAGTCAACATTACAGAAGCGCGAATAGCGGCCGACGAAAGCCAATTTAGCGGCGGATTTCCATTTGGCTGTCAAGGCGGCATAGGCCAATGCCACTGCTTCTTTGGCGCTGAGCCACTCTCCGGAGGCGGAAGAAACTGGCGTTGATTGTGAACCTTGTGGCGTGAGCTTGGTTTTAGATGGTGCACAAGCATTCACCATTAGGCTCAGGACTACAAGAGCCACAAGAAACAAATGGGTTGAACGCATTTTTCCCCCTTTCGCCTTATTTGAGACGGACCCCGTTTTTGCCTTTCCTTGGGGAGAATGAGGCTCCCTAAGGTTGACCTTAGCGGCATCCGGCTTAATTTAAGTATAGCACAGAAGAGCAATCATAGCAAGCTTTCAGCAAGGGGATGAGAGCGCCCCAAATTCGTCGGGCATCTTTCTTCGGCCCTGATCTTGATTAAACTGGAGGGGCCATGGGAGCTTGGGGAATGTGCCTTTCCGACCCAACCCCCTGACCCCCTTCCCTGCGAGGGAAGAGGGAAAATTTGACGGGAGCCGGGGAAGAGGCTAACATTGCCACGAGGGGGACCCAAAACGCTGGCGAACCCTAAGCCCACGGGGGTGGGCAAAACGGGGGGTCCAGGGGCGTGAAACCCCCATGGCAGGGGGTATGGGGGGTGTCCCCCCACAAATTCAAAAGAGGGGGCGAGTTGCCCACATTAGCCACCCAGCCACGAGGGGGACCCAAAACGCCGGCAAACCCGTAGCCTACGAGGGTGGGCAAAACAGGGGGTCCAGGGGGGTGAAACCCCCATGGCGGGGGGGTGTGGGGGGTGTCCCCCCACGAAAACTTAAAAAGGGGCGAGTTACCAACCCCTGCAACCCGCCCACGAGTGGGACCCAGAACGCTGGCGAATCCTCAGCCAACGAGGGTGGGGAAGGGGGGTGGAGGGGGCGCAGCCCCCTCCCAGGGGGTTTGGGGGATGTGCCCCCAAAATAAAAAAAGAGGGGGCGAGTTGCCCACATTAGCCACCCAGCCACGAGGGGGACCCAAAACGCCGGCAAACCCTAAGCCAGCGGGGGCAGGCAAACGGGGGGTCCAGGGGGCGGAGCCCCCTGGCAGGGGGTGTGGGGGGGCAAAAAGAGGCGTTTTAGCCTCGCTCTTTCGCTGAGCCTGGTCGTTTACGGCCAGGCAAGGCTTGCCCCTCCCCCACTTGCATTCCCAACTTATGCTTTTCGGAAGGTTAATTTATCCCCCTCTACATCGGCTATTATGCGGTCGCCTTCCAGGAAGCGGCCTTCCAGGATGGCTTGAGCCAGGGGGTCCAGCAGGTAGCGCTGGATGGCTCTCTTGAGCGGCCTGGCCCCGAATACCGGGTCATACCCTTTTTCCGCTAAGAAGCGGCGAGCTCCATCCGTAAGCTCTATGTCCATCTTGCGCTGGGCCAGAAGCTCCTTTATCCTGCGCATCTGAATGTCCACAATCTGCAGGAGATGCTCTTTGGTGAGAGCATGGAAGATGATGATTTCGTCAATCCTGTTGAGGAACTCCGGCCGGAAGTGGAGGTCCAGTTCCTTGAGGACTTTCTCCCGAGCCGCTTCGGGGCCAAGCTCCTTTATCCAGTGGCTTCCTATGTTGGAGGTCATGATGATTACGGTGTTCTTGAAGTCCACCGTGCGGCCTTGGCCATCGGTAAGGCGGCCGTCGTCTAAGATTTGGAGGAGGACGTTGAAGACTTCAGGGTGGGCCTTTTCAATTTCGTCAAACAGGACTACGCTGTAAGGCCTGCGCCGCACAGCCTCAGTTAGCTGCCCACCTTCCTCGTAGCCAACGTAGCCCGGCGGTGCGCCTATAAGCCGAGCGACAGTGTGCTTCTCTTGGTATTCGGTCATGTCAATCCGGACCATGGCATTTTCATCGTCAAACAGGAATTCGGCCAGAGCGCGGGCGAGCTCCGTCTTCCCGACCCCGGTCGGGCCAAGGAAGAGGAAGCTGCCGATGGGCCTCTGGGGGTCCTTGAGGCCGGCACGAGCTCGCCGGACGGCGTTGGCTACAGCCCTTATAGCTTCGTCCTGCCCCACAACCCTCTGGTGGAGCTTCTCCTCCATCTTCAAGAGTTTCTCCAGTTCCCCTTCCATAAGCTTGGCCACTGGGATTCCGGTCCAGCGGGAGACGACTTCGGCGATGTCCTCCTCGTCTACTTCTTCTTTCAGGAGGCGCTGGTCTTTCTGGATTTCGGCCAAGCGCTTCTCCCTTTCCTTGAGTTCCCTTTCCAGATTTATAAGCTCGCCGTAGCGGAGGCGGGCAGCCATCTCCAGATCGGCACGGCGTTCGGCCTGTTCAATCTCAAGCTTAACCCTTTCAATCCGCTCTTTTATTTCCCTTATGGCTTGGATTGCTTCCTTTTCCCGCTGCCACTGGGCTCTTAGGGCCGCAGCCTTTTCCTTAAGGTTGGCTATTTCCTCCTCCAGCTTCTCCAGCCGCTTGCGTGAAGCTTCGTCCGTCTCTTTGAGGAGGGCCTGCCGTTCTATCTCCAGCTGCATTATCCGGCGCTCAACTTCGTCCAGTTCAGCAGGCATGCTGTCTATCTCCATCCGGAGCTTGGCTGCAGCTTCGTCTATGAGGTCAATTGCTTTATCGGGAAGGAAACGATCGGTTATGTAACGGTGGGAAAGGACAGCCGCTGCTACTAAGGCGCTGTCTTTGATGCGAACGCCGTGGTGGACTTCATAGCGCTCTTTGAGGCCACGGAGTATGGAGATGGTCTCCTCAACGGATGGCTCATCCACGTATACCGGCTGGAAGCGGCGCTCAAGGGCCGCATCTTTCTCTATGTATTTGCGATATTCATCCAGCGTAGTGGCACCGATGCAGTGGAGTTCTCCCCTGGCCAGCATAGGCTTGAGGAGGTTGGCAGCGTCCATGGGGGCACCTTCGGCCCTGCCGGCCCCTACTACGGTGTGGATTTCGTCAATGAAGAGGATTATGCGGCCGTTGGATTCGGCTATTTCCTTGAGGACGGCCTTTAGGCGCTCTTCAAATTCCCCACGATATTTTGCTCCGGCCAAGAGGGCACCCATATCCAGCTGGACCACCCTCTTGTCTTTCAGGCTTTCGGGGACATCTCCTCTGGCAATGCGTTGGGCCAAGCCTTCCACTATGGCCGTTTTCCCCACCCCTGGGTCACCCACAAGGACGGGGTTGTTTTTGGTGCGACGGGAAAGGATGTGGATTACCCGCCGTATTTCCTCATCCCTACCGATAACCGGGTCCAGTTTTCCCTGTCGGGCCAGGGCGGTGAGGTCTCGCCCGTATTTTTCCAGGGCTTGGTAGGTTTCCTCGGGGGTTGGGGTAGTGACCCGCTGGGTTCCCCTTATGGCTGCCAGTGCCCTGAGGATGGAATCGCGGGTGAGGCCGTAGAGGGCTAAGAAGTTAGCCACTTGGCCGGCCACTTTGTCCGTCAGGGCCAGGAGGAGGTGTTCTGTGGAGATGTATTCGTCGCGCATGGTCTGGGCTTCTTTCTGGGCCAAGAGTAAGACCTGGTGAAGGGGCTGAGAAATGCCTATCTGGGCCGAAGGCCCGTAGATTTTTGGCCTTCGCCTGAAGTCCTCCTCCAGCCTTGAGGCCATTTCCTCTGGGGATTGGCCTATTTTCCTGACAATTTCCGGAACTATGCCTTTCTCCTGCCGGAGAAGGGCATAGAGAAGGTGCTCTGGGTCCACCTGGCTGTGGTGGTGTTCCACAGCTATGTCCTGAGCGTTGAGTATAGCCTCTTGCGCCTTTTCCGTGAATTTATCCAACCGCATGCTCCTACCTCCTACCGAAAGTTTTGGCTAAAGGGGCATCCCGCGCTGGGGATTCGCCCCAGCTTTTGTAATAATAGCGGCAAATTAGAGGGGCAATAGAGGAATGTTAGAAAGCCGTTAGAATACTACTTTGCCGGTTGCCACCAGCAAGAGGCAGCCTAAGATTAGGACGTTGAGGAAAAGGAGGAAAGATAAGACCAAAAGTTTTCCTGGGCTAATTTTGCTAAGGAAATCCATTGCAAACCTCCGCGCCAGTTTGAAACTTTGTGAAAACCTTCCAGGGGGCGAAGCCCCCTGGACCCCCATTTGCCCACCCTCGCTGGCTTATGGCTCGCCAGCGTTTTGGGTCCCACTCGTGGCGGGGTGGCTACTGTGGGCAACTCGCCCCCTCTTTTTTTATTTTGGGGGCACATCCCCCAAACCCCCTGGGAGGGGGCTCCGCCCCCTCCACCCCCCTTCCCCACCCTCGTTGGCTGAGGATTCGCCAGCGTTCTGGGTCCCACTCGTGGGCGGGTTGCAGGGGTTGGTAACTCGCCCCTTTTTAAGTTTTCGTAGGGGGACACCCCCCAAGCCCCTCGCCATGGGGGCATAGCCCCCCTGGACCCCCCATTTTCCCACCCTCGTTGGCTTAGGGTTTGCCGGCGTTTTGGGGTGTTAACCTCTCCCCCGGCCCCTCTCCGAGGCGGAGAGGGGAGAGCCCCGCCAAATTTTCCCCCTTCCCTCGCAGGGAAGGGGGCCAGGGGGTTAGGTCAGAGAAGGCACATCCCCCACAGCCCCCCGCCAGGGGGCTCCGCCCCCTCCACCCCCGGCTTAAGGTTTCGCCTTCTTGCCCCCCCCATTTGTTACGCCAGTTTTTACCTAATCTTAAAGCTCATCCCTCCGGTTCGGCCAAATACGTGGGGGAAGTACATTTCGTAGGCTACAGCCGGAAGGACTTTGAATTCGCCAGGAAGCCCAGCCTTTATGAGGTAGGAGTATTCGTAAGTGCCAGGAGAAAGGTAGGTAGCGAAGAGCACGAGTTTCTCATCACGCTTGTCAGCATGGGTGGGATACCACCACCACACCGGCTCAGATTTCCTCTTAAGCTCACCACCCTGCTCGTAAGTAACCGAGACGGTCTTGAGGCTCGTATCCACTATCTCCGCTCCGGCAGGTATCGGGTCTTCCACTACTAAGTAGAGCAAGTAGCGGGGAGCGATTATCGTCAGGGTGACTTTGATTAATTGGCCCACTTCGGCTTTATCTATTGATGGGCAAACTTCCTTCTTGCACGTCGGGTCAGTGTAGCGACGCTGAATTATGATCCCACGCTGCAGTTCTTCTATTTTCTCCACCGGAACAAAGTAGCGGAGGTAGGCCGTATAGTACAGGCGGCCGGTGCCCTTTTCTTGCCCCTCCGGAGCCTTCCTTGCGATGGCCAAGCGGTTTAGCCCATCGGCCTTGAGCTTGGCTGCGGGCACTTCGGCCTCAATTGTCTTCATCACCATCTCAGGCGTGATGGCCCCCGAGGCTATTTCTTGCTCGTTCAGTGACAGGAGGTAACGGTAAGAAGCCTTGAGCTCTCCCGTCGCTTTCATGTAATCGGTAAGGCCCATGATGGCCCAAGCGGTCTCGTAAGTGGATGACCAGCGGTCCTCTTTCCTGGCCGCCATCAGCCAGCGCACTACGTTGGGCAGGAGGGGATGGGATGGCTTTATCCGGGCAAAGGCCGAAAGGATTATGGAAGTGGAGCGAGTATCGGTGTTCATCGCCCAATAGTCCGGAGCCTCTTCCCAGTGGGCACCGGTGGCGTCTAAAACGGCTCCCCCGAGGATTTCATCTAACAAAGTGTCAATCGGCAGGGTTTCGGAAGGGGCCAGGATTTGGAGGGCCATGGCCAGGAAGGCTTTGCCGTAATGACTAAGGCCTGAGTTTTTCCTCTCTCGGTACAAAGCCATGCACCGGCTAACATCGCCCTCGCCGTAGCGGGCTAAAACGTAAAGGGCGAAGGCTTGGACGTTGGCCTTGTTGCTCTCCGGCCCCTCAACAAGGGAGAGGTTTTCTTTTATGAAGAGGGCAGCTCTCTTCATCACCTTTTGGTCCACAGCGAAGCCGGCATCCCTGGCTTCCACGAGGCCAAGGAGGACGTAAGAGGTGAGGTTTAGGCTGCTTTTATCCGGCTCCCACCACCCCCAGCCACCGTCGTATTTCTGGCGAGCGTAAATCTTCTGCAGGCCTACCCCTACCATCTGGGCGACTTTGGCCTTAAGGTCTTCATCCTCAATGCCCAATTCTCGGAGAGCCCTATAGGTGAAGACATTGGGAAGGAACTTGGAGACGATTTGCTCTATGCACTCGTATGGGTAATGCTCAAGGTAAGTGAGGCCACCTTGCATGGCCGCAGCTAAGGAGGGCTCAAGCTTGACTACAAGCTTGCTCAGGGCAGGGTCCATGACCTTAGGCAAGCGGATGAGTTCAACCCTTTCCCCGTCTTCCTCCAGGACACCAGCAGTAGAGACCACCTCCGGAGTAGAGTAATGGTGAACGGGGATGGTGGTTTCTACGGCATCCGAGAACTGGCCTCCGGAAGCTCGCATGGTTACCACTGCCTTTTCCACGCCAGGGACTTTCACCTTCCACCGGACCGGGGCCTTATCGTAAGCCGGGATGGATAGGGCTAAGGAGGAATCGCCCTGGATTTCCAGCCCGCTGGCTTCCAGGGAAATTTTCACCTCCAAGGGCTGGGAGGTGTTATTGTGGACCACAGCTCCGATTTCGGCCTCATCCCCTACAGTGAAAAAGCGGGGCAGAGTTGGCCTTATGAGTAGGTCCTTGGAAACTACGAGGTCTTTCTGGCCTTCGCCCATGAATTCGGTTGTGGACACGCCCTTGGCATCCATCCGCCAAGTAGTGAGGTTATCGGGTAGCTTGACGGCAACGCGGGCATAGCCTTGGGCATCGGTTTCAAGGGAAGCGACCCAGTAAGCGGTGTCCAAGAATTCCCGGCGTATAGGGGCAAGCTCGCCAAGGCCTCCGCCACCTCCCTTACCTTTAGCTAAGACGAAGCGCTCGGCCGAAACGGCAAGGCTGGCACTGGTGTTAACGCTTACGGGCCTTTCCTGCCAGAAGGTTTGAACCAAAGAGGGAGGCCTCTCGGCCAAAGCCAAGAGAGCCTTATCCACAAGCGCCAGGGAAAGCTCGGTCTTAACCCCTTTGCCCTGCGCATCGGTTACCTTAACCTCAAAGTTTACCGTCTCCCCAGGGCCAGCTTTCTCTCGGTCAGGGGTTATCTGGACTTGGAGGAGCTTGCTTTCGGGCGAGACCGGAAGCTTAATGTAGCCAGTTCGGTATGGCTCAATGGTCTCGTCCCCCGCCTCTCCCCTCAGAAGTATCACCGAAACGTAAACGTTGGGGATGTGCCTTTCGGTCAAAGGAACATCAACCGTGAAGCCGCCAGGGGTAACAGTGAGGACCCTGTGCTCCATTATCCGGCCCCGTTCCACGGTTAGGAGGGCTTTCACCGGCTTGGGATAAGGTGAAGGGATGAGGATTCGGGCAGTATCGCCGGGGCGGTACTCCTTCTTATCGGGGATGAGGTCAACTTTGAGCTCCTTCGCCCGAGGCCAGCTTACGTATTCATGTGAGCTTACCCAAAGGTAAGTAGCGGAGCGGATTTCGTTCCCCAGGCGGTCTCGGGCCAGGGCGGAGACCTTGTAAGTGCCCCCCTCATCCGGCGTGAACTCCACAACCCCCCGGCCCTTTTCGTCCAGCTTCACGGTAGTGGTCAGAATTGGGGTATCTTCAACCTTGGTGACCCATCGGAAAGTTCCGTCCTCTTGCTCCTCCTGAACGCTGTACCACCGATGCTTTGAGACCACTACTGTAACCGCTGGAGGGAAGCCATCCCTCCCCGGAGTTTTCACCACGGCCAAGTCAACCTGCTGCTTTTCCCCGACCTTTCCAACCCATGACCTTGGCGCCAGGCCGATGTAGAATTCGCCTTTGTGGACGATGGCAAAAGCCTGAGAAGCCACCTCCCTCCCGTCCACATCCACCACCCTTACGTCAATGGTGAAGTACTGGGAAAGCTTCTTGGTGGAGATATCGGCAGGGATGGTGAAAGAAAACACCCCTTGAGAATCCGTCTTCCCCTCGCCTGAAGCTATGCTTTCCCCATATGGGCCTTTCCACTCTTCACCCCACTCATAGTCGGTGAAGTCATAGTATGGGTAATCGGGGTGGTAGAAGAAGTAGTCCCGGCTCATCACTGACCAATAGACTTTGGCCTCCTTGACCGGCTGGCCGAAGTAGTAAACGGCTGATGCGGTTACGGTTATGTTCTCGCCTTGTATGTAGCTATCTTTATCGGTCTTGAGGGAGACCTCAAATTCGGGCTTGCGGTACTCGGCTACTTGGAAGAAGCCCTCGGTTCGCTCCTCACCAATGACCACCTCAATCCGATAGTGGCCCAAGGAAGCCTCATCCCCCAAGGCCAAGTCGCCACTTATGGTTCCATAGGGGCCAATGGCCTTCTCCTCTTTGCTTATTAACTTGCCTTCGGCATCGTAAATGTTCACCAGGACCTTTTCCCCAAGTGGTGGGAGCTGGTAAGAAGCATCGTTATCCAGCCTGAATACCCCTTTGTAGTGGACTACTTGGCCTGGCCTGTAAATGGGGCGGTCGGTGTAAACGAAGCCGAGGTATTGCCTTGGCTCCATAAGGATATTGAGGCCAAAATCCCACGGGGTTAAGCCGGCATTCCAAGCACTGGAGACTACCCCGAAAACTCCTTCCCCATAGGCAAAAGCCACGAACTGGCCCCATGGGTCAAACCCTTCCTTGCTAAACTCCAGGAGAGCGATTCCCTCTTTGTCGCTAACCCCTTCGGCCAAGATTCTTTCCGGGGTCCTGAGCTTTACCTTGACCCCAGGCAATGGTTCGGCGGTTCTAAAATCCGTGGCCCAAATCAAAGCCCCGGTAGGATAATACTTGAGGACAAGTCCGGCGTTGACCACGGCAAAGTATTGCCTGGCTTCGTAACCGAACTTGCTCAACTCTGGCGCCGTAACCTTCAGGAAGTAAAGGCCGGGGGTGAGAGGAGAGCCGCCTTCCGTCCTCAACGGGACGGTTAAAACTTCGGTTTTGTTGAGCGGAGGCGAAACCTCTTGAGACCAGGATTTTATCAGGGAGGAACGCTTGGGTAAGAGGGAACGGTTGGTAAATTCCTCCTCGCTCAAGCGGTAGAGGGAGAAATCCAGACGGGAAACGTTTACGTAGAAGACTCTGGCGAAAAGCTCTTCCGCTTTGCGGGCATCGTAAAGGATGTCTTGCATTGTGCTAAAGTAGATGGACGGGTCAAGGGCACGGGTGGTGAAAGTAAAAACGTAATCCTCACCGATGACATTGCCGTAGGGGTCGGCTATGCCTTTCTTCACGGTAACGGTGTAGAGGGTTGAAGGCTCAAGTTGAGCGCCTATGTAGAAAGACTTGTCAAATTCGTTCCACCAAGTATAGACGTTGGTAAGGGTGGGGGTTACGATGAACTTATCGGCTAAGGTTTTGGGGTCTATGGGCGCATTGAAGTAAATGTTGATTCCCCATAGGTCAGCATCTTTCTGCCCGGCAAAGGGGCTGGTGGAAGAAATGGCCGGGTATGGAACAGTTTGGAAAGACCATTGGACCGGGGATACGAGGCTGCCTCCCGAAGCCGAGCTGGCTTCTTTTTCTATCCGGACCTGGTATTTGGTCCCGACCTTGAGCTTCTGGGCAGGGATGAAGACCATGGTGTAATCGTCTTCCCAGCGGAAAGAGCCAGGGACTTTTTGCCTCTTCTCTGCCTCCTCCAGCGAAAAGCTCTCCTCTACCGATGAGCGCAAAGCCGGGGCATTGAAGGTCACAGTTATCGGCGAGGTCAATGAGACACCGAAGCCCTTCGGGCCAAAACCTTTGGCGTAGAAGGGTTCGGTTGTAAAGCTCCAGGTGTAATCCTTTTCCAAAGCATTGCCGGAAGTATCCTTTAAGCCTGCCTTCACCGTGACGGTATACGTGGTTGCGGGGGCAAAGGCGGGGTCGGGCTTGAATATGAAGACGGAAGTATTAAGCCAGTAGCCTTTGCCCTTCAACGGAGGCTCAATTTTCAGAGGCTGAGGCAAATCTTTCTGCTCCTCAATAGCACTCAAGGGGACTATTGGCCGGTTGAAGACGACGGAAATAGAGAGCTCAACTCCTACGTCCGTAGAGCCGGGAGCAGGCTGAACAGCTGCAACTTCAAGGTAGCCGACGGAAGCGAAGGAGAATTCCAAAGGCCGGGATAGAGGCAATCCGGCCGAGCTTTTGGCTTCAACCCCGAGCTTTACCCTGTAGAGAGTATCCCTGGCCCAACCACCTTCGGGGCGGAACACCAATGTGTTTTTGCTCCAACTTACATTGCCCTTAACCTGGGGGATTATGGTCAAAGCCTTCTCCACCGACTCCTTATCCATCGGCTGGCTGAAAGTAATGGTGACTGGGGTATCCACTTTAACCTCTTCGCCCTCAGCTGGGGAGAAGGAGAGGACTGTCGGCGGTTCCGTTGGGGCTTTTGGGGCGCAAGCCCCGTTCAAAGCGAGGGCAAACAAAGCTATCAGGGGAAAAAGCCTCAAAAGTTTAGGCATTGCAGAGCCTCCGTTTTTGGGTCTCTATAAAAGAATAGACGCCATTTCTTTGCCTGTAGTTCCATGATACCACCTTCCTTGGCTTTTAGCAAACGGGCCTGCTCTCAACTCTCACGCCGAAGCTGATTAAACTGGGGGTAAAGAGGGCAGAGCCCCCAGGAGGCTTCGGGGATGTGTCCTTCCGACCTAACCCCCTGACCCCCTTCCCTGGAGAGTGCTGAGAAAGTCAGCAAAGCTGGAGAGGGAAAAGCCAATATAAAGGGATTAAAAGCCCAAAGATAAGGCACTACAGGCAAAA
>Ga0078972_1010493_pt1 | contig 17259 bp, 9 predicted proteins | sample YelNatPaOPGAMG01_FD_67568 | JGI IMG/M metagenome (GOLD analysis project Ga0078972, IMG submission 67568) | Hot spring thermophilic microbial communities from Obsidian Pool, Yellowstone National Park, USA - OP-RAMG-01 (SPADES assembly) (version 2) | ecosystem: Environmental > Aquatic > Thermal... | reverse complement strand
GAGATGGGGTCACAGATGTAGGGGTTTATAGAGGTTATACATTCTTTTTAGAAGGGGACACATTACCATATCCGTATGGTTATGTGGGCAATATTCCAATAACCGGTGATTGGGATGGTAATGGTGTGTGGGATTATGGGGTCAGAAGGGATGCTACTTTCTATCTTGATACTAATCGGGATGATGCCCATGATATTGTTTTTCCATTTGGTTATTTAACCGATATCCCGGTGAGTGGTGATTGGAATGGCGATGGGATTACGAATGTTGGCGTTTATCGTCCCGGTGAGCGGAAATTCTATCTGGATACCGATTGGAATTATGAAAATGGTGCTGAGATAGTGACTGTTGCATACGATGATATTTACACCTCTAATACCCCTATAACTAGTGATTGGGATGGTGATGGTGATTTTGATTTGGGTTTTAGGAAAGATAATATCTTCTATTTTGATAATGGTAATGACGGTGTAATTGATTATGAGCAGGCATACGGATATGCTTCTGATATAGCCGTTACCGGAAACTGGGATGCCTCGGGTGTGTTGCCGCCAGTAAGTGTTGAGGTGGTAAAACCAAATGGTGGTGAGAGAATTGAGATTGGAGATATTTATCCAATTAACTGGATAGCAATATCGCCGAATGGTGTTGGACTTCAGACTCTCCAATATTCAACGAATGGAGGTGGAACCTGGGAGAATATCATCCTTGAGCAGCATATTGATTCGGTTGTTCCTTATTATTATCAGTATAACTGGACCGTGCCTCCAAGTCCATCAGACAATTGTCTGGTAAAGGTTGTTTCCAAAGATATTGCTAATAATACTGGTTCTGACAAAAGTAATGCCCCATTTTCCATCTGCTGGCTTACTTCAAGCGATTCAACCGCAACTGCAGGGAATAATGAAAGGATTGTTTATGACCAGGGTATTGCGCATATTGTATTTACTTCCGGCGATTCTATCTTCTATTCATATTCTACAGACCAGGGGACAACCTGGCAGCGGAAGCAATTGATTGACTTTGGAGAGTATCCAGCACTGGCAAAGGATGAGGCACATAATCTCCATCTGATTTATAAAAAGGGAAGTGGTCTATACTACAAAGAGATTGGCAGTCTTGAACCACCGCATCTGATATATACGAGTTCAAGGGTGATTCAATCGCCTTCTTTTGTGGTTGTTGGCAATTATGGTTATTTAGTATTTGAAGAGCGGGAATATCAGGGAATGGACCCGGTGAGCCATTTGATGTTCGGGGTTTATCATATTGGTGTGCCACCGAATGGAAGTTTTGAGGTGGAGGAAATTTTGTCTGATATGAGTGAATTTTTAAAGAATCCAAATCTGGCAATGGATGGGAATGGCGACCCTCATATTGTTTACGAGAAAGGTAATAGCATTTGGTATATTCGGGGATTAGATGGAAGGGCAGATTTTAAATCCCAAATTCCAGGCACCAAATTCCAAACAAATTCAAAATTACAAATTCCAAACAGAATAAAGGATGAGATGCTGAAACAAGTTCAGCATAACAAGGGGAACCGAGGCGAGATGCCGTTGAACTGGAGTGAACCGCAGGTGATTGGGACTGGAAAAAATCCAAAAATTTCGGTTGATGGAGAGATGATTGATGTGGTCTGGGAGAATTCGGGTGAGATTTATCACAGAAGAAAGTGGTATTATTCAGATTTTGGGGTAGAAGAAAATATCTCAAATTCACCAACACGAATCTCTAAAAATCCGATTGTCTTTTCACCGTATCTTGTTGTCTATCTTGAAGAGCCAGGAATAATGCCCGATTCAAGGTTTGATTTGGTCTATGGTTTGTGGAAGTTTGGAAGATGGGTTAAAGGGACGATTGGAAGTTGTGAGGAGAATGCATATAGCCTAAAAGGTTTTTATGATGGCACAAGATTATCCTGCATATTTACTTATGGAAATCAACCAAAATATGGATTGAAGTTCATTGGGGCCGAGATTCTGCCGCTTTATAAGACTTCAGATACGAAACTTGCCACGGCAAGCAATAATGCAAAGAGGCTGGTGATAGATGATGCGGGTCATTTGCACATCTTCTATCGTAGCGGGGACTATATCATCTACGCAATGGATGAGGCAATTGAAAGCAATAAAAGGGAGAATAAATCCGAAATCCGAAGCACGAAATCCGAAACAAATTCAAATAATCAAATTCCAAACCGAATAAGGGATGAGATTCTTCGCTGCGCTCAGAATGACACTTCGTGTCAGATTGCTTCGGCGACTTCGTCGCCTCGCAATGACATTTTTGGAGCACGAGGCGGTGCAGAGAGAATTTTTGCTGAAGGTCGGTATCCCGCGGTTTTTTATGATGATAATCAAAATATGCTACACGCAGTCTGGATTTCGGGTTCAGTTTTTCCGACCCATAAACTCTGGTTCCGGCAGGGGATTGGAGAAGTCTGGAATGTGCCGATTGTCATCTGGTCAAGACCGGCTACCGCTACCTTACGCATTCTTGCTCCATCATTTACTGCCAGCAATGATACCGGGTTTGTAGTAATAGAAGAAGAAAAGACCATCGGACAAGATTTGCACTGGAAACTATATTTCTTAAAATTTCCACTTATTCAACCGCAAAATATCACTGAGATTATAATTGATTCGGCAGTAATCAGTGCCCCGCCACAACCACCACCAGAAGAGGAGATGACCTCGCCATCAATTGTCCTTGATGATAATAACAATCCCCATATTGTCTGGTCAGATAAGTATGGCCATATTCAATACACTTATTGGGATGGCAAGGGTTTTGTTCCGAAAGAGGATTTGACCGCCGGCTATGTGGGCACGATAAATGCAAAAAGGCCGTGCATTGAGAAGTATAAAAACAGGTTGAGCGTGGTGTTTGAGTTGTTCAATGATATATACTTTACATATAAGGCAATTGAGGGCAATGGGAGGCAATTGGAGGTAACAAAAGGGAATAAATCCGAAATCCGAAGCACGAAATCCGAAACAAATTCAAATAATCAAATTCTAAATAACCACACCCTCACCCTTACCCTCTCCCTTCAAGGGCGAGGGAATTTTAAGGATGATCTCTCCCTTCAAGGGCGAGGGAGATTTGAGGATGGCTTCCCCTATCAAGGGCGAGGGAATTCTGATGATTGCCTCTCACACCAGGGGCGAGGGGATTATAGGGGTGAGCAGGAGTCATCTGGGTGGGCTGAACTAAAAAATATTTCCAATTCTGCGGATAGTTCTATGGCACCGATAATCCTTTGTGGGTCACAGGTTTTTTATAGTGAAAAGGTCCAGAGTGAATGGCAAATTTATCAGACATCCTTTGATGGCTTTAATTGGTCAGTGCCCCAACCCGTATTACCTACGCCGGCAACTGGCGAATATTATGTCCAGGGTGTTGCTCAAATTCCAAATTCCAAATCTCAAATCTCAAACAAATTCCAAAATCCAAATATCAAAACAAAAGCAGAGATTCTGAAACAAGTTCAGAATGACATTACAAAAAAGGGTGAAGCAGGAAGAAGAAGGATAGAAGAGGGCAAAGAAGGAAAGGCATTGCAGGTGCTGATTTATCTTGTCTGGACCCAAGGGGATGGGAGTCAATATCGGATTGCAGACCAGCAGATAGTGGTCAATGTGCCAAACTGGCAGAGTGGCGAGATAACAGAAAATACAACCTGGTCAGGGAATGTCTTTGTGACCGGGGATGTGACAGTAAAAGAATGTGTTAATCTGAAAATTTTACCCAAAACCAATGTTTATTTCCAATATCCGGACGACCGAATGAGTGGCTCAGACCCGAGAAGGTGTGAATTGATTATTAAAGGAAGTCTTGAGGCCGTAGGGAATCTCTATGATTCAATAAGATTTATCCCTTATAATGATACCCTTCCGTGGTATGGGATAAGATTCACTGAAAATAGTATTGGCACATTTAGCCATTGCCACATAAGAAGTGCCGAATATGGAATTAGTTTTAACCAGGCAATCGGCGAAATCAAAAATTCATTGGTTGATAGCAATGGTATTGGAGTGGCACTTGTAAATAAGAGTGATGTCACAATCAAACATTCGGCAATAAGAGAGAATTTCTATTCAGGAATTCATTGTGAAGAAAGCAGGGTGGTGATTGATAGTAACTATATCTACAGAAATAGGTGGAGTGATAGGAAATCAGGAAGCCAGGGCATCAGGGTATTAGAAAATAGGCAGGGAAAAGAAGTTCCTATTTTAGGTGGTGTTTTGATTTATCCAACAAGAAACGATTCATTGCCATTTACCTGCACCGGGATAAATTTGAGGAATTCAAGGGTGCATATAAATGGGAACCTGATTGTTGATAATTTCCGGGGAATTTATACATCAGGCTGGATAACCGGTGAGGTTACAGATAATCTATTTGATTATAACGAATTCCATGGCTTTGACTTCTTTGGTGATTCGTTTGATATATTGATTGCCCGCAACACATTTACCGGCAATGGCTGGTATAACTGGCCGATTATAGAACTTGCCGGAATTTATCAGGGCTGGTATGCATATAGACCGGGAACGAAGATAAGGATCCTTAACAATAGATTTTTGGGCAATAAAGTAGGGCTTTCTTTAGTAAAATACTATGAGGCAATTTCTGCTCCTTGCACAACCATCGTTGCTAATAATGTCTTTAATCATAATGTAGCAGGGGTAATGGCAGGTGGTGATATTTATGCAAACCTTGAGGCAATTTTGACCCGCAATAATATTACTGATAATCAATTGTATCAGGTCTGGCATAACCGCTCCCGAAGTCCATTATTGAATCTCGGAAATCTTGAAAATCAGACTACGATTGATGAGGGTGGAAACAGAATATATGATGGAGAACTTATTGGGCCATACTTTCTATGCAACCATTCACCATTTGAAATAAAAGCCCAGGGCAATTACTGGAATTACAATAATCCCGATTCAATTGATGCCCATATCTATGATGATGAAGAAGAACTGAATTGTGGAATGGTTGACTTCAAATATTTCTCCACCTGGGGTGAGATTGAGCCGGGCACGGTCTGGAGCGGAGTTGTGAATGTTGGTGGTGATGTGATTGTGCCTGAAGGTGTGACTCTGACGATTGAGCCAGGAACCGAAGTGCGGTTTGCAAGTGGGCTTGATGGGGCACAAGGAGGTATTGATACAACAAGGGCGGAGTTGATAGTTTATGGGAAGATAGAGAAGGGTAAGGCAAGGGAAGGCAATTTAGGGCAATTGAAGGCAATTGGAGGCGATAGGGGGCAATTGAAGGCAATAAAAGGGAATAAATCCGAAATCCGAATCCGCCAAAAAGAGTGGCGGACGAAATCCGAAACAAATTCAAATAACCAAATTCCGCCTTGTCACCCTGAATTTATTTCAAGGTCTAATAGACAATGTCCTGAACCTTACGACCGAAGAGAAGAAAGGGGCAAAGATGTCCGGATTTATTTCACTTCTGATGCTTACCAGCCAATGCCTGGGGATTGGTATGGTGTCCGCTTTGCAGATACGCGGATGGGTGCAGATGATGGCACGGATGGGCACGGATTGTATAAACACCTAAAATCCCAAATGCCTAAATACCTAAAAATTGGACGCAGAGATGGGTTGGAGATTAAGGATTGGGTTGTGGAGTATGCAATAAAGGGATTAGAAATTTCTGATTGTAATAAATTTGAGATAAAGGATTCAAAGATAAATTCTTGTTCAGATTTTGGTATAGATTTTTCAGGGAATAAGTTTGAAGCAAAGGATTGTAGTTTGAGCAATAACCGAACCGGTATTCAAATTTCTGCCCAGGACTTTACTATTAAAGATTTTGTGCTGGCCAATAATAAAACAGGTATAATTACAATTGGTGGCAGAGGCACAATAAAAGAAAATGAGATTTTTGAAAATGATACGGGAATGGTGATTGTAGGGACTGAAGGCACTATTAAAGATAATCTAATAAAGAGAAATGGGATTGGGATATACGTTACAGGAGCAGGGCAATACAAGGCAATTAGAGGCAATTTAGGGCAAATTGAAAGGGTATCAGGGAATCAGGATAATTGTAGCGGTTTGATTTATCAAACAAATAGTCGCATAAATGCGACCGCTACAGAATTTTGTGCAAAAGAGCAGAGTGAAGTCCCTTTAGGTGGGAATGGATTGCGTATTGGGAAGGATAATGTCTTTGACCATAATCTTTTGTATCATATCTATAATAATACACCAGATACAATTGATGCAACAAAGAATTACTGGTATCCACAGGAACCAGAATCAATTGCCTGTTTTATCTATGACTATTACGATGACCCGAATTTGGGTGTGGTTATTTATGATCCGGCCGCGAATAAAATTGCTGGTGGACCCCAGGGTTCCGAATTGGAGTTAGCGATAATGAAGATCGATTGGGGCCCGAATCCCGCTCAGAAACTTTCCATAAGTTATACCCTCTATAATCCCCAGGAGATAGAAATCTCTGTTTATGATGTCTGTGGTAGACTGATTTTAAAAGAAATCGGAATAAAGGCGAAGGGCAAGCACAATTTTGTCGTCAATGAGATTTCAGATGGGGTCTATTTTATAAAATTTAAATCATCAGAATTTGAAGTGAGAAAGAAGGCTATCCTGCTAAAGTAAATTCCGCCTTTTAATAACTTTTCGTAGCAGTCGGATTTAAAGTAATATCTCATTTCCAACTTCCAAACTCACTTCTTCACCCAATAACCAACTTCCGAACCACGCTACCCGCCACACCTCCGCCATACTGTTTGGCGGATGGCGGGCTCCTCGCTACTAAAATAAGTGCCGATAAATTGATTTTTTACATCTTCAGGTGTAGGAATTTGAAAAATTTCAATACAAAAGGACCCCTCACCTTATCCGCCAAAAAGTATAGCGAACTCTCCCCGTTAAAACGGGGAGAGGGAAGGGTGAGGGATGGGGTTTCATGGGCAAAGCCCCTACGGCATTTTTCGGAGAGGAACAAACCTTGTCTTTATCCATTCCATACCCCCTCACTTGCGAAGCTGGAATAGAATTATACAAAGTTTTCTAAATTCATCTTCATCAATTTTGACTATTTCGGTATTTCGCCAATTGGCGAAATACCGAAGTTTGAATTTGCAGGTTCTTTTATAGATTCTAAAAAATCCAGGAAACAGCCCAGCCTGGCGCCGGGTCAGAATTCAGTAATTAGCCGATTACGAATAGATGCTGAAATAGAGACCCTAAACTTGATTCAGGGCAAAATTCAGCATGACACGACAGAGAAGAAATGATTTATTGACAAATCTATTGGAATAGATATAATATGGTGATAAAATATTGTGGAGGCGGATGGGTGCTGGTGTGCCTGACGGGCTTCAAACCCGGTTGTCCTTCGAAAGGGGGACGGTAGGTTCGATTCCTACACGCCTCCGCCACTTCCTAAAATCCTTACTTCTCCCCGTTTGATTGTAATTCCTCTGGAATCAAAGTAGATAAGCAAAGGCAGGGCATATTTTCTACTTGCCTTTATCAAATCACGAAATTCGCTGACCCTGATTTCTTTGTGACTTTTTAAGAATCTGATTAACTTCTCTTTCGCCTCCTGAACCTTTTCCTTATGAAAGACAATCCCCTCACCGATATGGACAAGGGTTCCATTATCAATTAAATACTGGTATGCCCTTTTTAAAACCTCCCGGGGTGCAATTTCCTTTTCCAGCAATACCTCAATCTGAGGTGGTTGAAATTCTGCCTCCTGAAATATCCGCGCCAATTTTTCACTAATCTGGGACAGTTCCTTATCCAGACTGATTTCAAAATCGTAAAGACTTATCTTACCATCGTCGGTAATCTTTATCATCTTTTCGGCATTTAACTTTTTGAGCACAAAATTGAAAAGGCTGTTGTCAAGTCCAGGGATGCTCCGGATGAGTTCGTTTCTTGTAATTCCAAAACTGGTTGGATTATTATTGTGATAATCTTTTATAACTTTGCGCAACCGTTCAGTCAATTCAATAAGATTTTTCTTGCTGTAGTATAGATTTCTCCGTTCATCAACCGGAATGACAAGACCTTTATTGATGAGTTCAGAAATCAATTCCTGGACAGTATTTACCGGCAGGTTGATATCCCGGGCAATCTCCTCAATCTTGCGCGGCAGGGTAAAGTTAGAATTCAGTGTCTCTTCAACAAGAATGTGTGGGTCCTGGGTTTCAATCTTCGCCAGATGTTCAATCAATTGCTCATCAAGTCCCTTTATCTTATTTGCCCTTGGCTCAAGAATCACTCCACCGCCGATTGTCGTCTGCGGTGAATAGGTTCTTACCACATAACGGTCGCCGATATCCGCAACCGCCGGGGTCTCCAGACGGAATTGAACCATTCCCTTTTCGCCGGGTTTGAGAATCTTTTTCTCTAAAAGCACAACCCGACCTAAAATCTCAGCGGTCCCTAAATGAATCCTCAGTCGGGAAAAGGTTTTTAGAGGCGAGGCTGAATTCAAAAGAACAAGTGTGGCATTCATATATTCCGATGGTTCAAGATACCCGGGTTGGGCAATGACATTACCTCTTTCAATCTCCTCTTTTTCCGCACCAACAATATTTACCGCGGCACGAAAGCCGGTTCCAACCTCACCCACATCCTTATTATGAACCTCAATCTTTCTTATCTTTAGTAATCTCTTCTGGGGTAGAAGTTCAACTGTATCACCGACCTTAATTTTACCGGAGAGCACGGTTCCGGCAATCACCGTGCCAAAGCCCTTCATTGTAAAACAGCGGTCAATGGGCATTCTAAATATTCCCTTGTCCGATTTTGATTCAACCTGGTCAACAAGTTCCTTAAGAATCCTCTTTAACTCTTCTATTCCTTCACCACTATAATTGGAAACAGAAACTATTGGGGCATCTTGCAGGAATGAATTCCTGGTAAGGTGCCTGATATCGTCAATTGTTGCCTCAAGTTTTTCTTTATCAACCAGGTCCTTTTTGGTTACTACAATTATCCCCTTCTTAATATCTAACAATTTTAAAATCTCTAAGTGTTCAATGGTCTGGGGCATTACTCCATCGTCGGCGGCAATAACGAATAGAACAAAATCTATTGTGCTGGCGCCGGCGAGCATATGACGCACGAATTTCTCGTGCCCCGGGACATCAATTATTGTAATATTATCACCGTAAAAGGCAAATCCCAGGTCGGTTGTCATACCCCTTTCCTTCTCTTCTTTTAATCGGTCCGGGTCATAGCCGGTCAGAGACTTTATCAGTGCACTCTTACCATGGTCAATGTGGCCCGCAGTTCCAATCACAATGTGTTTATTCATAAGTCTTTACTATATTGTTCAGTGCCGCAAAGATAATTTTTTCTTCACCGGGGAAGATTGTGCGAAAATCAAGAAGCAAGAGGTCGTCTTCAATTCGGCCAAAGATTGGCGGATTATATCTTCTCAATGCCCTTGCCAGTTTTTCAGTTGATAACCTTTCGGATTTTATTGTTAGAACATAGGTTGGCAACTGTTCGGTGCTCAAAGAACCACCACCAATCTCTGAGACCGATTCTCTTATCTCCCATTTCAAGCCCGGGATTTTACTTAAACTGCGGGCACATTTCCTTGCCTGTTTTTTGATTTGATTTAATGGCTTTAAAAGAATTGAGAAGACACCGTGTTCTTTTATTATTGTCTCTTCTTTTCTTAAGAATAATAACAGGGTTGTCTCAAGAACTGCGCTAATGAGTTTATCACATCTCAATGCCCGGGTGAGGGGATTCTTTTTTAACCTCTCAATATATTCATTTCTGCCAATTATTATTCCACATTGTGGTCCACCAATTAGTTTATCGCCACTGAAACAGACTATGTCCGCACCCTTTTTTATACTATCCTGAACCAGCGGCTCTTTGGGAAGTCCATATTTTGAGAAGTCTATCAGGGCACCACTGCCCAGATCATCAATTACCGGCAGATTATACTTCCTGCCCAATCCTACGAGTTCTTCAAGCGGGACCTCTTTTGTAAAACCCAAAATCCGGTAGTTTGATTGATGCACCCTCATTATTGCCGCAGTCCTTTCACAAATTGCTGATTCATAATCCGCAAGGTGAGTTCTATTTGTCGTGCCCACCTCACGGAGGACTGCCCCGCTTTGCTTCATCACTTCAGGAATTCTGAATGAACCACCAATTTCAATTAACTGACCGCGGGAGATAATTACCTCTCTGTCCCGTGCCAGGGTATTCAGTATTAAGAGGGTCGCCCCGGCATTATTATTGACAAACATCCCGGCTTCGGCGCCGGTAATTATCTGAAGGAGTTTACTTATCTTTTTATACCGTTCTGCGCGCCTCCCCTCATCATCAATCTGAAGGCGTGAATAACCCTTTCCAATTTCACCCAACACCCTATCCATACCCTTTGCATATGGTGCCCTGCCCAATCCGGTGTGCAATACAATCCCCAATCCATTTATTGCATAACTATAGTAAGGGGTTGTGATATCCTTTAATTCATTGACTATCTCCTGGATGAGGTCTTCGGAAGTGAAATTTTCGCCACCCAATATCTTCTTTCTGAATTCATCGGTTTTATAACGAATAATGCCCGTGAGATATTTAAGGTCAATTTTATCTGAGAAATCTTTCAGTTCGGGTAAAGCGAGAATTTTATCAACCGAAGGAATCCCCCTCAAACTTTCTGCATTTCTCATCTTATAATTATACCAAAACTAAAGATAAAAGTCAATCAGACAATTTGTATCCTATCTTCCTTAAAAAATCATACCGTTCTTTTCTTGCCTTCTCATCCTCTATTCCCTTTGTTGCAAAGCCATCAATTACACCCAGAACGCCCCTCCCCTGCTCATCTTCAACAAACAATATCTCAACTGGATTGGCGGTGGCACAGAATATATTCAAAACTTCAGGACAGGATTTAATTCTATCAAGGACATTTATGGGAAAGGCATCTTTTATGAAGATAATAAAAAAGTGTCCCGCACCAATTCTGTAGGCATAATCTCTGGCAAGTTCAATTAAAGACACCTCATTCCCTTCATATCGAACAAGACAGGGACCGGATGCCTCGCAGAATGCAATTCCAAATTTGATCCTGGGCACAGAATTGACGAGCGCCTCATAGAGGTCTTCAGCAGTTTTAATGAAATGGGTCTGGCCACAGATTATATTTACCCCTTCGGGTGGTTCAATCTTTATCTTTTTTATCTCCATAAAACCTCCTGTTTAATACCCGAGTTCTTTTAAAAATTTCCTGTCCCGGCGCCATTTCTCCTTTACCTTTACCCATAGATCAAGATAGACCGGACGGCCGGTGAATTCTTCAATCGCCCGGCGCGACTCCTCACCAATCCTTTTCAGAGCCGCTCCATCTTTACCAATTAAAATTCCCTTCTGAGAATCCTTTTCCACATAGATTGTCGCCCTTATGTAATCTTTTCCTTTTTCTCGCTCCTTAAATTCCTCAACCACCACTGCTGTTGAATAGGGAATTTCTTTTTTATAGAATTCAAAAAGATTCTCCCTTATCAATTCTGCTACAAAAAATCTTATTGGCCGGTCCGACAGTTCTTCTAAAGGATAAAGGAAAGGACCCTCAGGCAATTCCCTGAAGATGATATTCTTCAAATCATCCACTCCATCACCAGCAAGGGCGGAGATTGGAACAATCTCCTTCACTTTTAATTCCTTGACCTGGTCAATGAGGGGTAGTAAATCATTTCTGTTCACAAGGTCAATCTTGTTAATTACAAGGATAACGGTCTTTCCATTGAGATATTTAAGGAATTTTTCGGAAATCTTTTCTTTTTTGAACCAGGGGTCAATCATCCACAAAATTATATCCGCGCTTTGTGTTGACTCCTTTATCTCCTGCACCATAAATTCTTGCAAGGGATATGCCGGCTCAATAATCCCGGGTGTATCAAGAAAAAGGCACTGATATTCACCTTCCGTAAGGATTCCTAATATCTTGTATCTTGTCGTCTGGGGTTTAGAACTCGTGATTGAAATTTTGGTCTTGAGGAGACGATTGAGTAAAGTAGATTTACCAACATTCGGTTCGCCAACAATTGCCACAAAACCTGTCTTCATCTCACAGAACCGACGAAAAGAATTCGTCCGACTGAAGTCGGACGCTACCACAATTCTTTAGTTCTTTTCTTATTGAGATGGGGCTGCCAATAGTTGTTTCTGACAGCCCCATTGAATCTTCCCAATTTATTCTTCCTTCTTTTCCTCTTCGGTTTTGGTCTCCTCAAGTTTCTTTTCCGGTTCTTCTGTCTTCTTTTCTTTCTCTTTTTTCTTCTTTTCTTCAACCTTCTCTTCTTCCTTCTTCTCCTCAAAAACCTCTTCCTTTATTTCCAAAAGATTCTTATCGTCTTTCTTTTTCACAAGAACCGTGAAGATAACGGTATTCCCAGCCCAGTATATTGCAAAACCAAAGGAAAGAACGCCAAGAATTATAAGATAGTAGATTATACCCAGGATAAATGAACAGATCGCACCGGCCCAGGTTTCATAGGCAGGAATATATTCGGGAGGAAAGAATAGATTGGGCATACCAATCCATTCAATGTATCGGGTAATCAAATCCTGAACCGATTCAGGGCAGAAAGGAGGAATCTGTAATTTTACATAGTATGCGGCATTGGTAAATAGATTGCCAAGTTTCTCTTCGGGAACAATAATTCCGATGACATCCTTACCCAAAAAGATTGCCTTTGCGGCAAAGAAACCAAGGATTCCCACGCCGATAATCATTACCAGTTTAAGGAGAAACTCATAGGTGACAAAACGCCAGGGCTGGTCATTGATCACGGAGAAAGATTCAAAAAGGGTATCAAATGTATCATTACCCGTTGTGCCAACAATTGAGGGACCAATGATGAGTGAAACCAGAATTACAACAAAAAGGTAAAGAATAAATATGCATACGAAGAAGGCAGGGATGGCCATTACCGCAAAGAAAAGTTGACCGAAGTATGGAATCCAGGTGATTAGAGCAAGGATAATACCCATAATGATAAGGGATATAACAAAGAGAATCAAGACCACCGGCGCAAGAATTGCGGACTTCCCGCTCTTTAAGGCAAATTTTATCGCCTCCTTGATTTCATAGAACTCATCCCCTTTCAGTTGTTCATAGGTAATCTTAGAAATTGCCACTCCGGCAATCAATGCCACACAAATCCACCATACAATTCCCACAATCCATAAGACCCAGGAATACCAGGGCCAGGAAATTTCTGGTGAATAGCAGGGTGTAAACCGATAGGTGTTCCAGATTTCGGAAAATTCCATACCGCTGGCAACAAAGGCAAGGTAGGAGAAAATCGCATAGCCAACAAATGAAACAAGTAAACCCAAGAAACCGACCCACATCTTTTTCGCGCTGAAACCCAGTCTTCCAGCGCGAAAGACATCCTTGTAATTAAAATGCATATTGGTCACTTTACCTCCTTAAATAGTAGCCTATTATAACCAATCTTGACAATCTGTCAATAGCGAATTTAACTGACCAGTGAAAATAGACTCATTACGACTCCGGTGAGAATTGGCACTGAAAAATTATCATCCCAGGGCAAAGGAAGTGCCTCAAAGAGCGTCGCAAATGCAGCACCGAAAATAAGATGGGAAAGGGGAAGTCCTAAAATTGGATACAGCACAATTATGGAAATGAGATTGGAACCAAAGAAACAGAGACTGCCAATAACCGATTTTTTGAACAACTTCGGTCCTTTGACATTTTGTCCAAACATTGCCGCAAATGTATCACCGATGATTATGAATGTGCAAACTGAAATAACAATTGGCCTGGAGAATAAAAGGGCGGTAACCAAACAGCCCAAGAGGAGATAGGTGGCGCCGCTTAACTGAGACAACTCACGGCGCCTCAAAAAGGAACCAAACAGGATAATAAATCCCTCTTTAAATCCATTGATATGAAGCCGAAAAAAGTCTATCACCAAAATAATTATTGCGACAAGAAAGAGAAGGAGTCGGGCTGAATTGGGTTGTAATTTATAATACAGGACAGGAATAAAGATTGCCCAGAGGTTGAGTAATTTTCTAAAAATTTCGGCCTTGAGCACTTTTTCTTTAGAATTTCAATCCGCAGGAGAACTTATGGGAAACCCCAAGTTCAGAATGGGTAAGCAGGGCATAGTCAAAAATTATCCTTTTATATTTTAAACCCATTCCCATAGTATATCTCTGCTCGGTCTTTCCCAATCTTCCGGAAATGATATTTTTATAATTATACTCAAAACCGATTTTGAGATTGAAATCATTTTGCTCAAGATTTTTTAATAGGTCCGCCTCCATAACCCATTCAGAGTTTAATCTTGTTATCGGTATCTTTGGTGCAATCCCAAAACCTAACCGGGGTGATATGTTTTCCCTTGTCTTGTTGTCCCAGATTATTGGAGCAAGGACAATGTCGCGCACCACTGCGCCGATATCTAAATTACTCAAACTCACTCTCAGACCCGCATCAATGCCTCCTCCAAATCCACTAATGAGATAGAGATTCCGATAATAGACCTTGAGATTGGTTCCGTATGAAAAAAGACCATTTTTCTTTGATGCATTTAAATAGAAGATGATATCTTTCGTGGCTACTGTATCTTTTGTCACCGGGGGATTGTCAGGTCCTGGTGGTAGGGTTGTATCAGGCAGGGTTGTTAATTTTATATCATTAACCAGGACTGCCTGAAGACCAAAACCAAAGGCACCTGTTTCGCGGGGAAAAACCACAGAACCAAATTCATTTTTTACTATACCGGTAAAATTTTCGGCATGCATCAAAATTAAAGAACGAGGAAGTTCAACTGAACCGGAAGGGTTTAAGGCAATCCCTGAAGGGTCCTGGCACTGGGCAATACCGGCTTCACCCATTGCGCAAATTCTTGCCCCGACACCCAAATTCTGAAATTCTCCGGCATATTTACCCCCACAAAAAAGAACCGCGATTAAAAGATTAAGACCCAACACACCGCACCGTCCCTTTTAAGAACTTTTTTACCCTCATACCATGACCATGGCGTGCCTTTAATTGAACCCGGAATTCGTAATCACCGGGGGGCACAAGATTATCATTTTCATCACGACCATCCCAGACAATGAGAAACTCTCCGGGTGGTCTTTTTAGTCCCTTTACAAGTTCCTTCACCTTTTCTCCCAGTTGATTATATATCTCAATATCAACTCTCGCCTCATCCGTGATATAAATGGCCAGGGTAGAACCTGGCTGGTCTCTTCCAAATTCTTTGGGAAATGCACCAACAATAAATCCATCAATTGCAATCCAAAGATATTGCCCCCCCTCCTTTTCTGTAATAAAGACCTGGCCATAGCGCCGGCCAATGGCAATCCCCCGGGGGGAATTGAATTCTCCCTGCTGGACACCGGTTCTGCCTTCAGAAATTATATAGGCTAAATTCCGGTCAAATTTATGGATCTGGTCATTTCTTTCGTCGGTAATATATACATTCCCAAAGTAGTCAATTGCACAATATAGAAATTTTGCATCCGCCAGTCCAATTTCAAAATTGTAAACCGAATTCAAAAATCTTCCGGTAGTTGTAAATTTTGATACTCTTTTTCCCTCGTTATCAGTAATTATAACAAAGTCTTCTTGATAGTGATTATGCGGTGCATCGGCATCAAGAACTTCAATCCCCATAGGTTGATAAATTTCGCCATAGGACCGCCCCTCTCTACCAAATGACCTCAATAAAGAATCCTGCGGGGAATAGACATAAACCTTTGAATTATCATAATCGGTAACATAGAGATTGTTCTTTGAATCAAGGCAGACATCAAATGGTCGGCCCGGAAGTCTTATCTCTCCAATGTATTCTATCTTCCCTTTAAAATATTGAAGTTTCACAACCCGCTTATTACCAAAATCCGCAAGGCAAATCAGACCATCCTCATTTGCGGTAATACCCTTGGGTTCTGAAAACATATTCTTGCTCCCATAGACTTTTACCGCTGATAATCCAATGTTATACACTATCTGCCCCCGACCTGAATTGACCGCAAATAGGGTCAGTTCATCATCGTCCTTCTTTGTCTTCGGGTCATCAAGTTCCTTCAACTTCACCGCCGCGATGCCCTGGGGGTCATCATAATCAAAATTTGGTCCGATAAAGAGCCGCAAATAGTATTTTGATGCCCGATAAAATCCAAAGGTATGTTCAAATGGTGGAACAGCCAGGGTCTGGGGATTATACTGGCACAGAAGAAGCAATATTAAAGCCATAGATTAGTATAAAGATTTTTGGAAAATTGTCAACTACCCGTTTAACTAAAAATTATCACTCCAAAAATCTAAAAAACTCAAAAGGGAGGGGCAGGATAACAGAAGACCGGGGCAAGGGATTCTCCCCCTTGAAAACTCCCTTATTCCCCCTTTACAAAAGGGGGATACAAAATTGTAGTTGCCCAATTCATTGGGCATTGTCCGATAAATCGGACACCTCCATTTATCTTTCTGTATAGTGCTCTAACCGCAGGTTAGGCAAGGGAGCGAAGCGACCGCAGCAATTATTGAAATTCCTATACCTGAACATACATCAGTCCGCCACGCAACCTGGCGGACTGAAACCCCGCCCCTCGCCCTTCCCTCTCCCCGTTAAAACGGGGAGAGGATTAAGGTGAGGGGACACTCTGTTTTTTTCTTTTTGTCATTGCGAGTTCTTTTCTTCCTTGTCATTGCGAGGCAACGAAGTTGCCGAAGCAATCTCATTCTTTCTCTTTACTGCATGTCTGCAACAAAAGATATAAGTCTATACCATCTCAACAAATGTTGTTCAAGTATAGGAATTTGAATAAATTCCTATACTTAATAAGGAAATTTTTCATTATAGAAAAAAAGGACAAGATACATCAGGGGTAAGCGTTATGCAAAAGATAGTTGCACAACTTAAGGCAAAGCGACTACGGGGGTTTCAGGGGTTCTCCCCTGATGTATCTTGTATACTGCATTTGCAAGATTTATTCTAATCTGAAAAGCAAAAACTAACACTTTGTGTTGCAGGCCTGCAATATTCTTATGCTCCCCTGCAATCAAACCGATAATTGTAATTGCCCACATCTCTTGAAATTGCATTTACCCTTGCCATCCCCCAGTTTTGGGGAGCGAATCATCGGTGATTGAGATTGAAGGTATTTTATTTTCTGCTTGACAACTCTCTTTTTTTAGATATAATCTTACTATTATAGGAAAGTAAGAATA
>Ga0078972_1010491_pt1 | contig 17268 bp, 14 predicted proteins | sample YelNatPaOPGAMG01_FD_67568 | JGI IMG/M metagenome (GOLD analysis project Ga0078972, IMG submission 67568) | Hot spring thermophilic microbial communities from Obsidian Pool, Yellowstone National Park, USA - OP-RAMG-01 (SPADES assembly) (version 2) | ecosystem: Environmental > Aquatic > Thermal... | reverse complement strand
ACTACAATTTGCGCCACATCATAAAACCAGGCTTTACTGGTTGGGCCCAAATAAAATTCAGATACGCAAGATCGATAATGGACTCTTTAGAAAAATTCCAATACGACCTCTATTACATTAAAAACCGCTCTCTGTTTTTAGATTTGAAAATTTTACTAAAAACCCTCCAGTTATTTTTTAAAAAAGAATAAAAAAACAATTTTACAATTTAGGACATTATCTATTTCCAATGTCTTAATTTTTTTCTCTTGATAAATTTTTCTAATTCTTCTGAAAATACATCACCTATTTGAAATTTATCGCACTCTTGAAAATCTAATGCTTCCCGAATTTTTTCAAATAATTTTCTAGGTAAAATAAGGCGGATTTCTTCCACATCATAAGGATAATCCTTGTGCCAGATTTCTATCCTACCTCCAGCATAATCTTCCCACTCTTTGCCAAACATTGCCTCTTCAACTACAGTAAAAAACCATTTTTTCTTTATTTTCCTTTTCATGATATTCTTGGAATATATTTATTTCCACTAGGGGACAAAAGTGTCCCTACTTAGAATTTTATCAAAAGAGAATTTTTGTGAAAAGGCGAAAATTAAAGTAAAATAAAACAATGAAAATTTTAATTTGTATCACACACGGAAATATCGAAGGAGGGACAAAATTTTGTTTTTTAATTTATAGAAGGAGTTTAGAACCAACAAAAGAAAGGTTCAAAATTAGAGCAACTTCTTTTTCCCTTCTTTTTCAATTCTCTCCACTAACTTTTTTACATCTTGGGCTCTATTTTTTGAACAAATAAGTATAATATCATCAGTAACCACAACGATAAGATCTTTTACGCCACAAGTTGCAACTAATTGAGGAGAAACTCCATAAACTAGAATATCCTTTGAATCGATTCCTATAAAGTTTCCTTTAATAAGATTTTTCTTTTCACCAGCTAATATTTTTTTCACTGCTGACCAACTTCCAATATCTGCCCAGCCAAAATCTACAGGTAATAAAATATTTTTTGAATAATTTTCCAAAATTGATTGATCGAAAGAAACAGGATCCATTTTTGGATACTCTTTTTTCAAAATTTCTTTAAAATTCTTCTTACCAAAAAATTTCTTTAACTTTTGATAAATTTTAAAATTATCTGGCACAAATTCTTTAACTAATTTCTCAATGAGCTTTGGCTGAAAAACAAAAATTCCTGAATTCCAAAAAAATTTTTTTGAACTAATAAATTTTTGAACTGTTCTTAAATCTGGTTTTTCTTTAAAAAACTCTACTTTAAAAAAAGAAAAATTGTTAATTTTCTCGAATAACTTCCCTTTTTTAATATAACCCAAACCTATATCTGGTTCTTTTGGCTTTTCACCAAAAAGCAAAATACAATCTGGGTTTCTCTTTACAAACTCGTAGCCCACTTTCAAAGCTTTTAAAAAATTGTCTTGATTTTTAATCAAATGATCGGAGGGAAAAACCACTATAGGTTCTCTTTTTTCTTTCTCTGAAAGATAACAAAAAAATAGTAAAAAAGCTGCTACCCTCTCTCGAGAAGCGGGTTCTAAAATGATATTTTTGGGAGGTAATTCTGGTAATTCTTTTTTTACTTCTTCATAAAAAATTTCATTAGTGGAAACAAAAATATTTTCTTTCTTAATCAGTGGCAAAACTCTTTCAAAAGTCATTTGAAGCAAGGTTTTGTTGTCAAAAATTTTTTGAAACTGCTTTGGCTTGTATCTCCTTGAAATTGGCCAAAGCCTCGTTCCTTTTCCCCCTGCTAAAATTAAGGTCTTCATGCATTAATTAATAAATTATATCACCTTCCTTATAATTTTCATAGAACTAAAATGGAGGTAAAATAAAAAAATGAGAGTTTTAATTTGTATTACTCACGGAAATGTTGGAGGAGCGACAAATTCTGTTTTTTGGCTGGCAAAGGGATTGAAAGAAAAAGGGGTAGAAGTTAAGGTGGGATTTGGCGAAGGAGAATATTTAAAAGAAAAGTTGGAAAAAGAAAAAATTGAATTTGTGAATTTTAAATGGCTAAAAAGAACTCATAACCCATTTTCGAATTTATTCTTTATTTTTGAAATAAAAAAATTTTTAGACAAAGAAAAATTTGACATTTGTCATTTTAATTCAACTAATGCTTTGTTTGGCGCAATCGGAGCAAAAATTTCAAAATCAAAACCAAAAACAGTTTTTACTTTTAGAGGGCTTTCGATTTTAGATCCAAATTATAAAAAAAATTTATGGTTAAAACCTGTTTATTGGTTAATTTTTAAATTTTTGCTTTTTTTCATTGATATTTCTGTTTTTGTTTCACAAAGAAATTTAGAAGATGCAAAAAAAATAAAATTAATAAAAAATGGTGTTGTTGTTTATAATGGCATTCCTGAGCCAGAATTTTTAGAAAGAGAGACTGCAAGAAAGTTTTTTGAAGAAAAAATAAAAGTTGATCTAAAAGATAAATTTTTAATTGGATCTATTGGAAGATTAGACTATTCGAAAAATTACGAATTTTTAATTGAAGTTTTCCCTGAAATTTTAAAAATAAAGCCTGGAGCAATAGCAATTATTATTGGCGAAGGACAAGAAAGAAAAAAATTGGAAGATTTAATCCAAAGTGCAAATCTACAAGAAAAAATATTTTTAATCGGGGAATTGAAAGATGCCTCAAAATATCTAAAGGCTTTTGATTTATTCGTTTTGCCATCTCGTTACGAAGGATTATCAATTACTTTGATTGAATCTCTTTTTGCCCAGATTTCAATTTTGGTTTCAGACGTAGGCGGAAATGTGGAAATAGTAGGAAAAGATTGTGTCTTTAAGAATAAAGAAGAATTTTTAGAGAAAATTAGAAAATTAAAGATTCCTGAATCTCAAAACATTTTTAGACTCGAAAAGGCGTGTTCTAATTATCTCAATCTTTACCAGAAACTTTGTGATACATTTTCAAAAATTCAAAAACAAGATCTTTAAATTCTCTGCCAGATGGATAAAGTGGTTTTTTATTTAAAGCCTCTAGAATCCCTTTTACTAATGAATCGACGTTTTTAGGCTCAATTAAAACTCCATTAACAAGTGGTATCTCTTCAACAAAAGATCCGACTCTTGTAGCAACAACAGGAACACCAAAATAAGCAGAAATTAAAGGAATAGATGATTGTGTTGCTTGAATATAAGGAAGAACGCAAACCTTTGACTTTTGAAAAAGTTCAGCTATTTCCTCGTAACTTAAAAACTTATTTATTAATTCGAACCTCTGGGGATTTTCTTGAATTATCTTAAACAAATTTTCGGGCATTTTCCCCGGCCCTGCAATTATGAATTTGAAACCACTGATTTTTAAACCTGCCTGAACAAAATATTCTAAACCCTTATATTTTTCTATCCTTCCAAAAAATAAGATATTATTTTCTTTTTTTATTTCTTTATTTTTATAAAGTGTTTCTTTATTTTTATAAAGTGAAAAGAAAGGAGCAAAACTACCATGAGGAATTATGAAAATTTTTTCTTTCTTCACTCCAAACTTTTCTAATCGTTCTTCAAAAACTCTTGAGTGAATGTGGATCGCCTTTGCTAACCTTAAAGTAAAAATTCTTAAAACTCCATTTATCTTTTCGATCAGATTGCCTGGATGAATTTCTGGATCGTGCAGTGTAACTACTAAAGGAATTTTGGAAAACTTTAACCATAAAGCAATAAAAATCATAGGAGGGTAACCTTCTCCAAAAAATAAATGGACTAGATTTGGATTAATTTTTTTTATTCCTGTTATTAATCGCAAAGTTCCTAATGGATTTATAAGATTCAAAAAAGTTATAAACTTATTCTTTCCAGTTTTAAATTTCATTATTCCTTTAACTTCTATTTTTTTATCAAAATAGTCGGGGGCTATCAAAAAAACTTCTTCATATTTTACCAATTCCTTGACTAATAAATATAAATAATCCCCTATAGCACTTCTTGTAGAAAAAGAAATTAAAATTATTTTCATATTTTAAAGAAAATTTATAACCATTTTTCTTTCCAAAGTTGAAAAACAAAAATATACCATAATTTTTCTTTTGAAACTCCTTTCCCAGAAAAATACTTATTCAACAAATCCGATACCATATTCACATTAAAAATTCCATCCCTCCTTATCTTCCCCGGATCTAAATATTCTTTATACATTTGACTGAGTTCATTTCTAAACCATTCGTACAATGGAATTGAAAAACCCATTTTTGGCCTCTCTATTAATTTTGGCGGAACATATTTATATAAAATTTTTCTTAATATAAACTTACTTCTTCCTTTTCTATATTTGAGCCTTAAGGGCATTTGTGAAGTATATTCAACTATTTTATTATCTAAAAAAGGTTCTCTAGCTTCTAAACCAACACTCATTGTGGCTCTATCAACTTTAACTAGTATATCGTCTGCTAACTCAGTTTTAATATCATGCCACATCATTTTGGTAATGATATCTACATCGGCATTTTTTATTTCTTCTGCTACTAAATTTAGATCAGAAGTTTTTACAATCCCTAATTTATCTAAATCATCATCTAAAAATGCACGTACAATAATGTCATGTTTTTTCAGATCGTCTTCCATTTTCCATATAAGTTTTAACTTTTTGTATTTGTCATAAAAATTTTGCCAACCAGGTAGATATTCCTTAAATACTTCATAAATCTTAAATGCTATTTCAGGTGTCAAAATTAAAAACCCCAAGTTTATCATATCAGACACTAAGGGAATTTTGTTTAGAAAATTTATATTTTTAAAAAACCAATATTTTCTATATCCACATAATTGCTCGTCTCCTCCATCGGCAGATAAACTTACTTTTACATATTGGCGTGCTAATTTAGAAACCAGTAATGTTGGGATAATTGAAGAATCTCCATTTGGTTCGTCATATAAATTTGGTATATAGGGTATTATTTCAAATGCTTCTTTGGGAGTACAGTACATTTCTGTGTGTTCAGTACCTAAATACTTTGCAAGCTCAGCCGCAAATAGTGCTTCGTTATATTGTTTTTCATAAAAACCTATCGTAAATGTTTTTAAGGGTGTGCTTAATTGTTGGGAAAGTAGAGTCACTAAAGTGGTACTATCCAATCCTCCAGAAAAGAAAACACCCACAGGAACATCAGATACCATTCGCAATAAAAAAGATTCCTTTAAAATATTCTCAAATTCTTCAACTATCTCTTCATCACGTTTTTTAAGCCAATTGTTTTTTTCTAATATTCCCTTTATAAAAAAATCGGAAACGTCCCAATATTTTTTAATCTCTGTTCTGCCTGTAGAATCTATTTTGAGAATATGTCCCGGTTGGAGCTTATAAGTATATTTAAAAATAGAATAGGGAGCTGGTATATATCCATATTGAAGAAATAAAGATAAACCTATTTCGTTAAGTTCTTTTTTAAATTTAGGATGTTTATGAAATGCCTTCAGTTCTGAAGCAAACATAAAAAGATTATCTCTGTAATACCAAAACAAAGGTTTTACACCGATTCTGTCTCGACATAAAATTAAAACTTTATTCTTTTTGTCCCAAAGAGCAAAGGCCCACATTCCTCTAAAAAGACTTAAACAGTTTTCTCCCCATTCTTTCCAGGCCTTGAGTATAACTTCAGTATCAGAATTAGATTTAAATTTATAGCCTTTTTTCATTAAAATCTCTTTTATTTCTTTGAAATTATAAATCTCTCCATTATAAGAAATAACATAATTCTCATCTTCCATGGGTTGATGCCCAGCAGGACTTAAATCTAAAATTGCCAAACGTCTATTAGCAATATGAATGCCATCTTCTGATATCCAACTTCCTGCATCATCAAGTCCACCATGAGCTAAAGAATCCCTCATTTCTTGTAAAACTCTAATGTTATCATATTCGCCTTGAAACTTGAAATCCCAAAAACCCGTTATCCTGCACATGATTTTTAAATTATACCAATCTTTTAAAAACTTCTAAATATTTATTGGCAATTTCCTCTGGAGATAAATGTTTTATATCATTCTTACAGGCAATTCCTAATTTTTTTCTATAATCAGGATCAAAAACCAACTTTTTTGTTTTTTCTATAAATTCAACCCCATCTTCGCAAACAATAACATTTTTACCGTATTCTTCTGTCCATATATTTTTAAACATAACAACAGGTAATCCGGCAGCCATTGCTTCTAAAATTGCATTTGAAAAACCTTCAGCTAATGAAGGAAAAACACAAAAATCGCAAGCTAAAAGATATTTAATTAATATTTCTTGTTTTACAAAACCACCGTAAATAATTCTATCAAGTAGTCCCAAATCTTTGATCATTTTAAAAAATAGCTCTTTGGTTTCACCCTCTCCTAAAAGTAGGACTTTAAAATCATTATTTTCAATTTCCTGTAAAAGTTTAACTAAAAAAAGATGGTTTTTTGATTTTGAAAATCTTGCAGGGTATATACCCAAAATGGCATCTTTCGGCAATTCTAATTCCTCCCTTAATTTTTCTTTGGTGACATTAATTGAAAACTTACTAAAATCTATAGAATTAGGAATTAAAGTAATTTTTTCACTAATCTCAGGAAAAATTGACTTTAAGCTTTTGACTACTAAACTTGAAACTCCAATTATAATATCGAATTTTTTAAGTATGAATAAATTAAGTAATCTCAAAATCTTACCTTTATAATGCTTTTCTGCATGATGCGAACATACTAATTTGCATTTCTTGTTTTTAAACATCGCTGTACCCAAAGCTAAAATTGCATTCGCAGGAAAACCTCTGGCCCATAAAATATCATAATTAAAGAAAACTTCCTTAAATTTTGGATTACAAATAATAGAAGGTAAAATTTCAAAAAAATAAATTACATACTTAGTAAACCTTGGCGAAAATCCTAAATTTTTGCCTATACTAATGAACTTTATATTATTTTGTAAAAGAGCGGTTTCAAATTCTTGAGCCCGTGCTAGATTAAACAATATTAAATCAATGTGATGTTTTTGTAATTCCTTCAATAAAATGAGGAGCTGTTTTTCTCCTCCCCCAAACGAAACTGGTGTAGAAAAAATAGCTATTTTCATAAGTAAAATTTTAAATAATTACATCTTTAAATTCACTTTTTGTGTATCTTTTATTAATTGTTTAATTTCGACTAGATTAAGCTTGTAATACTTTCTATATTTTAGAAGGTTTTTCTTATATATTAAACCTTCAACAAGAAAATCTCTCCAAAATTTTTTGAAAAGAAAATATACTTTTTTAGGTAAAAAATTAAATATTCTTAAAAACAACGCAATAAACGAAAATTGTAGTTTTAGTGAGATATCCAAAGATTTTATAGCTTGTTCCTTTTCTCCAACAATCAAATCATACATTGCAAGTTTTAGATAATTCCGAGCAAAAAATTCTTTGAGTATTTTATCTTCTAAATTAAAAGAATTAGAATATTTGTTTAAGAAACTAGTATATCTTTTAATTAAAACTTTTGATTTTGATATTCCTTCGTAAAAAGAAACAGCTTTCGGGTGGCGCACATACCAAACCAGCGGTTCGTTTAAAATTCTAAAAGAGTTACTGGGGATTTTATTATGTATTTTGGCTAATTCTAATTTTAAAAAAAATTCTAAATCTTCAATTCCTTTTAATTCTTCACTTAATGGACAAATAATTTCGAAAAAATTTTTTCTAGCTATAAATCCTGGAAGTCCAACGCTGGTCACGCCTTGTATTTTATTTCTAAGAATATCATATTGAAACACCAAGCAGGTAGATGCTAATAAATTTTCTTTTCCCATAAACTCAATCTGTTTTCTTAGTTTTGCAGAAAGCCATCCATCATCTGCATCGATTAGGGCGATGTAATCTCCTTTGGCAATCTTAACTCCTTCATTTATCGTTGCTCCATAACCTTTATTTTCTTCAAACTTTATATAAATTAAGTTTTTAATTTTATTTTTCAGGTCCTTAATAAAATCTGAAGTTCCATCTGTGGAAGCATCATCTACAATTATTAACTCCCAATTTTTATAATCTTGTCTTAAAATACTTGGGATGGATACAAATTTTAAAAAATCTACTCTATTAAAAGTTGAAAGAATTATTGAGACTAATGGCATATCTTAATTATTTTCTTTTAAAACAGTATCTATCATTTCTAAAAAATTTTGCGCAAACTTTTCTAAGGTAAAATTTGATTGGTATAATTTTTTATTTTCCTTTTTTAACTTTTCTCTTTCTGCCTCCTTTAATGATTTAACTTTAATTATAGCATCCATTAATTCTTTCGCTTCTGTATTTATCAAAAATATTCCTTTAGATTTATCCTTAAAAAATCTATGACCACCAACATTAGTAGTAATTATCGGTATGCCAACAGAAAGAGATTCTATTAAACCTATATCAAAATAACTTTCTCTATTTGGAATACAATGAACATCACAAGCATTTATGTAATCTCCAACGTTTTCAATAAAACCAATATATTTCCATATTTTCCCTGCTTCTCTATCCCCCTTAAATTTCTCAATTAAAGGTCCTTTCCCCGCACTTACTAAATATATGTCTTTGTAATTTTTCCGTAGGTTTTTAATTGCTTCAAATAAAATATCAAATCCCTTATATTCATTATGCCTTCCTATAAAAATTACCAAAAAATCCGATTCTTTAAAACCTAAGACTTTTCTTATTTCTTCTCTTTTTTTGTTAACAACTAATGGAAAAGCGCCCGTAGGACAGTACAAAAACTTATCTGGAGATAAATCATAAAATTTCTTAATTTCCTTATTAGTTTTTAAGTGCACTTCTATCGCTTCTTTACATGGATATACAAAATAATTTGTAGATTGTATACCCAAGTTATTAATATAACTGAATTTTTCAAAAGGAAAAATATGATGAAGAAGTTTGTTAAAGATGTTTTTAGTTGAATAGAACTCAGAAACTTTTTTAAGTTCATTAACAATATCATCGGGTGAATGTATTTGTAATAGTTTTATCTTATTTTCAAAATTGTCCTTTAAATACCTTTTCATATAATAAATACTAAAACCATCGGGACAGTATAAAACCTCACATCTCTTAATTATGCCAAGCTTATCTAAAATCAGTTTTTTCATTCTGAAATTCAATGAAAATAAAAAGTAAATTAGTGGGCTGTTTTCTACAAATTTTTTTATCATTTTATAAGGTGGGTTTAAAAATTCTTTTAACAATGAGTGTTTGTCCTTTTTTATATTCGCAAGATCTTTTTTAATTCCTGCATGAACAAAATGTAAAACATAATTTCTTGTTACAAAAGTATCACTACCTATCTTATCTTTACTAACTTTTTCAAGCGCAGTTCTTAAATTGTAAATAAAAGTTGATGGGCCTCCACCTCGTGGTCGTAGAACATCTGGTAAAAAAATTAATATATTTTTGTTCGTCATATGTGGTATAATTTGGTATAATGATATTATAACATAACATTATTACGATCATGTAACAATGAATACTTATCCAAATAACACCAAAATAGCCTTAGTGGTTCCTACAGTAAGAGAAGAAAGTATAAAAAGATTTCTTGAAGAATGGGGAGATCATATCAAAAAATACGATGTGACAATTTTTATTATTGAAGATAATCCGGAACCTACATTTGATTTAAATTTTTATAAAAACAAATTCAATTTAATTCATTACAGCTGGTGGGATTTTAAAAAAGAATTAGGTGAAAATTCTTGGATAATACCAAGGCGAAATGCAAGTGTCAGATCTTTCGGTTTTTATATGGCTTACAGAAATGGTTTTGATATAATTGTCACTTTAGATGATGACTGCTATCCTCTTAATAATTACATAAAAATAGACAATTATGATTACTTTGGCACTTGTTTGAAAAGATTATACTCATATGAGTTAAAACTTGAAGAAAGAAGATGGGAACCCACAGTTCTAAATATCCGTCCTCGAGGCTTCCCATATAGAAATCTAACAACCGAAAGAATCTTTAAAAATTTAAATGTAATTTTAAATCATGGTCTCTGGGCTAATATTCCCGACTTAGATGCTCCTAATCAACTTTTAGGTTTTACTTCTGACTATAGAAATTATATTATTGATACACTAATTCCATCACGAATGTATTTTCCTATGTGCGGAATGAATATAGCTTTTAAAAAAGAGGCGGTTCCTGCTCTATACTTTCTATTAATGAATATGGGAGAAAACGACGAAAAATATCCCTACGACAGATTTGATGATATATGGGCTGGAGTATTTTTCAAAAAAATATGTGATCATCTGGGGTATCATGTGGTTAGTGGTAATCCGATTGTATGGCACGATAGACAAAGTGATGTCTTTAGAAATTTACAAAAAGAAGCAAAAGGTATAGAAATGAACGAAAAACTATGGAAAATTGTTGATGAAATTCAGCTTGAATCTGATAATTTTGCTGATTGCTATAAAGAATTAGCCAATAAATTACCCTTAAATGATGAATATTTCTCAAAACTCAAAAGAGCAATGACGATATGGGCTGATTTGTTTTAAAGATTTTGTAATATTTTCATCCATTCATAAGTCAATTTTAATCCTTCTTCCATTGATACTTTTGCTTCCCAACCCAATAATTTTTTCGCTTTTCTTGCTAAAATTTGCTCTCTTTTAATTTGACCTGGCCTATCAGTTACAAATTTTAATGGGACTTTTCTTCCTACAATTTTCATTGCTAATTTTGCTAATTTTAAAACAGAAGTTTCTTCTTCAGTAGTAATGTTTATAATTTCATTCCAAACCCCTGATTCTAAAACTGCAACAATTCCATCCACAATATCATCAACATAAGTGAAGGTTCTTGTTTGCTTTCCTGTTCCATGAATTACTATTGGTTCTCCTTTCATTACCCTACTTAAAAAGATATAAGGAGCCAAAGCGGGTCTCATTTCCGGACCATAGAAAGTTGCCAAGCGAAGAATGTTATATCTCATTCCGAAATGTTTCGAATATCCTAAAATCAAATGCTCTCCTGCCAATTTCGAATGAGCATAAATTTCTGTTGGTTTGGGAAAGGTATTCTCATCAACAGGGTGAGTATCTGGATTTCCATAAACGCAACAAGTAGAAGTGAAAATCAAATCTTTCTTGTATCTCCTGCATCCTTCCAAAACATTGATCGTTCCTAAAATATTCACATCCATCGTTTCCTTTGGGTGTTCTCTCGCATAATTTAAGTCAGCGACTGCTGCCAAATGCATCACAATATCGCAATTTTTTATTGCCCTTTCAATTTGCTGAGGTTTTGTAATATCTTGACCATCTACAATATCAAAAGATTTAACTATGTATCCTTTTTTAACCAATACCGGAATCAACCTTTTCCCCAAAAAACCTTTCCCTCCTGTAACTAAAATTTTTTTAGACATGATTTAATTTTAAATAATTAATTGTTTTTGTAGACCTTTTTCCAAATTATATTCTGGCCTCCGTTTCAATTTCCTTTTTACCAAAGAAATATCTAAACAACTTCTTTTTAGGTTGCCAGTTTGAAATTTTTTATGGTTTAATTTTAACAAATTTTTTCGCTTTTTCAAAAATTTCCAAAAAATAAATTTTATCCTCATTGATTAAAAATCGGTTAGATGTGAAGCATTTCCTTCAATAATATTTTTTGTTATTGTTGGAAACAAAATTTTTGTAACTCATCTAAAGGAAACTAAATTGTATCTTTTTTGTTTCCTATAGGAAAAAGATTTGAAAAATATGAATTCAAAAATATCTTTCAATTTCTGAAAACAATTTATAAAATGGAAAAAGCTTTACTTTTGTTTTGTTTATTTTAATTTCTTTTTCTAAACTTAAATTCACAATCCAACATTCTTGAGGATGATATTTTCCTATAAAGCTTCTTGTCGATCTCTCGATATTGCAATCTTTTAACTTTTTAAATTTCACCTCTATCGGCAAAACTTTTTTCCAAAATCGACTACAAAATCGACTTCTGCTTTGTCTTTTGTTCGCCAAAAATGAATTTTTGCTCCGGTAAATCTAATTTTTTCTTTTAGAATGTTGAAAATGAAATTTTGAAAAAGAAAACCATTACCTGTTGAAAAATCTATTTTTCCAAAAAGATCTAAGGCAAAATTTTTAAGGCCGAGGTCGTAAAAATAAACTGTGGGAGATTTTGTGATTTCTTTTTTTGGATTCTTAAAGTACGGGGTTAATCTCTGAATGACAAAAGTTTTTTCTGCATACCAAAGATAATTTTTCACGCTTTGAATAGAAATTCCCAAGGTAGAAGAAATTTCAGAATAATTTATCAACTTTCCTATTTGACTTGCCAAAATTTTAATCAAAGAACTAAAAGCATCGATTCTTTCTACTTTCAACAAATAAGAAATGTCTTTTTCTAAATAACTGCGAAAAATTTCATCGATAATTTTAATTTTCTCTTCCAATTTTTCTTCCAAAATTACTCGAGGATAGCCCCCAAAATTCAAATATTCTTTCAAAAAGGTTTCTGTTTTTTCTTTTTCAATTTCAAAAAATTCATTTAGCTTTTTATCGTAGCGATAATTCGTTTTAAAATTAACGAATTCTTCAAAAGAAACAGGGTTTAATTCAAAAATTCTTTTTCTACCTACTAAAGATTCGTGAATTTTTTCTTTCAATTCTATACTTCCTGATCCAGAAACAATGAATTTATAAGGCAAATTTAAATCGTAAATTCCTTTGAGAAAAAGGCCAGTATTTTCTTTTCTTTGAATTTCGTCAATAAACACATATCCTTTTTCTTTTCCAAATTCCAAATTTAGTTTTTTTAAAAGAGCGTTTTGAGAAATGAAATATTGTTTATCAGATTCAAAATCAAGGCTCAAAAAAATTGTTTTTTTCCCTTTCTTTTCAAGATATTCTTTGAGTAAAAGCATTAAAGTGGTTTTTCCAACTTGACGAGGTCCTACAATTAAAGAAATTTCTTTTGCGGATAATGCTTTTTAATTTCTTCTAATAAATCCCGTTTAATTATAGCCATACTTTTATTTTAGTCCGAGAATTTCAAAAGTCAAGTTTCAAAAATCTCGTCTTTTAAGAAGCCTGAGAGAAAGAATTAATCGTTTTCTCTAAACCTTTTTCTAAATCAAATTTTGGCTTCCACTTTAATTCTCTTTTTACCAAAGAAATATCTAAACAACTTCTTTTTAGATCGCCAGGTTTTTCTGGGGCGTATTTTGGTTTGATTTTTATGTTTAATAATTTTGAGATAATTTGGTAAAGTTCATTGATTGAAGTTTCAATTCCTGTTCCAATGTTGAAAATTTCTTTCTCCCCCTTGTATTCCATTGCTTTCAAGCAGGCAGAAACCACATCTTCAACAAAAATGAAATCCCTTGTTTGATTTCCATCGCCAAAAATTGTTGGTCTTTCCCCTTTTAAAAGTTTCTCAATAAAAATTGCCACAACTCCTGCCTCTCCCCTTGGGTCTTGTCTTGGGCCATAAACGTTTGAAAATCTCAAAGAAATAAATTTTAAACCAAAATTTTCTTTATAAAATTTCAAGTAATTTTCGACTGTTAATTTTGCGATTCCGTATGGTGAAATTGGATTTTCAGGATAATTTTCGGGAGTAGGAATTTTCTTTGCCTCGCCATAGATTGCGCCGCCAGTGGAAGCGAAAATGAATTTCGCGAATTTACACGAATTTAGTTTTCGCGAATTTACGCGAATTTGACTACGAATTTCACGAATGAAATTTTGGATGATATTTAAAGAACCCAAAATGTTAACTTTGGCGTCAAAGAGAGGATCTTCTACTGATTTTCTAACATTGATTTGGGCTGCCAAATGAAAACAAATTTCTGGCTTTTCTTTTTTAAAAATTTCTCCAATTTTTGGAGAGCGAATATCGATTTTGTAAAATTTTGCTTTTTTATTTATGTTTTCTTTTTTTCCGGTAGATAAATTATCGATAACGATAACTTGATGCCCTCTCTCACTTAAGGCATCGACCAAATGAGAACCGATAAATCCTGCGCCTCCAGTCACCAAAATTTTTCTAAATTCTTTCATTCTCCAATTTTAACATTTTTTACTTATTCTTTCAAAGTTAACAAAAATATTAACCATAAAGGAACTTATATGATAAAATGATTTTATGCAGCGGAAAAGCAAAATTTACCGATTCTTGAGGTGGCTCCAAAATTATACAAAGACAGATATGGTTTATGTTGCAGAGGGATTTTTTTGGTGGTTTTTTGGAAGGGTTTTTTCTTTTTTGGCTTCCTTTTTGGTCCTGATGGCATTTGCGCGTTTTGCCACTAAAGAAGTTTATGGAGCTTACCAATACATAATTTCGATGGCTGCGATGATTGGTTTGATTTCTCTTCCAGGACTAGACACTGCTTTAGCCAGAGCGATCGCAAAAGGAAAAGAAAAAACTTATTTTCTTTGCGAAAAAGAGAGGTTAAGGTTTGGATTTTTTGCTTTTTTGATCTTTCTAATAATCAGTCTCTGGTATTTTTTGCATAAAAATCTTATCTTAGGATTTTCTTTCTTGATTGTCGGAATTTTTTATCCGTTTTTGGCAACTTTTTCTCTATATGGCGTCTATTGGTATGCAAAAAAGAAATTCGATATTCAAAATAAATATTTTGTCATTCATAATCTTTTGGGAGCCATTACTTTAATTTTATTCATTATTTTTAAACCTGGTATTATCTCTGTAGTTTTTGGCTTCTTTTTTGCATTTACCTTTGCCAATTTTTTGTTTTGGATTTTAACGAGAAAAAAAATAAATAGAGAAACTGAGGAAGACAAAGAGGCAATTTCTTATGGGAAACATCTAACAATAATGGCTGTTCCTGGCGCAATTTCTGGTCAAATTGATAATGTCATCATGTGGCAATTTATAGGTCCTGCTCAAGTTGCAATTTATGCTTATGCTCTGAGATTAGTTGAAAGGATTTCAGAATTAATTCCTTTTTCTGCTCTGGCCTTTCCAAAAATGGCAGAGAAAAATTTGAAAGAAGATCATGTGAAAAGAAGTATTTTCGATAAATTTTTAAAACTCTTTTGGTTTTCAATTCCCTTTACGATTTTGTACATTCTCTTTTGTCCAATCTTTTTCAAAATTTTCTTTCCAGCTTATAAAGAATCGATAATTTATTCTCAAGCTTTGGCCTTGACTTTGATTTTTTCTCCTTTTTCCTTTTTAGCTACCGCCTTTTTAGCTGAAGCAAAAAAAAGGGAGCTTTACATTTTAAATATCGCTCCCCAAATTTTGAAAATCGTTTTGTTCTTTGTTTTAATTCCTCTCCTTGGCATTTGGGGCGGGGTTTCTTCAATCTTAATTTCTCAAATTTTCTCTTCCATTTTAACTCTCCACTTTTTCCACAAACTCTAATTTTGATTCTTTTTAACCCCAATTCAATTCCAACACATTAAAAAGCCATGGCTTTTTTATATGTCAGATTTTAAATTTGTTTTTTAGCCAATCGTCAGGACCAATATCTTGGGCAGTAATTAATCTCATTTCGTTTTGGCTCAATCCAAAAAAATCTCTTAAAAGCTCAATCTCATCTTTACAATCAAAGGGAAATATCCAAACACTTTTTTGTAAAGGATAAAATCCTAATTCTTTTAGTTTTCCTCTGAAAGCCTCGCGATAAAATTTTTTTAATTGAGAAATGTCAAAAATCACTAATCTCCACTTTCCATCCCATTTTTTTGGTTTTTTAATTTTTAAAGCATCGATTTGAAGCCAGCCTGCCATTTTCTTTCCTTTTTCTGTTAATCTAATATAAATTTGTCCTCCTTTTTTCTCAATTTCTATACAGCCCTGTTTGTGCAATCTTTTGAAAGTATCAGTAATTCTTTTTTTATGATATATTTTTCGATATTTCAGCCATTTTTTCACCCCTTTCATTAAATTAATCCCAAAATATGGAGAGGTGGCAGCAATGCAAACTGCTCCAGCAATTGCCAACCAATAGAGAATATCTTTTACAATCTCTGACTTTGGCTTTCTAAAATAATATTTGTATTTCATTGCTCACTAATTTTTTATTTGAAAAAAACCTTTTCCTCCCCTTCAATTCTAACACATTAAAAAGCCATGGCAAATTAATGTGTGGGAATTTTTTAAAGAAAAAATTGGGAAGGTAAGGGTTGGGGAATAAAGATGGAAATTTAATGAAATTGCTTAAATTATTGGGATAAAAGAAGTTGGTTGATTTTGGCGCGGGTAGTGGGTCCAACAAAACCGGTTGCTTGATCTTTGGTTAATCCCCAAGGAGCTAAAATTTCTTGCCAGTATTTTTGCTGAAATCTTTTGACTGCAGATAAAGTTAGAGGACCAAAATAACCTGTGACTAAACCTTCAGGATAAATTTCGGGTCCTTGAGATTTCAAAAATTCTTGTAAGCACTTTACTTCAAGAGAGCGCATTCCAAATTTTAAATTATTCAAAATTTGTTTACAGCTGACTGTGGTGGGAAAAGTGGTTGTTGGAACGGAAGTTGTTGGCGAAGAAGAGGTCGATGTTTGGGTTGAGGTTGCAGGTCTTTGTTTGAAAGTGGCTTTAATCGAAAAGTTATAAGTTGGGGACACTCCTTCTGGTTCTGAAGTTTGAGTTTTTGAAAAAGTCAAAACGGAAAAAGAAGAGTAATTTTTGCTATAGTCAAAAATTGTAAGTGAAGCTTCTTGTTTTTCATTTGGCTTTAAAATTTGAACTTGGCATTGATTTTGTTTGTCGCAAAGGACGACTGAAAAATCAAATTTTGCCTGATCTTCGCCATCTAATTCTAAAATTAAATCTCCATTTCCTCCATAAAATCTTTGCCAATCTCCTTCAAAATCTTTAATCTGGCGAAAAACATAAAAACTACTTTCCCCAAAAGTTGGAAGAAAATGAATTTCAGGAACAATTTTTAGATTTTTTAATAACTCATTTTTGAAGCAATACTCGCTTTTTAAATTACAATCTTGCAAAAAAACAGCTAACATCCAATTTCTAAAAATTTCATCAAATTTTTTATTTGCAAATTTTTCTATTGCCAAAACCCCTGTTTCTTTGCTTTTTACTAAATTAGAAAAGAAAGGCGTCCCATATTGATCTAAAAGATAGTGAGCAAAAATTGAAACGACTCCATAGTCTTCTGATTTTTCTTGCCATTCAAAGAGAGCGTCTTTTGGATATTTTTGGAAAAGAGAAATTCTCCTTTTTAGATTTTCTTTGTAACCAAAAATTGTTGGCATAACTTCAGTAACGATTTCTTGAACCCATCTTTCTTCCTCTACTC
>Ga0078972_1010490_pt1 | contig 17269 bp, 13 predicted proteins | sample YelNatPaOPGAMG01_FD_67568 | JGI IMG/M metagenome (GOLD analysis project Ga0078972, IMG submission 67568) | Hot spring thermophilic microbial communities from Obsidian Pool, Yellowstone National Park, USA - OP-RAMG-01 (SPADES assembly) (version 2) | ecosystem: Environmental > Aquatic > Thermal... | reverse complement strand
TCTTTCTGACAAGGCTAGAGACTTAGATGTAAACGGAATTGAAAATTATGTTAGTGGCATAACGAGAGACCTTGCAAACACCCAGAGAATCAAAACAGACATACAGTCAAACAATATGAATTCCCTATCGGCTTTAGTCAATCAATATTTAGATCTAAAAGAAAAACCAGATTATTTTTGTATTGTTACCGATCAAGGCGGAAAGGTGATATACACCACCCTTGGGCAAAATTTTGTTGGTACCGATCTTAGCGCCCAACCTCCTATAAAAGCAGCTCTATCAGGGAAATCAGGCGTAGGTTTTGAAACAGCAAAATTAGCAAGACTGGCAATTAGGGCATATGATCCTATTTATGATGACAGCGGTAAACTTATCGGCACAATTCATGTAGGCAGGAAGATATCCGACTCTAATCTATTTATTGATCAACTGAAAAAGGAGACAGGGTCAGACTATACCTACTATCTTGGCGACGAAAGGGTGTCTACTACTTTAGAGGGCGTAAAGATAGGTTCAAAACAAGAGAATCAAAAGATATTGGATGAAGTCTTGAAAAAGGGAGAAAGCCCTATTATCAAAAATGAACATGGCGGCAAAAGTTATATTGTACGTTTTGGACCTATAAAAGATACAAGCGGCAACATAATAGGGATGAATTCCGCTGCAGTAAGCACTGCGGTATACGATAATGATTTTAGAAACATCCTCCTCTCGCTAATAGGAGGAATAGTTTTAGTATGTATAATCTTGATAGGTCTTTTCTTCGCTTTCATAAAGAGATCCATAGCAAAACCAATTGATTCTCTTGCCAGGGGAATAGAAGAGCTTTCTACAGGCGACTTTACTCTCAAACTACCTGATATGAACAAGGACGAATTAGGAAGAATAAAGGAGGCTGCAGAAAAACTAAGACTATATCTGGTTGAAATACTATCAAAGATAAACAAGATACAAAGTGAGATTCACACATCTAGTAAAGAAATGCTCTTATCCTCGAACTCTTCAAAGCTTGCCGCGGGCGAGAGCAAAAAAGCCAGCGAAAATATGGCAGATGCAGCTACAAACCTCTCTCAAAGCGCTCAAGAGATATCAAACCAGGTTCAACAACTTCTTAGCGCTATAGACTCTATTGCATCTGGTTCTGAATCGCTGGCAAAGAGTGCCACAAACTTGTCAGAAAAGACAGGGGCTATAGCTGATAGATCAGAGCAGATTGCAACAGACGCAATGGCAGTTGACGAGCTTACTAACAACGTAAACAAGGACGCAAGAGAGGGCTCAAAGATAATTCAGGAAACACAGAATACTATGAACGCTATTGTCTCATCGGTAGAAACGCTATCAAACGTGATGAACAGCCTTAAAGAGAGATCCCTTGAAATAGGCAAGATTGTGGACGTTATATCAGGAATAGCAGAACAGACAAATCTCCTTGCATTAAACGCTGCAATTGAGGCAGCAAGGGCTGGAGATGCGGGAAGAGGCTTTGCGGTTGTAGCAGACGAGGTTAGAAAGCTTGCAGAAGAGTCCCAAAGAGCGGCCGTTGAAATTGGAAATATGATAAATCAGACAATAAAAGAGACAGAAAATGCGGCAAACTCTATGAACGAGACAAAAGAAGGCGTCCTGAGAGGTTCATCAATGAGCGATAGGACGAGCGAGGCATTTAAAAATATCTTAAGTGCAATAGAAAAACTCTCTGAAAAGATAGATATGACAACTCAAAACATAACTACTATTACCGAGGGCGTAAAGGATATTGAGACAGAGGTATCAAACCTTGCAGCGCTATCAGAAGAAAACAGTGCATCCAGCGAGGAGATGGCGGCATCAGCTAAAGAGATATCCACAAATGTAGAGGGAATAGCAGCTACCAGCGAGGAGATGGCGGCATCTAGCGAAGAGGTTGCGGCATCAGCACAGGAAAGCGAAACAATGGCAGAACAAATAGATACTGAAATAAACAAACTTACCGAAAGAGCAGAAGAGCTAAAGAGCGAGATAAATAAGTATAAGTTTTAATTAAGGTCTTGAAGTAGATTTTAAATCACGGGGCAAATTAAAGTTTGCCCCGTGACAATTTTTTACTTTGGAACAAATTCCTTACAAGCCTTTTTTGACGGAAGAAAAATTCTGTCATTCTTCATACACAGTCCTGCATCTGCCCTTGTACTGCCATATGCAGAGCTCAATACTGTAAAACCCGGAAATGTCTTCTCAAATTCTGCAGGGTCGTTCATAAAAAAAGAACACCCAGAACAGTTTTGTAAATTTTCCATTATTTTAAGACGCTCCAGAAGCCATAAAATACCTGTGTAGACATAAACCATCCAAGAAATACGTTTATCACAACTCCTATTGAAAATGCAGCAGTGGCAGCCCATCCAACAGACTTAAGATCCTTGAATCTGGTGGTCAAACCGATGCTTGCAAAACAGAATATAAAGGTCCATGTTCTAAGAGAAGAAATAGGAGCTATTAAATTAGGATTAACACTCTTAGTAAATTCTGCAGCCGAATATCCAGAAGTAATTATAGACATAAGAATAGATGCCACAAAAAATCCTATGACGAACTTTGGGAAGCGCCACCATATCTCCATTGGAGAAGGGGCTACTCCACACTCTTCCTTTTCCCACTTCATACATGCTATAAGTGCAAAAACAAATGACCATATGCCTATCCACATATCTCTTCCTATAACCTTCATCAAAGTAAAGGCATGTAAGGCTGAAGCCTCATTGCCAACCATGTGGCCATAGGAAACAGCCGCTGCAAAACCGGCTGCGTCAGCAAACTCTGAGGTTCCAATCCATGCTCCTGCGACGCCAGCAGGCAATCCCAGAGCCTTTGACACGAATGGAAGCACGATGATCATTATCAAAGCCGCTATAACGACCAGTGTAACAGTAGAGTAAAGGTGTTCCTTTTTCGCTCCAACGGCGCTAGCTCCAGCCATAGCAGCCGAAACGCCACATATCGCACCACCCATACCTAAGATTGTCGCAAACCTCTTGTCGAGTTTAAAATACTTCGTTCCAACAAAGAATATAGTTAAACAAGTTATCACAGATATTACTGTAGCCTGCGTCAACGCAACTGGTCCGGCAGAGACAACAAGCGAAATAGGGAATGTGGCACCAAGAAGAACTATGCCTGTTTTAATATAGTATTCAACCCTAAAACCATCGTCCAACCAGCGTGGGATAGGCAAAACGTTTGCAAGGAGAAGACCTAAAATAAGGGCAACTAGTGGGGGCTCAAGGTTAAAGTATTGAGCATATTTCCAACCACCAATAGCAAAAATTATAATAGAAAAGATATAAAGAAGAGTAAAAGATGGTATAAATTTGGAAGGCTTAACCCCCATAATTGCTGTAGAAATTGTAAAAAAGACCAGCCAAAACACATACTGCATAATGTACTGCGGAGCATTTACTCCAAGGTGCGCAAAGATCTGGCCGACATTGTCCCACTTTAGACCCCCTGGATTAATTGCTATTGCTTTTACAAAAGAACTTCCTGAAACAAAAGCAAGATATGCACCTAAAACAATAAAAAGCCCTAGCCAAATAGCCCACCAATCCTCTTTTAGGTAGAGATCGGTCCATCTTGATTTTGGCGGAGCACTTTGTACAACATCATCTTTACTGTTTGACATGTTGTTACCTCCGTTTAGATAAGTCAAAATTTAATCACTACAACAAAAAACCTAAAATTCGATCACACTAACATCTGCATCTATTTTAAAGCGAATAAAATTAGAATAAAACCAATAGTCCACCACCTCCTGAATTACAAACATAAGTCAATTCAATGCTTATAATAAACATATTGTATATCTAATAAAATTAATAAGTCAAATATATTTATATAAATATAGTTATTTGCCAAATATAAAAATGTAGGCTATTTATTGAGTTATTTGACCGTATATAAAGAAAATTGATATACTCATAAGAAATTGATATGTACAAATCCCGATCTAAAATATAAACTTAAGTTAAGACAATCAAAACCAAGGGGTGAAAATTTTGTACGAAGAGATTTCTGTCAATTCTTTAAGCACTAAATGGTACGATCTATTTAATAGATACGCTCAAGATCTTTATCCTGGAAGATACACTATGGAAAGGTGCAAAGATCTCGCAGGTATTTATTCAGAAATAAATGAACTAAAGCATAAAAAAGATTCTGCAATACTCTCTCACAACTACCTCTATCCTGAATTTCATGAAATTTCAGATAGCATAGGCGACTCTTTAGGGCTGAGCCTATTTGTAAAAGAAAGACAGTGTAAAAGAGTAGATTTTCAGGGAGTCTTTTTTATGGGCTCAAACAGTAAAATTATAGTCGGAGAAGAAAAAAGACTGTTTGTGCCAGATAGGCCAGAGAATTTGGGCTGTTCACTTGTAGACTCAATCGACATATCGTATATAAAGAAATGGAAGGAAGAATATGATGGCGTCGTAATAAGCTACATTAACAGCGACATATATACGAAATCTTTAAGCGACTACATATGCACATCTCGAAACGCAGACAGTGTCATTATAAACGCTATAAAGAAATTCAGCGGCAAAAGGATATTGATACTGCCAGATAGGAATCTTGGGAAGGTAATGAAGGCAAGGGCGATAGACATCTTACAGGGAGAAGGCATAAGTGTAGATCCAGATATTATAGATGTTTATGACTTAGAAAAATCATATTGCCATGTACATGAAAAAATCAATTTAGACTATATCTTAGAATTAGTGCAAACACATCCAGAAAGCGACTTCCTAATACACCCCGAGTCTAATTGTAGCTTTGACCTATACAATATGACAAAAAAAGATAAAGACCTTCAAAGGAAGGTTTACATAGTTTCCACTGAGCAGATGATATCCTCTGCAAAAAATTCTTCAGCAAAAAGTTTTATTGTAGGTACTGAAAAGGGGATGATATATAGACTCAGGAAAGAAGTGCCAGAAAAAGAGTTTCTGCCAATTGATTTTGCTGAATGTGAATATATGAAAGCAAATACATTTGAGAAACTCCTTGAATCCCTAAAAGATGATAAGTATGAAATTCTGATTTCAGACACAGAAAAAACAGAAATTAAAGAAAATATCATTTATCTGCCCCAGAAAATTGCCGAAAAAGCAAAAATTGCAATAATGAGGATGTTAGAAATCAAATGAGCACAATTGAATGCGAAATTTTGATAATAGGAGCAGGTATCGCAGGCCTCACATGCGCAATAAAGTTAGCAGACAGAGGTAAGAACGTAGTAGTAATAAATCGCTCGGAGGATCCAGAAGAGTCAAACACCAAATACGCTCAGGGCGGTATAGTTTGGTGGGGAGAGGATGACTCTGTCGAATTAATAGAAACAGATATTGAGGAAGCAGGAGACGAGGTTGGAAGAGAAAGCGCCATAAAGATTATCGCAGAAGATGGCCCAGTCCTGGTTAAGTATCTTTTGATAGACAGGCTTAGAATAAATTTCGATAAGGATTCGTTTGGCAACCTTCACAAAACACTTGAAGGAGGCCACTCAAAAAATAGAATTATACATGTAGCAGATCAAACAGGGCTTGCCATACAAAAAGCGCTTTTTCAAGAGGCGAAAAAACACCCAAATATAAACATACTCTCGTCAACCACCGCTATAGATCTGATAAGCACAACTCACCATTCAAAAAATAGAGATGCGATATATCAAGGTACAAAAATTCTTGGAGCGTACATCCTTGAAAGGGGTTCTAAAAAAATAAGTAAAGTGCTCGCTTCCTATACAATAATTGCGAGTGGCGGAGTGGGAGCAGTTTACGAATATACTACCAATCCTGAAGGTGCCAGAGGCGATGGAATAGCAATGGCAAAAAGAGCAGGCGCTCACGTAATCAATATGGAATATATCCAATTTCACCCAACAGCTTTTAAAAAGGACAATTGCAAATCGTTCCTCATATCAGAATCGGTTAGAGGAGAGGGTGCAATACTACTAAACAATAAAAAAGAAAGATTTGTAGAATCTGAGCTTTTGCCTAGAGATGAGCTAACCAGACTCATATATAAAGAGATGAAAAAAAGCGGTACAAAAAATGTCTGGCTATCATGCGATCCAATTATGAAAAGAGGCATAAAACTTGAAGAGAGATTTCCAAAGATATTTTCTGACTGTCTTGAATGTGGAATTGATATAAGAAAAGACCTCATACCAGTAGCACCTGCATCTCATTATCTGTGCGGCGGAATAAGGGTCGATGAATGGGGAAAAACCAACCTGGCAAGGCTTTATGCTATAGGTGAGGCTTCGTGTACAGGACTTCATGGAGCAAACAGGCTTGCCTCCACATCTCTTTTGGAGGGTCTTGTCTGGGGGATCAGATCTGCTGAGAACATCATTGGCAACTTCTGCAAAGAAGATATAGACAGCTTTCAGATATCAGACTGGGACGAAAGATTTATTTTAAAAGATCCAGATTTTGCACTAATTGACGAATATCTTTCAAAAATAAAAAATATAATGTGGGAGAGAGTAGGTATTGTTCGTTCTGAAACAGAACTTTTAAAAGCAATGAGAGAGTTGATGATGCTCTCAATAGAGATCGTGGAGATGTACAGAACATCAAAACTTTCTGACGAGCTAATCGGCCTGAGAAATACTATTGAGATAGCAACAGAGATCACATCTTGCGCAAGAAGAAATAGACTAAGCAAGGGAGCGCACTACAGGGAGGACACTTTATGAACTTCAAGGATATATTGAAAGAGAGAATACACCACGATTTAGGTTTTGATTTTTATAGAAAAGATGGCTATCCAAATTCAAAATTTGAAGTAATCTTCAAAGAAAGCGCACTAATTGCAGGAACTATATTTATACCTACAATTATAAAAATTGTTGAAGAGGAATTTTTTCTTGAAGATTTTGAAAAATCTGAAAGATATAATTTTGACATTATAAAAAGAGATGGCGAAAGGACTTCCTCAAGAGAGACTATTATGTACGTATCTGGGAACGCAAACGTTCTCTTGAAGGCTGAGAGAACAATTTGCAATATTTTATCTGAACTGTCAGGGATAGCCACTCATGTAAAAGAGGTTCTGTCAAATTTAGACGGCAGCGTATTCTTGCTCGATACACGAAAAAATGATCCATTGTTTAGACCAGAGCACAAATATGCTATAAATCTTGCAGGAGGGAAAAATCACAGATCGGGTTTTTTTGACGGAGTTCTGATAAAGGATAACGATATAGCAATATTCGGCTCGATAAAGGCAGCAATTGATAATTCACTAAAAAATTCAAAGCTCTTAACCAAAATTGAAATAGAGGTTGGCAGTATTGAAGACCTGCAGACTGTTCTGTCAGATGGCAGAGTAGACGCAATATTGTTAGATAATATGTCGGCACAGGAGCTAAAGATTGCAACCGAGATGATATCCAAATCAAAAAAGAAATATCTTATAGAGGCTTCTGGAGTAAGAGAAGAAAATATCAAAGAAGTATCTAAAACGGGAGTGGAATTTATATCTATGTCATCTCTTGTTAGAAGAGCAAGATATATAGACGTATCAATGAAAGTCTTAAATTAAATGCTGATAAGCTTAACGTGATAAAATATAAATAATTACTAATATAGCTTTAAGGAGGTATTTTATGCCAAAAATTTTAATCTTAACTGGTGATTGTGCAGAAGATTATGAAGTAAAAGTGCCCCAACAAGCTCTGATGCTATTAGGTTATGATGTAGAAATATCTGCTCCAAACAAGAATGCAGGCGACACGCTTCAGCTTGTGGTGCACGACTTTACAAACCTTGATACCTACATCGAGTTAACAGGTCACAGGATACCTGTAGACATTGCCACAAAGGATGTCAAGGTAGAAGATTACTCAGGATTGGTAATTCCTGGAGGCAGGGCTCCTGAGTACATCAGAAGGTACAACGAAGTTGTAGAGGTAACGAAAAAATTCTTTAGTTTGAACAAACCAGTTGCGTCTATCTGCCATGGTTCCCAGCTATTAGCAGCTTGTGGTGTATTGGCTGGCAGAAAGATTACAAGCTATCCGGCATGCGCTACTGAATGTATGATTGCAGGCGCCAACTGGGTCGATCAGGATGTAGTAGTAGACAAAAACCTTGTAACAGCCCAAGCATGGCCAAACCACCCACTTTGGCTTAGAGAATTCGTCAAGCTGCTCGGAGCAAAAATAGAAATCTAAGATATTTAAATAAGATAAGAGGGCACAAATTATTTTTTGCGCCCTCTTATCCATAATTTCATGCTAAAAAAGCAAGTGATAGCAATCCATGCCATCTGAAAGGTAGATGTGGCTCAAGTAGTGCAAAAGAGAGACCTAAACCATTCCATATCTAACCTCCAAATATTTGATAATTATTATGATTCTAACATATCAGAATTTAAAAACTATTAAATACTTTTTAAATTCTTGTACATTTCTTCGTGCCCTTTTGCCTGATCGTTCAAAGTCCTCTTTGCATCATTTACAAGATCCATAGCTGACGGCAATAATATTTTGTAAAAAACTTTTTGACCATCTTTTCTGGAATCTATAATCCCTTGCTTCTTAAGAATCCTGAGGTGCTGGGACAGGTTTGACTGCTCTACACCTATTTCTTTTAAGAGCTCGCATACGCATCTTTCTTTTTCGCTTAAGCTTAACAATATCTGAATTCTGAGGGGGTGAGCCAGAGTTTTAAAAACTTCAGATATCATTTGGTATGCCAAAACTTTCTTCATACTATCCTCCTAACACAATATTCATAGATTTTAAGTAAAGACCACAATTCCAAATATTTATATTATTATATTATAAATTTTCAGAATTTAGAATAGACCTTAAAATGTTTACGGTAGTATGAGAGTTTAGAGAGATAAAAACTATAGGAGCGCGAGCAACTTGCTCGCGAAGAGAAAAAGACTACCAAGCAGGATGCTTGGCTTACTATAAGTGCACTGAGCAACTTGATAGTGTCCTTCATAGTACCCTGAGCATCTTGCTCGGGGCGTATTGCTTTAAAGTTTTTTAAAAACTACCAAGCAGGATGCTTGGCTTACTATAAGTGCACTGAGCAACTTGATAGTGTCCTTCATAGTACCCTGAGCATCTTGCTCGGGGCGTATTGCTTTAACTTGATTTTTAAAGACTACCAAGCAGGATGCTTGGCTTACTATAAAGGCAAAACTACCTCAGCAGTGGTGCTATATACCATAAGTGCAGAACTAACCGGAGAAAAAGCTACCAAGCAGGATGCTTGGCTTGCTATAAGTGCACTGAGCAACTTGATAGTGTCCTTCGTAGTACCCTGAGCATCTTGCTCGGGGCGTATTGCTTTAACTTGATTTTTAAAAACTACCAAGCAGGATGCTTGGCTTACTATAAGTAGTTTAACAGTTTAGAGAGATAAAACTTCAGAAAAGCTTAATTTTGACTTATTTTTTGTCAAATTTACTATTTTAATATATCGCAATTTATTGTCCAACAAAAATGAATGAAAAAATAAAAAAATTACGCACTTTTTACATCAATACTTAAGTAGTAAAAAGCTTTAAATATCAAGGTTTGCAAGCATTTTTGTTATGTTCAAGTGTCAAAGATAAAACTATATTATAAATTTTCAGAATTTTGAATAGATCTTAAAATGTTTACATAAAAATTTATATCTGTTAAACTTTCAAATTGAATATATTTTCTTACGGAGGTGATTTGCATGGATGATATACCAGATTTATGCCATTTAAAATTCTTAGAATTTGAATTTTGCAAATCACCAAAATGTAAGGAGGTATATTGTGTCTTATGTGAAACTTATTTCAGAATTTTATCTAAGCACACAGATCAACCAATCAATACTTGATAAAGATAAAAAGAAAGTTGCCAATCTTAGAGACATAGCTATTTGCTGGGACAAAAATATCCCAATTGGAAGAGGCATCAAGTTTTTAAAAGGCTCTAATAAGCTAATAAATATAAATCACATAAAAGAGTGGACTAAAGATGCGATAATTCTTGATACAACTTTAGAGAAGGCTGCAGATATTGTGGCAAGGGACGAAGACATCTACATAGTAAAGTGGATTCTTGATAAGCAGCTCATAAATCTTAAAGGGAAAAAAATAGTCAGGGTAAATGACATAAAGGTTTCTTTTTTTGTCAAAGGCTTAGAAAAAAAATTGATACTCCTTGCAGTTGATATAGGTTTTTCTGGAATCTTAAGAAGGCTTGGAATAAATTTTTTAGAAAATAAAGTACACCCTCAGCTTATTAGTTGGAGTTATCTTGCGCCAATTAGAAAAAGGACATCAAGCCTGCAACTATCTACTGAATACAAAGGACTAAAAGAACTTCATCCTGCTGATATTGCCGATATTATTGAAGATCTTAGCCAGACAGATAGAGACAAACTAATAGAAAGTCTGGACGTAGAAAGCGCTGCAGAGGTTTTAGCAGAAGCCGACATTGAAACTCAGATAAACGTTATTGATTCCCTTGGTACAGAAAAAGCTGCATATATCCTGGACGAAATGCCTTCTGACGACGCAGCAGATATATTAAGCGAATTAGATGAAAAAAAGTCTCGGGAAATATTAGAACATATGGATCCAGAAGAGGCAAGCGAAGTAATAGAGATATTGAGCTACAAAGATGAGCACGTAGGGTCTTTAATGGCAAAGGATTATATAGCTTTTAGTGGCGATGAAACTATAGAAGAGGCACTCAATATAGTCAAAAAAATGGCTGAAGAGGTAGAAACTATTTATATTTCATATGTAATTGACAATGAGGAAAAACTCATTGGAGTAACTTCATTAAGAGAAATATTAATATCCAAACCAAATGAAAAAGTAAAGGATATTATGCAAAAAAATGTTATAAGTCTTAACCATTTTGATCATCACGATAAGGCACTTGAGCTGTTTGCCAAATACAATCTATTCGCAATGCCAGTAGTAGACAACGAAAACAAACTCCTCGGAATGATTACGGTTGATGATGTGTTGAGACTTCTTATCCCCGATAGAAGCGATACAGACACCTTCTCAAGATTCGACTCACTGAAAAAGTTTTTAAGAGAAGGTGGGGAATAATATGGAGAACAAACTCTCAATATTTAAAAGAATACTGCTATTCTTAGCCATAATGGGACCTGGTATAATTACAGCTAATGTAGACAACGACGCAGGTGGAATTGCTACTTATTCAATAGCTGGCGCTACAACGGGTTATAAACTTCTCTGGGTACTGATTCCTATGACAATCGCACTTATAGTAGTTCAAGAAATGGCTGCAAGAATGGGTGCGGTAACCAGAAAAGGGTTAGCCGATCTCATTCGAGAAAATTTTGGCGTGAAGATGACCTTCTTGATACTAATAGGAATACTTGTAGCTGACTTTGGCAATACCATATCTGAATTCGCAGGCATTGCTGCAAGTATGGAAATCTTTAATATAAGCAAATACATTTCAATTCCTATTTGCGCAATATTTATATGGTGGACTGTCTTAAAAGGCTCGTATAGATTTGTAGAGAGAATATTTTTATTTGCATGTCTTGTATATCTTTGCTATATACCATCTGCATTTATGGCAAACCCTCCATGGGGAGAGGTTGCGAGAAATATGATTACGCCTCATATTGAATTTAGCGCTTCGTTTTTATCGATACTTATAGGCTTTATAGGAACTACCATTACGCCCTGGATGCAATTTTATATCCAATCTTCTACTGTCGAGAAGGGCCTAACAGAAAAAGAGTACAAATATATAAGGTTAGACGTAATAACAGGAAATATAATGACAAATGTGATAGCGCTTTTCATTGTAGTTAGCTGTGCGGCAACTCTTTTTGTACACAAGATAAATATAGTTGATGCAAAGGACGCAGCTCTCTCTCTGGCACCTTTTGCGGGAAATTTTGCATCTACTCTTTTTGCAATAGGACTTTTCAACGCATCAATTTTTTCTGCTTGTATCCTCCCCCTTGCCACAGCTTATTATGTGTGCGAGGCTATTGGTTTTAATGCAGGACTTGATTTTACGTGGAAAGAGGCGCCAGTCTTCTATGCTCTAACAACCTTTTTAATCCTGGTAGGTGCAATAGCAATATTGATACCGCACGCCCCTCTAATACCCATAATGTTTTGGTCTCAGGTTATAAACGGAGTAATATTGCCATTTGTTCTCTTGTACATGTTAAAGATAATAAATAACAAAGATATAATGGGCGAATATACGAATTCAAGAACTTTCAACATAATCGCATGGCTTACTGTCATCATCTTAATAGTATTAACTCTCTTAATGGTGGTTACTTCTATCTTTCCAAATTTATTGCCTTCATAATTTTTATTGCCCAGAGAGCAAGTAAGTCTCTGGGCTAATTATATTCTTTCAGACTTTGATTAGATCTAAATTTCTTATTAGCTCAAGGTCTTTCTCTATCTCTTCTCCTGGCCTGGTAAGATACCCTCCTATCATCATTGCATTGGCAGCTGAATTTAAGGCTAATTTCTGATATTTGCCAAGAATATTTTCCCTTCCAGCACAAAGCCTGATGGTAGCAAAGGGCAAAACAATCCTAAATATTGCCAACGTTTTCAAGACATCTGATTTGTCAAGAATTTTAATGCCTCCAAGCGGAGTGCCAGTAATGGGTATCAGAATATTAAAAGGAACGGACTTTATTTCAAGATTCTTAAGTGTAATTGCAAGTTCTACTCTTTGCTCAAAAGTCTCGCCTAAACCTATTATCCCACCAACACAAGGAACCAAACCTGCTCTTTTTACAGCCTCAATTGTCTCAATTCTTTCATCATACGAATGAGTGCTGCAGATATTTTTAAAAAAACTCCTTGAAGTCTCAAGATTGTGGTGATACGTAGTAACACCAGCTTCTCTTAATCTGATCAGATCTCTTTCTTTGATTATCCCCAAAGACGCACACAGTCCAATATCTACTTCATTTTTAATCTTCTCAAAAATCGGCAATATCTCATCTATTTCAGCATCCATAGGACCTCTGCCACTAGAGACTAAAGAAAATCTTTTGGAACCATAATTTTTCATCAATCTTGCTTTTGAGATCACATCTTCAGAGCTAACTTTTCTAAAATTCACTCCTGTATTGTAGTGAGAGGACTGAGCGCAAAAAGAGCAATTTTCAGTGCAAGTACCTGTCTTGTAGCTGATAATAGAGCAGGCCTCAAAGGATGGAGAATACTTATCCTTTATCTTTTTGGCAATCATAAGCAAGCGATCTACGTCAAGATTTAGCAAGCCATATATAGCCGATTCGTTTAATCTATTTTCTGGATCAAAGTTTTCTATATCGAACATAGTACCTCCTTAGGATCTCTTCGATAAACCCCATAAAGTTTATCAGCAAATCTTGAACAAACAAAGATTTTTATATGTTAAAATTAAATCAATTATTTAGAAAGGGGGAAACACTTGGAAAGCTCTGAAAGCATAAAAAAAATTTATAACTTCAAAGAAACAGATAAGGACAACCTTGAATCCCTGTGCCCTGCTGCAAGACAAAACTCCGATAACTTTTTGGATGTTCTTTATGACTTTTTGGGCACTTTTCAAGATTATAACAAATTTCTCGGGAATACTGAAGTCAGAAAAAGACACAGAGAAAGGTTCAAGGCTTGGTTTATAGAATTATTCTGTGGAAAGTATGATGAAAGCTATCTTATAAGAGTTCAAAAGATTGGACACGTTCATGCTGATATGGGGCTTCCAACCCACTACGTTAGCGCAACAATGAGCTTTGTAAGAAACTACATTCATCAAATAATTCTTTTATCCTGCCCAAACGAGGAAGAAAGGATAAATTGCAGAGAATCTGTAGATAAGATTTTAGATATTAACCTTGATATCCTTACTAGTTCTTATGTTGACGAAAATAAATTTTACATAGCCAAGACTGGAATAGAGAGTAAAATAGTAAGAATTAGCGAAAAAGTATCTTATTACTTTGATATCGCCCTTATATTAGCCCTCGTGTTTACTACTTTTATGATATTTGTATTGTTTGTATCTGATATTTATAATTTCTTAAGGAGCACGTCATCCTTTGAAAGCAGCGTAATAAATATCCTTGGCGCTATGCTTATAATCTGGACCATTAGAGAGCTTTTGGAAGAAGAGATAAAAAGGTTAAAAGGCAAAAAATTCGCCCTCAATATATTTATAAGCCTTGCAATGGCAGCTATGCTCAGAAAAATATTGATCTTCTCCTTAGAACCCCACAATTCTACAGAAGTAATTGTTTTAGGCTTTTTGGTATTGATACTTGGCATAGTATACTGGCTTATGAACAAGAGCTCCAATTAAAAGCTATTTTTTAGATTCGACAAACCTTTCACCCATTTCAAAGGCTTTTTGACAGTCTTTTGGAAACTCCTGTGCCCTTCTTTTTGCCTTTGCTTCAACGTCAAATTTTGGCGCAACATATTTCGTATAATCGCTAAACTGATAAGTATCTGTAACGTACATAGTCTCTATAGAGCCAAACATCCTTGCAAGCGAAAATTCTGTTCTTTCAAATATCTTTTTGTAAGAAAGATCATCCATCATCTTCTCGTTCACGCCCATAGTATAAATAAATCCAACAGGAATTTTTCTCTTGAAAAGCGTAGAATACTGTTCATCATAAACCAGATATGGGAAGAGAAGCCTTTCTATAAAGCATCTCATCTGGCCAGTTACATTGGAGAAATATATTGGAGAACCCAGAATAAGGGCGTCTGCCTCTTCAATTTTCCTTAAAACAGGCTCTAAGTCATCTTTTACAGAACATCTGCCATAACTCTTGCCATTCTTTAGTTTACAATTAAAGCAGCTTATACACCCCTTGTAATTTAGATCGTAAAGATGAACTATTTCAGCGGTCGCACCCTTTGAAAGTGCCCCATCAACGGCCCACTTCAACAATGTCCCAGTATTAAAATCTTTCCTCGGGCTGCCATTCACAGCTATAACGTTCATCTCATGCCTCCTGAATTAATTTATTTTACTGACAAGATCTATAAAACACTCAATTTAAAAGCGTTCAGATAAATTATATTATAAATCAGAAATTATAATTGGTGCTTAAAATTCTTAATAAATCCTGAAATCTAATGCCCCTATAAGAAATATTATTATAACTATATTCATATATTGTGATAAAATAATAGATATAAATAAACCAGGAGGTCAGTGAATTGGAAGAAATTAAATATAAGATTCATCCAATAGTTTTGGGAAGCAAAAACTTTGACAAAAGCATGATGACTTATCAGTTCAACAATGGCAAGCCTTTTGTGGTACCTATATACAGCTGGTATTTAGAAGGAGGCAGCAAAAATATTCTCATTGATACGGGAGAATTTATGCCTCTGAAGTCTAAAGAAAGAGAAGAGGCATTGGGAGCCAATATATATACATTTGAAGAGGGGCTTGCAAGGTATGGTCTGGGCCCTGACAAAATAGACATAGTAATACATACCCATCTACATAACGACCATTGTGAAAATGATTCAAAGTGTAAGAATGCGGTCTTTTACGTGCATGAAAACGAACTAAAGCAGATCCACGACCCACACCCGCTCGACTATCGATATATGGAAGACTATATATTGGACATTGAGGCAAATAATCAAATTGTCTCTCTGCAAAAAGATACAGAGATTTTGCCTGGCATAAAGATGATCTACACGCCCGCACACTCACCCGGTGGTATGTCTGTACTGGTAGACACTGAAAAAGGCAAAGTTCTAATAACAGGTTTTTGCGTAATAGATGAAAACTTCAATCCACCGCCAAATGTAATAGGAATGGGAATGGAAGTAATACCGCCAGGAACTTTGATAAACTCATATGAGGCATATGACATTTTGTTAAAAGTTAAAGAGATGGCTGACATCATAGTCCCAGTGCATGAGCCAAGATTCGCAAAGATAGAGACAATATAGAGATATCTAATCAGTAAAGAGCTGGCTTAAATGCCAGCTCTTTATATTTTAGGCAAACTTATATTATATTCCTTCCGAAAATTCTAAGAGCGATTTAAAATGCGACAAAGTTCTTAGAAGCTATTTAATTTGCAATAAAAATTTGATTTAAAAAACACCGGAAAAAATGGTAATATAAACCCATAGAACAAAGTTATGCTCTGAAGCAATTAAAGTTTATTTAGGAGGACTTTGGAGGGCGAAAATAAGTGAGACAAAATAAGAAATCAGTTCTTAAAAAAATTTCAGAAATCTTTATGAAAGTAAAATATAGTTTTTCTTATTTTACTTTGGAGCCTAAAAGTAAAATAAAAGAATTTATAATTTACTTTGGTGAGCAAAGTGAATATTAAAAATTTCAAAGCCGGCATTTATAAAAAAGGCTATGAATATTCGTATTTTTTACCTGAAAAAATCAACCATACATTCGTATAAACAGATGAAATAATTAATGAGCTGCTTGAAAAAGAATCTTTAAAACGCTGTTTTATCAAGTCGCATTGAAGGTATAAAAAAATATGGTAGAGTTGGTCGTTTAATAATTACAATTTATCTTGTTAAAAATGGAATACTTAGAAAACCTTTATAGCATCTTTCAAGTTTTTTAAAAAGAATAAAACTCTTTATTACGATAAGTTAGATTTCCTATATAGGCTTTTTTAAAAAGCCAGTTGTAAATTTAGAGGCTGTTCAAAAAAAGACTGGACTTTCACCAAGAGCAGTTAATAATCTAGTTCGGGTATTTGTTTAGTTGAATTTTTAAGTACTAATATAGAACAGCTAAAATCTTGCTCGCGAAAAGTTCTTCATAGTACCCTGAGCATCTTGCTCGGGGTGTATTGCTTTAACTTGATTTTTTAGAGACTACCAAGCAGGATGCTTGGCTTACTATAAAAGCTTTGCGGTTCTTCATAGTACCCTGAGCATCTTGCTCGGGGTGTATTGCTTTAACTTGATTTTTTAGAGACTACCAAGCAGGATGCTTGGCTTACTATAAATACTGTAATTTGACATTTGAAAAGAAATAAAACCTTAAAAAAGCTTTATTTGGGCTTATTTTTCAAATTTACTTGTTTAAATATATCGCACTTTTCTAAAAAAGGCGGATAAATGTTTTCTCATTATTCTTCAGGGAATTCTTCTAACTCTTTAGCGCTAAAGATAAAAATGAATTAGAATCTTTTTTAATTGATACAAAGACATATAATCTCCCGAAGATAATAATAAAGAATAAACCAGAGAGAA
>Ga0078972_1010486_pt1 | contig 17271 bp, 13 predicted proteins | sample YelNatPaOPGAMG01_FD_67568 | JGI IMG/M metagenome (GOLD analysis project Ga0078972, IMG submission 67568) | Hot spring thermophilic microbial communities from Obsidian Pool, Yellowstone National Park, USA - OP-RAMG-01 (SPADES assembly) (version 2) | ecosystem: Environmental > Aquatic > Thermal... | reverse complement strand
CCCTCCGCGGCCGCCGCGCCATAGATGACCTGGGCAAGTTCCGTGCGGCCAGCGCCCACCAGCCCGGAGAGCCCGAGGATCTCGCCTTTCCTCACCGAGAAGGAGATGTCTCTGACGCCATTGCCGGAGAGGTGTCTGATCTCGAGCGCAACTTCCGAGGGCACAATCGCGCGGTGCGGGTAGCTTTCCGTGAGGTCCCGCCCCACCATGAGCCTGATGAGCTCCTTGCGGTTGGTTTCTGCAGTGACCCGGGTGGCAATGTAGCGGCCGTCACGCATCACGCTCACCCGGTCCGAGATCCGGAAAACCTCTTCGAGCCGGTGCGATATGTAGATGACCGTTACCCCTCTCTGCTTCAGCCGTTTGATGATCTCAAACATGTGCTCCACTTCCGCCACCGAGAGAGGAGCGCTTGGCTCATCCATGATCAGAATGCGTACGTTCCTGCTGACCGCCTTGGCAATCTCCACCAGCCGCTGCTGGGCTGGAGGCAACTCTCGCACAGGCTTATCGGGGTCTATCACAATGTTGAACTGCCCCAGGATCTCCTTCGCCCTCTCCCTGACCGTTTGGAAATCCACCAGCCACCGGCCCCCAACTCGGCTTCCGAGGAAGATGTTCTCTGCCACCGACATGGGGGGCACCAGGTTGAATTCCTGGTAGATGACCTCGATGCCCAGGCTTCGGGAGAGGTGCGGGTCCATCTCCGCATACTGCCGTCCGTCGAGGCCAATGGTTCCGCCGTCTGGCTTGATGGCCCCGGCAATCACCTTGATCAGCGTCGACTTGCCGGCGCCGTTCTCGCCCAGGAGGGCGTGGACCTCGCCCTCCGCAAAGTCCATCGACACGTGGTCCAGCGCCAAGACGCCGGGGTACTTCTTGACGAGGTCCCTTAGCGACAGGACAACTCGGGAATCCGCCATCGGTCCCACCTCAGAGACTGTGGGTGGGGGGCTGCTTCTGCCCCCCACCTCTTCTGGCCTGGCAGCCGCTGGTGCCGGGCTACTTCTTGCACGTGATCGTGACCAGCGGGTCCTTGGTCTCGGCGGGGAACGGCTGGCCCAGGACCATCTTCTTCACCAACTCGTACGTGCGCTGGGCAAGCTCTTCGGGGCCGCCGCCAATGGCTACGGCGCCCCGATACGGGTCTTTGCAGCCCTCAAGGAGCGGGATATTCTCCGGGTTGACGTCGCCCGAGAAGATCGCGTACTTGTCCAGGTCCTTGGGAGCATACGCGCGCACGGCCTGCGAGAAGCCCATGGCAGCGGAGTCGCCGATCACCAGGAACACTTTGACATTGGGGTGGGCCGTGAGGATGTTTTCGGCAGCGCGCACACCCTCAGCCGGCGCTGGATTAGCGGGGAGGTCCACGTAGGTGACCAGCTTGGCCTTTGGGCACGACTCGATTGTGCGGAACCCGTCTGTCCGCTTCTTGATCTCGGGAGTGCTCTCCTGGCTCGCAATGGCGACTTCCACACTCTTATCGGGCGCATTCGGGTAGGTGGCGTTGATAAAGTCACAGGCCATCTTGGCCGCCAACTGACCGATCTCAAACTGGTCGGTATGCATGTACGCATCATATGGCCCCTGGTTATCTACCGGGACTCCCAGGACCTTGATGCCGGCCTTCTTGGCCTCCTGCACAGCGCTCACCACGCTCACCGGGTCCACCGCCATCACGATCAGGGCGTCGACCTTCATGGAGATAAAGTTCTCGATTTGGTTGTACTGCTTGGCTGCGTCGCTGTCGCCGCTGGCAACGATCACTTCGATGCCATCAGCAGCGAACAGCTCCTTCACCCTCGTGGTCAGGGCCGACAGGAACGAGTTCGCAGCATCGGGGATGCAGTACCCAACACGAAGCTTCCTGCCAGACGCAGCTGTCGGCGAAGACGTGGTTTGTGCCGGCTTGGGCGCCGCCGTCGGGGCCGGTTCGGTTTGTGCTGGCTTGGGCGCCGCCGTCGGCGCTGGGGTCGCCTGCGGGGCGCATGCTGCCAGAACCATGGCTGCGGCGAGAACGATGGGGAAGGCCACGCACAGTCTCTTGTTCATTTCCTCTCTCCTTGCCTTTTGGTGCCGATTCTGTCGCTGCTCGTTCCAGGTGCTCGGGCCACCCGCCTGCCCGATTATCCGGATGCGGTGGGCGGCGGTCACCTCCTTCCCGTTGAGAAACACGCCTCACTTCATCAGGTGCCGGTCAAGAAAATCCAGCACCTTTTTGATGTTTTCGGGTGCCTCGAAGCGAGGGTCGGCATGTCCAGCTCCCTCCAGGAGCTCAAGTTGAACCTTGTCACGCCCCGCTGCCCTTGCCAGGGCCTCGGCGAGGTGGATCGACGACTGCACCGGCACCACCGCATCGGCCGTGCCGTGCTGCAAGAAGAACGGCGGCACAGCAGGGGTGATGTATGTCTCGGGGTTGGCGGCCCGCACGAGGTCCGGAACCTCGGTGATCTGTCGGCCCAAGAGGAGCGATTCTGGCGAATCGGGGCCACTGTGTTCAGTGCCTGGAAGAGGAGGCAGCCCGCTTTCGCTCAGCCATTCATCCATCTTGAGAAAGTCTGTCGGGCCGAACCAGGCCACAACAGCCTGCACGTTGCTGGGCTGATCTGGGTTCCCCAGGGTCAGGTCCTCGAGCTCCGCGACTCCAGCGGATGTTCCCAGCATGGTTGCCAGGTAGGCACCAGCCGATCCCCCCCAAGCAGCAATCCTCCGACCATCGAAGCCATAGCGGTCGGCGTTGGCGCGAATCCACCGGACGGCAGCCTTCGCGTCATGGACAAGCGCAGGGAACGTGGCTTCCCAGCTCAGCCGGTAGTTGATGGCTGCGACAGCATAGCCCCGCTTCAGCCCTTCCAGCATGGGCATAACCTGCGCATCGGCTTTGTCGCACTCCTTGAAGGCGCCGCCGTGGATAGACACGATGACAGGGAAGGGGCCGGCGCCCTCGTCAGGCAAGTAGATGTCGAGCCGTTGTGAAGGCGACAGCGAGGCGTAGGGAATGTCGAGGAACTTGCGCCTCACGTGATCCGTGTTTGCAGGGGGATGCGGACCTGGCGCCCCGGGATGGGGGCGGGGATCGGTGGCACGGTTGTCATTCATCTCCTCACACCTCATCAGACACTACCGCTGTTGTACTCCCGCTGCTGAGACTGCCGCGTCCGTTTGCCGTGAGTCCCCAGGACCGCGGCTCCTGCGCCTTGCGTTCTTTTGGTACTCGTCAAAAGCGACAGCTCCGAGCAGAATACATCCTCGCACGATATACTGCGCGTATGTGCCCCATCCGGCCAGCTGCATGCCATTTCCGATCACCGCTAGGATGAAGACGCCCGCCACCAAGGCAGGGATGTTGCCTTCGCCACCCGTGAAGCTGACCCCGCCCACAATGGCCGCGGTCAGCGCGATGAACTCGGTCCCTGGCCCAAAAGAGGCGTTCATCGTGTCGGCCTTTGCAATCATGACCATTGTCCCGATGGCCACGAGGAAACCGCACAGCGTGTAGACTGCAATCTTCATACCCTTTGTGTTGATACCCGACAGCCTCGCTGCCTCCTCGTTGCCGCCGAGGGCCACGAGCCTCAATCCGAAGACCGTCTCGCTGTACACGAAATTGGCTAGGATGACGATGACGAGGGCCAGGATGGCATCCAGAGGAACCCCCAAGAGCTTCCCCTTGGTGAGGATGAGAAACTCCGGTGGATACGTGCGGAAGGTGCGGGCCTGAGAGATCAGGTACGATACCCCCTGAAAGATGATGCTTGTCGCCAGAGTGACAATCAGTGGAAAGACCCGGATGCGTGTGACCAGGAGCCCATTCATGAACCCCAGCAGCGTGCCCAGCAGCAGCCCGCTAGCAACGGCAAGCCAGACCGGCACACGGTAAACGACGATAAGCATCGCGGTCACGACACCCACCAGAGACATTTGGTAGCCAACGGAGAGGTCAATGCCTCCCGCGATCATCACGAACGAAAGGCCGACTGCTACGATGATAAAGTAGGTATTCTGGATGATGATGTTGGTCAGATTGCGCACGGTCAGGAAGTAGGGGCTCGTCAGCGCGAACAAGCCCATGAGAGCCAACAGGACCAGGACGATGTTATACTTCCTCAGTCTGCTCAGGCCCACCTTCGACATTCCGTGTTACCTCTGTCGGTGTAGAGGGTCGATTGTTCATCCAAACGACTTGTAGTCGAGATCCGCGGGTGAGTCCCCAGAATGGTCCTTTCCTCTGACGATCATTGTCACCACATCGTCAAGGGTCACTGCGCGGGTCTCCAGCACGCCCTGCCGCTGCCCGCCCTTCAACACAAAGATGCGATCAGTGATTGTGAGTACATCGGGGATGCGCTGGGTGATGAGCAGGATGGAGAGGCCCATGTCCCTGAGGTTGCGGATGAGGCTCAGCAGCTTGCTGGCCTCCCTCACGCCGAGTGCGGCGGTCGGCTCATCCATGATCAGAATCTTGCACTGGAAGGCCATGGCGCGAGCGCAGGCCACCATTTGGCGCTGGCCGCCTGACATTAGCGCGACGCTGAGCCTCGGCGACTTGATGTCCACGCGCAGGTCGCGAATCAGCTCCTCAGCCCGCTGATACATGCTTTTCTTGTCCAGCAGCAGCCCAAACGGGCCACGGGTCCGTTCTCTGCCGACGAAAATGTTGTTGGCGACGTCGAGGTTGTTGAACAAGGCTAGGTCCTGGTAGATCATGGCAATGCCCAGCTGTGATGCGTCGAGAGGCGTACGGATATGGACCCTGCGGCCGTCTAGCCAGATCTCGCCTTCGTCGGCCACGTAAGCTCCCGAAAGGATCTTCATCAGCGTCGACTTGCCCGCACCGTTGTCGCCGACGATGCCCATGATCTCGCCGCGCCGCAGATCCAGATCGACACCACGGAGCGCCTGGATGGCGCCGAAACGCTTGGAGATTCCTTTCATCTGCACGATACAGTCTGCGTCCATAGAGTCTCACGTCGTCGAGCCAGCTGGGCTCGAGAGAAGGGGCGGAGGCAGGGCTGGGATGTCCGCACGGAGATCAGCCCGGCCCCGCCTCCGCCGGCTGTGCGCTTGCCGCTATTCCCTGTCTGACGGTGCTCGAATCTGCCGCCTAGGGTGTGCCACTGACCACACCCGAATTGGCTACCGGCACAACAGACAGCTTTCCGTTCTCAGCGGTCACCAATGCGAGCGGGTCCCACGTCACCTCGGGGAATGGCTCCCCGCTCAGCATCTTCTTGGCGATCGCTACCGTACTTCCGGGCAGATCGCCGCCCCCGAACGCGACGGCCCCCCGGAAAACGCCCTTGCCCAGCGAGGAGTCCACAATTGCGTCCTGTTCAGGACCAAACACGCCGACCCCGAACACTGCCACTTTTGTCAGGTCCTTTATGGCACTGGCCGCGCCCTTGGCATACTCATCCATGATCGCCTTGGAGGCGCCCACTCCTCCGTCGGACGCGTAGGCAAGCACGAGTCTGACATCAGGGTTGGTCGTCAGCACATTCTGCATCGCCGTCTGCCCAGCCTGGAACATCTCGGCTGTCGGGGTCTGCACGATCTTCACGGCCTGGCAGTACACGGGGTTTGCGACCCGGTCGCTCGCCGATTTGCCAGATTGATAGTTCCCTTTTGCATCCGAGATCGGCCTGCCACTCGCGTCGACATACTCGCCACGCGCATTCTTCAGATACGGCTCCCTGATCATCAGGAGCCCGTTGGAGCGATCGACCGCTTCTTCGTTCTGAGTTGAGATGAAGACGGCCGTTTGCACGGATGCTGGAGGAGCGCCGGGATAAGTCTTCTCGACCCATCGCTTGGCCATGAGCGCCGCGTATTCACCTGCCAGAAACTGGTCCATCTTCATCACGGCGTCGCGCCCCGATGCTCCCGGCTCGCCGCCGGCGACCATAACCAGGATGTGTGCCGCCCGCGCTGCTTCGAGGCGGGGAAGCAGGCTTCCCGGTTCGACCGCCATGACGAACATGAACTTGACCTTCATGGCAGTATAGTTCTCAACCTGGGTCGCCTGCGTGTTGGGGTTGCCGTCGGCACTCGAGACCTGCACGTTATACTCGTTGCCGAAAGTATTGACGAAGGCATCTCTCAGGCTGAGCATGAGGGGGTTGTCGAGCGCGGGCAAACAGACGGCGATAGTGGCCTTGGCAGGCATCGCCGTCTTAGGGGCTGCTGTCGGCACGATAGCCGTGGAGGGCGCACCAGTAGCGGCCGGCTCAGCAGCGGGAACTGTCGTCGGCGTTCCCTTAGCGCTACAGCCCGACAGGCTCGCTCCTACGATCAAAAGCGCGACCACGATGGGGCTCCACCTCTTGTACATCTGTATCCTCCTTTGTGCGCAGCCGTGGCCTTGCAATGAGCATTGCAGAGGCCTTTCCGTTCCTGTCCCTGCGAGATCGAAACCGAGAGCGGCCGCCTCCCCTCACAGAACACTTAACTGCCTGCACAAGATGGAGCGCGTGTCTCATAGCATGAAAGTGCATTTCATGCTCTAAGATATTATAGCACGCATTCTACTGCCTGTCAATGCGTCTTGCAACCTGCGCAGGTTGGACAGGAGCCGCATGCAGAGTACAATGGGAGCTAGTGAACGGAGTTGCAGGAGGAGCCAGCGCAGAATGCGAGACGCGGCGGCGTACAACGTGCGTGTGATCGAGCGGGCCATGTGCATCCTTGGCTGCTTTGACGATGAGCACCCAGAGAGGGGCCTCTCTGAGATCGCTCAGATGGTGAACCTTCCTATGCCCACCGTGCTTCGCATCCTGGCCACATTGCAGAACGCAGGCTACGTGGAGCGCCGTATCGGCAGCGAGAAGTATCGCCTCGGGCTCACCCTGCTGGAGATGGGCATGGGCGTAGTGCGGCGTCTCCCCGTCCGCCGAAGGGCAAGGCTGTTTATGCTCGAGCTGGAGCGGCAGTTCGAGGAAACATGTGACCTGAGCGTATTCGCGGGAGGTGAGTTGCTCTGCATCGAGGTGGTGCAGAGCCGTCGTACCTTGCGCGTCGCCGGCAGCCCCGGCTACCGCTCGCCCCTGCATGCCACGGCGAGCGGCAAGGCGTTCCTGGCGCATCTCCCACCAGAGGAAGCCCGAACCATGCTCCGGGCACCGCTGCAGCGCTATACCGAGCGCACGATCACTTCGCCGGAACGGTTGATGGAGCAGCTGGCCGAGGTGCGCGTCCGGGGCTATGCCGTCGATGATGGCGAATTCAGGCCCGAAGTCCGAGCCGTCGCTGCCGCCATATGCAGCAGGGACGGCCGGCCCATTGCTGCCATGGGGGTGCCCGGGCCATGCGCGCGCCTGGATGACGCGCATCTGCGTGAGATCGGCGCCGCCCTCGTCGCGGCCACCCACCAGGTCTCGCTCTGGCTGCAGGGCGTGGAGCAGGAAGACCCGCCGTCAGTCGTTTGACGAATCGGCCGGGTGCTCCTCTTCGGCCTCGCGCTCCTCGATGGACCGCAGGTCGAGCATAAGCGCCTCAGTGCCATCCTCAAGGCGCACCCGCCGACCCTCGTGCTCCTCGACCCATCGCAAATCCTCAGCCGACCGGCCCTCCCGAGCCAGTCGACAAGTCCTCGGCACTGAACGGTGGGGTGTCAGGCAGGGTGAGCGCGCCTTCCAAGAACACGCCGCGGGCGGCGATCGGACCGCGCGGCAGGCGAACGCCCTCCCGGCGATTGGCCTCGAAGGAGCGCAGGTGCTTTCAGCCCCCGGCCCTGCCGGCTGGCCTTGCACGCCATCCTGGCTCGGTTGCCCTTTTTGCACACATGCTGTATAATCTTGCTGTACCGTCGGCTGGCGGTTCGCGGCTGTGGCTTCGAGGGTATCGGTATGCGCATCTGCCTGATCGGCCATATGACCGTATCGGTAGAGCTCGACGGCGCCGTCTTCCTCACCGACCCCTGGTTCGGGCCGCACACTTGGCTGGAGCGGCTCCTGGCGCCGCGCGGCGTTCCCCCGGCCGCTCTGCCTGGCGCTCTGAGCACCGTTCAGGCGCTCCTGGTATCCCACCACCACCTCGACCACCTCGATGATCTTGCCTTGGCGCTGGCCCGCCTGCTGGGCTGGAGGGTAATCGGCCCCGAAGCAGTGACCCGGCGGGCGCGGCGAGCAGGGGTGGGCTCGGTGACCAGCCTGCATCCGGGCCAGGCGACTGAACTGGGCCCCCTTCGCATCAGTGCCATGCCCGCCGAACACCCCCTCGCCGCCGATGCCATTGGCTTTGTGATACAGGGCAGCCGCACCCTCTACTTCAGCGGCGACACGCGCTTCACCCCCGAGCTGGCGGCCGCCCTCGCCCCCTACCGCGTGGACGTGGCCCTCGTGCAGGCCGCCTGCGCCCACTACCCCCTCATCGGCAGCGACGGCATGTCGCTGGCCGAGGCCGGCGCCCTCTGCCGAACCATCCAGCCGCGCTGGGTTCTCCCTTTGCACCTGCACTGCGCCGGCAAGTGGCTCGACCGCCCCAGGCGCCTCCGCGTCAAGAAGGACAACGCCGGCGAGGTGCGGGCAGCCGTGCGCGAGTGGTTTGCCGCCCTCTCGGCCGACGGCGTGAACGGCCGCCTCCTCGAGCCCGGAGAATGCTGGAGCGTAGACAGCTCAGAAGGCATTTCTGGAAGGAGGACTGACAGATGAACAGCAGCATCCCCACTGAAGAGTTGGTCAGCCGGTACAAGCGCGTGCACACCTGCGCCATCGCCGACGTTCTCGACAAGAAGGGCCTGTTCCACCAGATCCTACCCCCCGAGATCCAGGCCATTGCCCCGGGCATGCGCGTGGCCGGGCCCGCGCAGACCATCAAGGGCACCCCCACCGTCATCCACAAAGACGAGTACCTGGAGGTGGCCGTCGATGCCTATGCCTCCCTCGAACCCGGCCAGATCGCCGTGTACGACACCTCCGGTGACCGCACGGCCGCCCACTTTGGCGAGATGCTGAGCACCACGACCAAAGCCAAGGGCCTCGGCGGCGCAGTGATCGACGGCGGCGTGCGCGACGTGGAGCAGATCATCGCCCTTGGTTTCCCTGTCTTCGCCCGCTACCGCACCCCTGCCGACATCCGCGGCCGCTGGCGTTATGTCGAGATTGGGGTGCCGATCCGCATCGGCCAGGTCGACATTCGCCCGGGCGATTGGGCCATCGGCGACGCCAATGGCGTGGTCATCGTCCCCAAGGACCTGGCGGTGGAGGTGTTGCTGGAGGCCGAAGAGGTGATCCGGGTCGAGGAGCAGATCCGAGAGGAGCTGCGAGCCGGCGGCCACCCCATGCACGTCTACCTCAAGCACGGGCGCTTCTAAGAGCGCGCCAGGGCCATCGTGGCGCATCTGCCGCCTTGGTGCCCGGAGGAGGTGCTCTCATCCCCGGGCCCGCCTAGGCCCTCGGCACGACAGGCCCGGCCGGAGGGGAGCCGGCAGGTGGCGCCGCTGCCCGCCAGCGGCTCAGAAAGGAGAAGCACATGCGCATCGAGGACCTGATCGTCACCCCCGTGGCCATCCCCCTCGAGACGCCGCTCCTGCACGCGTGGGGCAGGCACCTGGGCTTTGGCCGCGTCATCATCCAGCTCGTCACCGATGACGGGCGGACCGGCCTCGGCGAGACTACCCTGACCCCCCACGGGCGCCAGATGGAGGAGGTCCTGCGCGCTTGCCGGCCCATGGTGGTGGGCGAGGACCCCTTCAACCTGGAGAGGCTGCGCTGGAAAGTCGCCAACCCCTTCTACGTGCGCATGTTCGGCCCCAACCTGACCAACGCCTACGCGGCCATCGAGTGTGCCTGCCTCGACCTTCAGGGCCAGGCGGCTGGCCGCCCGGTGTGCGACCTTCTGGGCGGCCGCATGCGCGACCGGGTGCCCGTATCGGCGTACATCTTTTACGAGGACCCCACCGGCGAGGGCAACACTCCTTGGGAGGAGGCCGACCGCACCATCGTCGAACGTGCCGTCGCCCTGGTAGAAGGCAAGGGCTGCCGCTCCATCAAGTTCAAAGGCGGGGTCTACCCGCCCGACCGCGAGGTAGAGACGGTGCGCCACCTCTGCCAGCGGCTGCCGGGCGTGCCCGTGCGCATGGACCCCAACAGTTCTTGGGCGTTGACCACGGCGGTGCGGGTGGCCCGGGCCCTGGCCGACTGCAACCTGGAGTACCTGGAAGACCCAGTGTGGGGTCTGCAGGGCATGGCCAAGCTCAAGCGGCTGGCGCCAGGGGTGCCCCTGGCCTCGAACATGGCCTGCTTCGGCTACGAAGACGTGGCGCCCGCGGCCCTGCTCGACGCCGTCGACGTCATCCTGGCCGATCCCCACTGGTACGGCGGCCTTCATGCCACCAAGGCCCTGTCACGCCTGTGCGAGACCTTTGGCCTCGACATGGGCATGCACTCGGGCACCGAGTTCGGCGTGTCGATGGCCGCCGTGCTACACCTCGGCGCCGCCCTGCCCAGCATCCACCATGCGCCCGACGCGCACTATCACTATCTGCGCGACGACGTCATCGCCGGCGGCCCCATGCCGTATGTCGACGGGGCCATGGTAGTGCCCGAGGGTCCTGGGCTGGGCGTGCGGCTCGACCCCGACAAGCTGGCTCAGTACAACCGCATGTACGAGTGGTACCTGTCGAGCAGCATGGTGCGTGAGCCCACTGGCGAGCCGCTCTACACCAAAGCGAGGTGGTGAATGGGCACCCATCTGGTGACCGGGGCCGCCGGCTTCCTGGGCAGCTACCTGCGCAGGGCGCTGCGAGAGCGGGGCGAGCAGGTCCGAGCCTTCGATCGGGTGGCTCCCTCGCAGGCCGAGGCCGGCGAGCAGTGGGTCGTGGGCGATATCCGCGATGGCGACGCCCTGCGCCGCGCCTGCGAGGGCGTCGAGGTGGTGTACCACCTGGCAGCGCTCATCCCCCAGCGCCGCGCCACGCCCGAGACCATGCATGCAGTGAACGTCACCGGCACGGCCAACGTGCTGCAGGCCGCTCGCGCCTGCAGGGTACGGCGCGTGGTCTACCTGTCGAGCGTGGAGGTCTACGGCGTGCCGCCGGAGGCACCCTGCCCCGAAGAAACGCCCTTCGCGCCCATCGGCGAATACGGGCGCAACAAGGTCGAGAGCGAGGCACTCTGCCGGGAGGCGGTGGAGCAGGGGCTCGAGGTCTCCATCCTCCGGCCCACCACCATCGTCGGGCCTGGCCTCGACGAGCCCTTCTTCCTCAGCCTGCTGCGCGCCGTGCAGGGCGGCCGGCCCGTCGTCATCCTGGGCGCCGGGCAGAACCGCTTCCAACTGGTGCACGCCGACGACGTGGTGTCGGCCTGCCGCCTGGCAGCCGACCATCCGGGTGCCGTGGGCCAGGCCTTCAACCTCGGCAGCGCCGACGTGCCCACCATCCGGCAGATGGTCGAGCAGGTTTTGGCTCACGTGGGGTCCAAGTCGCGCATCGTGGGCGTGCCCGCGGGCCTGGCACGGGCCGGCGTCACGATGCTGCGCTGGGTGGGGCGGGCGCCCCTCGAGCCCGAGCATCTGCGCATCGCCCTCGGCGAGTACGTCTTCTCCATCGACAAGGCGCAACGCGTGCTCGGCTGGCAGCCGCGCTGGCACCAGGTCGATGCCATGCTCCAGACCTATGCCTGGCTGGCCGGGCCGCAGTGAGCCGTCGAGCAACGTCTTGCCCACGTGTACCAGCCCTCGGGCCGTCAGGTACACCGTGCGGCAACTCTGCGCGGACGCCGTCAGCGGAGGGGCTTGCGCACAGGCTGGCGCGCAAGGGGAGAGTCGAGGGGAATGCCAGGGAAATCCCGCCCTCAGCGCCAGTTCGGAGCGGCGGGCCTGGGCCGCGCCTGGGGCACACCCCGCCCTCGCCCCAGTGGGTAGCGGGTATCGCCGGCCGGCCGCCACCGGCCAGGTACTCGGCCGCTTGTGTGCACCGGATGGATTACTCAGAGGCTCATCTGCGACGGCTTCGATCATGTTCATGTTGCCGACGGCCACCCCGCCGGTCCACTTTCGGTATCGTGGGCCTGGGCCGCGGAGGGTTCGGCTACACAGTCGGCAAGACGCTTGGCGAGCCCGCACTCTGCGACTTCATCTGGCTTCAGACCTGCTCCCATCTCATGGTCAACATCGTGCGTATGTCACTGTGCTTCCCGGACGCCCGTGCGCCCGAGAAGCGTGGACCCCAGTGGGGTCGCCATCTCGCAAGCCGACAGGGCTGAGAGCGATCCGGAGGGCCCGGGCTCCTTTGGCGGGCCAGTCGCCCGGGTCGGCCATGTTCGCGAGGCAGCGATGGGAAGGCTGTACTACAACCTCTATTGCGACGAATCAGCGGTACACACCGGAGACCGATTCTACATCGGTGGCATCCACTGTTCGCCAGCGAGGGCGGTTCGTCTGGAGGGGCAGATAGAGCAGTTCCGGGCCAGGACCGGCTGCGTGCGAGAGATGAAGTGGACGAAGGTTTCCACCAGCATGCTCCGGGCGTACACCGAGTTCGCAGACATCTTCCTCAAGGACCCTTATGCGACGTTCGTCTTGGCAGAAATGAACAAGGGCGACTACTGGCAAAGCCTGGCCCGTTCGGAAGGAAGCAGATTTCTGCAAGCGTATTTCCACTTCCTCGAGGCCGCAATGTGGGCGTCAGCACGCTACTCGCTGTATCTGGATGAGACCACCTGTAAGCGGTACAAATGGAGGTCGATGCACTACGCTCTGAATCTGCCAGACATCAGATGGCACAGGCAAAAGAAAGTAGCACGATTCTCTGCGGTTGACTCGCACCAGTCCAGCCTGATCCAGCTCACCGATGTCATACTCGGCGCACTGACGTCCTGTTCGACTTCGAACGCAAAAGCAAGTCTTGCAGAGTATGTGCGGGAACAAGTAGGGAAGCCGACCCAGTCTGGCAGGCCGAAGCTGAAGACACTCTCATGGACAGCGCCACGAGTCCCGAGGTTTAGGCCAGCCGTGTAGGGCCCGACACGCGCTGTGCCTGAGGGTAAACTGTAGCCGCCGGCGTACCTGTTCACAGTTGCGCTGGGGGCCTTTGGGCAAACGATCAACGGGGATGGACGGGATACGCAGGACAATGGCGCCTCATCCTGTCCATCCTGTGCATCCTTGTTCCGCGTGCTGCGCGCGCTCGGTACACGAGCCGCGGCAGGCGCGCGCAGAAGGATGTCGGCGCACTGGGCGGGGGCCCCATGAAGGGGGGCAGGGCACAGTTGCGCACGCTGCCGCGGACGGCGCCGCGGGAAGGTTCGTCGGCTTGCACACCTCCTACCCGCTCACCAGCCGCACCCCGTCCCACGCCTCGCCGTGGCGCTGCAGGGCGAAGCGCCCGTTGCCTCGCAGGTCGTCCATGCCGATACTGAACTGGAACGGGAAGAGCTCCGGCAGGCGCACCAGATCGATGAAGGGCACCTCATCGCCCGGGTGGGCGTACAGCGCGCAGGCGAGGAGCCACTTCTCGACGTCCTTACTGCTGGCGGCCGGCGCCTTGGGGCCTACCGCGTACTCGTCAGCCCTGCCACTGCGCGACAGGACCCCCCAATGGCGCAGCGAGAAGATGACCCGCTCCACAGCCTTGTGCATCGAGCCCAGCGGCCCCCGCTCGGCCGCGAGCCGCTGCTTCACCACGCCGGCTGTGATGCGGTCCTGGTTGCGGGCGAGCTGGCCGATGGCCGCTGCCACTTGACGGAAGAAGGGATAGGCCACCAGCGTCAGGCCATAGTGCAGCCACAGGCGATCGCCAGGGGAAGCGGCATCCTGGAAGCGCTGCACCGCTTCGGCGTGCAACTCGGGCGCCTCGCTGGCCGTCTTCAGCCAGATGTGGATCAGAATGTCGATGGCTTTGCGCCGGTTCTCGCGGCTGGCGATGGTCTGCCCCACCACCGGCTCGAGGCGGCGGCGGATTTCGCTCGCGTCGCGCGTCTCGGCCACCAATGAGGCCGCGGCGTCGAGCCAGGGCAGCAAGATGTTGCGGTTGAAGCCGATATTCTTATCCATCGACTATCCTCATAGTGCCTCACACAGGAATCGCTAGCCAGACTCGTCGCTAGCGCCAGGGCCATAGCCGTCAGCATCACTGTGACGCGGCACTTGCGTGATGCTGATCAGCGGAACCACAGCTTCGTCGAGCGTGGGGCCACCGTGGCTCACGACCGTCTCGCCAAAGGTGGCAAAGGCACGCCGGCCCTGCGGCATCAGCACGTGCACGCCGGCGGGCAAGAGGCCGTGGTCGTGCCAGAGCAGGGTCTCGGCGTACCCATCCTGCACGCGCCGGGCCGAGGCGGCATCGGCGTAGATGCGCGCACGCTGCCCACGGGTCTCCACCAGGAGCCCCTCCGACGGCCTCCCCATGCCCTCAGCCTGTACGTGCCCGTGATCGCTGGCCACGTACACGGCAAAGCCGAGCTGCAGCAACTCGGCCATGAGCGCTTCGAGCCGGCGCGACGCGCCATCGAGCCACACCTGCAGGGCGGCCTGCACCCCCTTTTCGCCCAGCGTGGAGCCATGCACCATCTCGTCGATGCTCTGGTCGACGAGACACACGACGCGCACCCGCGACCCGGTCAGCGCCGCCGGCAGCTCCGCACGGTCCGGCGCCAGGCGAGCGTACGCGCAGCTCTCACCTGCGAGGTCCTGCCGCGCCCAGAAGGCCGCCCACCGCGCCGGCTCCGAGCGGTTGCTCTGGAGGGTCTCAGCAAAATCGGCGGGGCGCAGGCCACTGACCAGCGCCTGCCGCGACACGGCGGTGATCGACGGTATCTGCGCCAGGAGCAGATGCTCGTGGAATCGCCAGTCGGGGTGGCGCGCCTGCCAGGCCGGGCCGATGCGCAGCCAATCGTGCAGCGCCATGCCGTCGAGGATGATGAGCGCCGCGCGCTGCCACGCACCCTGTCGCGCCTGGTAGGCCAGGTAGTGGGGCACGTGCGACACGTGGTGTGGCACGGGCAGACGCTGGCAGCCCAGCGCAGCATAGCTGCGCCCGAGCCAGGCCCAGAAGGCGGCGTCCAATCGCGCCTCAAGCTGCCGGCCGCGCCTCTCCTGTTCCGCGCTCAGCCCGCCTTGGGGCGCATAGCGCAGGAGGTTGAAGGCGGCCCAGGTGCGCGCGAGCGTCTGCCAGCCCTCCCAGCGCCCGCTGGCCACGGCCAGCGGCTGCGCCTCCTCGAGCGTGGCCAGCAGCTCCTCGCCGCGCCGCGGGGCGTCGTCCTCGCCCGCGGCCAGCACGGCGGGCCGCGCCCAGGCCGGCACCTGCCCTGCTCCCGGCAGCGCCAGGCGGGGCAGGGTGCCGCTGCGCAGCAGGCGGGGCAGCACATCCTGCAGGGCCTGGTCGCGTTCGAAAGCCAGGAAGTAGGTGCCGCCGGGCTCGGCCAGGGGCTGCCCGGTGGCGCGCTGCAGGTAGCCCAGCCACTGCTCGCGCACAAAGGCGGCAAAGGCATCACGGCTGCCGATCAACTCGGCCAGGGGCCAGTTGGCGTAGGCGGGGAAGCGCCGCAGGGCGGCCAACAGGGCATCGGCCAGAGGGGGCGGCATCGGCTCGGGCCGGGCGTGGTAGCCGTCGAGCCAGGCGATGAGCTGCGCCGGCTGCGCCAAGAGGGCCGCGTCGGCGCCGAACACGTGCCGCAGCAGGAACTCGGCCGTGGCCTGCCGGGCCAGCGGCTGCGCCGGCAGAGGGGCCCGGGCAAGCTGCCAGCGCTGGGCCGGCGACAGGAGCCGCACCAGCGGGTACGACAGGGTGGGGAAGAAGGTGTGCAGGGCCAGCTCCACCCGGCGCGCCTCTTGCCAGATGTCGTAGGGGAGGGCGTTCAGCGCCCCTGCAGTAACCACCACCACCGGCCGCTCCGCACTCCACGGCTCGAGCTGCGCCAGGCGGTGGCGCAGGTGCACCGGGTCGGGCTCGGCCACCAGCGTAAAGCCCCGCGCCACGAGCGCCGCCAGGACCTCCTCTTCGCCCAAGAGGCCGTCGGGGTCGCTCACCGCCGTCAGCGGGTGGGTGTGGGCCGGGAAGTGGGCCAGGATGCGCTGCAGCATCTCACTTGACCCTCAGCGTGGCGCTGTCGTAGTACATCAGCAGCTCGGCGTCCTCCTGCAGCACCGCTTCGGGCAGGCGCTCGGCCACCCTGACGATCACGGCATAGTCGCGTCGCTTCAGCGCGTCGGCAAAGCCGGCGCGCACGGCCTCGGTGCGGACCTGGCGCAGCCGGCCGCTGCCGCCGGCATACTCGGCGAACTGGCGCAGCAGCTCCTTCTGGCGCAGCTTCTCCAGGTCGGCGGCCTGGTTGGGGTCGGGCACGTACCAGCGGCCGGCCGCGTCCTTCAAAAAGTTGTGCTCGAGCATCTCGCTCAGCTCGGGCAGCTCCTCGTGCCGCGCCTGGTGCAGTTGCTGCAGGAACGCGGGCTGGATCTCCTGGTAGGTCTGCGGGTGACCGCCGAGGGCCGGGTCCAACTGCTGGCGCAGCCACTGGATGGCGCTCTTCTCGTCGCTCACGAATAGCGCCAGTTGCGAGACCTGCCCCGCCTCGAGCCGCGCCCGCTCGTACTCATCCAACTGGGCGGGCAGGAAGTACATGCCATCGCGCTCGGCAAAGCGCTCCCTCAGCCCAGCGTAGAACTCGGCGGCCGAGAGGGGCACCGTGGCGCCGCGCTGGATGTGGAAGGCCACCATGCGGTCGTAGAGCAGGTAGGCCTGGCGCTCGGCCACCACCTCCAGCCCGCCCTTGCCCCGCACCACCACCGGCACCTGCGCCAGGTGCTGGCGCACGAAATCCCACGCCCCCTCCGGGCTGCCCGCCTCGGCGAGAAAGCGGCGCTCGAAGCCGGCGCGGGGCCGATAGGCCGAGATGACCAGGTCCTGCTTGGCGGCCGAGCTGGCCGTGACCTGGCGGTACGAGGCCTGCTGCTTGTCGAGGGTGCGCACATCGGCCACCACAAAGCCGGCCGCCAGCATGGCCTCCTGGATGGCGTTCCAGACGGCGTTGTGGCTGTTGTGGAACTCGACGGTCATCCAGCGCCCCGGCTTCAGCCAGCGGTAGTAGGCGGCGAAGGCCTGGCGCATCAGCTCCTGGTAATCGCGCAGGTCCTTGCGCTTGGCGCGGTCGATGATCGCCTCGGGGCCGCTATTGGTCCACACCCGGTGCCACGACTCCACCAGGTAGTTCAGGTCGGCATAGTAGATGTTCTCGCCGAAGGGCGGGTCTGTGAAGATGTAGTCGACGCTGCCCTCCGCCGCGGGCCCGGCAGTTGCCGAGTGGGTCGCCAGCGATACGTTGCCTCTGCCAACCGCCA
>Ga0078972_1010485_pt1 | contig 17272 bp, 18 predicted proteins | sample YelNatPaOPGAMG01_FD_67568 | JGI IMG/M metagenome (GOLD analysis project Ga0078972, IMG submission 67568) | Hot spring thermophilic microbial communities from Obsidian Pool, Yellowstone National Park, USA - OP-RAMG-01 (SPADES assembly) (version 2) | ecosystem: Environmental > Aquatic > Thermal... | reverse complement strand
ATGTTTTTAAAAAAACATCTTCTCTTCTTACAATTAAAACCTCTCCAAATGGTCTTTCCTGAATACAAATAACTTCTTTTAATTTTATCAATTCAAGTATAGCTAAAAATATCACTATTATTTCAATTTTATTTTTTGAATTTTTAAAAAGTTCATCCAAAGATATCTTTTCTTTAAATAAAAGAGTATGCAGTATATCGTGAATTTTTTCTTCTATTGTAAATTCATCCTTTACTATCTCAAAAAATATATCCTTTGGAACCTCTTTTAAGGCGTTTTTAAATGCGCTAATCAGATCAAAGATAGATGCTTCAAAATAAATCTCATCTTTAAATTCAAAAGTAGAAACTCTCCTTACATATTTAAAACGTTCCAACTCTTTTGTCTTTAAAAAATCTGCTGCTTCTTTAAATTTTTGATATTCAAGTAATCTCTTTACTAACTCCTCTCTCGGATCTATTTGTTGTTCTTCTTCCTGTATTTGTTCTTGCGGAAGTAACATCTTGGATTTAATACTTATAAGATTAGCTGCCATAGCTAAATATTCAGAGGCAACATTTATATCTGCAAATTTCATAAATTCTAAAAATTGCAAGTATTGCTCTACAACAGAAACTATAGGGATATCATAAATATTGATATGGTTTTTTTTGATAAGATAAAGTAATAAATCCAAAGGTCCTTCAAATATATCAAGTTTTATCTTCATAATAATCCTACTAAATCCTTTATTTTATCCATTGTATTGTTTGCTACTTTTGAAGCTTTATTTCTACCTTCCAATATTATATTATATATATAATCCTTATCTTTTAAAAGTTTTTTCTTTTCTTCCCTTTTTGGTGCTATAAAATCTTTAATTGTTTTGGCTAAAAGCTTTTTACACTCAACGCAACCTATTTCTGCAGAAGAGCAAGCCTTATAGATTTCCTCTTTTTTGTTCTCACAAAACACAGTATAATAACTATACACATTGCATATATCAGGATGTCCTTTATCTTCTTTTTTTATTCTGCTTGGGTCAGTAAACATACTTAAAATTTTTTCTTCAATCACGTTATCTTCCTCATCCAAAGATATATAATTATTATAACTCTTACTCATCTTTCTATTATCTATACCTAACAGGCGTGGGGTTTTGGTAAGGATAGCCTCTGGTTCAACAAAGATTTTTGTATTATAAATAAAATGGAAACGTCTTGCTATTTCTCTACATAATTCAAGATGCGGGAGTTGATCTTCTCCAACCGGAACATAATCTGCGTTATATAAAAGTATATCTGAAGCCTGCAAAACCGGATAACCTAAGAAAGCATAAGTATTTATCTCCTTATCCTTAAGTTGGTTTAATTGCTCTTTAAATGTAGGGCATCTAAATAACCAACCCAATGGTGTTAAAAAAGAAAAAAACATAAACAATTCAAGGTGTTCTTTAACGTGAGACTGGACAAATATAGTAGATTTTTTTGGTGAAATTCCCCAAGTAATCCAATCGCATAAGTTATCAAAAACATATCCTTTTAAATTAGAAGAATTTTTATATTCACTCATCAAAGCATGCCAATCTGCTATCATAAAAAAACAGTCGTATGAGTCTTGTAATTTAACCCAGTTAGAAAGAGCACCAACCCAATGGCCTAAGTGCAATTTGCCTGTTGGCCTCATTCCACTTAAAACTCTTTTCATAATAATATTATTTAGAGTTTTCTAATCTGCGGGAAATAACCTCTTCATTAAAAACGTCAATGATGTCGTTTTCTTTTATATCATCATAACCTATATTTATACCGCACTCTAAACCTTCCTGAACTTCTCTTACATCATCTTTAAATCTTTTTAAGGATTGAATTTTGCCTTCAAAAATAATATTATTGTCTCTATATAAAGTAAACTTTGCACCTCTTAAAATTTTACCTTTCTGAACAAAACAACCGGCAATGGTTCCGGCTTTAGATAATTTAAATACGCTCTTAACAACCGCTCTTCCTAAAAATATACGCCTAATCTGCGGTGCCAATAATCCCTCTAAAGCTGCTTTAATATCATCTAACAATTCATAAATTATCTGGTATATCCTCATCTGTATGCCTTTTTGTCTTATTAATTCCCTTATATTTGAATCTGCATCTACTTTAAATCCAACAATTATAGAGTCGGTAGTCTCGGCTAATAATACATCTGAGTTATTAATCGCTCCGACACTTTTATGGACTATGTTTATTTTTACTTCATCGGTTGAAAATTTAGATAACGCATCTTTTACTGCTTCAAGCGTCCCACCAACATCTGCCTTCAAAACAATACGCAACTCTTTTGCTTTATCTTCTTCTTTTTGTTTAGATAAATCTTCGAGTTTAAAATGCACAGGTTCACTAACTTTATTTTTTAGCAATTCTTCTTTTCTCTTTTCTATAACATCTTTAGCCATTTTTTCATCTTCTACGACAAATATTTTTTCTCCGGGTTCCACTACCCCATTAATACCAACAATCTCTACAGGAGAAGACGGTTCGGCTTCTTTTAAAAAATTTTTCATATCATCATACATAGCTCTAATTCTTCCATAATGCGTACCACAAACACAAAAATCTCCTATCCTAAAAATACCTTCTCTTACAATCACATCTAAAACCGGACCTTTTCCTTTTGATAATTTTGATTCTATAACAACACCCACTGCTGGTTTATCATAACTTGCTTTTAATTCCATAGTCTCTGCCTGAAGTAATATTAAATCCAATAAATCATTTATGCCTTCTCCTGTCTTAGCTGACACACCAACTGTGATAGTATTACCTCCCCAATCCTCTGCCAAAAGGTCTAATTTCGCAAGTTGTTGTTTCACCATATCTATATTTGCATTTGGTTTATCTATTTTATTTATAGCCACTATTATCGGAACATTCGCTGCTCTTGCATGAGATATTGCTTCTTCTGTCTGAGGTTTTATGCCTTCATCAGCAGCAACAACTAAAATAACAATATCAGTAATATTTGCACCCCTTGCGCGCATTGCAGTAAATGTTTCATGACCCGGGGTATCTAAAAAGGTAATTTTACCATTTGGGAGTTTAACTTGATATGAACCTATATGTTGGGTTATACCTCCTGTTTCTTGTTGTGCTATTCTGCTTTTCCTGATATAATCAAGTAAAGAAGTCTTACCATGATCAATATGTCCCATTAAAGTTACTATTGGTGGTCTTTTTCTTATATCCTTTCCTTCCTGCTTTAATATAACCTCCTCAAGCGGTGGTTTTTTCTTTAAATTGACTTTATACTTATAAGCAATAGCCCTTGCTGTTTCTTCATCTAAAGTTTGATTTATATTGTATAATTTATTTTCCTTCATTAAATCCATTAATAACTGGGAGGGTTTTAAATTCAATTTAATTGCTAAATCCTTAACAGTGATAGGAAAATCAACCTCGACTACATTGCTTTCAATCTCTTTTTTTAACAAATCCTCTATTTCGTGACGGATAATCTGGGCTGTTTCATCATCCACAACAGTCATATGACTTTTTACTGGAAAATTCAAACATTTAAGTTTTTCAATCAAAGTTTTTGTATCAAGACCAAGTTCCTTTGCCAATTGATATACTCTAAGCATATTTCAATTATATATTTTGTTCTGTATTTGTATCTTTGTTAACTTCATCTTTATTTAAATTTGCATTTTTTTCTTTTAAAACACTTTTTGCTTCTTCAATTAAAGTCATTGCTTTTTTCTCTCCTATACCCTTTAAGTTTGCTAAATCCTTTGGATCTGCCTTTGCTATTGCTTCAAGATTATTATATCCTGCCTCAACCAAAACACAGGCTATTTTTTTACCAACATTTTTTAAGTTCAAAATCTCTTTTATATCCTCCTCTATAGCCTCTTTAGAACGAACATCTATCTCCCAACCAATAAGTAGTGACGCCAATCTTACATTTTGACCTCTTTTCCCAATAGCTATAGGAAGTTGTTCCTTTGTAACTAAAACCTTTGCATGTTTATTCTTTCTATCTATTTCAATCTGAGAAACAACTGCTGGTTTTAAAGCCTCCTGAATAAATTCTCTGATATCCTCACTATACCTAATTATATCTATTTTTTCTCCTCTTAATTCATCTATTATATTTTTTACTCTTGAACCCTTTATGCCAACACAGGCTCCTACACAGTCAACCTTTGGATCTTTTGAATAAACAGCAATTTTAGTCCTTTCGCCAGCCTCTCTTGCTATCGCCTTTATCTCAACTATCCCTTCAAGTATTTCAGGAACCTCTAATTCAAAAAGTTTTTTCACCAAACCCTCATGCTTTCTTGATAAAATTATCTGTGTTCCTTTTTCTTTTTTAACCTCGTAAATAAAAGCCTTAACCCTTTCTCCTAATCTAAAATTATCAAGTGGTGAAAGAAAAGAATGTGGAATTATACCTTCTGCCTTTCCCATTAAATCCAAAACAACAGCCTTTCTTTCTAACCTATAAACAGTTCCGCCTATAATAGTTCCCTCTTTATTTTTAAATTCATTGTATACATTTTCTTTCTCAGCTTCTCTTATCTTTTGTATAATAACTTGTCTTGCAGTTTGTGCCGCGATTCTACCAAACTCCTTTGAAGTTATCTCATTATCACCTATAAAAACTTTAATATCGCAATTCTCCTGATCAACTTCAACTCTTACCTCTGTGTCAGGAGCAGTAATCCTTGCAATCTTTTTCGCAGAAACTAAAAGGGCTTGTTTAATTGCATCAAAAAGCACTTTTCTGTCTAAACCTTTTTCCTGTTCCAATTGTTTTAAAATAGCAATTAATTCTTTATTCATACCTCCACAATCTCCTTACCAAATCTAATTTCCCCTAAATCTATCTTTAAAATATCCTCTTTTAACTCTAAAAATAAAAAATTATCTTTTATGTCAATTAATTTCCCTTCTAAATATTTTTTAGAAGCACCTTCTTTAAAAAAAAGTTGAATTTTTCTATCTCTTACTTTTAGAAAGTCTTTTTGCGTTTTAAGTTCTCTATCTAAACCCGGAGAATTTACCTCAACCACAAAATCCTCTCCTAATAAATTTTCTTTATCTATAAAAGAAAAAATCCTTCTGTTTAAATCTGCACAATCGTTTATAGTTATACCGCCGTCTTTAAAATCAACAACACATCTTAAAATATACTTTGCACCATACATAAAAATTTTAAATTCCAAAAGTTCAAGGTCTTTTTCTTTTAAAAATTCAATAATTTTATTTTTTATTCTCTCTTCTAATTCCAAACCCATCTCTTTATTCGTTAGGTTGTTTTGAAACTATTACTTTTATCTAATTTTGTATTCATATCACTCTATCTATCCAATGATGGACCCAACTATATCCTCAAAGATAATTTTGCTTTAGCAAAAGTGGGTCATTTAAAAAAATTTAAAAGTTCTTCTTTATCTAAACTTAATTTTTCATTAGTCTTTCTAATCTCCAAATCTATTTTTTTTAACTTTAAATAATTTTTACCCAGAACTAAAATATATGGAAATCCCAAAAGTAAGGCATCATTAAATTTAACACCACTGCTTTCATCCCTATCGTCAATTAAAACCTCAAGATTTTTTTTAAACAAAATATCTTTTATCTCTAAAGCATCTCTTAATAAATTATTATCTAAAACTAAAATCACCAAATCATAGGGAGCTACATTTTTAGGCCATATAATACCTTTGCTGTCGTTATTCTGCTCAATAATCGCAGGAAGCAATCTACTTACACCTATACCATAACAACCCATAATTATTGGTTTTTGTTTCTTATCTTTATCTAAAAAAAATGCACCCTGTGTTTGAGAATACTTTGTCCCTAATTTAAATATATGTCCTAATTCAATCATCCTCTTTTCTTGTAATTTTATATTGCAATTTGGGCATATGTCTTTCTTAAAATAATTATTGCAACTTTTACAATAAAACAAAATATCCTCTCCAATTAATGCTTCTGCCATAAATTCATGGGAAAGTGTTCCGCCTATAAAACCTGTATCAGCCTCCATACTTATAAAATTTAACCCGCATTCTTTAAATATTTCCTGATATGCAAAAAACATTTTATTATAAATCTCATCTAAACCATTTTGGTCTATATCAAAACTATATGCATCTTTCATTATAAATTCACAGCCCCTAATAAGTCCAAAACGTGGTCTTGGTTCATCTCTAAATTTTACCTGGATCTGATATAAAACTGTTGGAAGTTGCTTATAGGAAGATATATATTTTTTTGCTATCTCGGTTATTTCCTCTTCATGCGTAGGTCCTAAACATAGTTCTCTATTTTTCCTATCTTTAAATCTAAACATTATATCTTTTAGGTCTTTATCTCTATTCGTTTTTTTCCAAAGTTCTATTGGCTGTATAGCGCTCATCAAAAGTTCCTGCGCTCCAACAGAATTCATATGTTTTCTTATAATATTGCTTATTTTACTAAGAACCTTATAACCAAGAGGAAGATATGCATAAATACCGGAAGAAACCATATATATAAAAGAACCCCTTATAAGAAGTCTATGACTAATAGCCTCTATATCCTTTGGGTCCTCTTTAAGAGTATGTATAAAAGCTTTTGAGTACAACATTTTATTTGAAAATATCCTCGTTTAAATCAACCCCTCTTTTTTTAAATACATCAGAAAAAGTAGGTATATTTTTGGCTTTAAAATTGCCCTTTACTTTACCATCTTTTGTTACCTCTTCTATCTCGTATGTAAATATATCCCTTAATTTTATTTCATCATTTTGTATTCCTTCAACTTCTGTTATATAAGTTATTTTCCTTGAACCATCAGTTAACTGTTCATGCTGGACTATCAAATCAATACCTGAAGCAATCTGTTTTCTTATTGCCCAAACAGGTATATATAAACCCGCGTATAAAGCCATTGTCTCAAGCCTTGATATCGCATCAGCAGGACTTGAAGCATGTATAACAGCAAGACATCCCCTATGACCGCTATTTAAAGCCTGAAGATAATCCATTGCCTCTGCGCCTCTTATTTCTCCCAAGATTATTCTTGTAGGTCTCATACGAAGTGTATTTATAAATAAATCCCTTATTGTTATCTCGCCTTTACCTTCTATATTTTGTGGTCTCGTTAAAAGTCTAACTACATGGTCCTGTCTTAAAGAGAGTTCTAATGTATCTTCAATAACTATAATTCTTTCTTGTGGATTAATATAACCTGAAAGAACCTCAAGCGTAGTTGTTTTGCCAGCACCTGTTGCGCCTGAAAATAAAATATTAATCTTTGCTTTTATGCAGGCAACTAAAAATTTTGCCATTCTGTCATCAATTGTACCTAAATTAACCAAATCATCTATCTGGCTAATACTCCTTAAAAATTTTCTTATAGTAACTGTTGTACCATACACTGACAACGGCGGTATAATAACATTTACTCTTGTCCCGTCTTGAAGAGAAAAATCAACATAAGGAAAAGACTCATCAACCCGCCTTCCGGTTGGAAGCATCATTTTTTCTATCATATGTCTTAATTGAGTTTCATCATCAAATTTTACATCTGTTATAACTTTTTTACCTTCTTTTTCTACATAAATTTTGTATGGTCCATTTATCATTATTTCTGTTATATGCGGATCCTCCATAAGTCTTTTAATTGGACCGTAACTTAAAAACTCATCGCAAAGTTCTTTTATTATTGTATCTTTTATCTTTTCATCTATATAGTAATTCTTCTGGTTTTGCCAATAATTTAAAATATTTAATATTTTTTGGCGAATAACATCTTCTGAAAGTTTTTCTTTTTCAGAAAGGATAAAACTTAATTCTTTTCTTAATTGTTTCTTAATCTCTGCTATGGTCTCCATTACACACCTCTTTTAAAAATTCCTCTATTAAATTATCCTCTTTTAAAACCCTTACAATTTTTCCTTTTTTAAATAATATAGCTCTTTTATTCCCAAATGCAATACCTATATCTGCAACAGAAGCCTCTCCCGGACCATTTACCTCACAACCCATAATCGCTATTTTTTTAGGCAAATTAGAACTTGATAAAAAATCTAATCTATTTTGGAATTCGTTTACTATTTTTATCAAATCTACCTGAGTTCTTGAACAGGTTGGACAAGAAATAATCTCAGGAGAAAAATATCTTAAATTAAGTGCCTGTAAAATAAATTTTGCTATTTTTATCTCCAAAACAGAATCAGATGTTAAAGAAACCCTTAAAATATTACCTATACCTTCGTTAAGTAAAATTCCTATGCCTAATACTGATTTGACAATACCCTCTAAAAATGCTCCGGTTGCAGTAACTCCCAAATGTATTGGATAATCTGTTTTTTTTGAAAGAATTCTATTTGCTAAAATTGTAGTATTCACATCTGACGCTTTTAAAGAGACACTTATGTTTTGGAATTCTTCTTTTTCTAATAACTTTATAAATTCTAAAGCATTTTTTACCATCTCATTGGCAAGTTTTTCTTTAGACAATCTTTTCTTAAAACCACCGGAATTTATTCCAACCCTTATATGTGTTTTTTTTGTCTTTGCTTTTTTTATAACCTCTCTTATACCATTTATATCTTTTATATTTAATGGATTAAGCCTTAAATCTTTTCTTAAAACCACCGGAATTTATTCCAACCCTTATATGTGTTTTTTTTGTCTTTGCTTTTTTTATAACCTCTCTTATACCATTTATATCTTTTATATTTAATGGATTAAGCCTTATTCCATCAAAACCGGCATCAATTGCCTCGAGTGCCAGTTTGTAATTAAAATGTATATCTGCAACAAATGGTATATCTAAATTTTTCTTTAAATAACTTAAAATATTACTATCATCTCTATTCTTTATAGCAACCCTTATTATATCAGCACCTTCTTTTTTTAAATCCAAAGCCTCTTTTAATAAAGCATCTTTGTTGGATAAACTTTTTTTAAGCATGCCCTTTATCCTGATTGGATATTTTGAACCTATTTTAATATTTCCTATTGTAACTGGCTTTGTCATTTTAAAAAAATCTTTGAACCAAATCTTACTATATCATTATAAAAAACAAAAACAAATAAAATACCAATAATTGTAAAACCGATATTTGTTAAAATATTTTCTGTCTTTTCGCTTATCGGTTTTTTTCTTATACCTTCAAATAAAAAAATTGCTATATGGCCTCCATCAAAAACAGGTATTGGAAAAAGATTCATAACGGCTAAACTTAAATTTAAAATAGCTACTGTATTAAGCAAAGCAACTATACCTATTTTCATAGCCTCAGAAGTTATATAATAAATTCCCAAAGGACCTGCTACAGCTTCTTTAAAAGGAATGGCTCCAACAATAATAAGAAAAAAACCATAAATTATAGTTAAAGTTAAAGAAAAGATTAACTGTATAGCCTTAAAGAAAGCTATAAAAAAATTATATCTCTCAAATTTTATTATCCCGGCAGAAGAAATTCCTATCACTGAAACATAACGTTTCTTTCCAAAAAAATCTTTAAACTCCTTTGACTTTAAAGGAACAACAAAATCTAAAATTTGATCGTTTCTTTTAACCTTGATAAAAACTTTATCTTTGCTTTTATAAATTGTATTAGCCATCTTTGTCCAACTATTAATCTTTATATTATTTACCTCCAAAATCCTGTCTTTTTCTTTTATACCCACAGCAGCAGCCGGATAATCTTCTAAAACCTTTCCGACAACAGGTTCCTCATAAGGTATACCTAACATTGCTATAATCCAAAATATTAAAAAAGCAAAAATATAGTTAAATAGCGGTCCAAAAAATACAATCCTTATCTTCTCAAATGTTGATTTTGCCAAAAATTCATAAGGCAGATTTTTAAATTTAGATCGCTCATCTCCTGCTAATTTTACATATCCACCTAAAGGAATAATACAAATCAAAAACTCTATAGACTTAATAATTTTCTTAAATATAACAGGACCAAAACCGATTGAAAATTTTTCAACTTTTACATTATGCAGTTTTGCAGAAATAAAGTGACCTAATTCATGAATTATCACGGTGATACTTAAAATAACTATAAAACCTAAAATATTTAACATAAATTTTCCAAATATCCTTTTACTCTTTGTCTTGCCCAATTATCCCAGTAAAATATATCTTCTAAATTTTTTATTTTTTGGCTTGGGTAATTTTTAGATATATAATTTAATGCCTTATAAATTCCTAAAAAATCTATCTTTTTATTTAAAAAATATTCTATCGCAACTTCATCCCATGCATTTAACAGTATTAATAAATTGTCGTTTCTTTTTTTAGCATCTAAAATCAAATAAAAAAGCGGAAAATTTTTTTTATCCAAAGGTTGAAAAGAAAATAAAAATTTGTTTTTAAAACCTATTCTATTTCCGGATAAAAACGATTTTGGATAATAAATACTAAACCCTATAGGTATGCTCATATCGTTGTTGTAAATGCAGGCAAAAATTGTATTATCTTCTAACTCAACCATTGCATGGATTTTAGATTCCCTGTGTATTACAACATCTATTTTTTCAAATGGTATATTAAAATAATAATGCGCTTCTATAACTTCAAAGGCTTTGTTTACTAATGTAGAACTATCTATTGTTATCCTTTTTCCCATATTCCATGTTGGGTGAGATAAAACCTCTTTTAAAGTCACATCCTTTAAATCAGAAATTTTATAATCAAAAAGTGCACCACCTGATGCTGTAATATAAATTCTGTTAAAATCATTAGCGTTAAATCTTTTAAATAATTGAAATAATGCGTTTATTTCGCTGTCTACAGGAATAATCTCTGTATTATATTTTAAAGCCTCTTTAAAAACAAAATCTCCTGCAATTACTATAGATTCTTTATTTGCCAAAGCAATTCTTTTTGTATAAGGAATATTTGTAAGTAAAGGCTTAAGACAAGATATTCCTGATATACCCATAATTGAAATATCGGATTTTAATTTAGAAAATTCTTCTAATCCGCTTTCTCCATAAAATAATTTACAATTTTTTGGAATATTTCTTTTAAAAGACAATCCTTTTTTTTCATCAACAACACAAACATATTTTGGCATAAACTCTTTTATTTGTCTCAATAACATATTAGTATCTTTATAAGCACAAAGCCCTATTACTTTAAGATTCTTATCTCTCTTGATAACTCCAAGAGCAGTTTTACCAATTGAACCTGTTGAACCAAATAATAATATTTCCATCATTCTATAACTATATTCCTCATCATTGTTATATAAAGATAAAATATCGGAGCTGAAAAAATTAAACTATCAATAACATCCAAAACTCCGCCCATACCCGGTATAATTCTACCTGAATCTTTCACTTTGCAATCTCTTTTTATAAGGGATTCAAATAAATCCCCTAATTGAGAAATTATAGCCAAAATCATAATTAAAAAAAACTTTTCTATAAAAATTAAACTATTAACAAATATTGAAAAAAAACTACCCACAGCCAAACTAAATAAAAAACCCCCAAGTGAACCTTCTAAAGTTTTTTTAGGACTAACCTTTTCCAAAAGAAATGTTTTCCCATATTTTTTCCCAATTAAATATGCCCCTATATCAGAAGATTTTGTTATTACTATTAAAAATGCGGTAAGCATAACTCCATCTTCCAATTGTCTTATCCGCAAGAGAAAACTGAAACACCAAGAAATATATATAATACCAAATATCGTCGCAGATATGGATAAAACAGGTTGATGCGCTTCTTTTTTTGTAAGTTCGAGAAGAAAAAGTAAAAACAATCCAATAACAGCAAATAAAAATTGCCAACCCTCGCTTATCTGAAAACGAAAAGAGATACTTATAGGAATAAGAACGCCGACTATAAGACCCAATGGTTTAAATAATTTTACCTCTTTTTTTTCCATCATATAATAAAATTCATATAATCCTAAAAAAATAATAATAGTTACCATAGCAAAAAAAAGAGGATAATAAATCAACGAAGCAACTGTGATTAAAATTAATATAATTGAACTAAATATTCTTTTTTTCATCTTCTATTTTTCCAAAACGTCTTTCTCTTTTTGAATATTCCTCTATGGCTTTTTTTAACTCTTCCTTATCAAAATCAGGCCAATAAACTTTTGGAAAATACAATTCTGAATACGCTAAATTCCAAAGTAAAAAATTGCTTATCCTCTGCTCTCCAGATGTTCTTATTAATAAATCAACATCCGGTAAATCCTTTAAAGAAAGATATCTTCTAAAAAGATTCTCATCTACCTCTTTTAAGGACAAATTATTTTCTTTTACATCTTCCATTAATTTATTTACTGCATTTAATATATCCCATTTACCTCCGTAATCTAATGCAACATTTAATATAAAACTTTTATTGTTATTTGTTAATTCTTCTATTTTTTCTATCTTTTTAATAATATTTAAAGGGATTCTATCTCTTCTTCCAATTACATTAAGTTTCATATCCTCTTTCATCAACTCTTTTTTATAATCTTCTAAAAATCTATCTAAATATGAAAATAAAAACCTTATCTCTTTTTTTGGTCTATCCCAATTCTCTGTAGAAAATGCAAATATTGTAAGTATTTTTATTCCAAAATCTTTTGATGCCTTTACTATCTCCTTTATCCTCTTTATCCCTTCTCTGTGGCCAAAATACCTATCTAAATGTCTCTGCTTGGCCCATCTACCATTACCATCTATAATTATAGCTATATGATAAGGTATACCCATTTATTCTAAAAAATAAAGGGGCTTTTTTGCCCCTTTATTAATTTTTAATTTTTAATTTTTAATTTTTAATTTGTGCTTTGTTCTTTATTTTTCATCAATTCTTCTTTTAAATTTTCTTCCAACTTATTTTTTAATTTTTCTAATTTTACTAACTCTACTTTAAGCTCTTCTACCTGAGTCGAAAGTTGTGAATTTTTTTCTTTAAGACTAGTGTTTTCCTCTTTTAATAAATTGTTTGTATTTGTTAATTCTTCAATTGTTTTTTTCAGTTCTATATTTTTAGACAATTCTTTTTTATAGGCTAAGTCAAGTTTATTAATATTTACAAGCATAGAAATTCCTATTATCAAAAGTATAATAACTAAACCTATCAAAATACTTAAAAATAAAGGCTTGTCTGTCATTTTAATTCCTCCTCTTGTTTTGGTTCATTTAAATATTTTTTATCAATCTTTTTTACTAATTTTGGCAAAATAACAATTTCAACCCTTCTGTTTAATTTTCTACCCTCAGGAGTTGCATTCGAGGCAACAGGTCTATATTCTCCATAACCTGTGTGGGACATTCTTTTTGGGTCAACGCCTTTCTTTTCCAAATAATGCAGAACGGTTAAAGCCCTTTGGCTTGAAAGTTCCCAATTTGATTTCCATCCTGAATATTTTATAGGCTGGTTATCAGTATGGCCTTCTATACCTATCTCATGCTCTATAACATCTTTACTATTTAATATTTCAACTACTTTATCAAGTATAGGTAAACTATCATTCTTTAAAACAGCCTTTCCGGAATCAAACAAAACCTCTGCAACAAAAGTAATGACAAGACCTTTTTCCTGCATACTCACCCTAACTTTCTGATTACCTATCTCTTCGGATAACTTTTCTTCAAGTAATGATCTTGTGCGTCTTAGCTCCTCCAATTCTTTTTCTAAATATTGAATCCTTTCAATATCTGAACGCCTTGGCGTCTGAAAAACAATACTACAACCACTAATAAATAAAATAAAACTAATTAATAATATAATATTTTTCATAATTACACCCCCTTATTGTTTTTTATAATTTATCATAATTAAATTTAAAGTCAAGGATTTTAAATTATTTTAACTATTTTATATTTTAAAACTCCAGCAGGTATCTTAATCTCTACTACATCACCCTCTTTCTTCCCAAGTAAAACCCTTCCAACAGGTGAATCAATTGAAATAAAACCGCCTAAAGGATCTGCCTCATCCTGACTTACCAAAGTATATTCTATATTTTCATTTGTATTCAGATCTAAAAGCTCTACCTTGCTTGATATGGAAACTATATCCTTAGGTTTTTTAACATCGTCTATTATTTCTGCTCTGCCTAATTTATCCTCCAACTCCTGAATTCTTTTTTCGTTTTGAAGCAAAGCCTCTTTTGCTGCATCGTATTCAGAATTTTCTCTTAAATCACCTAATAATCTTGCATGCTCTAAAGCTGCTGAGATTTCCTTTCGCTTTACGTTTTTTAAATATTCCAACTCCTTAACCAGTTTTTCGTATCCGGCTCTTGTTAAATATATCTTATCCATATTATAAATAAAAAATGCTTGACAAATATTTCTAATTGTATTAAAATTCTACTACTTTTTAAAATAAAATCAATAAAAATTATGAGTAACAAATGTCAAATCTGCGGAAAAGGGAAAATAAGAGGCTCTACAATAAGTAGAAGAGGAGTGCCTAAAAAAGCAGGCGGTATTGGTAGAAAAACAACTAGTATAACTAAAAGGGTTTTCTTTCCAAATCTACAGAAAAAAAGGGTTTTTATAAATGGAAAAATAAGGCAAATTTTAGTCTGCACAAAATGTATTAAGAAATTCCTAAAATCCCCTTTATCTAAAAATAATTTAAAAATAGCCTAATTCCTGCAGTATCCTTGGTTTATCTTGCCAATCTTCTAATACCTTTACTCTTATATCTAAATAAATTTTTCTATTTAATAAACTTTCTACCTCTTTCCTTGACGTCTCTCCTACATATTTTATCAAAGAAGCATTCTGACCAATTACAATTTTTTTTTGAGAAAGTCTATTAACATATATGTTGACCTTTATATAAATAGGATATTTAGAACTATCCTCTTTTAAAAGACCTCTATCTAATATATCCTCTACTTCAACAGCCAAAGAATGCGGCAATTCTTCTTTTAAACTCAAAAATAACTTTTCCCTGATTATATCCGCTATCCTGAATTTTATAGGAAAATCAGTTATAGTATTGAAATCATAAAAAGGTTCTTGTTCTTTTAAATTTTCCAAAATTACTTTTATCAAAACATCAATATTTTTAAAAGTCTTTGCAGAAATCGGGATGTAATAAAGAAGTTTGTCTTGTTTATTTTTTTCTTCCAAAATCTCTTTAAATTTATTAATATAATCATTTATATATTTTGGAGTTAAATCTATTTTGTTTAAAGCCATAATTATTTTATATTCCTGATTAACTAAAAAATTCATTATATCAATTTCTTCTTTTCCTATAGGCCTTGAGATATCAACTAAATAAAGAATCAAATCAATATCATTTATTGAGCTTTTTGCAACATCATTAAGATAATTTGATAATTTATCTTTAAAAGAATGTATCCCGGGCGTATCTATAAAAACAATTTGAGCATTTTTTAAGTTTAAAATCCCTCTTATATTATGTCTTGTGGTCTGAGGTATTTTTGAAACTATACTTATTTTGTTTTTAACCAGAGAATTTAAAAGAGTTGATTTTCCAACATTAGGTCTTCCAATTATAGCAACAAAGCCGCTTTTAAAGTTTTTGAGCATAAAATTACATAGAGATTGGAAAACCCTTAACTATAAAGTTTACTAAAATAGGACCTGCTACTATTATAAAGATAACCGGAAGGATAAAAAATATAAGCGGTATAAGCATCTTTATCGGCGCAAGCCGGGCTTGACGCTCTGCATTATAAAATCTTCGCATACGTATATCTTCAGAAAGAATTTTAAATGCCTCTTCAACAGGGGTTCCCATCCTATCTGCCTGAATTAATGTTCTTGTGAAACTTCTAACATCTGGAATATCTACGCGTCTACCTAAATCTCTTAATGCCTCTGCTCTTGGTTTTCCAACTTTTATCTCTTTCAAAACTATACTTAACTCCTCAATCATAGGATTTGCACTAACCTTATCAATAACCCAAGTTACTGCTGACATAAAATCCAATCCAGCACCAACACAAAGTCCAAGTAATTCTATTGTTTCAGGTAAAAATCTTATAATCGCCCTTTTTCTGTTGTTTACTTTGGAATTTAAAATAAAGTCTAAAAGAAGAAAACCCCAAATAAAAGCTAAAACCAATATCCAGATTTTTTTTATTCCTAAAATAAAAACAATCAAAGGGAAAACAACCGCAAAGAACTCTTTCATAATTAAAAAATCAACTGCCTTAATATCCCATCTTATAAAATCAAGTTTATTTTGTATTTTATCCTTAAGATTAAAACCTTTTAATATTAAACCATTTATTGGTCTAAAAGGTAAAAAAAGAGGTTCAAGAAGAGAAACCTTTCTAATCTGTTTTCCAAATACCGAAACTGTTTTTGACTCTTCCGGGTATAAATTAAAAAAAATCCATAATATAGCTAAAAACAAAATAAAATATAAAATTATCATAACTTAATCCTGCCCATTATAATAATTAAAACAATACCAACTATCTGAAAAACTATAGCTAAAACAATAAGCACTCTTCCTATTTCTGTCTGAATCATAATATCAAAATGGTTTGGATTAAATTTCCTAACAACTATAAAAAATAAAGGACCTAATAAAGATATAATAAAAGCCTGAGCTCTTGCCTGCAATGTAAATGTTGAAATCATTTCTTTTAATCTTAATCTATCCCTGATTGTGTCTATTAAGCGCACAAATACTTTAGTCAAATCTCCACCTGTTTCCCTTGCAACAAGTATAGCAGAAGAAATCAAAGTCATTTCTTCTGACGGCATTCTTTTATCTAAATGCTTAATTGCCTCCTCAAAAGGAACACCCATCTTTACTTCACGAACTAAAAGTGAAAATTCCTGACTTATTGGAGGAGATGTTTCATCTACTAAAGTTTCAAAAGCCTGTATTAAAGTTAAACCCGCCTTAAGACAACTGTTTACAATCATAAGCCCATCTATTAATTGAAATACAAATTTTTTTCTTCTATTTGCATCTAATTGTTTAATTATAAAAAGTGGTATAAAGAAAGAAAATATAACTACAAGAACAGTTATTATTAATTTTTTTGTAATAACAAAAAATAAAATGCCAGATGCTAAAGGTATAATTGTATAAATAAGAAGAAGTACTGTGGGTTTAATAAATATAAACATTTCTTCGAAACTCGAAGAAATTTGTTCAACCCTTTTTCTCTGTATTTCTTCAATTTTTTTAAGGAATAAGGAAAATAAATTGTAGATTATAAAGACTATAGAGGTGAATAAAAGTATAATATAAATTATTATCATAATCCTTTTCTAATTATATAATTGACATAGAAAAAATCAAGTTTTTTATACAAACTG
>Ga0078972_1005039_pt1 | contig 17274 bp, 16 predicted proteins | sample YelNatPaOPGAMG01_FD_67568 | JGI IMG/M metagenome (GOLD analysis project Ga0078972, IMG submission 67568) | Hot spring thermophilic microbial communities from Obsidian Pool, Yellowstone National Park, USA - OP-RAMG-01 (SPADES assembly) (version 2) | ecosystem: Environmental > Aquatic > Thermal... | reverse complement strand
GCCAGTAGAAAGCTTTGTGACAAAATTTAAAGAAGAGTTCATCAATAAATCAAATCAAAATAATCCGTAACCGATAAACCAACGGTTCTCCAGGATTTTTACCCGGATAAGTCTCTCCCATTTGGGGCAACCTTCTAGAATTCCCTTTTCCTGAAATCCAGTCATCTCTAATTAAGGCCATCTCTAAATGCAAAGACCGACAAAAGTAAATTTTCATACTCTTGCGCAAATCCTGCGGTACAGCTCCAATGGTCAAGCATGAAACTATTGAGATCATAAACTATTTACCATTTCATGCGTTGAGAGCACTCCAACTGGCAATTCCCCGGCCTGCAGGTTTCGTCTCTAAACTAGCAAGGGCCTCAAAAGCAACTCCACAAATAAAGAAAACACTAAGAGCCATCCCGCAGTCAGGGCGGCCAATCAAATGTTGTACAACGCCTGCGCATAAACTGGAAACCAGGGGTAAAAAACCGTGATATCCTGGATTATTCGCAGGTTCTAACACGTGATCAAGTCCCAGAGCATCATTGTATGAAATGCCACGGCTTGCCAGTAATTGTGGAGCGGCGCTAGTGCCAAACTCCACTCGGTCTTCAAACGAGAAAGATCTCTATGGCGACAGTGTTTGATTAGAATAGCATAACGACCCGATTGATTGCGCATATGGAAAGCACAAATGTCGAGACTTTAAGGATATCTTCTTCTCCATGATTTAAACAAAAGTTACATGGCCGATAACCGAAAGGAGTCAGCGGACTATAGAACAAATGCCAGCATTGAGAATAACCAAAGTGACTGAGTCCCATGAAAGAAAATTAATAACGCACCTAATATCCAAGCATCATAAGCTCAGAACATAGTTGTTGCGGTTATTGCTGTCACCAGTAATAATTTTTCTCTTCAATTCCAGGGATTTTAGATTGACCAATGTAACAAAAAAATGTAATCGAACCAGATGCCCTGTAATCGGGGCAATTAAAGTATAAGAAATATGAAAACAGGCTATCAGATTGTTGTATGCGGTGGAATAGTACCTGACCCACTCCAGTCTTTGGAGCCGGTTAAGGGCCCTAATGGTTTTGCACTGAAAAACGAGATGATGCTTCCTTCAGTTCTTGATACATGGTCAGCTCATGCCTTGTTTGAAGCTGCCGCATTGGCTAAAAAATTCCAGGGGTCTAAGGTCTGGCTTATCTCCATAGCACCTAAGATGAAACTTCAGCAAGTAATGATGACTATCGCTCAAAAAGCGTCTTTTGAACTCATCGCCCTTGATGCACAAGCTAATGGCTTTAGTGATTCAAATGTCATTGCTATTAAAATAGCAGAGGCAATCAATGGAATTCCTGAGATTGATAAAAGTCGATTAATGATATTTGGAGGATGGGAAAGCGCTGCCCGAAGCTCCGGCGTAACTATGCAAATTGTTGGAGAAATTCTCCATATCAATAACCAATTCCAGGGTGTAGACGAACTTAATGTGCTCGAGGATGGTTCTATCCAGGTCCTGGAACGTGTTGATGGCGGAAAACAAATGATATCAATTTGTAAAAAGCTCCCAGCAATATTTGGTTGGGCAACAGGTAACCTGCCAGAACCACCTAATAATCCGCAAACCGGGATGGCCAATATGCGGACCATTATGCCAGCCTTGCAAAAGGCCAAACCTGTTGCCCTCCCTGCAAACGGCCTGAACATTATTTCCGCAACACTACCAAGACAGGTCCGCCAAACTCGTATCGTTAAAGATATGACGCCAGTTCAAATAGCAGATGAATTAGTCAATTGGATAAATTCATAAACCTACAAGAAAAGCTGATTTTATGGAAAGAATTATTTGTCTTATCTCAATTGAACAAGATGACACTCTAACAACGACATCTCTGGAAGCAATCGGGTTAACTCGACATCTTTCAGAACAATTAAAAACACCCGAATGGTATATAGGAGTAGTAGGCATCCCTAAATCAATTGAACTGGTCAATGATTGCCTAACAGGTTTAGGTGCCTCAAAGATTTTTGTGGCATTGCATGAAGAATTTTCAAAACCACGTTATTCAACAGATGCAGCAGCAGCCGAAGTTATCTGCAAAGCAGCAAGTCCTGACATCGTAATCGCCCCATCAACAGCTCGATGGTCCAGAATCATACCTGGTGTTGCTTTCCGACTAAACGGCACAGCCGATACTCACGTAACAGCCATCAACGTCCAAAATAATACCCCCTTAATAAACCGTTGGATCTATCGGCAACGAATAGAACTGCAGCTTTCCAGACAGGTACGTCCGTGGTTTTTAACAGTTGAACCAGCCATTTTTGAACCGGCCTCAAAATCAAAAGGTTCTTCACCAGTCGAAAAAATTGAAGTGCCCGTCTCAACCGACTTACTCAATACAGAAGTGATTGGATTCCAAACCCCAAAATCTTCTACACAAACAATAAGGCCGGATGCCAAATTACTTTTCGTAGCCGGAGCAGGCTGGACAAAGAAACAAGCCGATGGACTTGTGCATGCCGAAGAAGCACAAAAATTAATCCTTGAGTTCCTGGAGTTAACTCAATCTTCTTTGGGCGGGACCAAATCCGTAGTCGATCTTTCTAGCGAAGGTAACCCAGTGCTGCCGTTCATGACCCATTTAAATCAAGTTGGCCAAACCGGGGCTACCCCAAGACACCCCAAAGGGTTAGCAACTTGCTGTCACGGAGAAGAACCACATGTGGTCGGTTGGCGCTTCATAAATGAACGCAGGGCTGTGAATCTGGATCCAAATTGTGGTTGGGCCCAAGGCAAAGCAGATGTGTTATATGTAGCAGACGCCTTTGCTGTGCTACGAGAGCTAAATAAAAAATTGTCCGATTCAAAAAAATAACCCCTGATAAATTTGTAAACCGATTTGTTTAAATAAATCCAAACATTGAAAAAGGCACCAAAAAAGCTCTGGGCACTCTCGGTAGTCTCTGAAGAAAAATTCGAAGAAGATATATCCGATATTTTTCGCAATATCTTTCAAAAAGAGCCTGTTACTTATATAGACTCCCAATCAAATAAAGCTACAGTATCTATTTACTTTGAAGATGAGCCCCCGCCTGAAAGGCATTTGTTACTTGAGCTTCAAAAGGCACTCGCCAAATCAGGCCTGCCTAATTCAAGGCTGCATATCAAACAAATAAAACCCACCGACTGGGCAGAATCGTGGAAACATCATTTTAGACCTATCGCAATCCTGAATTCAATTATTATTAGACCTTCCTGGTCAACAGTAAAAATCAAGCCTGGACAGGTGGACATTGTCCTGGACCCAGGCCTTAGCTTTGGCACAGGACACCATCCAACTACTCTGTACTGCTTGCAAGAGCTAGCTAGAACCGCCAAAAAAGGCAAAATCGGCTCGTTTCTTGATATAGGAACAGGCACCGGAATACTGGCTATTACAGCAGCTAAACTAAAGTTTCACCCGGTAGTTGCTTTCGACAACGACCCGGTAGCAATAAAGACAGCCAAAACAAATGCACAAAAAAACAGGGTAAACAAGAATATTCATTTCATGGTTTCCAATTGCCTGAGCTTTGCTCCTTCTGAAAATGAAAAATTTGATCTCGTCTGCGCAAACATCCAGTCAGATATCCTGATTAAGGCAGCTGCACAGATTTCGGCCTGTATCAAGCTCAACGGCAATGCAGTGCTTGCTGGTATCCTGGATGCCGAATTCGCTGAAGTAAAAAATGCGTTCTCAAAATACGGATTGGTTTTACTAAGATCCAGAAAAATTAAAGAATGGCGTTCGGGCCTGTTTAGTAAAACATTATCTAGTAAAACCAATAGCAAGTAGAGGAATACCCTCCAACCTGGCCGTATCAAAAGCAGAAATAAATCCTTTCTAACCCCAAATTTTCCCCGGACACCAAACAATTATCAAACTTTTCAAACTTTAATTTCCCACCCACTTCTATATTTCCGAGTCAGATATTTATTTGCCTCATCAACGTTGGTAATTTTAAAGTTCTTCGAATCCCAAACTAAGCGTTTACCCCCGAGGCGCAATGAAATAGCTGCTAAATTGAAGGCTTCGGTTATTGACTCGGCTAAAAGAAAATCGCCCTCCGAAGCCTTACCCTGTCTGAAGGCGTCGATCCAATTTATTGACCGCATCTTTTCCTGGGCCTTAGCGACTATCTGTTGCGGTGGTTTCTCTCCCTTGTCTCCAGAAAACAAGATCAGATTCTCACTGAGAAATCCACCCAGTATCATCCCTCTATCCCCGACATACATAATCCCTTCAGGCGGTAGTTCCTTGTTTGCATTCAACAAAACATCCGGAGTGGCCGGCCTCATGCCACCATCATACCAGAAGATATCGATTTCAGGTCTATCGTTACTGGCTGCAAACCTGAACCTTACCGTGGATGCTATAGGAAAAGAAAAATCATTATGAATTTTTCTGCTAACAAAACCTACCACATCACACACATGACTCGGTGTTGATTCTACCCAGATTGGTGGCTCAAGTTTAAATTCCCTGAACACGCGGCATAAGCTGTAATGGCCCATGTCAGCAATAGCCCCTCCGCCAAATTCATACCACCCCCGAAAAACAGCATGAGTATAATTCGGATGATAGGCTATAGGCAAACACGGACCAAGCCATAAATCCCAGTTAAATCCAGCAGGAATCGGTGGTGTGTCTTCGGGTTTTTTCGTGTACTGAGGCCAGACAGGCCTGTTAGTCCAGTTATGAATAGACTGGAGCTTACCAATTGCGCCCGACCGGATCCACTCTGCTGCTACATGGACTTGTTCGCCAGCAGCTGCAGGCAAAAAATAAGTAACGGCCTTTGTCGTTTTTGCAGTCTTTATCACCGCCCGAGTCTCGTTCAAATAATTCGCCAGTGGTTTATGCGTGGCTGTAAACTTTCCTTTGTTCATTGCGGCAATCGCTATCGTTGCATGAAGATGATCAGGCGTCATTATTTTCACAGCATCTAAGTCTTTTTCCTTTTCTAACAATTCACGGAAATCCTCATAACTATTACAGCCTTTAAAAGAACCAGAGGCCTTATCCTGAGAATAGTAAAGCTCCACGATTTCCTGGCCAATTTTTCTGCCACCCGGGATACCAGGCGCTCCCTTCTTCCAGTCGGGCTGTTTTAAATAGTTTGCTATCTCTGCTCGTAACCCATCTCTTGACCAATCCACATAATCATAACTCTCAAGGTTCGGATCACACACGGCAATCACTTGCACATCTGAACGCGACAGCATACCGCCCAACTCACGTAGCCCTTGAGTACCACAACCAATCAATGCAAAAGTAAGCTTGTTGTTTGGCGAGACCCTGCCGTTCAAACCAAGAACACCTGGTGATATAATCGAAAATGCTGACATTGAAATAGCAGTCGTGCTAATAAACTGACGTCGGCTTAATTTTGTTACTTTTGATTTCATAAAGCTGAGCTTACCTAATAACTAATTCACAGTCAAAGCAATATCTTAGCAACTGGCAGTACTTAATTTCCATGAACGCTCCATAAACATGCGATTCGTAAGCAGGAACGATCTCACTTCTGAAATGTCCCGTTTTTTTAAACTTACGAGCTCATATAAAATTTGCCCGGCTGCCTCCAAGCTCTCTGGACCTACCAAAGTTATTGCACCGGCATTGAATCGGCCATGCGAAAAAACCTCTACATGCCGATCGCTTCCTGTGCTTTCCCAAACAGAGCATATTCTTCGGGTCTTAGGCCATATACCGGATACTTCAAGGAATATTAATAAGTTTATCTTGTTGAATTGTGAGCGCGGTACTTTGTTCTCTATACATAGCTGATGCTCTGTAGCTTCATACGTATCAGCATGAAGATTTGATACTAAAACATGCCCAATATCAGCTAATTTGAAAAACATCCGAAGTTCTTCTCCCCAAAGATAAGCAAAATAATCTCCTGGGCCTATTTCATGACACAGATAACATCTCTGCTCAACCAGTTGCAAACCTTTGTTCAGAGTCTCTTTTGAATCAGTCGGAATAATTTTTAGACCAGGCCTGATAAAGTTGAGCAGCGCACACATGACTGTAGTCTTACCGGCACCCCCTGGAGATGCTCCTACGATATATGACCCACCACCCCTTATTACTGACAGTAAATACGATGCAAGCCTGATATCCAGAGTGCCTGCCTCCAAAAGGTCCAGCACGGACAGCATTCTGCCGCCACGCTGATTGCAAAGCTCAATTTGATAACAGTGTTCTTCTATATCAAACATACCGGATCGATCTTCTATAAAAACTTTTATGCAGGTGACGGTTTAATACAAGCCAGAGGTTTAAACCTGCAGCATCTAAACCATGCATAGCCATGAGGCGTGCTTTTAAATTTCAGCTTCTTCTTCACCGTTTTGATTTGATAATTGATTCGAAATCTTCACCTGCCTTTGCCATTGGCCAAATAATACACCACGCGACGCCAGTGCACCAAGTCTTGATACAATGTCATTGGGTAAAACCGCTGCTTTGCGATATTGCCAATCAGTCCCAGGCAATGGCAAAAAATAATGTGCATGGATCTCTGCTCCAAAACTAACAAGCTTGCTAATTACAGCTATTGATTCCCCAAACTCACGTTCAGTTTCATCTGGAAATCCAAAAATAAAATCTACAACCGGCACAAATCCAGCCTCTTTTGTGACCCTGACTGCCTCGATTATAAGATCAACTTCATAATGCCGATTTGCTGCTCTAAGAATTGTATTAGAACCCGATTGCGCGCCTATTATCAATTTCCTGTTTGAAACATAACGTTTCAATACCTTAAGAGCCGCGTGGCTTACATGCTCAGGCCGCACCTCTGACGGAAATGTTCCATAATAAAACCTGGTCCCTGCAGGTGTAATGGATTTAACCCTTGAAAGTAACGCCTCCACCATCTCAATGTTAGGTTCAACATCTCTGGCCCCATAAGAAAAAGCCGACGGCGTTAAAAATCGAATATCCTTAAGTCCACGTTCAGCCATCAGCTTAACATAATAAGCAACAGAATCTAAACTCCTATGTCTAAACTTTCGACCAAATAAATTTGACGTCTGACAAAACCGACAACCAAAAATACATCCCCGCGTAACCTCGATCGGCCCAAACAATCCTAAGCCGGGAGCAAACGGCGGAAACTTGTCTAAATCAACCAATACAGTCGATCGAATAATCCGACCCGATCGAGCAATATCAATAGGCACCCCCTCATCCCCCTTAAGGTCCTCGCTTCTTAAAAGCCATTGCAGAAAGGCTAATATCGATTCCTCAGATTCCCCGCAAAAAACATAATCAAACCCGAAATTTAATGTCTGTTCTGGCCTTGCAGTACAATGGGGGCCTCCTGCTATATTTTTGATATTTCGATTGGTCACTTCGTGTCGGAAGGCATTTAACATCTCTTTGATGTTGTTAACGTCTGGCGAATGAAATGACCAACAAATAACAACAAATCTGTAAGACCCAGACTTTGTTATTGCAGTTTTTATCAACTCATCCAGAGATGTACATATTGTAAAGTTCGTATTGCGGGCAATAAGACTTGATTCCACTGCCCCTGCTAAAACACCTAATCCATGGACACTGGCCGTAGCTCTAAAAAGAACAAGCAATAACTCGTTCCCGTTCACTGATAGTTTATCTATGAAGCTTTAACATTTCCTGGAGTCAAAGGCGACATAGCTCGCAGTTTTTGAATTATTTGCTGTAACTGTTCAACAACATAATCCACTTCTGATTCGTTGTTGTAAAATCCGAAACTAAACCGAACGCTCCCACGTGCCCGAACAGGATCTAAGCCCATTGCCATAAGCACATGAGATGGATCTGACGACCCGGTAGTGCATGCAGAACCACTCGAAGCACACACACCGGCCTGATCAAGCAACATGATAACCGCCTCCGACTCCACATACTCAAACGCTATGTTGGCCGTGTTTGGCAAGCGTTCCGCTCCGAACCCGTTTATATGTGTAAACGGTATTAATTCCAAAATACTTTTCTCAAACCTGTCGCGTAAAAACTTAACCCTGCTAACTTCTTCCTTTAAACGTTGTTTCGCTAATTCAGCAGCTTTGCCAAATCCAATGATGTAAGGAACATTCTCAGTCCCGGCCCTGCGTCCATTCTCTTGATGGCCGCCTATTATCAACGGCTTAAATTTTACTCCGTCCCGGATGTAAAGTAGACCTATACCCTTTGGCGCATAAATCTTGTGTGCTGATAATGATAAAAAATCAACACCTAGCTCTTTCACATTTATCGGAAGTTTACCCGCAGCTTGTACTGCATCTGTATGAAATAGTACCCCTTTTTTCTTACAAATCTCAGATATTTTCGCCACCGGAAAAACTACGCCAGTCTCATTATTTGCCATCATTATTGATACTATGGCCGTGTCAGGGCGAATGGTTCTATCTACTTCCTCTAAATCTAACCTACCAGCATTGTCAACGTTTAAATAAGAAACCTCATAGCCTCTTGCTTCTAATTCCTGGCAATACCTCAAAACAGCAGAATGTTCTACTTTTGTTGTTACAATATGACGCTTTAAAGGATTTGTGAGTAAAGCACTATTGATTGCCGCATTATTGCTTTCAGTGCCACAACTTGTGAATATTACTTCCTCTGGCCTGGCTCCAATAAAATCGCTAACTTGTTCCCTAGCATTAACAATCCATTTGTTCAACCTGCTCCCAAATTGATAAGCACTGGACGGGTTCCCCCAATGATCATTAAAAAATGGTTTCATTGCATCCAGAACTTCCGGAGCAATCATAGTCGTTGCATTATTGTCAAAATAAACAAATTTTTTCATGGTCAAACAGTATTCAGATTCAGACTTTGTACGTCTTTAATTTCAAAAATAGAATTAATCAGACATTTTATGTCTTATTAATCTTACCCCTGAAGCATTGCCTTGCAAGCATACTTTTTCCAGTCAAACATCATAAACATCCATCAAAGCAGAAATTGCAACATCGTGAAAATTATAAACTCATCGAACATTGTCTATGCTCCTGACCAAAGCCACCCAATCTTCTTCAATGTCATACGGTGGCGGCCCAATCTTTATAGGCTTTTGCCCGGTAATTGTGGTGGAGATATTGACAGGACAGCCGCCTTTTCTGGGGTTATACCATGAAATACTATATTTTTTATCAGAGTTGATATTTAACTCTGTACTCCCGCCTGTTGGCAAATAAATCAAATAGTACTGGTCTACCTTTGCCATACAATAAACGGTATTATCATGATTAGGATTTCCTACTAATGCATCCGCGTTTGTCATTTCCCAAAAAGGGATTTTAGTATTACTAAAAAAATCAATTGCTATTTTACAATAACTCCACGACTGATCACGGCTCCTCCAGTCTTCACAGTTCAGGTCATTTTGCGGGTACTTATAACCGAAATAATATTCCACACCAGCACCGCCTGCCATAAATACTCCCCATAGCGTGTACTTGCGTATATCATGAATAGTATATTCAGAATTGAGTGAATTAGTCCAGGACCTTGCCAGATAATCTGGATCTGGTGGCACTCCCAGATCTGGCGGGTTTTGCTCATCATTACAAACCACCCATTGTTTTCCGTGCTCGGCTGACTCATTAATCCATTTTAAAGTCCTTTGATGAGCTGATTTCCAATGATTTTGCAACGAAGCCCCTGTTAAAACGGACTTTTCTCCCAGGAGCCTGCTATACACCCTGTCTTGCCAGTCCGGAAAAGTATGAACCACAATGTGATGTTTATACGGATCTATATTTCTCAAATAATCCGCCATAGCACATAGCTGTTCTGGTGATTGGGTATTCTCCTCACCCAGATTCCAATTCAGAGCAAGTAAGTGAGAAAACCTGGATACAAGCTCCCGCAAATATAGTCTGCGTTCAATGCCAAGATCTCCGCCGTCCAATGACTCAGGAATAATTTGTTGTTTTCCGTCTTTCCAGTTATCGTCGTTCTCGGTTTCTTGTAACTTAAAATGTAAGAATATGCCTTGTTTTGTTGCATGCTCGAAAACCACCAACCACTGATCCAATTTAGAACAGTCAAAATGCAATTTATCGTTCCTGTCTACATACGGCCAGACATTATCGCCGTCCCCGCCAGCATTATACGTAATAAAAGATACACTATTAATACCCTTGCCTGATAGATAGTTTAATGCACCAATGATTCCTTTGCCTTTGCCATTGCCCCAGAAAGGATCCCCGGGCCTCCAATCCTTTATATGGGCTTTCCATGTCTTAAGTGGCGCCTCATTTTTCCTCGCATAAGTATTGTCAAAATCCGCATAAGCCAGAAATGTTTCTGGAGCATCAGCACCAACCTTTAAGAAAAAGTCTCCTGTTTCTTTAAATTGCAAATACCGCGCAGCAACATAGTCTAAACGACCTCTAGCCCTGAAATCTTTACCCCTTTTATCTGTAGGACTTATAAAGAAATTTCCATGAATACCATGAAATGGCATTACTGGAACGCCTGATTCCTCACTGATAGCTATCTTCTTACCTTTTACAAACTCAATAGCATAATGCCATTGGCCTTCCTTATCAGGAGAAAAAAATACCCGCCATTTATTACCTGCATTAGCAGATGAATTCGCGGCATTTGCGTCAGCCGCAAAATGACCGGGAACAACATAAACTGGTGCACCCGAACTATGCCTGAATGTTACATTCATCCTGTAGTCCAAAAACGGATTTGGATCGCTATCAGTCTCCCTTGCAAACGGACCATCCATAACAAGCGCTATCGTATGCCATTTTTTTAATTCTCCGGATATCTTAACACCTGCGTTATCAATGGCATATGAATTTAAAGAACTAGCTAAATAACTTAAACAAATCGCAATTTCTAGTAACAGGATTCCAATACGCATGCTCCAAATCTAAACAAAAATAATATTATGTCATCATTATTTTGACCTCCTCAGACAAAGGTACTCAATGAAAAATAACTTTATATCAAACCCATCACATGAGCTATTTTTTTTAAATCACAAATTCGGCTTGCATGACAGCGCTTTTTCGGTTTAGCTTAATCCGTAAAACATAAATATGAGCCAGCCATATGAAGAAATAGTAGAAGGCGAAACCCTTCTCCGCGCTTCACCAAGTCAGAGACATGAAACTATTTGCGCACGTTTACATTCGTACGTATCTGCCAGCATCACTGAAACTTCCACTACACGCTTGTTACCTCCAAGATCAGTAGTACAATTGGCTCCAGGTACATTATTAAGGCCAGATCTTGCATTGGTCACTGTGGCTACAGGTAAGTTGTGGCTAGCCGCAGAAATTGTGCACGCCGGAGACCATAGAACGGATACAGTCGTTAAAAAAGCTATTTACGAAGAATGTAAAATCCCAAGACTCTGGATGCTTGATCCCCGTTATGATAACGTTGAAATCTACCACGATAGTCAATACGGCCTCCTTTTAAAAGGAATTCTCGCTGGCAGCGATGTTCTAACAGAAACACTATTGCCGGGACTCAAGGTCGTTATTTCTGACCTCTTCAAAGAATAATAGTATATTCTTTTCAGTCATTGTTCAAATCTCCATGCGCCACTTTTTTAATGAAACAGAAGCACTATCGTTTGATGGTATCGGCAACTCAACCACTCTCAAAACGGATGATGGATTATTATGCAAACATGAAAGTTTGAAATACGCATTCTTTAGCGGTTTATCGCTAAAAAATCCCACGCCAAATTTAAAAAAGTTTTTTTAGAAAACTCCTATAATATGCCGGTGGCAGACAAATTAAACACCGACTCCGAAGTATAAATTTTTATGTGCCAATAAGAACTTGCCACCAAAAAGATTTACATAACCTATCGTTTCGATCTTACGTGAATCACTTGTCTGTTTTATCCTTTAGTTCTTACCCGGTTCCCAAATCGAACGGATAAGTTCGTAGATGTCAGGCTCGGCACTCATTAGCTCGGCACGGTTGAATGGGAAAAAGTCGTTTACTCCAAAGTATGCTTCTGTCATCTCAGCAAAGAATTCTTTGTGGTCGGTCAGGGCATAGTGTCTGACACGGGTCCCGTTAAAAAGCAGAGTTGCATCGCCGTGTCCGCTTTTTTTATAACGTTCGTATGCCTCTTTAATTTTCGGATTTTCAAAACCAAGGTATTGGTCGTGATACGCATGGGCTAGTTCATGAAGAATTACCCATGGCTGCTCACGGACATTGCGCTGTGTTGGCAGCTGCGCAGCGATTGGGATATGAACACATTTTGCAAGATTAGTTTCATATCCGTTATCTTTCAACCAGTCAGCACTTGGATGATACTGGATCGAACCCAACTTCCCATGCGACAAATCAAGTACTATTACAACTTTTTTCAATTCACTTAATTGCGGTTCAGGAACTACATAAACAATGTCCATCAGTTTCGCCTGGAGGAACTTTATTGCGCGTTCGCCCAGCTCAAGATTAGGCTGTTCTAAAAGCCGAGTATCAACCCTGACGATCCAACCTTCGATATTTTTTGTTACTCTCGAAGTGGGCCTGGATTCGTCATGAACAGATTGTCCGAACAGCCGACTCACAGCAAAAATCAACAAAATGCACGCTACAAAATTCTTGAAATCGTTTCGCATGATAATCTCCAATTTCTTCTTACTTCTCATAAACTTCTAATTCTGCAACTGACATTTGAGTTCCTTTTTGATTTGGAGCGTCGGGTTTAATTGCACTAATTCTTACAAATTCCGCAACCGTTGGTTCAAAAATACACTCATACGGCGTGCCTTCCAGACTAGTGGCGTGAGCAACCTCTTTCCAGTTTTTGTGGTTTTCGGAAACTGTGATTTTTAGTGTTGTAGCAAAACCTTTTCCGAAAGTAACTTTTATGCGACTAATTTTGCAAGGTCTTAACAAATCAACCTCGTAAGTCCAGGGCCACTCCCCACCAGCCAGCGCAAAGGTATTTAATTTGCCGTCAACTCCAAATCTGGGGTAGTGAACGCCACTATTGACAGGAAGCTCGTGGCCGCCGTCAAGGCTCAAAAGCCTTGCAGGCTTCTTGAAGGCAAGATTTCCCGGAGGAACAGGAGTTCTTGCATTTGCAGATTTGATTCCGGGTCTTAATGCTTTCAGGAGTTCAAGCTGCGACCTGTCAAGCGACCCATCTCTGTAAAGCAACACATCCATTGAGACAACACCGCCGAGTTGATTTACGTCTGCAACATAATCAATCAATTCACTTTTTTCGTATTTCACACCGGGCATTGCCCACGCAGCACCTATGTTACCACTACCGCACCCAAGAAATGAAAGGATATGCCACTGAACACCATTTACCCATCGCGAAGCAGGCATATCAAGAAAGGTGTTTTGTTCGCCGCACGTGTAGTCGTCATGAATTGAATAAAAGCGGACTTTATCCTGAACACCAGGATTAAGCGCAATTATTCTGTTCGTATTTCCAGCTTTTAATGCCTCTGCGAGTATGGAAAGCTTGTCTTCGTTATAACCAATGAACGAGTAACAGCCGTCTACCCACCATCCGACAACTTTGTCACCGTAACGTTCACCATATTCCCTGACAACTGTTGCCCAGTTACGGACATATTCCGTTGAGATTGGATTACTAAATCCGCCAAGGGCCTTTGCCGCCAGGGCGTCTTCGCGCGGTCCATCTCCTGTCCAATAAAGCATTAATGGGATTTTTCTTTTGCTCAGTGCCTTATAAAGGTCTTCCACAAGGTCACGTGTTGCGCAAGCCTCACCCGGCCTGTAACCAGTCAACCTGTCAAAAGTTGAATTTGGCGCAATTAAAAAACGTGTCCGCTGATGCATTGTAAAAATAACGTATCCAGCTTGTGCCTCATCCATTGCGTCAGCAAAACGTTCTACATCAAACTCTTTGACACAGACATCCCAGCTTGTCTGTCTTCCCAGACTGTGGATGGTGTCTGCACGGTTTTGTAAATCCTCAAGGTAATGAACAAATACCCCATAACCCGCTTTCTGAAACCAGTCAGTGTTCTGATTAAATTGAGAACCTATCGAACAGCAAACTATCGCCAGAAAGCAAATGAGGATGAGTTGTGATTTTGTTCTCAGTTCGCCTTCAAACATGATGTAAGTTTTAGCTTTCACAGACCTGAATGTTAAACGAATTGTGAATCATATGAAATTTTTTTTAATGGCTTATCCTCTTACTGCCAGGAAAAGAACGTGTTATGTCTGATTTTATTTCCGATTTTCCAGAGAGACGTGCTGGATAATCAGTTGTTTTCAGTTTAGCATTTTTCTTTGTAACTGGTTTTTTCTTCTTTGGTGAAAATTAATATGAAACAATAAAAGGCCTTAGTGACTCTTTGCGTTATCCGTAATGATTGATGATTAATATTTGAATTTCCGTATTCAACCACTTTGCGGATGTGTAAATATTCTATTTCCTTTCGCCGTCCCCCCCAACTCTATCGGTAGTTAACTAACATAAATTTCTTAGAATAAAATTGTTTAACTCCAAAAAAATAAGCGCGGTTGATAGGTTCCTCCATCAGGCGCATCCGGATGGTGTCTATCCAGCAAGCATCGAAAATATCAGAACGCAGCTTCAGTGCGATATTCGAAACGATATAATGCAATATCGTGGACACTCTTACGAAGAAAGTAATTTCACAAGACCGTACTTTAAATATTTAAGGTCAGAGCAAGGGTTTATGCTCTTAATATTTGCAGCATGGAAACGTTAGATCAAATTTGATCAAAAATATTAAACACACCCATACCTCAAAAGCCGGTTCGAGGATCCACATCAAAATAAAACAAATTCCCTTTTACCTTTCAGCAAAAGGGGATTTGTTTGTCGTTGTTATCAGTCGTTATTTATTCTTATGCTCTTTTTTGCTGCTTTTGACCTTGTCGTGGCTCTGTTTTTTGGGTTTTAGCGAAGCCCATTTATCCTTGTCTTCCTGGCTCATTTTGGCCAGTTCATCTTTGCTGAGTTTGCCATCTTTATTGGCATCGTATTTCTCAATAAGCGCTTTTCTTTCTTGTTTTTGATCGCGTGTTAATTTTTGTTTTTGCTGGTCGGTAGCTGTCTGGTCAGCAGCTAAAAGCGACCATCCAAGCATTGCTATAATGGCTGCTAATAATGTTTTCTTCATACCTCATCCAATATTTTATGTCACGATACAAACATCGTGACATTACACAGTATTAGACTTCTTAAGATCAAAAATTTATCAAAAAAAATCACTTTATCAATTCCCCTCAGATCCCAATTCTTATAGAACAACCGTTGCGCATGGCTTTAGCAGGTTGTTGAAAAATCCCGATTAGAATTTGACCACTGAAAAGAGACTTGAGTCTAAGAAGAAACTTCATTGGATTGAGGAAAAAGCACAAATACTGGCTTCCAATCAACTCCGGGAAGACAAATATAAATCATCAGAATCATCTTGCCCTGGAAAAGGCATTTTTTAAACAGCCTGCTAGGAGCGATATCAGCGGAGTGAGCGGGCGGTGATAATGGCGTTATACGAGGCATATGTAAATGGAGTATCAACGCGGAAGATGAAGAAGATAACAGAAGTATTACTGGGGAAGGGATTTTCATCGTCTAGCATAAGTCGCTATGCAGAGGAGCTAGCTCCTCTGCATTCGATGGAATCAGAAGCATCAGAAAAATTGGCCGTGGTAAATTAATTTTACAGAACAATTGTTGCACAACTCAATTATTTCAAATTTATTAGTAGGTAATGACATATCATTATTGTTCATAGAGTTTCTGTTAACAGCAATACATAATAAATGCGTAGGCCTTGAAAATGCTACATGAGCAATTCGCAATGCTTTTTCTTTTTTTTTATTATTAACTTGTTTATTATAAATTTTTCCATTTAATTGTTCGAAAATATATTTTATGCTATTTTGGTAAAACATTGTATCAAGGTATAACGTTGCTGTATGGGTTTCGCCTTTAACAGAATGCACGGTAGCAATTTCAAAGGAAACATCTATTCCATTAACTTTGTGTTTAAAAATATTATTGTTTTCTGCTTGTTCTTGCTTTACTTCCTCTAATACTTTTTTAGACAAATGTTTTTTTGATTTGTCTTCCAACTGAAGCTTTAAATAATTTTCTAATAAAGTAATAACACATCCTGAGAAATTATCAAAGCTTTCCTGGCCACAATAAAAATTTACTATGTGAGTGTTTAGTTCTGTTAATAAATTTTCATCCTTTGAAATGACAAAGTCGTAAAAAGAGGCTTTGGTAAATTTTTTATCCTTATATTTTATCTCAGAAATATATAATGATTCTAAAATGCAATTAATAACTCTGTCTTTAAATTCTTTAGAATTCAAATTTTTTGATAATTCATACATTGTATAAAGATTTGGGAAATACTGTTTTCTTTTTGTTGATGAAACTGTGTAAAAATCTTCGAAATATGAAGGTATAGACAAACCATTATTTTTTTCTTTACCAACCCAACCAACAGCTTTTATTGGATTACCAGTTAATTTGGATATTTCCCAAATATTTTTTTCATTATCATTAAATATTACTTTTTTCTCAATAAGCAATTCAGCAAACTTTGGTAAAACTTGAGAAATATTATTATCATCAAAAAGTATTATAACAGGTTTAAGGTTTATTTCTTGAATACCATTAAGATCTGAATATGCTTTAACAGCAACGGTTTTGATTACTTCTGCTATCGGCTGAGAAATTCTTTTAGAATCTTTAATTTCTAAGACATAATATTTAGCATCTTTATCTGGGTTCCATGCAGATTCAGATGAGTTATCATTCATTATTGCCTGATTGGTATCACCAACCCATTGAATAATTACATTTTCATTAAACAAACCCTCTATAATTTCTTTTTGAATTTCTGATGTGTCCTGAGCTTCATCAATGAAAACATATTTAAAGCGTGATGAAAATATATTCTTTAAATTTTGATTCTTTAAATTTTGGTTCTCATTTAAATATATTTTTGCTATATAAAATGCATCTATGAATCTTAAATATCCATCATTCCAAATTTTTTGAAAGGTATTGTTAATTAAAGTAAATGTTGTGCTATTTCTATTATTTAATCTATTAAAATCAATTTCGAAATTCCCATTTAGAAAAAACATTTTTACTGCTTGCATTAAAAACTCATAAACATCTGAATATTGTCCCTTATTTTTTTGTAACCAATTATTTTTTTTAAAATTTTTAAAACCAAATAATCTATTATAAAAAAACTCATTG
>Ga0078972_1010482_pt1 | contig 17280 bp, 17 predicted proteins | sample YelNatPaOPGAMG01_FD_67568 | JGI IMG/M metagenome (GOLD analysis project Ga0078972, IMG submission 67568) | Hot spring thermophilic microbial communities from Obsidian Pool, Yellowstone National Park, USA - OP-RAMG-01 (SPADES assembly) (version 2) | ecosystem: Environmental > Aquatic > Thermal... | reverse complement strand
CAAGTATAACAACTTAGTTAGGGGCATTTCAAAGCAGGCGGGCGAATTGCGAATTAAAGCTGTGATGCGAATCTACGAATCTTATGCGAATCAACTAATTGCGAATGTTTATTCGTAGATTAGTGATTCGTAGATTCGCATCTATTTGTTGATTCGCATCACCGCTTCATTCTCAAAATCTTCAATCTATCATCTCAATTCCCCGAAAAAATCTTTCATAAGCAGCCAGGGCTGTTTTTATTTCTTCAAGACTGACTTCATACCCAGGATCTTCTATAATTTTATAATATAAATTCCGAGTACTTTGAAGCTCTTCGATTCCAATCAATTGCCCCGGTTTTATGTTCTTTATTTTCTCGCCCGCGGTCTTCCCAGCAAAGCCCAGTTTCCCCAAAGCCTCATCAAGCATTTTGTCCGCTTCAATAATAGCAATTTTTCCGCTAGCTACACTTCCCTCTGTCAAACGATTTTTAATAGCTTCCCATCTGAGAACATATTTTGATTTCTTGAAACGGGAAGTCGGCACTCCATAAAGAGCAATCATTATGTCTGTTCGAATCCTTTTTGAAAGAAGAAGAATAACATCAATGAGAAGCAAAATAGAAATAAAAGCTGAAAAAAACTTCAGATAAAAAAAGAAGGTTGAATGGAGAAAACCGTTGTAGGCTGAAGCCAAAGCGCCGAAAATATCAGTATCCATAAATTATCAATTCCTAATTTCTAATTCCTAATTTCTAATAAAAATCCAAATGTCCAATGACAAACTTCGGGATTTAGACATTTTGAAATTAAACATTTTATTGGAAATTAGAAATTGGTTATTAGAAATTTGAGCATAAATTCGGTAAAGACACCCAAGCAAAATATTACTTACCCGCTTCGAAAGAATATGCCGCGTTTAACAATTTTTCTTCATCAAACCATTTCCCCATCAGTTGAAGCCCGACTGGCAAATTCCTATCTTCTATTTTAACACTTCCAGCCGGAATGGAAATAGCCGGAAGACCCGCAATATTAGCGGTCACAGTATACACATCCGAGAGATACATTTCTAGCGGATTTTGGGTTTTTTCTCCGATTCTGAAAGCCGAGGTTGGAGCGGTGGGACCGAGAATAATATCCACTTTCTTGAAAGTTTCCTTAAACTCTTTTTTGATAAGAGCTCGAACTTTCTGAGCTTTTTTATAATATTGATCGTAATATCCAGCTGAAAGAGCATATGTGCCAAGCATAATCCGGCGTTTGACTTCCTTCCCTAAATACCGGGCGCGAGATTTGAAATAAATTTCTTTTAGCACCAGATTCTTTTCCGACTCAATCTCTTTCTCAATGGATTTCCCAAACCGAATTCCATCAAAGCGAGCCAGATTGGAACTCACCTCGCAAGGCATAATGATATAGTAAGTGGCTAAAGCATATTCACTGCTAGGCAAGTTAATATCCACCAGCTTAGCTCCTAGTTTTTCATATTTTTGAGCCGCTCTTTCAATAATTTCTTTTACTTTTGAATCCAGCCCTTCCCCTTCAAAATATTCCTTTGGCAATCCAATCCTGAGATCCTTTATTTCACCGGAAAGGCAGTTTTCATAAACTGTCTCCGCGCTTTTCATTGCCGTGGCATCGTTTCGATCGGCTCCAGCAATTCTTGTGAGAACAATAGCCGCATCTTCAACTGTTTGAGTAATTGGCCCAATTTGATCCAAACTTGAAGCCATCGCTATCAGACCGTAGCGAGAGACCAGTCCATAGGTGGGCTTGAGTCCTACTGTGCCGCAAAAAGAAGCGGGCTGGCGAATTGATCCACCCGTATCAGACCCCAGCGCCCAAACGCATTCACCCGCCGCAACTGCCGCCGCGGAACCCCCCGAAGAGCCGCCGGGAACGCGAGTTGCATCGTGGGGATTTCTAGTCAGCTGATAAGCGCTATTTTCCGTAGAAGATCCCATCGCAAACTCATCCAGATTGGTTTTTCCCAGAAACACTGCCTCTTCTTTTTTGAGTTTCTTGATGACGGTTGCGTCATAAGGAGCAATATAATTTTCCAGAATCTTCGACCCGGCTGTTGTTGGCAAGTTTTCAACGCAAATGTTGTCTTTGATAGCGCAGGGAATGCCAGCCAGCAAACCAATCTCCTCTCCTCTTTTTATTTTTCTATCGACTGCTCGAGCCTTGTCCAGCGCAAATTCCTTATTTAGGCTTAAATAAGCCTTAATTTCAGGATCTTTTTCTTCAATCTTAGCAAAATATTCTTCAGTGAGCTTTTCTGAAGTTATTGCCTGGTTAATTAACTTGTTGTGTAAATCGCGAATCATTCAAAATTAGGCTACCAATTACGAATCAAGTACCAATATACGAATTAGTATATTCGTATGTGATTAGTATTTCGTAGCCGTGATTAGAAGACGGCTTTTACCTTATCAAACCGATCTTTCTTTTCTGGAAAATTTTTGATAATTTTGTCCTTCGTCTCAGAGCTTGCCTCGATTACTTTATCTTCTCTTGTTACATTTTTTGCCCCCGTGATATGCCCGCCCGAAACGCTTCGCGTAGCGAGGCGGGCAGGCGCAATCGGCTCAATGCCCTCTGTATTCGCCTCATTCAATTTTTCCACAAAACCCAAAATAGCCGAAAGCTCAGTTGAATATTTTTCGGCTTCTTTGTCGGTTATCTCAATGCGGGCAAGCTGCGCAATTTTTTGGACTTCTGATTTTGACAGCATAATAAAAACAATTAATTTCCCCACGGAGGACCATCATTGAAACTGCAAATGGGGAATTTTATTATATGACTAATTAGGAATAAAAAAATTATCGAACAAATAGCCAATATAAAGCCCTTTTTGTTCTTTCCTTTTATTATCATAACTGAACCATAAATCCACGATAACGTTATAATAATTGTTAAAAAAAATAACAAAAGATGAGCAAAATTTATGTTGCAGAATTGCGGATGAGGTTCAATATAAGACAAAAAAATAAAAAAAATATATATAAATCTAATAGAGCTAAAAACAAGAGACAAGCCACCGATTACTCGAAATATTGAAAAATTGTTGATTTTCTTGAAAATTATCATACTTTATTTCATTTAATCATATTTATAAACTCCTTTTCATCAATTATTTTCACCCCCAACTCTCTTGCCTTATCATACTTCGATCCCGGGTTTTTGCCAACTATGACGTAGTCCGTGCGCTTGCTGACTGACGATGAAATATCTCCGCCAAGAACCCGAATTTTTTCTTTAGCCTCATCGCGACTCATTGATTCAAGCTCGCCAGTGAGAACAAAAGACTTGTCTTGTAATTTGTAATTCTTAATTTTGAATTCTGGAATCATTACTTCAACGCCCAAATCTTTCATTTTATCAAGCAATTTTATATTCTCCTTATTATTGAACCAGTCAACCAAACTTTCCGCAGACTTTTCGCCTATTCCTTTTATGCTTATCCAGTCTTCAACTTTTATTTTTGGAAAATACTCAATTATATCTTTTAGATTTCTGATTTGGGATTTTATTTGATATTTGAAATTTGAAATTTGAAATTCCTTGTTAATTGCTTTAGCAATTAACAAGGCCGTCTCTTCTCCCACATGCCGGATCCCCAGCGCAAACAAAAATTTCGGAAATTCAATTCTCTTGGACTTCTCAATCGCCTTCACCAGATTATCGGCTGATTTTTCAGCAAATCTTTCCAGAGGTTCAAGATCTCCCGCCGTAAGCTCAAAAATATCCGCCGCATTAGAAATCAGTCCTTCGTTCATCAATTGCTCCACAATTTTTTCACCTAAACCTTCAATATCAAAGCCTTTTTTTGAAACAAAATGAATTATCTTTTCCCTTTCAATGGCAAAACAATTTTTGTTCTGGCAATAATGCGCCGCCGAAAAGTCCGACTTTAAGGAATCCCGACGAGTTCCTCGTCGGGAAGAAAAAGTCGGACTTTGAATAACTTCGCGCTTAACCGGACCTCCACAAATTGGGCACCTGGTCGGCATCTGAAATTTTTTCTCTTTTCCGGTGCGCAAATCCTTCAAAACCTCCACAATTTCCGGAATAACATCCCCGGCTTTGTGAATCACCACCGTATCGCCAATTCTCACGTCCAATCTTTTTATTTCGTCTTCGTTGTGAAGCGTCGCCCTCGAAACCGTCGATCCAGCCACCTGCACCGGCCGTAAATGCGCCACCGGCGTGAGCGCTCCCGTCCGCCCCACTTGGACTTTGATATCTTCAACAATCGTTGTCACCTTTTCTGGAACAAACTTGTAGGCAATTGCCCAGCGGGGAGCTTTTCCGGTATAACCAAGCTCTCGTTGCAAATTATTATCATTTATTTTTATAACCAGTCCGTCAATAGCGTATTCTTGTTTATCTTTTTTGTCCGCCCAATGCTCGAATACATCCTGAACTTCATCTAGGTTTTTGCATAATTTATAATTTTGATTAACTTTAAACCCCAGCTTTTTCAATAATTCCAATTCTTCAATCTGCGTTGTTGGTTTTTCAATCTTTTTGAACTTTTGGTTTTGGATTTTGTTTGAAATTTGAAATTTGAAATTTGAAATTTCTTCGATATCATATATAAACGAATCCAGTTTTCTTTTGGCGGTGATTTTGGGATCAAGCTGGCGGATTGAACCGGCGGCGGCGTTTCGCGAATTGGCAAAGGGCGGCAGTCCCTCTTTTTCTCGCTCTTTGTTTATTTTTTCCAGATCGCTCTTTCTCATCCAAGCTTCCCCCACCACAATAATGTCGAGAGGCTTGTTGAGCCGCAAGGGGATACTTTGAATTGTTTTCACTTGTTCCGTCACATTTTCGCCAATCACCCCATCTCCTCTGGTCGCCGCTTGCGCCAGCAGACCTTTTTTATAGGTCAAAATAATTTTGAGCCCGTCAATTTTCAATTCCACGCAGTATTCGAGCGAAAGGTTTGACCTTGAGGAATCAGAAAGTCCGGCTTTGAGGAATTCCATCCCGACGTTACGTCGGGACGGAAGGGAAAAGCCGGACTTTGATACAACCAAGCTTTTCTTTTTTTCCAGCATCCGCAAAATTTTTTCTTCCCACTTTTTCACCTCTTCAAAGGAAAAAGCGTCATCGAGAGACCACTGCCGATGCTTGTGGCGGACTTTTTCAAATTTCTCAAGCGGCTTTCCGCCAATTCTTTGCGAAGGCGAATCCGGGCTGCGAAATTCCGGATATTTTTCCTCGAGATCGCGAAGTTCCCGCATCAAGGAATCATAAATTTCATCTGATACTTCCGGCCGATCCAAAACATGATATTCATAGCGAAATTTGTCGATTTCCCGGCGCAGCTTTTCGATCCTGTGCTTCGCTTCTAATTTATTCAACATATTCTTTCCTGCTCCTAAAGTTCGACTTTAGGATAACAAATTATTATACAGTATGCAAAAGAGCAAGCTCAATGTTTGCTCTTTTTTCTTTAAGTCCTAAGACTGAACTTTAAGAGAGATTATTCTACTTTAACAAAACATGAATGATGCCTGTTGAATTGCCATCGTCGCATCCCTTTATGACTTTTCCCACTACTGCATCCCCTCCATCTTCCGAATCGGATAATGGACGAACATACCCTGCGTTTTTGTTTGATGTAACAACACGATCGCCAATTTGCATTTTTGATCCATCATGCCTAAAGCATTCAGCTTTCACAAATTCATGCAACCCCGTCAGCGCGACCGGAAACCAGCCCTGGCAGGCGGGATTATTTTGCCAATTTTTGTTGTCTCCTCCGAGCTGCAAGTGATTTTCGCCTACTCCTGAATTTGCACAGCCAAGTCGGAGTATCTGTTCTGCATGTTGTGTTGCAATGCCAACTACCTTGGTTGATTTATCATCTTGGCATGCGCTAATTTTACCAGTATCCCCTATACACATGGCCTCGCCTTCCACCACGTCCCCCTCGACAGGCATCATCTCAGCAAATGTCGAACAGCCTGAGCATGAACCAACCGTAACTGAACCATCAAAACGAGCATTTCCATTACTGCTAAAACCCGAGTGATAGGAGGAATCATCATCAGCCAAGCTTATCCATGATTCATTTGTATTGCCTGATTTTTTAATATATAAATTGTCTGCCGAACCGTCCAAGTAAAAATTCCACGGCGTAGAGGCTTGTGACTGGAGTTTTAATACATTGCCAGCACCACCTCCCGTACTAACTACCAATGGCACATCTGGCGCATTTGTTCCAATGCCGACTTTATCAGTGCTATTCGTCAGATATACCGCGCCATTGGCGCTTGTCCATCCACAACCCGCAGCCACCGCCGCCTCAATGGCTCGTGTAGTTTCGCCGCCTTGAGTGCCGACGGAGCGGACAGCTTTCACTTCCGAAAGATCAGTGTTTGAATCAGTGATGACTTTTCCATTGGTATCCAGAAGATATATTTTACAGGGAGAGCCGGAACCAAAATCAGGACAATCTATGCCATTTCCGGGAGTAGAGGTTCCAAAAACATTACTAATCTTTCCCGAGCTTGAAACAATCTTGTTGAGCGCCCATTCTATTCCCGAATCAGCGTTAAAGAAAGCTCCCACTGAACTTTTCGTTTTTCCGCTCATTTTTTGCTCCATTACGGTTATATAACTCAAGCTCACAACCATTCCCAACACCACAAAAAGAAGAATGGTAGCTAGAAGAAGAGCCGAGCCTTTTGACTTTTTTGAATTTTTTTTGCTGCTTTTGCGCTTTCTTTTTTGTTTCATAATTGTTGCTGATTAAATATTATTAATTAAATTTCTAATTCCTAATTGCTCTAATTGACCTAAATAAAACCCAATGCCCAAATCCCAAAATTTAGAAATTTTTTGTTTGGATTTTGGGATTTGATTAGAAATTAGATCAATTAGGGCAATTAGAAATTCCCGCTATATTTCTTCCCAACCATAATCCCGGGAAGAAACAATCATCTGAATATTGATTTGATCGGCTTCCATTTCCCTGCCGGATTTCATGTTAATGTTGAAATTCATCTCCACCCAGCCGCGCCGATTGGCAGAAGTTGTTCCTCCAGCGGGACAAACCGAAGGGGTACCAAAAGTGCTAGGACAACTATAAAAACCAGCTGAACTGGCAAACTCCATTCCTGATTGAGAAAGGTCAATCAATTTTTTATAACTGTCAGAATTATCGGAACAAGCGTTATCGTCGCCAATACCTTCCTGAATCCCTAAAAAATTATTGTCAGTATCAAGATGATAGCAAACTTTTCCTCCCCTGTTTCTTGAAATAACCAAATAGGACTTTAGGGTTCCGTCTTGAGGCACTGGGCTCCCCGCGCCAACTTTATAATAACTCTCTATTTTCCCCATCCGGATGTCCTTAGCCACTGAATTCATCGCAAATTGAGCGTTTTCCTTGACTGTTTTGATGGCTTTGGCTTTGCCATAAGCCGTCACCGTAGAAACAAAAACGGAAACAATCGCAATGGTAATGAGAGAAAATATAAAAATAGCCACCAGAAGTTCTAGAAGGGTAAAGCCTTGTTTTGTTTTCATTTTTTCACCACAGATAGAGCCGATTTTGGTAAATATTTTCCCAAACATAATCTTTGTTGCTTTCTAAGTAAATCTTGATTAATAATTGAAAATTAACTAGTCTGTAGAGGTCGAACCGCTTACCTTATCAGACTGCGGTTCGACCTCTCCAAATTCAATTATCTCAATTTTTCAATAAATGGTATTCAACCCCGGAGCAAGCTCTGGACTCTAAATTGGAATTACCCAACCGCAGCAAGCTGCAGGGTTTTGAAAAAACAAATAAAATTTTCAATTATTGTCTCGGTTTGCAGATTATGTCGGTAGAGGTAGTTTTATAGGGACAATTTAGTATATTAGATTTACAAGCGCTATCTGAATTCGGCCAGCCGACTGTTACAACAACTTTGAGACATGCCCCGTTATCTAAATCACCGGTAGCAGGATACTTTGAAATTTGAACTGTGCGGTAAAAGCCTGTATCTATCCAACCAGGATTTGAATTGCAGTTTTTATTTTTATCAGGCTGCTGATATGTTCCGCTGGCAGGATTAAAACAGACAATGTTTTCTTTTACTTTCGCTTTCTTTTTGCATTTTACTACTCCTGTATCTAGCAATATATCCCGGTCAATTCCGGTACAATAAGTACTGTCTCCTTTCGTATAAAGATCTCCATACCAATCTGTATTTCCATTCAGATAATATGAATCAACGATGTAGCGAGCGATTTCCGTCACTTCCTGCGCCAGACCCGCGGCGATCAGCTCATTTTTGTCTTCGGCTCCGCTTTTAATATTTGCGTTGAAAAAAGCTACCAACCCAATCAACCCTACCGAAACAAAGAAAATGGCAATCAGAATTTCTATCAAAGAAAATCCACTTTTTGATTTTTGCTTGCAAAATCGCCTAATTTTCTTGAATCTAGAAAGCATTAATCTGGAAATTTAGAATTTTTTTGAAAAAATAATTGATATTTTTTCCAACCCTTGTCATCTCGCCATTTCAATAGCTAATATCTCCCGATTCTTTTATGTTTACATCTACCGTCAAACTCTCTTTTCCTAAGGTTATTTTGGCCGGATTGCTTGTACTCACAGGGCTGTTGCCATAATAAATCTCTCCATATGGAGAAAGAAAAAATAAGTCGGAAAAATTATTTGCCGTGACGTTGTTTTTTAAAACAAAGGTGTCTATTTTATAAGGATCGCCTGTTCCACCGGGATAATTTTTTGATACGCTTGAACAGTTATTATCAAGGTTCGTTTCAATATAATAAACCCAAAGCTCACTATCTGAATTTTTATGCACTCCAAAACCACAGTTTTTTTGGCCACTTCCCAAAGTCGTCTTTTCCACCGCCAACGCTCTGTTTTGCGCATCCCGCAGAAAAGTCGTCAGTCGTTCAGCTTCTTGGCGCAAATCCCGATCCGGATTTTTCCCAGTATTAACAAGCGCCATCGAGGCTAAAATACCAACAATGGCAATAACCACCAGAATTTCGATGAGAGTAAATCCTCGGGTGAAATTTTTATTTTTACTTGCTCGATTGGTTTTGTCTTTCCAAATCGTCATTGCGGTAAACAGAGAACTCAAGGCGAATAAATAATTTTTAACCTTCATTAGTCTTGCAACCAATTTTCAACCTTTAATAATTTTGCGTTGAAAATTTTTTGAAAATTGAATATTGATAATTGAAAATTTCAATACCCAATATTCAAATAATTGTTTGCCCAAAATTGAATTTGCTCTGAAAAAAACATTACAATCAAGGTTCCCGTCACTAAAAAAGGCCCAAAAGGAATTTGACTTTTCCAAGTTTTCTTCTTGAGAGCAATCAGAGCAAGGCTCGCAATTGCGCCGATCAGATAAGCGAAAAAGAGAACAAAAAGAATTTTGGGCCAGCCAACAATGGCGCCAACTAGAAACCCCAATTTCACATCCCCCCCGCCAATCCACTTTCCTCGTGAAATCCAGATAAGCCCAAAAAAGAAAAGCGCTGCCGCTAAAGCCGCCAAAAGAGAACTTACCAACGGGTTTTTGAAATCAGCTATTCCCAGCGGACTTTGAAGGTACTTCCAATATTGATAAAAAAGAGTTACTCCAATTGCCGGCCAAACCACCGCATCAGGAACCAGAAAATAATCATAGTCATGAAAGAAAATCAAAATCAGATAACTCACCGTGAAAAGCCAAAAGGACATTTCTATCGCTTCGCCGCCGCTCAGCGCTCTTTGAGAAGAAGCTTCCCAACCGCCCAAAAATTTCCAGGCCACTGCCGCAAAAAGAAGTCCGGTCATCAGCTCAATCAAGGGATATTCCCAAGAGATATATTTCTTGCAGTCGCGACACCGGCCGGCGAGAATAATAAAACTCAAGAGCGGTATATTGTCATACCAGCGGATCGGCTTTTTGCACTTCGGGCAATGAGATCTCTTCCAAACAATATCCTCGGCGGTTTTGAGACGATAATTGACCGCGCCGAGAAAAGAGCCGATGATGAGACCAACGAGAAAGAATATTGCTATCATAATTTCAAATTTCAAATTTCAAATTTCAAATCAAATTCGAAATCAAAAATTTGAAAACCTATTTATTTCTCTTTTTTGAATTATTGATAATTTTTGAAAATATCAAGGTGAGTTCTTGGGCTTCTTTCCATAGTTCCCTGCATCTTGCTTTGCCTTCCGGATTCGAAACCGAAAGCATTCGCAGAAAATGTCTTGATTCTCTGCACTCTTTTTTAGAAATTCCCCTTTTGTGCTGAAAATCTTTTCTTGACTCTGCACCGTCTGCTTCACAATAATTCGCTCCGACGCTTGTTCCGCACTTCACAAGCTGTGTTAGTATCGGCCTGTTTATATGACCGGGCTTTACAGATTTTGCAAGCCTTATTATATCTTCTCCAAATATTGCTATTCTTTCTTCAAAATCAAAATTTTGTTTTTTGACATTTGGATTTCATTTGAAATTTGATATTTGGACTTTAAAATTTCTAAAAACATTCTCCCATTATAACCTCGCCCTTCTTGCCCCGCACCAATTTTCGCAACTTAAAGCAACTTCGCCACAAAAAAAACATTTTTTAACTTTTGCGAAAATCGGTGCGGGACGCGATAGAGCGAGGCTAAATGGAAAAATTCACAAAATCAACTAGGGAGTGCAACCGTTTTGATTGCAAACCACCGTTCTGGGTGTTCCGGCAATAGTACAGGTCATTGTAATTTGATATTGCCCATCAGCCGATGTTGCATCCGTTGCCGAGACTGTATAAGTGTTTCCATCGCAAGTTCCTGTCTGGAGAACCGGATAGGTGCTGTTATCAACAGCCGTATCGCCGCAAATATTGTCTCCCGGACCATCCGCTGAAGTATTAAGCTGACCCTCATCCGCGCAAGTCATCGCCGCCGGATTGACACTCACCGCCGAAGACCGAAACGAAGCTAGTTTGGCTTTGTTTTTGGCATTCTGCAAGCTCACCAGCACAATCCCTGCCAAAATTCCGATAATGGCGATCACGACCAGCAGCTCAACCAGCGTGAAACCTTTTTTCATTTTTATTTTCATTTTTTCACCTGCCTTTCTAGGTTTAATGTAATGCTAATCTACAAATTTTATGCGAATCAACCTGCCCGAAATGCTTTGATTATTATTTCCGAATATTAATAGTTAAATCAGTAAGTATATAAACTCAAGTATAACAACTTAGTTAGGGGCATTTCAAAGCCGGCGGGCGAATTGCGAATGTTTATTCGTAGATTCGTGATTCGTAGATTCGCATTCATTCGTAGATTCGCATCACAGCTTTATTTGTTGATTCGCCTCACGGCTAGTTGCTTGGCGTTGTTGCGTTGCAAGTCGAACCGGACGAGCCAATAATTTTACAACTCTTCATTGCCGAGTTGCAACAGACCCGCACATTGTCATTACTACTCGAGCTGTCAAGATACACCGACCAATTCAATTTGTCAGTTATTGTCCCACCGTAAGAATAGGTACTTAAATCCGTTCCGCTACCTACACTCGGCCACTTTCCATAGGAGCTTGCCAAATTGCAGATATCTCCACCACTTGACGGACTATTCACTGTTCCTCCATTTACCCAACAACTATACATTGCCGGCAAAACGCTGGAGAGCTGTCCCAGAGCTTTGGCAGCCCGGCCTTTGGCACCAAAACTCTTCAGTGACACCAAAATCACCGCGGCGAGAATCCCCACAATCCCGATTGCGACCATAATTTCGATGAGAGTAAAACCAAGCTTAGTATCTGATATTGGGTATCTATTACTTGATATGCCTTTTTTCATTTGAGGAAGCTTAATTTTTATCTCAAATCCAAATTTTGACATTTTGAATTCCGGGCTTCTCGTCACGCAAGGCTTAGCTTCTGATAATTTTTCTGTTGTTCAACAATTCTTTTTAGCTCTTTTTCAATTTCTTTTACCCTTGCTTTCAGAGATTCGAACTCAACTTTGTCAACTTTGTTTTCATCAATCTTTTTCAGATCAGCTTTTATTTCTTTGATATCTTTTGTAATTTTGTCCAGGTTATCAGCTACCGCAGAAAGAAAATTTTTGACAACCTTGAAATCTTCCTGAACTTTTTTTTCAAAGCAATCAAATCTTCCTTCGAGATTATCAAATCTTACTTCAAGATTATCGAATCTTACCTCAAGAGTATCAAACCTTCCTTCGAGAGTACCAAATCTTCCTTCAAGACCGTCGAATCTTTTTCCGAAATTTTCAATTTTTCCATCTAAACTTTCCGCCAACATCTTTTGCTCACTTTCAAAGTGTTCAATAGCCATAAGCACTTCGCTTTCCCGAAAAACTTTTTCAATTTTTTTTCTTCTCGCTTTGTGATTCATACTGGATGTTATTTATCAAACTGGGTATTATTTATTAAATTTCTCTTTCAGCGTTCTTTTTTCATTTTTCAATTCTTTCTTTCCGACCAAAAATATCACACTCTTGTAATTTCCCAAACCTTGTCGAGATTAACGTCAAAATATTTGCAAAATAGAAAAACTTTTTGAAAATTGATCATTGATCATTGAAAATTTCTATCCATTCTCCCACCTTCCCCGCCCAAATTTTGTTTTTTAAGGCGTCCGACCGCCTTCTGATGAGACCAGCGGTCGGACACCGGCAAAAATTGGGGCGGGTTGTTGGGAAAATTGATTTTTTCAAACCAGAATTTCTTTCTAAGGCTTAGCCTTAGAAAGAATTAGCTTCGTCCTTCCGGCGGAGCGAAATCCGCCTTTGGAGGATATAATCCAACTAAGCTTTATTTAGTAAGATGCCGGAAAATCTAGTAGGTTTCAGCGCCTTGTGTGCATGCTCCAGTTGTCGCATCACAGGTGACTTTCGGGTCATTAGCCCCTGTAGCTGATGTATCGCACTTCACAGTAAACGAAGTATTAGTCGTAGCACCATACTTACATGTCAACCCTTGAGAAAAAGCGGGGTTCGGATAATCAAGACTGGAACCTGGGCATATGGCAATTCCCGCTGTATAGGGAACAGGAGCCGTATTTAGACTTACACCCCGCATGTAGCACTCAGCCGCATAAGGCGCTAGACTGGCTGCGCCTGAAACAACATTAGACCATTTGGCTCGATCTCTCTGGCTCGCCAAACTCACCAACACCACCGCTGCCAGAATTCCGATGATCGCGATCACGACGAGAAGTTCTACCAGGGTGAAACCTTTTATTTTGTTTTTCATTTTTTCACCTGCCTTTCTAGGTTAATGTGATGCTAATCTACAAATTTTATGCTAATCAACGAATCACGAATTAATGGTGTGATGCTAATCTACGAATCTTATCCGAATCAACAAATCACGAATAATTTGGGTTGAGGATACGTTTTGGTTTTATGTGTTTATCGCGAAAATTGACTAGCAAACCTAATTTCTTGTTCAAGACAATCAAATATCGTTTTAGCTGATAATAATCACTCTTTTCAACAGTTCTTTTACACTTCAGTTCCAAAATAATCTTATCTTCTATTAAAAAATCAATTCTATTTCTATTGACTTTTTCTCCTTCAAACAATTTTGTTTCTAAGGCTTAGCCTTAGAAAGAATTAGCTTCGTCCTTCCGGCGGAGCGAAATCCGCCTTTGGAGGATATAATCCAACTAAGCTTTATTTAGTAAGATGCCGGAAAATCTAGTAGGTTTCAGCGCCTTGTGTGCATGCTCCAGTTGTCGCATCACAGGTGACTTTCGGGTCATTAGCCCCTGTAGCTGATGTATCGCACTTCACAGTAAACGAAGTATTAGTCGTAGCACCATACTTACATGTCAACCCTTGAGAAAAAGCGGGGTTCGGATAATCAAGACTGGAACCTGGGCATATGGCAATTCCCGCTGTATAGGGAACAGGAGCCGTATTTAGACTTACACCCCGCATGTAGCACTCAGCCGCATAAGGCGCTAGACTGGCTGCGCCTGAAACAACATTAGACCATTTGGCTCGATCTCTCTGGCTCGCCAAACTCACCAACACCACCGCTGCCAGAATTCCGATGATCGCGATCACGACGAGAAGTTCTACCAGGGTGAAACCTTTTATTTTGTTTTTCATTTTGTCACCTACCTTTCTAGTTTATGATATTATTCTAATCTACAAATAAATTCTAATCAACCAATTGCTAATATTGATATTATTCTAATCTACCAATAAATGCCAATCCGCGAATCGCTAATTTTTGTTGTTGGGGTTGAGAACTCTTTTCGGCTTCAAGTATTTCTCCCGGAAATTCACAAGCAAGCCCAATCTTTTATCGAGCGCGATCAAATATCTTTTCAACTGATAAAAATCGTTTCTTTCGTTTATTCTTTTGCATTTTATTTCCAAAACTATTTTGTCCTCAATCAAGAAATCAATTCTGTTTCTGCTTTTTTCTCCCACAAATGAAGCTGGCAATATTTTCTCCCGTTCATAACGGATATTATTTTCTTTGAATTTGTTTTCTATCAAATCGCCGTATTGCTTTTCATTGTTGTATTTCCCCAATTCATTGTGAACGGCGAACAACAAACCTGTAATTTTATAAGATAATTCCGGATAAACTAACTCTTGCTTCATCCATTTATTCGCAATTCGTTGATTAGAATTTATTTGCTGATTGGCATCACATCTCGATTCGCAATTAGTTGATTGGCATTTATTCGTAGATTAGCATAATATCCTATTTGATACCTTGGGCAATGTTGTAGATCGGAATGATAATTGAGAAAACCAACACTCCCACGCCGACCCCCAAAATGACAATCAGCACCGGCTCAAGAATTGAGCTCAAATTGGAAACTATTTGATCAGCTTCGCGAGTATAAAACCTTGACATCACGCTCAGCGTTGAGTCCATCTTTCCTGTCTCTTCACCCACTTTGATCATTTGAACCATCATTGGAGGAAAATTAGACTTTTGAGCTAGCACTTCGCTCACCGAACCGCCAGTTTTCACTCGCTCAGCCGCCTCCAAGATATCCGCTTCAAACTGAAAACTGCCAATCACTTTTCCGGAAATTTGAAGAGCATTCACAATGGGCAATCCCGATCGGATCAAAGTGCTCAAGTTTTCCGCAAAACGAGCCAGATACACATAACGCAAAACTTTGCTTATGAGAGGAATCTTGAATTTTATAACGTCAAATTCTCTTTTCCCCTCCTCGGTTCGAAGATAATAAACAGCGCCAGCCACCGCGGCAATGATCACCAAAAGAACCGCCCACCACCAATGTTGCATAAAGTCCCCGCTCCAAATAAGAATTCTGGTGGTGATCGGGAGCTTAGCATTGGTTTCTCTGAGCATTTCCATCAATTTGGGGATGACAAAAGTAATCATTATGAAGGCTACCGTAAAAAAAGCCGCCAGAATAAAAGCTGGATAATAAAGAACTCCTCGAATTTTTTGGGTAAGCGCATAATTTTTTTCAATATTGTCAGCTAGATCTTCCAGAACTTTTTGAAGATTTCCGGAAACTTCACCCGATTGGACCATATTCACAAAAAGCTCCGAAAAAATCTGGGGATGTTTTTTGAGACATTCAGAAAGAGATTTTCCCTCATCAATATCAGAAAGTATCTGAAGAAGAATGTTGGCAAAATAGGGATTGGCTGTTTGATCAGCAATACTTTTGAAGGAAGCCGTGAGAGGAACTTTTGCTTCAACCATTACTGCCAGCTGTCTTGTAAAAATGACAACTTCTTTAGTCGAAACACCCTCCCACAAACGAGAAAGGCTGGATAAAAGTCCTGATTCTTCAACCGGTTCCAGAGAAACAGCCACCAAATTATGCTGCTGAAGAATTGACAAGGCGTTTGATTGAGTCAAAGCCTCAACAAACCCTTCCTGAATTTCCCCCGCTTGATTGCGAGCTTTGTATTTGTATTTCATAAAATGTGATGCTAATCTACTAATCTTATGCTAATCAACGAATTGCGAATCCGCAAATAAAAATTCGCAATTAGTTGATTAGCGTCTATTCGTAGATTAGCATAATATCCTATCTCAACAATATTTTCAATTCTTCTTTATTCGTCGAATAAGTTTCCGCTTCTTCTAAAGAGACAATTCCTCTTTTTACCAGCTCCGCCAAGGAACTATTGAGAGTTACCATTCCTTGCTCGCGGGAAGTTTCAAGAACCAAGTTTATCTGGTGAGTTTTTCCTTCTCGGATAAGATTAGCTACAGCATTATTATTATAAAGAATTTCCACCGCCGGCACCCGTCCACCGTCTACTCGATTAAGTAATCTCTGGGAAACAATTCCTAGAAGAGTTTGAGCTAGTTGCATTCGAATCTGATTTTGCTGATGGGCCGGAAACACATCCACAATCCGGTCAATAGTTTGAGCCGCATCATTGGTATGAAGAGTGGCAAAAATGAGATGTCCTGTTTCTGCCGCCGTGATCGCCGTTGAAATTGTTTCCAGATCCCGCATTTCGCCCACCATCACTACGTCTGCGTCTTCTCGAAAAACCGCTCGCAGAGCCGTTCCAAAATCAGTGGCGTCCTGAAAAATTTCTCGCTGGTCAATGATGCACATATCCGGATCAAAAAGATATTCAATTGGGTCCTCAATAGTGATAATGTGATCCTGACGAGAATGATTGATGTAGTCAATAAGCGCCGCCAGAGTTGTTGATTTTCCGTGTCCGCAGGGTCCGGTAACAAGAACAAATCCTTGAGAGGGTTTTGCGAGTTCATAAAGCGCTGGGGGAAGATTGAGTTCTTCGAGTGTTCTGATCTTGGAAGGAATCATTCTAAAAGCGGCACTAATAGTTCCTTTTTGAAAATAAACATTGGCTCGGAAACGAGCTTTTCCATGGAGATCAATGGAAAAATCAACCTGCCGCAAATTCTGAAGCTTTTTATACTGATCATCATTAAGAATTGACCTGGCAATATCAATCATCGCTTGTTCAGAAAGCTTTTCTTCTCCAGAAACTGGATACAATTTCCCGTCAATTCGAAGAATAGGCGGCCGCCCCACGCATAAATGGAGGTCCGAAGCGTTTTGCTCGGCCACCATCCTGAGATAACTCATAAATTTCGCTTCAAATTGGGTTCGATTTTCCATGAAATTTTTTACGAATAAAGGTGTGATGCCAATCTACGAATTTTATCCGAATCAACCTGACCGAAATGCTTTGATTATTATTTCCGAATATTAATAGTTAAATCAGTAAGTATATAAATTCAAGTATAACAACTTAGTTAGGGGCATTTCAAAGCCGGCGGGCGAATTGCGAATGTTTATT
>Ga0078972_1010479_pt1 | contig 17288 bp, 11 predicted proteins | sample YelNatPaOPGAMG01_FD_67568 | JGI IMG/M metagenome (GOLD analysis project Ga0078972, IMG submission 67568) | Hot spring thermophilic microbial communities from Obsidian Pool, Yellowstone National Park, USA - OP-RAMG-01 (SPADES assembly) (version 2) | ecosystem: Environmental > Aquatic > Thermal... | reverse complement strand
GCCCGTGGCAGGCAGCACATTCAATTTTTTTCATTTAAAATCAGAAAATGCCTGAATTTGCTAATAATAAGGGGTTAGATTCTTAGTGGCACAAAAACAAAGCGGAGCACTCGGCTGACGCGGAAACCTATGCACTTGAAATCCCCGCTTGAACTTTAATAACAGGATTCAAGAATATATTCCCTAAACGTCCTGATTTTATTCAAAAAATTGCCTGGCTGCCAGCCACGGGCTAAAATTAAAGATGTGGGTAATGGACAGCTTTTAAAAAGAGGGGAATTAAAAAAAATTTTTCTTTTTTTATCTCTCCCTTTTCTAGAGCCTGTGCAAAAAACATAAAATTTGATATTTAAATTTTTTCTATTTTTATTTTCCCATTATATTTTAATCATTTTTGTATTCCAATTTTTCGTTTTTTATGTTTTACCCTATTTTTTGCACAAGCTCTTCTAAAGGGAGATTAAAAGGGATTTTCAATTTTTATTATTACCTCCCATAACTGATGCATTACTAATCATGTGAGTCCCTGTGAAAATAATTATATATAAGGCATACAAAAAACTGTATCTAATCAGTTCTTCCCCACAATCCCCATTTTTTAAATGGCGGAGAAGGCGGGATTTGAACCCGCGATACCAAAATGGTATATCCGATTTCGAGTCGGACGCTTTCAACCACTCAGCCACCTCTCCGCATTTTTCTCTTTTCTATAAAAAACTTTTGAATTATTTTAGCACATTCTTCTTTTAAAATTCCTTTTACAACTTTAACTCTGTGATTATTCTTTTTATTATTTATTATCCTGTAAACACTCCCGCATGCCCCGGTTTTTAAATCCGCTGCTCCAAAAACAAGTGTTTCCACGCGAGCAAGCACTATTGCAAAAGCACACATAGCACACGGTTCTATTGTAACATATAATTTTGTTCCATGCAGCCGTTCATTATTAATTTTTTTACTTACTTTTTTTATTACAAGCATTTCAGCATGTGCCGTTGGGTCTTTTAATGTTTTTATTAAATTATGCGCCCTCGCAATTACTTTTTCATCCTTTACTAAAACCGCACCCACAGGCACTTCATCTTTTTTATATGCTTTTATTGCTTCTTTTAATGCTAAATTCATAAAAAATTTATGTTCTTTCATCATAATTCCTCATCACGTTAAGTGTTAAAATATAAAGTAAATTTTTTTTACTTTACTTTTTTATTATTTTGCTGTCACCTCTTATAACTTATAAATTACCTTTTGTCTGTCTTCAAAATTGCGATAAAAACGATTTTATGGTATAAATTATAATAAAAATATTCATAATTCACCATTTAGGTGAATAATTAAAAAAGTTTTTGTTATCTGTTTTTAAATATATTTTATTTTTCCATTAAAATCACTACCGCGATTTTAAGGTTGATTTATTTTTATTTATAAAGTATATCATATAATGTTATAATTTTTAAAGGTGAAATTTATGAAAATTGAATTCAACGAACAGTTTAAAAAAGCAATTGATTTAATGGAAAATTCAAATAAAAATATTTTTATTACCGGAAAAGCAGGGACCGGCAAATCAACGCTGCTTACTTATTTCAGAGAAAACACTAAAAAAGATGTTGTGATTCTTGCTCCAACCGGGGTTGCTGCAATAAATGTGAATGGTGTAACAATACATTCTTTTTTTTATTTTAAACCCGATATTACAATAAATAAAATAAAAAAATTAAAAGGCAAAGCGGCAAAAATTTATAAAAAAATTGACACAATAGTAATTGATGAAATTTCTATGGTAAGGGCTGATTTACTTGATTGCATTGATTTTTTCTTGAGATTAAACGGAAAGAATAAGAATCTCCCCTTTGGGGGTATCCAGATGATTTTTATAGGCGACCTGTATCAATTGCCACCTGTTGTTACATCAGCAGAAAAAGAAATTTTTTCCAGTTATTATAAAAGTCCTTATTTTTTTGATTCAAAAGTGTTTGAAAATCTGGATTTGGAATTCATTGAACTTGAAAAAATATACAGACAGAGCGATGAAGATTTTATAAATTTATTAAATGCAATAAGAAACAATTCTATAACTGATGAACAGATTGAACTTTTAAATTCAAAGGTAAGTACTAAGTCAAAAAAAACTAAAGGGCTTGAAGTTTATCTTACAACAATTAATAAAAAAGCAGAAGAAATTAATTATCAAAATTTACTTTCATTAAATTCTGAAATTCATGAATACATTGCAAAAATTGAAGGTAAATTTGAAAAGTCATCGTTCCCAACTGATGAAAAATTACGCCTTTCAATTGGGGCTCAGGTAATGCTTCTTTACAATCATCCCGAAGGGCTATGGATAAATGGAACAATGGGAAAAATCATTGATATAATTGAACAGGACTATGATGAACCAGATATAATAGGGGTAAAACTTAATAATGGCTTAGTATGCGAGATAACGCCATACACTTGGGTTTTATTTGAATATAAATATAATGAAAAAACTGATTTAATTGAAACAGAAGTTGTTGGAAAATTCAAACAATATCCTTTGAAATTGGCATGGGCAATAACAATTCATAAAAGTCAGGGAAAGACCTTTGATAAATGCACAATTGATTTTGGACATGGGACCTTTGCTCATGGTCAGGCATATGTTGCTTTAAGCAGATGCACATCTCTTGATGGTTTACGATTGGTAAGACCTTTAAAAAAATCAGATATTTTACTTGATTACAGAATTATTAAATTTCTTACTTCATTTCAGTATAATCTTTCTGAAAAAAATATACCGTTTGAGAAAAAAATTGAAATTATTGAGCACGCAATTAAAAATAATTATGATTTGGAAATTGTGTATTTAAAAAAAAGCGATGAAAAATCAAAAAGAATAGTAAAACCAATTTATGTTGGCGAACAAACATTTGAAAATAAAAAATACATTGGTATGACTGCTTTTTGTAAAAAAAGAAATGCTGAAAGGAATTTTAGAGTTGATAGAATTTTAGAAATAAAAGAAATAAAATGATACATAAAATATAATTTTAACGAATTTTAAGTTTTAAATCTCATCTCCATTTTTCACTTTTCCATTAAACTAACCATTTCCCACAAGTTAGCTCGTGTTATACAGCACATTCAATTTTTTTATGATTTCTATATACTGGTAAGCAACCATATAAAAATATGGCTGATATCAGAGCAATTTTTTTATTTTAAAGCGCAGCGAGAGCAGATTTTATTAATGTTATAAAAACCTACCGTGAATGAAGGATTACAATAAATTATAATTTTTTCTTTGAAAATTTAAAAATATAGGTTATAATATATATACGCGCCCGTAGCTCAGTGGATAGAGCACTTGGCTACGAACCAAGGTGCCGGGAGTTCAAATCTCCCCGGGCGCGCCAATTTTAGGGAATAAAATGTACAAAAAAATAGTATTTGGGAAGGATAAAAATAGGTTAAAAATATATTTGAAACTTATTGGGACCACCAAACATCGCTATAATAATAACCGGCGTATCCGCCCATTATCCACATTTTATTATTATAAACAGCACTTGCAAAATTAGTCCTAGGTGAAAAACCCGGATTATTCGTAGAAAGATTCCAGTTTATCCCATCAACCGACCACCAAACATCATCCTGAAAGCCCAAATCATCATTTCCACCTATTAACCACATTTTATTATCATAAACAAATACTTCATGCCCATGCCTTGGTGTCCATGATGCATTTGCTGTTGCTAAATACCAATTTATTCCATCAGTCGACCACCAAACATCATTTTTGGAACCATCCTGTTCTCTCCATCCGCCAAGCACCCACATTTTATTATTAAATACTAAACTTGCATGATTTCCTCTCGATCCAAAAGCAGCCATTGTAACGGATTGATACCATGAAATCCCATCTGACGACCACCATACGTCTCCTTTTTTTGAACCAGTAGTAGTTCCACCGGCAATAATCCACATTTTATTATTATATACAAGTGCTGTGCAATCATTCCTTCCGCCAATTGCTGTTGCCGAAGTTGCCTGATACCAGTTTGTTCCATCATTAGAATACCAAACATCATTATAAGTCAAATTATCCTCATATCTTGCTCCAAAAATTATCCATAATTTTGAATTAAATACCAAACAATTGTGATCCGCCCTTGCTCCAAAGCCAGGATTTGAATTTGCAACATTCCATATCTGCCCATCAGAAGATACAAAAACATCATCTAAACTAGAAAAACCATTAAAACCACCAATTAAATACAAATTGCCGTTAAATTCAATTGCTTCTGGTGCGCTATTGTTTCCAAATGCAGCTGTATCGGTCTTTTTGAACCAAATACTGCCAGGAACAGTAGTCATAGTAGCTGTTGGATTAAACGTAGCCACTGTTGTTGCTGTACTTGTTGTAGTAAATGTTATAGTAAAAGTTTTGGTTGATGTTGAAACTATTTGCGTTAAAGTAGCTGTGGTTGGTAAATTAGGATTAGAATCTTTATTTGTGCATGCTGAAATAAAAAATAAAATAAAAAAAATAGCAAAAATTAGGATTGTTTTTTTATTTTTCATATTCCTATCCCTCCTTTTTTATTTTTTTATTATTATACTTCCTTTTTTATTATTTGTCAATATTTTTTTCAGCAATGATAAAATAATCAGGGGCTTCGTAAGGAAAGCCCACAATTAATTTACGAACTTTTCTTATAATTTCTTTATACCATGAACTATCCCAGCTATCCTTATCCTGTCCGGATTTAATAACTTTAAATCCAGTCCATTCAAGATTTCGTTTTAATCCAACATCATTATATGGTCTTATATGTTCAAATTCTCTCCAAAAATCATTTGTTGTTACATCTAAATTCTTTAGATTTGGTACAACTATTATAAATAATCCATTTTTTCTTAAAATTCTAAAAGAATTTTTCATTATAAATAAAACATTCTGTGGGGTAAAATGTTCCAAAATATGTCTTGCAAAAATAACATCAAATTTTTCCTTTGTTTTTTTCATATATTTCATAATTTCATATTTTTTAACCTTTGGATGCCCGGGTTCAAGATCAATAGAAACAATTTTTTTAGCTCCGGCTTTTTCACAAAGTTCTAAAAATTCACCATTCCCCCCGCCAAGTTCCAATACATCTTTTCCTTTACATAACTCCGCATATTTTATTAATTTTTTATTTACATCTTTATCAGCAACTAACATAAATAATACCTCCGATAAATTTTTTTATAAGCGTATACAACTTTTTATACATTGTCAAGTAAATATCAATTATCTGAAAATCGCGATAGCGATTTTCAGGGGGAAAATAATATATAAAAATATATTTATATTATTCACCTAAATTGTGAACCAATAATATTATTTTTCTTTTTATTTTATTATATTTTTAACCTTAAACTTTTTTCAAAAAATTCCCTTTTATAATCTCAAAATCATCTTTATCAAAATATTTAACTGCAAAAATAAAGATAATAAAAATTATTGTAAATAACAAAACCTTGCCAAAAAATAAAATTAAAGAGTTTTCTACCTTTAAATTATTATTTATAAAGTAAATTGACAAAAAGGAAATTATGCTGGCAATAAGCGGTTTTAAAAAAATATCTTTAAATGCAAGCATAAAACCGGTTATTTTATAAAAAATTAAAAAAAGTGCTGTTGCACCAGCAAACATTGAAATAACAGTGCCGATTAAAGTTCCATAAAGACCGAATTTTAATGCAAGTAAAGTGCTTAATACTATATTTAATAATGCTGTTATTATAGAAATTAACATTGGCTCATTTATTTTTCCCATTCCATTTAAAATAAAAGTCGGAGCATAAGCCAAAAGGTTATATGTATATCCTGCTGCTAAAAAAATCATTATTAAATATGCCTGTTCATAACCAGAACCCAACCATAAATTTATAAATTCTTTTCCAAAAACTATTATCCCAGACATTAAAAATATACCTGTAAATAAAATATATTTACTTGCCTTGTTGTATAAAATATATATTTTTTCATTTTTATTTTTTGCCTGAAGTTCAGCAGCAGCAGGAAGCAAAGAATGCATACCAAGCATATCAGGAATTGTTGATATGTATTTTGTTATGCTTGCCGCTATCTGATAATAAGCAACCATAACAGGATTAATTAACCATCCAAGAATTAATTTGTCAAAATTGTAATTGATGAGCCCTGCAGCACGTGTAAAAAATATTCTTGCACTTAAAGAAAGCAAAGTTTTTAATTTATCCATCCTGAAAAGAAAGGGATTTAAAATAAGTAAGGGAAACATCTTTTTCATTATTAAAATAATTATCAGCGTCTCAATAATTGTTGTGGTCATTTGAATTATAACCACGCTTTTTATACCATAACCGGCAAATAAAAAATAAGCCATAAGCCCGAGACGTATATAACCAATTATAATATGTAGTATATTATGAACATAGATTATATTAAATGAAGCAAGTAAATGGGCATAGCCAGTTAGAACAAAATTAATCATAAAAAGGTAAAAACTAACCGATAGAACAAATCTAACAATATCAAGTTGTGTCTCACTAACTTTAAAAAATGCTTTAATAATAAAATTTTCTGTGAAAAAATAAATAAGACATAACAAAATCGCAGTAAAAAAATAGAAAACAAATAATGTATTTATGGTCTCATTAATTTCTCTACTCTGATTTTTTGGGTCATATTTTGGTATTACAACTCCAAGGGCAGAAGATGATTGCAACCCGCCTATGAGTTCAACAAAAACAAGTATGGTGCCGGTTAAAGCCCATATTCCATAAACTTCCTTACCAACAGATTTTAAAATTATAGGCGTTATTATAAAAAGTATTGGCAGGGTTACAATAAAAAATAATATGTTGGTTATTGAATTTTTTCTTAATCGTTCCTTTAATGGTTCATAAAGATATTTGAATTCATCTGTATTATTTTTCAATTGCATTTCCTTTCAGCAATTTATATAAATTAAAAAGTGCCATCTGAACAGATCGCAACCTGACAATTTCCCTTGTCCCTGCAAAATTATATTTAAACACATTCATATTATCCTTAAAATCAATTCCGATAAAAACAAGCCCAACCGGTTTTTCTTCTGTTCCGCCGGAAGGACCTGCTATACCTGTTATTGAAACCCCGATATCTGTTTTAAATTTTTTCCTGCAGTTGGATGCAAGTTCTTTTGCACATTCATCACTCACAGCCCCATATTTTTCAATTGTTTCCCTGTTAACTCCGAGCAGTTCAATTTTTGCATAATTTGAATAAACATTTATTCCCCCCATATAATAATTAGAACTTCCTGGAATTGATGTAAGTTTAAATGATAGTAAACCCGAGGTGCAGGACTCTGCTGTAGAAATTTTTAATCCATTTTGTAAAAGCAGGTCCGCAACTTTTTGTTCAAGTACTTCATCATCTTGTGCAAAAATGTATTCTCCTAACCTTTCATATATTTTTTCTTTTACATTTTCAATTAATTCATCTGCTTTTTCCTTAGTTTCTGCTTTTGCAGTTATTCTTATTTCTATCTCTGTTTGGTGTGCCAAAACCCCTATTGTTGGATTTTCAAGTGTTTCAAATAAATCTTTTATTCTGTCATTAACCCCGGATTCCGGTAGTCCAGTAACCTTTAATGTCTTGTATTTAATTATATTTTTAATATAACCGGATTTTTGAATTATGTAAGGAATAACAGTATTTTCCATCATAGGATACATTTCGCGTGGAACCCCAGGCATTGCAATTATTGTTTTTGACTGGTATTCAATAATAAAACCCGGGGCTGTTCCAACTCTGTTTTCAATAACAATGGCACCTTCTGGAATGTATGCCTGTATTTTATTGCATTCAGGCATTATTATATTTCTGTTTTTAAAAAATTCATCTATTTTTAAAAGAATCTCATTTTCAAAAACAAGTTTTTTCCCTGTGTATTCCGATATTGCCTGACGCGTAATATCATCAACAGTTGGACCGAGTCCGCCAGTTAAAATAACAATGTCCGCTCTTTTTAAAGCAATATCAATTGCTGATTTTAATCTTTCTGTGTTATCCCCGACTGTTGTTTTGTAATATAAATTAATTCCAATTTCTGCAAGTTTTCTACTTAAATAAACAGAATTTGTATCAACAATCTGCCCGAGCAAAAGTTCGGTGCCAACTGTTATTACTTCTGCATTCATTTTAATGATTCTTTTGCCTTATTTATGATTGGTTCAATTAAACTTGTAAATTCCATTGGTATTACAAATTTTGTAGAATCCTTCGCACCTAATTGCTTTAATGCTTCAAAATACTGAATAAGCATTGTTTTTGAATCAATTTCTTTTGCAGCAGAAAAAATTGTTTTTAATGCCTGTGCATAACCGTCAGCTCTTAAAATCTGTGCTTGTTTTTCTCCTTCTGCTTTTAATATCTCGGATTGCTTCTGGCCTTCGGCGACCGTGATTGCTGCGGTTTTCTGTCCTTCTGCTTCTGTGACAATTGCACGGCGCGTTCTTTCTGCTGACATCTGTTTATTCATTGCTTCCTGAATTTCTCTTGGCGGTATTATTTCTCTTATTTCAACTGATGTAATTTTTACACCCCATCTTTCTGTGACTTCATCAAGTTTTGCGCGAAGCTGTGTATTTATCTGTTCCCTTTTCGCAAGAATGTCATCAAGATTTATGTCCCCAACAACCGCGCGCAGAGTTGTTGTTGCAATACCCTGAGAAGCACCTGCAAAATTACTTACCTGAACCACACTTTTTACAGGGTCAATAACTTTCCAGTAAATTAAAAAATCAATGGAAATTGGCGCATTATCTTTTGTAATACAGGTCTGTCCGGGGATTTCTAAAAACAACTCTCTTAAATCAACCCAGACAATCTGGTCAACCACCGGTATAATTATAACAAGTCCAGGACCTTTATCACCTATACATCTTCCAAGACGAAAAACAACAACTCTTTTGTATTCCGGCACAATTTTAATAAACGCAGGAAAAATAATAAAAAGAACAAAAAACAACAGAATAATCCAGACAAACATATTACACCTCCTTTTTTCTTTCAACTTTTTTTACTTTTAATTTCATACCGTTAACTTCTATAACTTCAACAATATCTCTCACACTTATTTTTTCATCAGAATATGCCTGCCAGTCCTCGCCACCTATATTTGCAACACCTGAATCAAAAATATCTGTTGTTGCAACGCCTTTTAAACCAACCAAACTCTCTTTGCCCACAACAACTTTTTTTCTTTGGGCTTTTATGATTGCAACAAGTATAATTCCGATTATAATCACAGTTAATGCAACCATAAAAAAAATAATAAAATAAGATGGCGCCCATACACTATCAATTTTTCTACTTGGAAAAAGAAGTAAAGAACCGAGTATTAAAGAAATTACGCCACCTATTGTCCATGCCCCAAAAGTTGGCGTCATTGCTTCTGCAATAAAAAATATGACAGAAAGTATTATAAGTATTATACCGGCTGCATTTATTGGAATGCTATCAAAACCAATAAAAGCAAGAACCAGAGAAATTGCACCAACAACACCTGGTAAAAATGCGCCAGGATGTGCGAGTTCATAAATTATACCATAAATCCCAATTAAAAATAGAATATAAGAGATATTTGGGTCTGTCAGAGAATGCAAAAATTTGTGCTTTGCAGATGGCTCTATTTTTTTTATTTTATAATTTTCCGTATTTATTTTTATTTTTTTATTATCTATTTCAATCTGTTTTTTATTTATTTTATTTAAAAGGTCATCCACATCTTTTGCAATTATATCAATCACGTTTTGTTTTAATGCTTCTATTTCTGATGACGATACATTTTTTTTAATTGCATCTTCTGCCCATTGTTGATTTTTATTTTTTAACCGTGCGAGATTTTTTATATACGCAATAGAGTCATTTGTTATTTTTTCAGATGCCTTATTTCCTGTAAAATCAATAGGGCTTGCTGTTCCTATGTTTGTTCCTTCTGCCATAGCAGCAATGTGGGAAGCAAGAAGTATAAAAGTACCTGCGGATGCTGCCCGTGCCCCTTTTGGCGCAACGAATGTTATAACCGCGACTTTGCTTACAAGTATCTTATCAATAATTGTCCGCATTGACTTCATTAAACCACCAGGGGTATCCATTTGAATTATTACACCTGTGGCTCCTTCCTTTTCTGCATTTTCAATGCTTTTTACAATGTAATCTGCAATTGCTGCATCAATGATGCCAGAAACCGTTAATAAATGAAATTCATTTTCCGCAAAAACATTTATTGAAAAAAATAAAATAATAAAAATCATGTATGCAGATTTTTTTAACATTAAAAACTCTCCTTAAACTTTTTTATAACTTTATTTTTCCCGTTTACAAAAAACTGTCATTTTTCAAAATCGCAACAGAAGCGATTTTGAAAAAAGTATTACAAAATAAAAATATAATTTTCAATTCACCACTTCGTTAAATAATTAAAGAAATTTTTTATATTTTGTTTTGTAATTTAATTTTTTAAAATTGCTGCGCTATTTATTAAATTATATCACATATTTTTTTAATCAGGCAATAAAAAATCATCCATTAAAATTTTCTTTTTATCACCTGGCTGAATCCAGTATAAATAAACAAAACCACCGACACTTTGATTATAGTTGATTTTTATTTTATGGAGTCCTTTTTTTAATAAAATCTTTTTTTCAATTATTGGATTTGTATTCCCTAATTTATTTTGCAAAACCAAATTATTATCAATATATAATTCAAAATTTTGCCAGGTATTTACCGTAAATGTGTATTCCCCTTCTTTTTCTGCTTTAATTTTTCCACTCCACGCAACAGAAAAATCTGGTTTAATAGGTGGGCTTGCATCCCAACAAAAATAAATAACAGGGTCAACCCTCTCTATAACCGGCTCTCCTTCCCATAATAAACCATTATAGTAACGCCCTCTTAATCCATTTTTAAAGTATATTTTACCGGATTTTTTTATTTCTTCCAAAGGAACTTCATAAGCAAAAAATGATAAAACATTTTCATTATATTTTTTATAAAATGGTTTATATTTTCCGCCAGGATATACTTTTTTAAATAAAGAAAGTAAATCTATATACTCTGCGTTTAAAATATAAGTATAATTTTTGTTTAATTCTGGATTTGCAGGAAAATTTTCATTTATCACAAATTTTTCATAATTTTTCTCTTTTACCTTTGACATTACAATATCAAATTCTGCAGTCACTCCTAAATTTCCATGCATATAAGTTGGGTCCAAAACTCCATGCCAATTATTTCCAAGCGATAAAAAATATTCTGCTGCTTTTCTTTTATCTGATTCAAACATATCCCATGCAAAAGGATGTTTTCCATACTTGTTGAAATATTTATCATAATTTTCAATTGCTGAAAAAATAATTATACCGGCAAATAAAATATAAATAATATATTTTGTTTTTGTGTATTTAAATTCTTTTAATTGGAAGTAAACTTTTTCCAAAAAAACACAGGTAAACAAAATAAAAAAAGGTAATGTTAAAATGGTTCTTGCGGCATGGGGAGCATCAGCAAATAAAATGCCTCCATGCATAAAAACAGCAAATAAAGTAATTAAAATAATCGCAAATTTTGAAAATGTAAAAAATCTAAAAAGTGTATACCCAAATCCCAAAAATGCAAAAATCCCTATCCAGAAATCAAGCATTGGCATATTCCCAGTATTATAAGGAAAATAAGAGCCCGGACCAACCATATTAAACATAAGCAAAGTTTTTTTTGCATTTTCAAGGTAAATTTTAATATATTTTAAATTCCCTTTAGCCTCTGAAAATTGCCGCATATTTACTTCATTAAAAATATAATGCCATTTAGCCCTCGCCATAAATTCATCATAATGTTTAGAGATATACAAAAGTAAAGGGCTAAAAACAATAAAAAATACTATTATTAAAATAATTAATTTTTTGTAGTTTTTTATTAAAAAATCCGGTTTTTTAAAAAACCAAAAAATCAGCAATAAAAGTATTGCAAAAGGAATTGCTCTTGCTGCTTGATAGGTATGCTGGGATAATCCAAGAGCCAAACCCAAAAATAAAAATTGATATAATTTTTCTTCCTTTAATGTTTTAAATAAAAAATAAAGAAAAATTATAAAAACAAAAATTGCAAAACTGGGATGAAGAATAAGTCTGCTGAAAGTAATATGCCATCGCATAAAAGAAAGGAATAAAAGACCAAAAAGTGCAATTTTTATTCCAAACAAAAATCGTAACAAAAAATAAAACGAAATAATCCCAAGGACTGACAAAAAAGCAGTAATAACTCTTGCTTCAACCACGCCGCTTCCGATTAATTTAAATCCTGCTGACATTATATAATTAAACATCGCGGGATTATCAGTTAATCCATGAATATAAACAGGATATTTTTGTCTTGCATCCATTGGCTGTTTTTCTTTCATTATGTAATATGAATCTAATGCTAATTTCCCTTCATCCCTGAAACAACCAATTGGAACATTGCTAATATCATAAAATCTATAAAAAATTGATACTGCAATAACAATAATTAAAAATATTATTTCTGTTCTTTTGTTTATATCATAATCTACTGATTCGTTTTTTTCATAAATACTGAATGAGTCATTTTTATTTAAAAGAAAAAAATCCGAGACAATGAAAATTATGGCAGCCAAAATAAAAAAAACAATCCCGAAAATTGGTTTTTTTAACACATAAAAATTCCATTGCCCAATTATTGCTAAAAATAATGAAATTAGTGAAAAATAGATTGATTGCATTTAATTAAACCCTCCTTCTATTTTAATCTACACAAAAATTTCAAAAAGTTACTTTGTTAGCGGAATTAACAAAACATTATTCTGTTTTAAAAACAATTATTTATCTTTTTTAATTATTTTTTTTATTTTATTTTTATATTCATCTATTTTTGGTTTTGATTTTTCTATTTTTTCCTTTACGTTTGCAGCAACATCTTTTGATTTTTCTTCTGCAATTTTAACTGTTTTTTTTGTTTTACCAAAAAAACTTTTTATAAAATTCATCATACCGGATTTTGATTTCATAAGTTCTGATATGCTTGCCGCATCTTCATTTACAATAACTGCATCAGAACCGATTTTTTCAATACCTTCCTGGGATAAAATTTTATGTTCGCTTACTGGGGTTTCTGCAATTTCATAATGGGTAATTACCCCTGTTTCTTTTTTTACATAAATTGACTCAATTTTCCCCAGATCAGCCCCTTTTTCCGTAATAATTTTTAAATTTTTCAATTTGCTATATTCTATACTATCCTCTTTTTCAATTGCATTAATATCTAAAAGTTTTTCTTCTGATTGAAAAACAATTGATGATTCACCAATTGAAGTAATATCTGAAAATTTTAAAAATTTTTCTATATTCCCCAAAACAAGTCCTTTTACTTCAAATTTTTCTTTATCTAAAATAATTTCTGTTATTTTTCCAAATTGCCTTCCTTCTTTTACTGAAATTAAGTTTTTATTCATAATTTCTTCAATACTTATCATTAATTATCACTTCCTTCCTTTAATTATATATTTTATTATAACACGCTAACTCATTTTTCGCAATTAAATTTTGGAAAAAACGTGATTCCCCGGTTACGGTAGGTTTTTATAAAATATAAAGTAAATTTTTTTGCTTTATTTTTCTTGCATAAATAAAATCTCCCCTCTCTCCTCTTTAAAAAAGAGAGGAATTAAAAAAAATTTTCATTTTTATCTCTCCCTTTTCAAAAGGGAGATTAAGAGGGATTTTCAATTTTTATTATTACCTCCTTCACCAAGTTCAAGTGCATAGGTTTCCGCACCAGCCGAGTGCTACGCTTTATTTTTGTGCCACTAAAAATCCAACCCACGGTAATTGCAAATACTCCTAATTTTTTAATCTATTGAATTCTATAAACCAAAAATCTCTTAAAAACACGGCAGGATACCAGGCAAGGGCTAATTTTTAAATAACAGTAAAAAATTGCATAATCACAAGTGTAAACCCATTTTCAATTTTAATGACCATTAAATATCTATAACCTCAGATGCTTCCTTGATTTATAAATTAAAAAAATTATTCAACTTCAAATAAAACAGGCAAAGTATAAATTATTCCTGTCTGCGGTGGATTTATGCGGGTATGCGTTCTTTTATATTTTATTTTTAATTTATCGCTCTCGCTTTTTACAAAATAATCAACTGTTTTAAAGTCATCTTCGCTGTTTTCATTCTTAAAAACATATCTGTTATTAAAAGGTAAAACAAATTTTATTTCTATTTTGTCTTTATTTTCAAAAGGAAAATATAATTCATATTTTATTTTTCTTAAAATAAAAAATTTTTTTATAGCCCCTTCATCCCCTTTTATAATTTCATTATTTTTAAATGCTTCAAATTTTTCTTTTGCAATTTTTTCATCATTTTCTAAAAAAATTTCATTCAAATCTGTTCTTTGTAAAAAAACTTCTTTTTCAGCCCACTCTTCATTTAATACCTCATCTTTATCAAGTGGAAACCATTCCACAGAATTTATATATTCTTCACTTATTTTTATATCATCTTTTTCAAAATCCATTATAAACCAGTGCCCTTTGCCTTTTAATGGTTGTAAATAATATTCAACAACATAATGATTATTCCAGAAAGACATACGTCCGGGTATGGATAAATATCTGAGTAAACTTACCGCAATGCGGCATTTTTCAACCTGGTTTGCTTTTTCTTGTTTTATTGCTTCTGAGGCAAATAAAAAAATACTATGACTATTATTTATTGGTTTTATCTGTATATCATTATTTGTAAAATTTGATTTTATAAAATTAAACACTTCTGCTGTTACAAAATAGGCATTCTTCTTTCTGTGTTCTGGTTTTATATTTGCAAGTATATTTTCTGCTGTTTTTTTTATTGTCTCATTACTTAAATTATAGTATTTAGAAGTCAATAAAAATTCTTTTACACAAAGCGGGAAGGCTTTTGGTATCATATAGCCAAAATCATATCTTTCCATATTTTTAACCATCTTGCCCTTTAGTAATAAATAAATAGAAAACTCATATTTTGCATTTTCATTGCCATACAGGGTATATATATTCAAAATAAAAATCGCAAATAAAGTCAAAATACGTTTCATAATTCACTCCATTTAATAAATTTTAAAACAGATTATCATATAAAATTAAAAAAATCAAAATTTTGTTTTAAATAATTGCGCCAATATAAAAGTTGGTCGTTAAAAAAAAATGAAAAAATTGCTCTGCCGTCATGGTTTTGTATGCGGTTGCTTACTAACGAAAATACACCGAAACTTTTTTTATTAATAATTGTCAAAATTATTGATTTACGTTAAACATATATTATTTAAGCTTATTTTTGATATAATTAATATAATAAAAATTAACGTTAAACATAAGGATGGTGCAATTATGATTAAAAAATTTTTATTTGTTTTAGTTTTAATTTCTTTATTACTCTCTATATTTATAGTTCCATTAAATGCAAAACCTTGCATAAAAGTTTTAGGTTATCTTATGGGAACATCTGCAATGACTCATGACTGGGATGCATTAACTCATGTTATTGACTCTTTTGCCTATATAAGTAATTCTTCTGGTGGATTAAACGCCTGGATTTTACGAACCTCTGCTCTGACTTCCCTTGCACATGCGAATAACACCCGCTGTTTTTTTTCAATCGGTGGTGCAGATGACCCTGGTAAATCAAACTGGAGCACCGTAATGGCATCTGCTTCTGCAAGAACAAATTTAGTAAATAATATTTATAACTTCTGTGTAAATTATGGGTATGATGGTGTTGATATTGATTGGGAATTTCCAGGCGCTTCTGATAAAGCAAATTTTACTGCTTTTATGACTGAACTTTATAATAAATTTAAATCTCCTTCTTCTATTAAAGGTTATGATGGACAGCCATTGGAAGTTTCATTTTATACATCCCCTGGTTGGTATGATGCCGGATATGACTTTTTATCTCTTGCAAATGTAGTTGATTATTGCATTCAAAGTGGTTATGACTGGGGTAATCCGGCAAATGCACCTTTACGTAATCCTGGTGTTACAATTGAATCAGCAGCTCATTATATTTTTGAAGCATCAATTGATGGCTTTGGAAAAAACGTAATTGCACGTGGTTTTCCAGTAAATAAATTCATACTTGGACTCCCAATGTATTCAACTCCAGGGCATGTCTGGTGGAAAGATGTTAGTGGCTCTGGTACATATAATACAAATTATGCAGAAGGAAATTACAGCGGGCAATGGTTCACTGATGCTCAGGGTTATACAGATAAAATAAAATATGTAAAACAGTATTCAAGACCCGGCATTGCAATATGGGAAATTTCTCAATGCGGTTCAAAAACAGATTTATGGACAGCAATAAAAAATACAAGCTGCCAGACATTTCCAACATTTACTCCAACCCCGGTAAATGTTTGCGGAGTATTTGAAGATTTTGAAACTGGACTTAATGCAAATTCACAGGTAGTCGCAGATACCGCTCATGGTGCATCTGGTTCTATTAATCGAGAGAATACTGCTGGCTTCCCTTCTGGATGGGGTATAAGATGTCCATTTAATGGTGGCACAGGTTCTTCCTGGGGTGTAAATTTTAATATTGCTTCTAATTATGACAGCGGCCTTGGTTATTATGATGCAACAACTTGTTATACTCCAACACATCTTGAATTTGATATAAAAGTTCCACAGGGAGTACCCTGGGGCTCTTTTTTAAGAGAATCAAATTTAAATGGTGGTGATGATGAACAGTATATTGGTCCAAGCGGAAGCGGAACAGGTCAGTGGGAACATGTTCAACAACCACTTGCCAATTTTTCTTTATCCCCATGGAGTGGAAATCAAAATGGAAATAAAAAAATTGACTTAAAAGCTATTCGTTTTATAGGCATTCTTTTTAGTCCGCCTTCTACCGGAACATTTTATATTGATAATATAAAATTTACAAATCCCCCTCCAACGCCAACACCCACAAATACTTTTACTTTTACAAGAACTTTTACATTTACACCAACAGATACTTTTACCCAAACAAATACGCCAACAAATACAAATACTTTTACACGAACAAATACGCCAACAAATACAAATCTACCGACTAACACTTTTACAAATACACCAACAAATACGGCAACAGCAACAAGAACAAATACTTTAACAAACACTCCTACAAATACGGCTACTAATACTTCTCCACCAACTAACACTTTTACAAATA
>Ga0078972_1010477_pt1 | contig 17288 bp, 11 predicted proteins | sample YelNatPaOPGAMG01_FD_67568 | JGI IMG/M metagenome (GOLD analysis project Ga0078972, IMG submission 67568) | Hot spring thermophilic microbial communities from Obsidian Pool, Yellowstone National Park, USA - OP-RAMG-01 (SPADES assembly) (version 2) | ecosystem: Environmental > Aquatic > Thermal... | reverse complement strand
CAACAACAACCACAACAGCCAACTTATACACCCGAACAAATTCAGCAATATTATCAGCAATATGGGCAGTATCCGCCTGGTTATCAGCCTCAACAATCTCAACAACAACCACAACAGCCAACTTATACACCCGAACAAATTCAGCAATATTATCAGCAATATGGGCAGTATCCGCCTGGTTATCAGCCTCAACAATCTCAACAACAACCACAACAGCCAAGTTACATGCCTGCACAGAACCAACAACCAACTCAGCAGCAACAGGCGCAGGTTCCGACTGCACAACCTGTGCAAACACAAACAACACAACAGCCACAAAAGAAACCTGAAGTGAGTAAGGGATACCAATTATCAGACCAACCGACTGTGCTTTCAAGAGAAGGACAGTATCTTAGGCTTGGGGGCAGGTATGAGGAAGCGCTTTTAAGATATGAAAAATTAATCGAAATTCACAAAGAAAACTACGAGGCATGGTTCTATAAGGGAACTTGTCTCCGTATGCTTGGTAGGTATGAGGAAGCAATAAAAGCTTATGAGACAACTCTATCTATATATCCAAATCACGACCTTGCAAAAGATGGGATTGAACTTTGCAAAGAATCGATGCAGAAATGAGTTGGTCCTGTGGAAAGATTATATTCTATAGCAAAAGATATAGATGAGTATATTTCTCGGAAGGACAAAGTACGTGAGTTAGCCCTGAAGCAAAGTAGGTTAGTGATAAGACTTTCAGGCGAACTCATAAATAAAATACATAGAAAGGAAAAAAGCGAGAGAGTTTTGGCTAGGCTAAAAAAAGAAGGTAAAAAGTTAAAGAAAATTATAGTTGACTTTCCAGAATTAGGTTATATTGGGTCAGTAGAATCCGCATTCATGGAATTATCAGAGGCATTTGTTTTCAGTGCAGTTTTAAACGATAAAGAGATTCCAGGTCCAAAAGAATTAGATGTTACACAAGAATCGTATATTCTCGGCCTGGGTGATGTGATTGGCGAGTTGAGGAGAGAGTTGCTTGAGAATCTGAAAAATGGGGATGTGGGAAGGGCAAGTTCTTTGTTGGATAAGATGGAAAAAATATACGAAATTATAATGAAATTTGATTATCCTACGGCGTTACTTCCTCTCAGACAAAAACAAGATACTGCCCGGGCAATCCTTGAGCGTACGAGAAGCGACCTAGCGGTTGCCTGTCGAGGAAGGGCGCTTGAAGAGCGTATCAAAGAACTGATTGAGAGGTTGTAGTTTAATTTTAAAAGACATGAAAGGTTTATAACGGTTGATTTCCATTGCCAAGACGATGAGAGACCATCTGTTTACAATCCAGGAGAGGATTCTGCTCCATCTTCTATACGAAACACCACCTTCTGGAGACATCATGCCTGCAAGTGTAACTCAACTTGGTATAAGTTCGAAAATAGGTGTACGTCAATCAGACATCTCGCTTGCCATGAAGAAACTTCGTGAAAAAGGATATATATCTGAAAATTCGGCAAAGATACAGGGTGCAAGAAAACGGCAAAAAGTATTTTCGCTTACCGAGGCTGGCAAATCTGAGGCTGAAAAAATTGCATCACGCGCAGGTGAGATAAAAGCAAAAGTTAAGACAAATAAAGGTGTGGAAGAATCTACAGTTGTGGAAATATCTAGCTGGCTTGGAATCCCAATTTCTGAAGTAATCTCAAAATTAGATGGTGAATTTATAGATGTTCAAACAGAGGTTGAAAAAAAGGAAGATTTAGGGTTACCTAAACTTAGAAAAGGTTTCTATGGAAGAGAGAGGAACTAAGAGGTATAAAAAGTGCCATAATGGGAAACAAATTCGTGGTAATAGAAGGGATTGCAGGTATTGGCAAGACCACACTTGTGAAACATGCACTTGAAGAAATCGATAGACCATTATTTGAATTCAGATGCAGAGAACACACGACTACACGAATATTGATAAGGAAACTTGCCGAGCACCTATCTTCACTTGGTAGAACAAAGACAAAACGATATCTTGAAAGGACAGTAGTCGAAGAACCTGCAGAACTTTCTGAAGTTATAGAATCAGACCTTCTTGGCACAGGCTTGGTAATTTTTATAGACGATGCCCATAACACACCTGAAATCTTGCCATTTCTAAAAATCCTCATGGAAATACTTGAAAGAGGAAGGTGTTTTTCAGCAATAGTTTCGAGTAGAAATGCCTTGCCTTTTTACGATAGAAGAGATGTGTTAGTAACCGGCTTGGTTTACGAACTTGCTCTTACTGGCATAGACGACAACTCCGCCCTGAAGATGCTTTCCGATGCCGGAATCAAAGATACAAAAATGGTTGAATTAACAAAAGGACATCCTCTTTTTCTTGAATTGATTTGTAGCCATGGTTCTTCGCACACTGATTCTATCTCTGAGTTTATAAACGAGGAAGTATGCTCCAAGTTATCACCAGATGAGAAAGGAATGGTAACTCTTCTATCTGCACTTGATGGAGAAAGCACTCTCGATGTAATCTCCGAAACTGAGGATTCCATAGATATACTTGATTCTCTTGTGAGAAAGAACATAGTGAAACGTAATGGTATAAATTACGAAATTCACGATTGCTTGCGTCCCTTCTTTTATAACAGGCTTACAGACGAACAAAAAAGGAATGTTCATATAAAACTTGCAAGAAGGTTTGAAAAAAGAGATATTTTCGAATGCCTCCATCATCTGACAAGTGGAGGTGCAATAAGTGATGCATGCGCATTTATAAAGAAAGAGCAGGATAGGTTTCTTTCAAAAGTTGAGGATTTTTCGCCCATCTTGATGAAATTGATATATCTTGCAAGGAAAAATGAGCCTTCTCAACTTAAAATACTTGAACAGTTGCATGAAAAAGTAATCGAATCTTTTGGAAAGTGGGACGACCTCTTAGAATATATTCATCAGTGTAAAAGAGCATCTAAATTTCTTGGAAAGCCTTTAGATGAGGATGTAGTAAGAGGTAGCAGAAGTAAAAAAGAATGCGAAACTGCAATTGAAAATTATAAGAATAGTATCCGAGTGCTTGAAAAGACAAAAGACAGAATAGGCTTGGAAGAACTCAGGCTTGGTCTTGCCCGAACCTATTGGATGCTAAACAAGCCATTCGATGCTCTTAAAGAGGCAAATGAAATAAGTGATACCCCTAGGAAACATTCTTTTATAGCCTCTGTTGGTCTTTCAATATCGGAACCCATAAATGCCATGTTAGAAGCAAAGCGAGCATACGAAACAGCCTCTGAGGAAAGAGAGCGAGTAAGGTATCTGTGTCTCCTTGGATATATATACGAAGAAGCAGGCGATTTAGAATCTGCAAAGGCTAAATACATGGAAGCCGCACTAAAGGCAAGAACAGAAAGATACATAAGAGGCTTGGCGTATAGTTTACTTAATGAGGGCTCTTCGGAGAATATAAAGGCTGCAAGAAACCTGTTTGATAAGATAGGAGATGATGTTGGCTTGGCATATTGTGAATTTACCGAGGGTGCAAGAGACCACTCATGTGCTCATATACAAAAAGCACTTGCATACATATCAGGGAAAGGACTAATAGCATACGAAAGATTACTTAGGCAGTTAATATCATCTTGGAGTGGGTCAGATGGTAAAGATACTAACGATAAATAGTGGGAGTTCATCTGTAAAATATAGCGTTGCAACCGAGAAAATGGAGACTGTTTGTAAAGGGATTGTGGAAAGGGTATCCCAAGGAGGTTCATATATTCGACATAAGTATGCGGACAGTGAAGTTAGAATTGACAAAGATTGTCCTACCCATATAGACGCGGTAAAACTTATAATAGAAGTATTGCAGAATAAGGAATATGGTGGAATCTCTCTTGATGAAATAAAAGCAGTTGGACATAGAGTAGTGCATGGCGGTGAAAAATTTACCTGTTCTGCGCTTATCACCGAAGAAATGCTTAAGGTAATAAAAGAGATGTCAACCCTTGCCCCACTCCATAATCCTCCAAACATTGCAGGGATTGAGGCTGCAATGAAGGTTTTACAGAAGGTACCTCAAGTTGCTGTTTTTGACACTGCATTTCATCAGACAATGCCACCACATGCTTACATATATGCTTTACCTTACGAATGGTATGAAAAGTATGGTGTACGCAGATATGGTTTTCATGGCACTTCACATCTTTATGTTTCAAAAAGAGCGTATTCTTTGCTTGGAAGAAAGAATGGTAATGTAATAACTTTGCATATAGGCAACGGCTCGAGTTTCTGTGCTGTAAAGGACGGGAAGTCTATAGATACGAGCATGGGCTTTACTCCGCTTGAAGGTGCAGTTATGGGAACAAGATGTGGGGATATAGATGCCGCGATACCTCTTTATATGATGAAAAAGTTGTCTATATCTGTGTCAGATATGGATTCTATATTAAACAAGAAGAGTGGATTGCTCGGTATAACGGGAAAGTACATTGATAGACGAGATGTTCTTGCGTCTAATGAGGAGAGATGCAAACTTGCGGTCGAGATTGAATGTTATAGAATTAAGAAGTACATAGGAGCATACGCATGCGCGCTCGGTGGCTTGGACGCCATTGTATTTACAGCAGGTGTAGGTGAGAACAGTCCCGAGATAAGAGCAAAATCGCTCGAAGGTCTATCATTCCTTGGGATTGAACTTGATGAAGAACGTAACAGGCTTGAAAAAGGTGAAAGAGAGATTTCGAAAGAAGGTTCTAAAGTTAAGGTTTATGTTATACCTACTGACGAAGAAAGAGTTATTGTCGAAGACACATTGGCAATTGTAGAAGGGAGGTTTGGAAAAGATTTCAAATATTCCTTTGAGGTGTAGTTGATGCGCTCCTTGAAGTGCTTTTTTGTTGTTGCAATCCTTACAATTCTCATTGCAAATGCACTCTTTATAGATACAAGTAATTTAAATGACTCATCGGAAGATTTACAAAATGAGAGATTCCAAGAATATAATGCAAACGAAAAGGTAACTTATCAAGGAAGAAGCCAATCATACCTTCCTACTGTTATATCTGTAGATACTACTTTAGACTTGTCAGGCTCTCCATATATTGCTGAGAACACTACAGTGCAAAACGGCGTGAATCTAACTATATTAGCAGGTGTGGTAATTCTCTTTAATCATAGTTGTTCGCTCACTGTTAATGGTAGAATCAAAGCCCAAGGTTCCATCGCATCCCCTATTGTGTTTGCTGCTAACGAAGATTCCTGGGATGGCATAAAACTATCAGGGCTTGAAGGCTCATTTTTCGATAGAGTTACTTTTTCAGATGCAAAATGCGCGATAACTATCCAAGCCTCAAACGTTCGTATAAGCAATTGCACCTTTATTGGCGGCGAAAATTCAATCTCTGCTTCATTGGTAAATAAGATAACTATCGAAAATTGCAGAAGTAATGGAACAACTACATCTTCTTTCCTATTCCAGTTATGCGGAGATATTCAAATTGTAAATTGCAAGTCTTTTGATAACGATTATTTTATTTACTTATCTGGATGCAATAACGTAGAAATTATCCAAAATGAAGCGCTCAATACAACATACGATTGTGTGCATGCAGAAATGTCGAGTTTCTCAGTAAAATCATGCAAATTTTCTTTTTGTGAAAATGGTATCTATGCGGTTAGTTGTTTTGAATCTTCGATAGAAAATAACATAATCTTCCAAGCCAAAAGTTGTATTTATCTATCTTTAAGCAATAAGTTCGCAATAAGAAATAATATAGTTAATGACAGCGAATATGGAATAATACTAAAAACTTCCACAGAATGCAAACTCGAATATAACAATGCGTCCGAAAATGTAAATGATGGTATTTTATTATTCTCATCCTCTGTTCGGAACACGGTAGCAAATTGCAGCGCAATAAGCAACGGCTTGGGCAACGCCTCAGGCGGAATTTCGATTATCGATTCTGAAAACAATACTTTGTATGCAAACTATGTTAAAGGTAATAGGGTTGGCGTTATAATTAACAATTCTGCTAATGCAATAATTGAAAAGATGGTAATTGAAAATAATGGGCTTGGAATTGACATACCATACTCCTATTCTGTATGGATAAACTCTACAAATATATCTGAAGTGGTATCTATAAATACTACGCACTCCAACCCTATCGTATGCAACTCTAGCATATCGGGGAAAGTATTGGTTGGTCCACAGAGCATACTAACTTTTGTTGACACAAAATACGATAAGAATTCTCTGCGTTTTTCGGATATCACATCTCGGTTCACTGCGCTATGGTCTTTAACTGTATTAATCGTAGATACAAGCGGTTTACCATTATCGGGTTACACTGTTCATATTAACGATACAAATTCGTTAAGCATACCAGGTTCGCCATTTATTACAGGACCAAATGGCATTACAGGTTCTCATAGTTGCATAGAATATAGCAGTATTGATACCTCCGGTGATGGTCTTGACCTTGATGTAGGCGAGAGAAGCTATGCAACCCCACACAAGATAGAGGTTGATTTTGCAGTAAAACAGAGTGTGGAAGTAACCATGAATAGGACCATATTCCTCGCAATATCACCGAATGGAGAATTTCATAATGTAACGATGAAAAGCCCTGCAAACAACTCTGCGATTCACTCTGGAACTCCGGTTTATTTCTCTACCATTGGCGATTACACCTCCCTAATTGCGCGTGTTACCAAAGGCGGAAGTACCATATACATGAACACATATCGTTCTCCCTTCTATTTGAATACCACAGATTGGACTGAAGGGGTTCATGTAATTGAAATCGAGATGTTCAGATTCGGCAGTTCACTTGGCAAATGGACTTTCAACTTGGTCATAGACAATACACCACCATTGGTAGTTCTTACTTCGCCCCCAAGCCTAAATTGCGTAGTGCTAGGCACAAAAGCAACATTCTCAATTTCAGATGAGAGGTTGGATTATTCTATATATTATATAGATAGCGTTGTTTATCCATTTGTACCACCTTATGAAATTAGTTTCGACACGATAGGCATTCATACTCTTACCATAGAATCTTTAGATACTGCAGGCAATGTTGCCCATATCGAATATAATGTAAATGTAACATCTCAAATTCACATAAGCCTAACTTCGCCTAATAACGGCTCTACAATCTCTGCAGGAACTACTATTTCTTTATCTGTCTCAAATGCAACCTATGTCAGATTTTGTCTCGATTCAAATTCTTGGCAGACTATATCCTCTCCTTATTCTATATCCACCTCAACTTGGCAGGTAGGCACACATATCCTTAAAGTTTTAGCCGGAAATAGCTGTAGCGAAGTCTATGAGACATATACATTTACCATCGCAGGAGATAATTATCCTCCCGTGATTACCTCAAGTCCATCAAGAACTGTTATTGCACTCCAAAATTACAGATATGAAATTTACGCATATGACCCTGAAGGAGGTCAAGTCTATTTCCAACTTGAACAGGCTCCTGCAGGCATGGTTCTTTCTGGAAGAAACCTTACCTGGACGCCAACTGTTATGCAAATCGGTTTGAACAATGTTACAATAATTGCAACCGACGGAAGCAAAGTTACAAACCAGTCTTTCTTTATCTTTGTTTTCTCGCCAGAAACTGGAACTGATACCATTCCTACCTTCTCCTCAACACCAAGAACCTATGCTTATTTAGGTGTTCAATATACCTACGATGCAAATGCCTCAGATACCGAAAATGATGCTCTGATGTATGTGCTTCTGGAATGTCCTCAAGGTATGGAAATCAATTATAGCACAGGTCGTATTGATTGGCGCCCAAGCAAGGACAATCTCGGTGAAAATCTTTATGTTACTACTCATGTATCAATAGGTGTAACAGACGGTAGAAGTTGGATTTATCAGAACTATACTCTTACTCTATATTCAAGACCTAACTCCAAGCCGGTAATTCTAGGCGAGTTTAAGAAATTTAAATTTACGAATGAAAAGAAGATATCTCTATCTGGTCGTGCATCCGATTCTGATGATAAATTATCAAACCTAACTTGGAGTGTAATTATACAAAGTAATAAGATATTAGTTTCAATTGACGTTGTTAAGAACCTCTTAATAATAAAATCGACAGGTAAAGGTTTAGGTAAGGCTAATTTTACCTTAATTCTTACCGATTCATTCGGTGCAAACGATTCAAGAAGAATAGATGTCGAGGTAATAAGCGCACAGGGGAGTGATTTGTGGATATATGGTCTTCTTTCTGTTATTATAATACTCGCTGTGATATTTTTAGTTATATTCCTTTTCAAGAGAGAACTATTCGATGCTTTTCTTGATAGACTTAATATAAAGAAAAAGAAGGAGATAATATATCTCGGGCGTCTCGTGCCTGAATCCTCAGAATCTCCACAACAAGATATCCAATATATTCAGAGTTATCAACCTCTCGGAGAAAACCAAACTCTACAATCTCAGTATTATGCTCAAGAAGATGCTGCCCAGTTACCTACTCAAGGCTCTACCCAAGCCTACACTACCCAAGCCTACACACAGACATATACAGAAGCACAAGCGCAACCACAAACAAGAAGAGGGGGCATAAAAGTAAGACCCTTGGCTAAAGTACCCGAAGAGTATCGTCTTAAATATGAGAAACTCGAATCTGATTTCTCAGCATGTGAAAAAATGGGTATCGATGTGTCATCTGCAAAAACAAGTCTTGAGGCTGCAAAAGAATCTGTAACAACTGGACAGGGATATAAAGATGCCATAAAGAAATGTTCTGACGATTTCAAACTTGCACTTAAAAAAGCAGTTCCCATAATAATTAGGCAATTTGAGAAGAAGATCGAAGAAGAAGAGAAGGCATTAAAGGATACCACGGCAGCAAAAGACGCTGTTGATAAAATAGAAACTGATTTTGCGGGTGCAAATTACGACAGAATTGTAGAATCTATAAAGATTGCATACGCAAAGATCGAGAAATTAAAGGAAATGAGCCCGAAAATGGTTACAACCACTCAGACAACCACAATTTCTGAAACTAAACCAGAGCCCACCAAGCCTGAAACGAAACTCAAAAGTGAGCGTGCAAGTCTCTCCGAACAAAAATCTTTTGCAATTAATTTAGATGGAAGATGTTATCTCGTAAATGAAACAGAATGCAAAAACTCACACGAGGCTCTTAGAGGACTGCTCGATTCAGGTGCACATGCAATTTGGGTTACTCGTACGCCTAAAGATAAACTTGTACAATTGTATAAAATACCATCTGAAGACGTGCAAATATTCGAACTCTTTGGGGTGGATTCCTCAGACCCGAAGTTTATTTTAAAGACCCTGCAGGGGTATGTTAGCCTAGGAGGCAAGCGAGCAATGTTATTTGATTGTCTTCTATATCTCCTTGTAAGAACAAATGTTGCAACTGTGAGTAAACTTTTATCAGATTTAACAAATGCAATGAAAGGAAAGGAAACCTGTTGCATAATCCCTCTCGATTTCAAGGTGATAGACCCGAATGACCTAAAGGAAGTTGAGAAGAACGCGGTGCGTATCGATGACCCAAGCCAGGTTAGTAAACCTAAACAGCCCGAAAAAACACCCTCAGGACCTATAATAAGATGTCATATATGTATGGGACTTGTAAAACCAGGATTGCCATTGAAAAAATGCGACTGCGGAAAGAAATTCCATGAGAGTTGTGCAAATAGAGTAGGCATATGTCCGAATTGTGGCAGACAATTATAATAAAGTCAAATAAAAATAAGAAGTTATAAATAAAGAATTAAATAATTAATTACATCACAAGTTCTGCGCCTTTTTCGAATACAAGCCTTGTAGGTGTGGGTAGTTTCATTCTTCCACGTCTTAATCCTTCTTTGATCCCTGCAAAACCTTCCTTAGTTGTACGCACAGTTAGGATAGGTTGGTTCGCACATACTCTTGCAGCTGTCCCAACTGCTTTTCCAAAAGCAGCTCTCATACCCATAGATACTCTATCTGCGCCTGCTCCTGTTGCCTGTTTATTCTCACGAAGGACATTATGCGGATAGACTCGAATTTTAATATGGTAGTTAGCAGGTCCTACCTTCTTTTCTACATATCTGTTCAGAGCTCGTCTGCAAGCCTCCAATGCAGTATGCCTAATCTGACAAGGTTCTTCGGCAAGCAAGGAAACTACTATTGGAAAATCAGCTGTAACGTTACCAAGGTCAAACTGAGTTATCCTCGTTGCAGGGACACCGCCCATATATTTTCGTCTTGTATACGCCTGTCCTCTTATTTGGCGATACATTCTATTTGGTTTTCTTGCCATATTACTCACCTACTGAATGCAAACCCTGAACACATTTATCGTTTATTAAGGTTGTTGTTTTTATTAAAAAATATGTTATTCTCCATTCTTTGCAAAATCTGAAGGAAACGAATATGAAGTCCAGGACAGTTATAAATAAAGGTGAAAAAAATGGGAAGAGAGAAGAGCGAAGGAAAGGAAATTATGGAACCGAAGGGGCGCAGGTTTAGTAGAATGCGAGAATTAACAAGCATAGAAAGAGAACTGAACGAACTTCGTAGGAATATGCTATCATGGATGACCACACCTTTTGGATGGATACAGACACGAGAAGTCGTTCGTATGCCCGAAGTTGATATTATTGACAGAGGTAACGAATATATAGTCGAGGCAGACCTTCCGGGTGTAAATAAAGATGATGTTGAGATAAACATCATGGACGATGAAGTTGAAATCTCAGCAGAAAAGAAAGTTGAAAGGAAAGAGGAAGAAGAAGGATATATAAGCCATGAACGCACATATAAAGGATATTATCGTGCGATACCTTTGCCAGACGAAATAAACCCTGACCAAGCCGATGCTGAAATGAAGAACGGTATGCTAAGGATAACACTGCCAAAACGAACACCAACCAAAATTGAAGGAAGAAGGTTAAGACCTAAATAGGTTCTATTCTTTTTCGCATGCTAATTTTTTATTGTAGTATGCCGTAATCGTTTTGCTTAGTCATCTCCCCACCTCCTGAGAATCACAAAGGAATTGCTCAACCATCTTCATGTAGTTGCCAAAAATGATGTCTTGTGAGTTTATTGTAGAACGTTTTTTCAGAGTGCGGTCTGATACAGTTATACCCGTGTAATATCAATGTTTCAAATTCCCATCTTTGTCTTTCATCATCTCTGAACAATCTCTCCAGTTTTCCGTTCGTTTGTGGATGCGCATATCTCCAATATATAACCTGGATACCTTTCTCTTTGCAGTATTTCTCAAATCTGTACTCTGCATTTCCATTTTTATCTCGTTTTACTCCGTAAAACTCTGCACCATGCTCAACGATTATGGTTTCTGGTGTCCGTATATGTTCATACTTCTTTGTCACTTCATCTAACAAACTTATTACTGCCTCAGTGCTCCTTGAAGTATATTCGCCAATTGCTAATATCATTCTACTTGCATCATCTTCTACAATACATACCCACTGCCCATGACTATTGTAATACCAGTCAATATGCAGAGCACTTAATGAGTGCTTTCGCTCGTATTTGACCCAGGGTTTCTTTCTTACTTTTTTATATGCCTCTTCTTTTGCCATATTCTCATCCCTTAGAAACTCCTGAATTTTGTTGTTTCCTATCTTTATCTCCAATTTATTTCATAGGCACTTTCCTACCTGTGTTGAACCACACTTCAACCTTTTTGCAGTCTTCACTACTGTTTTCTAGCTATCTTTAGGATATTGCGCATATGGATGCCTTCCTCCTTTTTGTAGTGTCGGAACGCATCCGTTCTTGCATGTGTATTGCATAACTTGCTGTACCCTTCTATGCGAAATTTTGAACTGCTTCGCCATAAGGGCGGTGTGCAATCCATGCACGAGCACATCAGCAACTATGTGCTCAAGTTTCATGCTCCGAATATTTCTCTCTCTTAAAATACTTACGCGAAACAATTTGCGGATACTACAGTTTTTCGATAGAAATAAAAAGATAGAAAAAGAGAAATTTTAATTGTGTAAATATCAATTGAGGCATATGCATCCAAGTGAAGAACTAAGAGCAAAAAAAAGTAGCAAATTAATCGGAAAGACAATTGTTCTGGGTATTACAGGTAGCATTGCAGCAACAGAATGTGTAAAATTATGTCATGAACTGATAAGACATGGTGCAAGAGTAGTTCCTGTTATGACTGAGTCAGCAAGGAAGATAATCCATGAAGATGCTCTTGAATATGCAACTGGCGAAAAGCCAATAACTTCACTTACTGGGAAGGTTGAGCATGTTTATTTTTGTGGCGAAGTTCCAGACCGTGCAGACCTTTATCTGATTGCACCTGCGACCGCAAACACAATTGGAAAGATTGCACATGGTATAGACGACACGCCCGTAACTACATTCGCAACAACTGCGTTAGGAAGTGGTATTCCAATCATGGTTGTCCCTGCAATGCACTCTTCTATGTATAGACACCCTGTTGTAATCGAAAATATAGAGAAATTAAAAAAACTTGGCTTGGAGTTTGTTTCACCGAGAATGGAAGAGATGAGAGTAAAATGGCCTGGGCAGGAAATAATCACAACTGAAGTAATTCGAAAGATTGGAAAGAGAGATATGACTGGAATTAGAATTCTTATAATATGCGGACACACGCGTGAGCCTATAGATGAAGTTCGAGCCATAACGAATAAAAGCACAGGTAGGTCAGGGATTGAACTTGCACTTGAAGCCTATATGCGTGGTGCAAATGTGGAAATTTGGTATGGAAAATCGGGCGAAAAACCACCTCAATACATTTCATCAAATCATTTCGAAACTGTATCAGAACTTGTTTCTATGGTTGAGAACATGCCCAATTATGATGTTATTGTAAATTGTGCAGCAATTTCAGATTATACTATTGACAAGCGACCAGGTAAGATATCATCAGAAAACGAAGAACTTATCCTTAAATTAAAAAAGGCGCCAAAGATTAACAAGTTGATTAGAAAAAAGTTTCTAGATATTTTTCTTGTAGGCTACAAGGCGGAAGTTGGCTTGGATGCCGACGAACTTACAAGACGAGCAAAAGAGAGCATGTGTGAAAACAAACTTGATATTGTTGTTGCAAACGATTTTTCGAATGTATCAGAGAATGAAAATTCAGTGCAGATAATAAGCATGCAGAATATAGATTACGTTAGTGGAAAGAAGAGCACAATTGCTGAGAAAGTGATGGATAAAATAGTTGAGAACATGAATAATCGAATTAGAGGGATGTATGTTGAAAAGAATGAATAAGATACGATTAGAAAACATGGTAATAGAAGAAATAAGAGGCAAACGGCTTGGAAAAGCATTTGCACCTGGGCATACGACGGGTTTTTTTGAGATTAGAGACAGGCATCGAGAATTGCTTAAGAAAGGTTCTAGAGGTTCGGGTATTTGTTTGTCAAAAGGAGCAATAACAAAGGTAGCAATCGAACCCTCGGATAAACAGATTGTTTCAATATTTATAAACGGAGAGAAAAGCCAAGCCCCTGTATCTTCGTATGTAGTAAAAAAGATGATTGGAAATGCAAAATTGAACTTAAGGATAGAAACGATACTTGAACTTCCAACAGGACAAGGGTTCGGTATGAGTTCTGCAGGTGCGTTATCTACCGCCTTTGCACTTGCGCAGGCTCTGCGTGTAAAATGGACATTTTGGGATATCGTAGGGATTGCACATTGTGCAGAAGTTGTAAACAAGACCGGGCTTGGAGATGTTGTTGCAGCCTCAACGGGGGGTATTACAATTCGTAAAAAAGAAGGTGTGCCTCCTTTAGGATTCGTTGATAACATATTCGATTCTGTAAAAGAAAGAGATATCGAACTTTGCGTGATTAGTGGAAAGATTCAGACAAAGAGCGTCCTTACGGATTCTAAAAAACGGCAGGATATAATCAATGCAGGAAGAAAAGCATTGAGAAGTTTGTTAAAATCACCTACATTAGAAAATATGTTTGTTCAGTCTCGAAAATTTGCGCTTGAATCTAGACTTATAGACGAGCGTGTAAGAGAAGCAGTTGAAGAAGCATGTATAGAGGGCTTGGCAACTATGTCGATGTTAGGGAATTCTTTATTTGCAACAGGCGTCGAGCCTAAAAGATTACAAAGATATGGACAGGTAATAGAATGCAAAGTCGATGAGAAAGGTCCGAGAATACTCGAATGACTCTATGACTAAAACGACGGGACGATGTGAGTAACAAATCAAAAAATCAAATTAAAATAAAATTAAAATAATAAATTAACAAACTTGTGTTATTTATGCTATTTATATTTATGCTGGTATTATTCATGATGGAGTGTGAGTTTTTTCCAAGTTTCTGATTTTGTCTCTCGTGTATCCGATAAGCGTCCAAGCAAAGAAAATAGCGACTCCAAGCCCAAGGAGTGCAGCAAAATCGCCTAAAATAGGTTCAAGAAGCGTACCAAAAGATGCGATTAGATTAAATGTTCCGTGCATCAGAACTGCTACTATATAGTAAAAGATTATAACAAGAAAAGTAGAACCTCCGAATTTATATTTGCCCCATCCAAGCCCTGTAACTGAAGTTGCTGAAGCATGCAATAACGCAGATGATATGGTTCTTATAACCGCAGTAAGAATGTATCCAACCACACCTGCAGATGCAAGAGCCGAAACTTCATAAAGGAGATTTTCTGTTGCTGCGAACCCCAAGCCTATTGCAGCACCGTAAACCAAGCCGTCTTCTACTTCAGTTGCTCGTTTACCTGCTGCAGGTAAAAAAATTCCTTTTGTAAACTCTTCTACTATAGGCGCTACTACTACTACAAGCATAAGTTCATGCGATAGTGTAAATTCAAAATCCTGTGTGATGGTAAGTTTGTATGTTTCAGCAATTTGACCAGAGACTATAATTTCAAGTATAACTGCAAGAATAACAGACCCTATGGCGCCGTATACAAAAAGGATTAGAATTCTGCCCCAAGGCTCTCTACCATAACGTTCTGTATTCCTTATCCACCAGATGTAAATCAGAGATGGGGCAAAGGCAACTGCCATTATTATTAAAAGAGAGTTAAAAACGACCATGATTTCGTATATGATTTACATTCTATATATTTTTTCATTCATAATGGAAGATATGTAGAGCACAGAAAAATATTTCGCACTCTAAAGAAAATAAATCAATCCTTTGCGCCTATTATTTGCCTATTCTTCTTACAAATTTCCTCCTGGATATACACAAAATGCTTATAGTTACCACAACCACCATCGGAACTGCAATTTCCGAATACTCAGGAACTGCATAATATGCAGGGCTCACAAACGAAGATGTAGGTTCTATAGATACTATTTTATCTGAACTATTATCCTCTATCTCGTTCCAATTATTTGTCCCAACCCCATCAGGGTCCAATATTACCCTAAACGAATTCGGCGTTGCCCCTGATGCTCCACTTGTTAAGGTAATATAATAATAGTATGTATTTGTCAATCCCGGACCAATCACCGCCATTTTTGATTCTGTTACTGTAAATGTAACCTGCCCGCTTGCAGTAATCGTTACACTCGTAGGCACAACCGTCTCTACTCCTACACCTTCAAACACTCCATCTCCGTCGTCAAGATACAGGCTATGACTTGAAATTAACGCATTTACTTCGGCACTTGTAAGGTCTGCACTGTTACTCGAATCTCTATACTGAAACCTAACACTCGCAATTTCAATTTCATTATCTGTTGAAATTCCGTTATGCGTTACTGTAAATTCACAGACTACAAACGAAGTGCTTGGGTTATGGCTTGGGTTCTTCTCCCATTCCACTAATGATATATTACATTGCGCACCTATATTCTCAAAAATATACACATTCCCAACATCTGAACCTCCATCATCGCCAGTAATTATATCCAAATCTCCGTTATCTGGGTCTAGCAAAGGCGCATCGTTACTCTTAATATCCAAATTCGCAACTGCAATATCAGTAACCGCACCTCCAACATTACCTATCGACTGTGTTATCCATGAACTACCTCCTACTCTCGGATTCCTATGTGTATATACCCATCTACTTGCATCTCCACTTACTATGTCGGGGTCTCCATCGTTATCCAAATCTCCGCTTGCAATACAATTTATTGCGCCATCTGTGCTCATCTGCGGACCTGTTACCCAAGCCGTACGGAATGGATTTACTTTCGATGTTCCGTTCGGATTTTGCCATAATTTCAATTGCTCTGAACCACAAGCATCTCCACTTGCAATATCCAAATCGCCATCACCATCATAATTCAGTAACGCAACTGCATTTACTCTATAACTAAGAGTTGCAATAGTATTCTCATCACTCCCAAGCCCGTTAAAGGGCGTACGGTCATTCCTACATATTACAACCATTCCTCCGCTTGATGTACTTCCCCCAACGACAACATCTAAATATCCATCGTTATCCAAATCGCCTAAGGATACAGAATTTACACTCGTGCATCCCGTCGGCGTCCAGTATATATACTGGTTGCTCAGCCAATCTCCATTATTGTCTATAGCAACATCAATCCTCTGACAGAGAATTACGCTCCCATTACTTAACCCATATACAACATCTATTTTCCCATCCCTGTCCAAATCTCCAACATCTATAGAATTAACATGGACAGGCAAACTACATAGAGGCTGGTCCCAATCTTCAACCCAAGTTTGTGTCCAAACATTTGCACCGCCTGGATTCTTATTTACATGTGGATATGAATTACCATTTGTCCAGACTTGCCCTTGCACCATATCAAGATAACCATCATTATCAAAATCCGCTAGCTTTACATCATAATAATCATAAGGACTTGTGTAAAGTTCTGACCGCTCCCAGGTTCGCCAAGAACTTATACTCGCAGTCCCTGGATTACAATATCCATACACCTTTGCATCTTGTGGCGCACCCGCTCCACTCCCTATATCTACCGCAACAACATCCATATCTCCATCGTTATCTAAATCGCCTACCGCAATACCAGTAATGTCCCCGCCCGCATCGTTTGTTCCACTCATGTCCAAGCCAGAGGAAAATGGCATGCTCCGATGCACAAGGTTATTCTTAAACGCAAAAACTTGATCATTAGTATCCCCAACCCCTATATCATAATCTCCATCGATATCTATGTCGATTTTCGCAACAGCACAAACACCAGTCCCAGTCGAGGACGTCGAAGAAGAAAATGACAAAATCCATCCACCTGAGGAAAACGGCGCATGCGTGTTTTCGTAGATTCTAACATTTGTAGTAAATGCGCTACTACTTACAACTGCTATATCTGTCCAGCCATCTAAATCAAAATCTCCAACAG
>Ga0078972_1010475_pt1 | contig 17295 bp, 15 predicted proteins | sample YelNatPaOPGAMG01_FD_67568 | JGI IMG/M metagenome (GOLD analysis project Ga0078972, IMG submission 67568) | Hot spring thermophilic microbial communities from Obsidian Pool, Yellowstone National Park, USA - OP-RAMG-01 (SPADES assembly) (version 2) | ecosystem: Environmental > Aquatic > Thermal... | reverse complement strand
GGCAGGCGGGCCGGCGGTGGGAAGGCGGGTGCAGGCGAAGCAAAGGGTTCAGATGGTCTGCTACGCTATGTCGGCTTACGATCCGGTTAATTTGAATTTGGGAGGGGGAGGGGTAGGGGGGGGTGAGGTCAGAGTCACCAAGATTTTATCCCTGGTGGCTTTGGGCCTTCGTGGCAGCCTCCCCTTCTCAGGAACCGCCCGAGTTCCTGCAACACCGGCGTGCCCTCCTGGGGCCGCTCGCGGCCGTACAGTTCCACCGCCCGGCTCCAGGAAATCTGCAGGTGGCGGCGGGCCCGGGTGATGCCCACGTAGAGCAGGCGCAGCCGTTCGGAAATCGTCTCCAGATTGGCCTGCCGGGTGGCCTGGGAGATGTCCGGGGGCGCCCCGGCCTCGCCCATCAGCCCCCGCAGTTGGGCCTGCACCGTGGCGGTGGGGTTGCCGCCCAGTTCCGGGTAACTCCCCAGGAAGGCCTGCTCCAGGTCGTGCGGCACCCAGAAGCGGTCGATGCCGGCCAGGCAGACGAAATCCCACTCCAGCCCCTTGGCCCGGTGCTGGGTGGCGACGGTGATGCGGCCGGGCCTGGGGGTGAAGCCCAGGTCGTCCTCGCTCAGGCCGACGAAGCGGCGTTCCCCCCGGCCGATGCGCTCCAGTTCGGCGGCCAGGTCGGGCAGGCGCAACGAGGGGTCGGCCTCGGCCAGGTGGCGCAGGTGGGCGGCGACCTGCTGGGCCGTGGCCAACTCGTCCGGCCGGGAGAAGACTTCCGCCGCCAGCAGGAGCACCAACTGCTCGATCGGAAGCGGGGCTGCCAGAAGCGCCCGGCGGAGGAGTTCCAGGAAGGGGGCGAGGAGTTCCAGGTCCTGGGGCAGGGCCCGGCCGGCCGGAAGGGCCTGCCGGGGCTCTTCTCCGGCGGCCGGGAAGAGGAGCGTCTCCGGACGGCAACTGCGCAGAAGGCGGAAGAGACGCATCCGGTCTTCTTCCCCGGGCAGGACCAGCCATCCCTGCTCCACCAGGGCCTCGAAGGCGTGGGCCGTCCTCTCCGGCCGCTGGGGGGCGGCGGCGAAGGAAAGGAGCGCGGCCAGCACGCCGGCCACTCCCCGGGCCTGGGAAGAAGTCTCCAGGAGTTCGTCGTAGGGCAGGCCCCGGGCGGACAGCACCCCGGCCATGCGGTAGCCGACCTCGTTGGTGGGCACGAGCACGGCCAGGGTGCGCTCCGGATAGCGCCGACGGTAGCGTTCCAGGAGGCGGGCCAGCCGGGGCAATTCCTCCCCCTCCCGCCGGGCGTAGCCGGACACGTGGATGGCCACGTTGTTCTCCTCATCCGGCGGGTTGGGCTGGGGGTCATCCGGGGGAACCGGCTCCATCGCCTGCCGGCGAAAGGTCCGCTCCCGCACCTCCGGCAGAGGATGTCGCCCGGAGACCCATTCCACCAGGTAGTTGGCCAGGGCCATGATGCGGGGGGCGCAGCGTCCGGTCTGGGTCATGGTGATCGTGCGCACCCCGGGGCGCTCCATGAAGGCGCGGAAGTAGCGGGGGTGGGCGGCGGTGAAGGTGCTGGTGATGGCCTGGTTGGGGTCGCCCACCCGCACCCAGTTGCCCTGGGGGCCGGCCAGGAGGTAGAGCAACTCCTCCTGAAGGGGCACGCTGTCCTGGGCCTCGTCCTCCAGGATAAAGGGCCAGCGCCGGCGCAGACGGGCCAGGAAGTCCGGGTAGCGTTCCAGGAGGTCCACCGCCCGCCAGACCAGGTCGTCGAAATCCAGCCCGCCGCTGCTTTCGACATAGGACTGGTAGAGGGCGTAGATTTCCGCCGCCATGCGCAGGAATTCGAGGGAGGATGGGCCGGCCCCTTCCTCCTCCGGCGGCCGGGGAGGCAGGCGGGCCAGGATGGCCTGGGGACGCCAGCGGCGGTTCTTGGCCACCTCGATCACGGCCAGGGCCATCTCATGGAGGCGCTCCCGCCAGAACTGCCGGGCCTCGGCCTTCTCCGCCTCCAGAACTTCCCAAATCCAGGGATGCTCCTCCAGCCACCGCTCCAGGGCGCGCTCCAGCAGGGCCTGGCTGGTGCGTTCGTCCAGGACGGGGAAATCGGGGACGACGCCGGCCAGGCCGGGCTGTTCCAGGACGATCTCGCGGGAGAGGCTGTGCAGGGTGCGCACCTCATAGCGGCCCCGGCGGATGCCCTCTTCCTCCAGCCGGCGGGCGATGGCGTGGGCCAGGTTGTCCACCGCCGAGTTCATATAGGTGACCACCAGGACGGCGCTTTCCTCGGGAAGCCCCCGGGCCAGAAGGCGGGCGGCCAGGGCGGCCAGGGTTACCGTCTTGCCGCTGCCGGGGACGGCCGAGACGGCCAGAAAGCCCCCCTCGTAAGCCAGCACTTCCGACTGGGCCGGGCGAGGACGGAACATCGCTCTGCTCCCCGGGGGAAAAGGCGCCCATGCGCGGCGATTCTATTTCCCTTCCTCTGCGACCAGGTAGTAGGTCATGCTCTCCAGGGCCACCAGCGGCTCCATCTGGCGCACCCACACCCCTTCGGGCACGCGCAGCGTCACCGGGGCGTAGTTGAGGATGGCCCGCACCCCGGCCTGAACGACCAGGTCGGCCACCTCCTGGGCCTTGTCCGGCGGGACGGCCAGGATGGCGATGCGGATGCCCAGTTCCGGAATCAGCCGGCCGATCTCCTCGTCGGGATGGATGGTCAGGCCGCCGATGGTGGTGCCGATTTTGCGGGGGTCGCTATCGAAAAGGGCCACCACCTGGAAGCCCTCCTGGGCAAAGTTCTGGTAGTGGAGCAGGGCCCTCCCCAGGTTGCCCAGGCCGACGATGGCCATCGGCCAGGTCCGCTCCAGGCCCAGGATGCGCTGGAGGTGTTTCAGGAGGTTCTCCACGTGGTAGCCGACGCCCTGCTTGCCAAAGCCGCCGAAGAAGGAGAGGTCTTTGCGAATCTGGGCCGCGGTCACATTGAGCATCTCCCCCAGCGCCCGGGAGGAGATGGTCTTCCGGCCGCGGTCTCGACAGGCCCGCAGGGCGTGGTAGTACTGGGTCAGACGGCGAACGACGACATCCGGAACAGAACGCTGGACCATCGGGCCTCCTTCTGGTTCGCTTTCAGGATGTACTATAGCGCGGAAGGCCGGCCTTGTCAAGCGCGGCGAAATATGGTAGAATAAAATCAACAGGCGACTCCACGCCCCCGCTGGTCAGAAGCGGCCGGCGTGGGGAGGGGCAGGGAAACCTGCCCCGGCTGGGCCCGTGGCGCAACGGCAGCGCAAGTGACTCATAATCACCAGGTTCCAGGTTCGAATCCTGGCGGGCCCACAGCGGTTAGGGGACTGCCGGCCTTCCCACGGGAATCAGGTAAAGCGGCGTCTCGTCCGGCGATAGCCCCAGCACCCGGCGCACCTCCTCGTCGTCAAAGGCCCCGATGGGAACGGCGCCCAGGCCCAGGGCGGTGGCCTGGAGGAGCAGGTTCTGGGCGGCATGGCCGGCCTCCAGGAAGACGTAGCGCTCCGCCCGGTCCCCGTACCTGGCCGCCGTGCGGGAGACCACCCCGGCGATGACCAGGACCGCCGGGGCCTGGAGCAAGGCCTCCTGGCTCAACCCGGCCATCCAGAGGTCGCGCCGGAGGTCCCCCTGTCCCCGTACCTCCAGGCGATGGTCGGCCGGCCGGTAGTGATACCAGCCCCCGGGCAATACCAGGTACACCTCCAATGGATAGAGGGCCCCGGCCGAGGGGGCGGTGCGAAAGCCCCGCCGGTCGGTAATCCCCTGGGCCGCCCAGAGGAGTTGCGAGATCTCCTCCCAGGTGAGCGGCTGGGCGGTGTAGGAGCGCACCGAACGCCGTTGGGCCAACGCCTCCGTCAGGCTCATCCCTCCCCGGGTCTGGGGCGGCGGGAGGGCGATTTCCCCCAGCGTCGTCGGGGACGGAGCCGCTTCCCCGCAGGCTCCGCTCAACAGGGGAAAGAGGAGCAGAAACAGGCCGGACAACAGGTAAAACCTCACCTCTTCTTCTCCATCGACGGGCATGGCGACGGGCCGAGCCACGACCGGATTCGGGCGACGATTTGCTGCGGCAAAAGGGAGCGGTTTCCCCAGGTGACCTCCACCAGTTCCACATCCGGCCGGCGGCGCACCTCCTCGACCAGGGCCGGCCCGCGCAGGGCGATGCTCCCCAGGAGCGGGCGCGGGTCCTCCAGGAGTTGCCGCACCAACCGTTGGAAGAGGGCCGAGAAGCACTCCATCTTGCCGATTTCGTCCACGATAAAGAGTTCCACGTCCTCCCGGCGTGGGTCCAAAGAGGGCAGGATGACCCGCTCGAAGGCGGCCACGTCCACTCCATAGGCGCCCACCCGCCAGGGGCCGGCCTGGTCCACGTGGGCCAGGACGATCTCCGGTCCGCCGAGGACGGCGGCCCGGAAGCCGAGCCGGCCCTGCGGCCCCCGAATCTCGGCCGTGGTAAAGCCGGCCAGGCGGAGCGGGGGCAACTCCTCCAGGACGCGCCGGATGACGGTGGTCTTGCCCACCCCCGGCCGGCCGGTGAGCAAGAGGTTATGCGGCATCTCCACCTCCCTTTTTAGGGGGACCGGGCGCGGCACCAGCGGGCCTCCAGTTCGTCCAGGTAGCCCTCCCGGTCCAGTTCGTAGAGCGCCTGGTCCAGGCGACGATGCAGCCAGAGGCTGCGTCGGAGGACCACGGCCACCAGGGACTCGTCCTGAAGGGGTGGCTCCAGGAGGACGATTTTCTCCCGGCCGGCAAAGGCCAGGGCCGAGAGCCGGTCCACCACCACGGCGTCCACCTCTCCGGCGACCAGGGCTTCCAGGGCCTCCTGGGGGCCCATAAAGGTCTGGCGGGCCCCGATCTTCCCGGCCTGCTCCCACCGCCGCACCAGGACATCCCCCGGCCCGCCCCACTCCACCCCGACGCTGCGCCCGGCCAGGTCCTGGGGGCCGGAGATGGGGCTGTCGGCCCGCACCACCAGCATCTGGCCGGCCTGGAAGTAGGGCCGGGTGCAGCGCTCGCGCCAGCACAGTTCGGGGCTGTAGGGGTAAGAGGAAAGGATGACGTCGATTCGGCCGGAGAGGAGGGCGTCGTAGAGGCTGTCGTAGCCCAGAGGCACAAACTCCACCTGGAGGTGCAGGCGCTCGCCCAGGGCCCGGGCCAGGTCCACATCGTAGCCGACCAGCCGGCCCTCGACCTCGTTTTCAAAGGGCGGGTAGGCCGGGTCCAGCCCCACGCGGAGGGTGTGGGTGGATTCGATGCGCTGGCGGGCCTGGTCATCGAGCCCGGGGGGCAGGAAACCGGCGGCCCAGAGGAAGCCCCAGGCCAGCAAGAAGAGGAGAAGGTCCAGCCGGTCCACCCCTTTCCGTTCGTCCATGGCCGTTTCCTCCTCAGGATTGCGCCGGCCGGGCCAGGGACAGCAGGAGGTAGCGCAGGACCTCCGGCCAGCGTTCCTCCAGGCCCTCCAGGTCCAGCCAGAGCAGGTGGGTGCGCTGGCGGAGGCGTCCTTGCAGCCAGCGCGGCAGTTCGTCCAGTTCCGGCCGGGACCCCTCGGCCAGGGTGAGGACGAGGCGATGGTCCTGGAGGCGCACCTCGCGCACGCCGGCGCGCAGGGCCAGCACGCGCAGCCGCAGGAGTTCCAGGAGGGCGCGGGCCGGCTCGGGCGGTTCGCCGAAGCGGTCGCGCAACTCGCGGGCGATTTCCTGGACCTGGCGGGAGGTGCGCACCTCGGCCATACGGCGGTACACCTGCAACCTCACCTCCGGCTCCGGGATATACTCGGGGGGCAGGTAGGCCGGCAGGGGCAGGTCCAGGGAGACCGGGGCCGGCCCGGCCAGTTCGGCCTGCCGGCGTTCCTCCCGGATGCGGGCCAGCCGTTCCGCATCCCCGCCGGCCGCCTGGAGTTCTTCCACCGCCTGGGCCAGCAGCCGGGTATACAGGTCAAAGCCCACGGCGGCGATGTGGCCGCTCTGCTCGGCTCCCAGGAGGTTTCCGGCCCCCCGAATCTCCAGATCCCGCATGGCCAGCTGGAAGCCGGCCCCCAGGTCGGTTGCCTCCAGGATGGCCTGGAGGCGCTTCTGGGCTACCTCGCCCAGTTCCCGACCGGGGTGGTAGAGGAGGTAGGCGTAGGCGCGCACCGCGCCCCGCCCCACCCGGCCGCGCAGTTGATAGAGTTGGGCCAGCCCCAAAAAGATGGCGTTGTCGATGAGGATGGTGTTGGCGTTGGGGATGTCCAGCCCGCTCTCGATGATCGTGGTGCAGACCAGGACGTCGTACCGCCCCGAGACAAAATCCAGCATGACCTTTTCCAGGGCCTCCTCCGGCATCTGCCCGTGGGCCACTCCGATGCGGGCCTCGGGCACCAGTTGTTGCAACTGTCGGGCGACGCGGTGGATCGTCTGCACCCGGTTGTGGACAAAGTAGACCTGGCCGCCGCGCTCCAGTTCGCGCAGGATGGCCTGGCGGATGACCTTTTCGTTGTAGGGAACGACATAGGTGCGAATCGGCACCCGGTCCTCCGGCGGGGTCTCGATGACGCTGAGGTCCCGGATGCCGGTCAGGGCCATGTGTAGGGTGCGGGGGATGGGAGTGGCGGTGAGGGTAAGGACGTCCACCTCCCGGCGCAACTTTTTCAGGTGCTCCTTGTGGCGCACGCCGAAGCGTTGCTCCTCATCCACAATGACCAGCCCCAGGTCCTTGAAGACGACGTCCCGGGAGAGGAGGCGGTGGGTGCCGATCACGATATCCACCTCGCCCCGGGCCAGGCGGGCCAGGATTTCTTTCTGTTCGGCCGGCCGGCGGAAGCGGGAGAGCATCTCCACCACCACCGGGAAGGGGTCCAGCCGTTCGCGGAAGGTGCGGTAGTGCTGCTGGGCCAGGACGGTGGTGGGCACGAGCACGGCCACCTGCTTCCCGTCCAGAACCGCCTTGAAGGCGGCGCGCAGGGCCACCTCGGTCTTGCCGTAGCCGACGTCGCCGCAGACCAGGCGGTCCATCGGCCGGGGTTGTTCCATATCCCGTTTGACCTCCCGGACGGCGCGCAGTTGGTCTTCCGTCTCGATGTAGGGGAAGGAGGCCTCCAGTTCCTCCTGCCAGGGGGAATCGGGGGAGAAGGCATGGCCCCGGGCCACCTCCCGGGCGGCATACAGTTCCAGGAGTTCGCGGGCCATCTCCTGGACGGCCCGTTGCACGCGGGCCCGGGTGCGTTCCCAATCGCCGCTGCCCAGGTGGTGGAGGGCCGGCGGCGCGTCGCCGGCGCCGATGTAACGGCGCACCCGGTCCACCTGGTCCACGGGGACGTAGAGGCGGTCGGAGCCGGCGTAGCGCAGGTAGAGGTACTCCCGCTCCACGCCGTCGGCCAGGGTCAGTCGGGTGAGGCCCTCGTAGATGGCGATGCCGTGGTCCTCGTGGACGACGTAATCGCCGACCTGGAGTTGGGCCAGGAGGTCCTCGCGGAAGGCTTCCCGGCGGGGGCGGCGGATGGTGGGACGGCGGCGAGGCGGGGCGTAGCCGAAGAGTTCGGTATCGCTCAGGACCAGGAGGCCGGCCTCCGGGCAGGCCCAGCCGCCGGGCAGCCGGCCGGGGTGCACCTCCAGGGCGCCGGGGCGGGGGAAAAGCCCCCGTTCGCGGAGGAGTTCGAGCAGGCGGGCCGCCTGATGGCTGACGATGAAGAGGCGCTCGCCCCGGACGCGCCAGTCGGAGATGGCGGCCAGGGCCTCCTCCAGCCGGCCGCCGTAGTGGGGAAGCGGGGCCAGAGGCAGGGAGAGCGGGGGCGTGGCGTCTCCGCCTCCCTCCTCGGCCGGGGTGGCCGTGGAAAAGTGCACCTGGGGGTGTTCGGACAGGAGGGAGGGCAGGAGCGATTCCGGGAGGAGGGGGTGAGGAAAGTCGGCCGGCAGTTCCCCGCTCTGGACGAGTTCCTGGCGCACGGCCAGGGCCTGGGCTTCGATTTCCTGGAGGGTGGCCTGGAAATTCTCCGGTTCATCGAGGAGGAGCAGGGACTGCGGTGGAAAATGGTGAAGGAGGGAGGCCGGCTCCTCCCGGAAGAGCGGGGCGTAGAGGTAGAGGCCCTCGAAGAAGACGCCCTGCTCCAGGCGCTCCAGGTCCCGTTCCATTTCGACCAGCACCTCCGGGCGCAGGGTGCTGCGGTCGAGATGGCGGAGGCTGGAAATCGCCCGCCGGCGCTGCCACCAGGGGAACTCCAGGGGCGGACAGAGGGAAAAGGAGGCCACCTGACGGCGGGAACGCTGGGAGGAGGGGTCGAACTGGCGGATGCTGTCCACGACATCGCCCAGGAGTTCCAGGCGCAACGGCAGGGGGGCGGTGGGAGGGTAGATGTCCACGATGCCGCCCCGGTGGGCCAGTTCGCCGGGCTCCTCCACCATTCTGGCCGGCCGGTAGCCCCACTCGCCCCAGCGTCGCAGGGTTTCTTCCAGGGGGAGGGACATGCCCTGATGGATGACCTGGTAGGAGGCGGAGAAGTCGGCCGGGGAGAGGGTGGGTTGGAGGACGGCCCGGGCAGAGGCGATGACCAGGGGAGGGGGCCCGCCGGTTGTGTTCCAGCGGGCCAGGGCTTCGAGCACGCCCAGGCGCTGGGCCACGATGCCGATGTCGGGCGCCATCCGTTCGTAAGGGCGGATGTCGGCGGCCGGGAAGAGGAGGATCGCCTCGGGGGTTGGGCTGTAGAGGCGAAGGGCCTCGTAGAAGCGTTGGGCGGCCTCGGCTCCGGAGGTGAGGAGGAGAAGGGGCCGGCCCAGGCGGGCGTGGAGGAAGGCGGCCAGGAGAGGGCGGGGGGCCTCCAGGAGGGGGGCCAGGAGGAGGGGGCCGGCCGCCGCCTCCAGACGGCGGAGGAGGGAACGAAAGGAGGGCCTTTCGGCCAGCAGGGACAGCACCCCGGAAAGGATGCCCTGGGCCGTCTCCATCCGCTTCTCCGGGGCCGGACCTTCCGCTTCGGACATCGTTCCTCGGACGGCCGGCCGTCGTGCCCTCCCCAGGCGCACACGCGGCCGGCGCCCATTCCATCATAGCACAGAGGGAGGGGGACTGGCAAATCGCCTCTGTCCCAGCCACGGCCAAGTCCTTGAAGCATCCGATGGCCCTGTGGTCAGATTGCTCTCCTGACGTTCCCCTCGCAGGTGTCTGTTTCAGGTATGGGTTTGAAACCCGCACCTGCCTCGTGGTGGAAACTTGGCCGACCTATGAAACTGACGGTCTCCTCTTGCAGAGCGAACTTGTATGGCAGGGGCGCCCGCCACTTCGAGGGTGGGCCAAAGGGCCTTTGAGCCGGGGCAAGAGGTCAGGGATAGCGCCGAAAACTTTGCAAATCGCCCTTGCAGGGCCGGCCGGGTTGTAGTATAATTCTGTCGGTCGTTCGCCGGGAGGAAGCGATGAAACTGGCCATCGTTGTGCTGTCCAACGCCCAGGCCGACGGGGCGGTGGAGGCCCTCTTGAAGGCCGGACATCGGGTCACCCGCCTGGCCAGCACCGGAGGACTCCTCCGGCAGGGCAACACCACCCTGCTGGTCGGGGCTGAAGACCGGGATATGGAGGAGATTTTGGAAACTCTCCGTCGGCAGGCTCCGGGGGCGCTGGTGGCCATATTGCCCCTGGAACGCTACGAGCACTTTTAGCCTGCCGAAGGCTGGAAAGACGATAAGGAGAAAGGACTATGACCGAGATCACGTTACAGGTAGAGCGACGGGAAGTTACCGGGAAAAAGGTGCGGCGCCTGCGCCGGTCCGGGTGGGTGCCGGGCATCTTCTACGGCCCCCGGATGGAGGCGCTGCCCATTCAGGTTTCCCCCAAGGCGCTGGATGAGGTCTATCGGCAGGCGGGGAGCAGCACCCTGATCCGGGTCGTTTTGGATGGGAGTCCGCATCCGGCCCTGATTCGGGAGGTCCAGCGAGACCCGATCAGCCAGGAAATTCTCCATCTGGACCTGGTGCGGGTGGACCTGGAGCGGCCGATCACCGCCCAGGTCCCGGTCGTCCTGCGGGGGGAATCTCCGGTGGTGGAACAGGGCCTGGCGGTGCTGACCCACGGTCTGGAGGAAGTAGAAGTGCGCGGCCTTCCGACCGATGTCCCGGCCCATATCGAGGTGGACATTTCCTCCATCGTCCGGCCGGACCAGGCCATCCACGCCGGCGACCTGCCCCTCCCGGCCGGGATACACCTCCTCACCGACCCCAAGGCGGTCATCGTTTACGCCACGCCGATTCGCCGCCTGGAGGAGGAAGAGAAGCCGGCTGAAGAGGCGGCCCCCGCCGCGGAAGCCGGTCCGGAGGAGGAGTGACCGCCCAGCGCGTTCGCCTGAAGAAAAAGGAGCAAGCCATGTTCGGCCCAGAACGTTTCCAGCAGATTGCCGAAACCGTCCTCCGGCACTCCAGCGCCGATCAGACCGAGGTGCTCTTCATGGCCGGAGAAGAAGCGCTGACCCGCTTTGCCAACTCCTACATCCATCAGAACATCGCCCGCGGCAACGCCCAGGTCTCGGTGCGGGCCATCCTTGGCCGGCGCAGCGGCGTGGCCTCCACCAACGACCTCTCGGAGGAGGCGTTGCGCCGGGTGGCCGAGGAGGCGCTGGAGATTGCCCGGATGCAGGTGGAGGACCCCGCCTTCCGCTCCCTGCCCGGCCCGGCTCCCATCCCAACGGTCGAGTCCTTCTTCCCGGAGACCGCTTCCTGCCCGCCCGAGGAACGGGCCCGACGGGTGGGGACGATCTGCCGGCTGGCCCGGGAGCGCGGCCTGCGGGCCAGCGGGGCCCTTTCCACCGGCTGGAGCGAACTGGGGGTGGCCAACTCCCTGGGCGTGCGGGCCTATTTCCCCTTCACCCGGGCCGAACTGAACACGGTCATCATGGGAGAAAGCGGTTCGGGCCACGCCACCGCCGTCGCCGCCGACCTGAAGGACCTGGACGAGGAGGCCATCGGGCGGGAGGCGATCGAGAAGGCGCTGCGCAGCACCAACCCCATCGAACTTCCCCCGGGCGAATATGAGGTGGTCCTGGAGGAGTATGCCGTAGCCACCATGCTGAACTACATGGCCTACCTGGGCTTTTCCGCCATGGCCCTGCAGGAGGGGCGGAGTTTTATGCGTCTGGGGGAGCGCATCGTCGGCCCGGAGGTCACCATCTGGGACGACGGCCTGGACCCCTCCGGCCTGCCCCTGCCTTTTGACTTCGAGGGCGTGCCCAAGCAGCGGGTGGACCTCATCGTCCAGGGGGTGGCCCAGGCGGTGGTCTATGATTCGTACACGGCCGGCCGGGAGGAGGGGCGTTCCTCCACCGGCCACGCCCTGCCGGCCCCCAACACCTTCGGCCCGCTGCCGCTGAACCTCTTTATGGCCCCGGGCTCCACCCCCCGCCAGGAACTGGGCCGCTCCATCGAGCGGGGGCTGTGGGTCACCCGGTTTCACTACGTCAACCCGGTCCATCCCAAGCAGGCCATCCTGACCGGCATGACCAGAGACGGCACCTTCCTCATCGAAAACGGGGAGATCACCCGGCCGGTCAAAGACCTGCGCTTTACCCAGAGCGCGCTGGAAGCGCTGAGCGAGGTGGTCGCCATCAGCCGGGAGACGCGGCTGGTGTCCGGCTTTCTCGGCGGCATCCGCGTTCCGGCCCTGCACCTGCGCCGCTTCCGCTTCACCGGGGCCACCATATAACCGGACATTTCCGGAGACGGCGATGCCCGACCTGTACTGGTGGCGTGTCCCCTCCCCCTGGGGGCCGTTGCGTCTGCTGGCCACGGAACGCGGCCTGTGCCGGGTGGTCCTCCCGGCCGAGGAGGGGGTGGACCGCTGGGTGGCCCGCTTTCTGCCCGGCCACACGGCCATCGAGGGGGGCAGCCTTCTTCGGGAGGCCGCCGACCAGTTGGAAGGCTACTTCTCCGGACGGCTGCCGGCCCTGGAGTTGCCGCTGGACCTCTACGGAACCGCCTTCCAAAAGGCCGTCTGGCAGACGCTGCAGTCCATCCCCTACGGCCAGGTATGGAGTTATGCCCAGGTCGCCGCCGCCGTGGGCCGGCCCCGGGCCGCCCGGGCCGTCGGGGCGGCCGTCGCGGCCAACCCGCTCCCCATCGTGATTCCCTGCCACCGGGTCATCCGCGCCGACCGTTCCCTGGGGGGGTACGGCGGCGGGAGGGAAATGAAACTGGGCCTGCTTCGCCTGGAAGGTTGCAACGTGGAACACTTTGTGTTAGAATCAACGTGGGTCCGCAGGCGGCCAGACCCAGAAGGAGGAACGAGTGGCTACGCGCACCGATGAGATGGTCAAGCTGCTCAAGGAACTCCAGATGACTACCCCGGACGTCGAGGCCTCGGCCGTGGTCAGCGTGGATGGGCTGATCATCGCTTCGGCCCTTCCTGCCGATGTGGAGGAGGACCGGGTCTCGGCGATGAGCGCGGCCATGCTCTCCCTGGGAGAGCGAATCGCCAGTGAACTGCGTCGGGGGGCGCTGGACCAGGTTTTCGTGCGCGGCGAGGAAGGGTATGTGCTCCTGATGTCGGTGGGACAGGAGGCCGTGCTGACCGCGCTGGCGCGCAAGAACGCCAAGTTGGGCCTGGTCTTTCTGGATATGAAGCGCACGGCGGCCGAACTTCTTCGCCTGCTGACCTAGAGGCCGGGGGCCGGCCCGAGAGCGCGGCGGGTGAACTCATGGGCACTGGATGATGTCCTGCGCCCAGAGGCAATCGGCACAGGAAGGACGATTTCCCCAGCAGTCGGCGTTCTCCTCGGCGTAGGTGCAGGCCATGCCACAGTCCACACAGGAGGGGAAGCGCATCTCCCGCACCCGGGCGCGGAAAAGGACGTATTCCCTGGACATCCAGATGTCGGCCAGGGTCTGTTCGGGCACCCGACCCAGGACGTAGCGGCTGACCTCCTTGCGCCGGCCGTAGATGTAATAGGGGTAGGAGTGCATCAGGGCGTAACAGGGGCTGACCCCGCCGTCCCAGCCCACCACCAGGGCCCGCCCCTCGACGAAGCGGCAACGTCGCCAGGCTCCCCACTTCATCCGTGGCAGCCGGGCCATTCCCCAGAGCACCAGGTCGCCGCCGGGCACAGGCCAGCCGGTGGGAGCCGGGAGCGGCTCATCGCGGTCGTAGAGCACCTCGCGGGCCATCTCCTCGGTGTGGGGAAGGAGGTTGGTGATGATCACAAAGTCGGCCTCCAGTTCGCGGGCCAGTTGGGGCAGGCGGGGAAGCCACTCCAGATTGCTCTGCATGGCCACAAATTCTATCCCGACGCGGGGGAAGACCTTGCCGCGTTGCCGGGCCTTTTCCCGGAGGGAGCGGAGGTTGTCCAGGACCCGGTCGACGCCGGCGGCCAGGCGGGCCCGGGCATAGGCCTGGATATGCACCGTGTCCAGCGAGACGACCACCCGGCCCAACCCGGCATCCAGCAGCTGTTCGGCCATCGGCCCGTCCAGGAGCAGGCCGTTGGTGGTCACGACCACCTCGACCCCCAGTTCGGCGACTCGGGCGGCCATCTCCGGGAAACGAGGGTGGACGAGCGGTTCGCCGTAGCCGCCAAAGGTCACCTGGCGCAAATGGGGGAAAGCGCGCAGGCCTTCGACCACCGCCTCGAAGGTCTCCCAGGACATATGGCCGGGAGGGTCCTTCCAGACCTGGCGGACACACATGGCGCAGTCCAGGTTGCAGTGGGAGGTGACCTCGATATAGGCCCGGCGCACGTCCGGCCGGGCCAGGTGCAGGGCCAGGCGTTCTTCTCCGGCCTCCGGCACCCAGCGTCCCTCCGCCCCCAGTTCCTGAAAACAGGCCGGCAGACCGTTGCCGATTTCGCCCATAGAGCACCCCCATGAAAGCCGTTTGCCATCAGCATACCCGATGTTCCCGCCCGCCTGCCGTGACTTATATCACACCCGGACGCCTGGTGAAGGGGGAGCCGCTATTCGGATATTCCCCGTCGTCTCCAGGGCCAGAGCCTTCGGAAAAAGTCCCGTTCCTCCTCCGTCCAGGTCCGCAACAGGAGCAGCATCGCCCCATACAGGGCCGGCCCGACGAGCAGGGCCACCGGCCAGAGCCCCCGGGCGTGGAGCAAGACCATCGGCACCCCCATCACCGCCGTCGCCAGGGCCGGCCGCCAGGCCACCCCCAGGAGCGGAAGCCGCAGGCCCTCCCGCCGCACCACCGCCCAGAGCGGTACGAAAAGCACCCCCTCGGTCATGATGGTGATCAGGCTGGCCGCCAGATAGCCGTAAGGGCCGTAGCGCGGAATCCAGTAGAGGTTGCTCCCGACGTTGAAGAGCGCCGCCAGGATAAAGGCCAGCGTGATCGTCCGCTGCCGATTCAGGGCGATCAGGAGGTACTGGGTCACCCCGTTCACGTAACTGAGCGGCAGAAACCATATGAGGACGCTCAAAGCGATGGCCGAATCGGGCAGGTACTCTTTCCCGCCCAGGAGGAAGATGATCTCGGGAGCCAGGACGGAAGCCATCATGGCCAGGGGAAAGGCCAGTACCAGGAGGACCTTCAGCGCCAGATGGTAGGTGTGCTCCAGCCGGGAGCGGTCCTCCACGGCCAGGCGGGAGAGGAGCGGGAAAAGGGCCATGGTCAGGAAGTAGGGGACTTCGATGAGGGCGTTGGGGAGTTTATAGGCGGCATCATAGGCCCCCACGGTCCGGGCCCCGCCGTAGGGTTGCAGGATGAAGGTGTCGAAGCGGAAGAAGATGAGCACCAGGAGGTTGTTGAGCATGAGGGGCAGGGCTTCCGGCACCATCCAGCGCCACAGGGCCAGGTCCACCTCCAGGCGGGGGACGAAGAGGAAGCGACACTGGAGGTAGAGGAAGAGGACGGCGTTGGCCAGCGTCACCAGGAGGGAGGAGGCGGCCAGGCCGACGACGCCCCAGCCGGCCACCAGCACCCCCACCCCGGCAAAGACCTTGAGGATGTTGGTCAGCAGGCCGGCCAGGGCCGGCACCTCCAGGCGTTCCCGGGCGGTGAAGAGGGCGCTCACCGCCGCGGCCAGCCCGGCCGGGAAGAGGCCGGCCGCCAGAAGCCACAGGGCCGCCTGGGCCTCCGCAGAGAGCGGCTGCGGGGTTCGGCTGTAGATGAAGATGATGAGGGCACAGAGGGGCAGGGACAGGGCGGAGAGGGCCCAGCGGAGCAGGGTGGTGTTGCTCAGGTAGCGGTTGGCCGCCTCGGGTTCCCGGGCCACCTCCCGCGTGCTCAGCGTGCTCAGCCCAAAGTCGGCCACCGTGGTCAGGTACTGTCCCACCAGCAGGGCGGCGATGGCATAGGCCCCGTACCCCTCCACCCCCAGGTAGTGCAGGACGACGATGGCAAAGGCGAAATCCACGGCCCGGTTGATCAGGCGGGCGATCAGGGGGGTGAGGCTGTTCTTGAGCACCCGCCGGGCCAGGCCGCCGCGCCCGGCCTCCGTCTCCTGATAGATGCGCCCCCACCAGCGCACCACCAGCGCCACCAGCAGGAGCAAAACGGCCAGCCCGCCCAGGAAAAGGGCCAGTTTCAGGGAAAAGCCGTCGGCCGGCAGGTCGGATGAAAGGGACAACTTTACCTCGCCTGCTTCCGCATCTCCAGCAGGTCGCCTTCGTTCTGCTTCCGGAAAAGGGCGGCGAACGGTTCATGGGCGAAACGGAGGACGACATCGCCGTCGCCGAAGAGGCCCGGCGGGTTACAACTTTCGATTCGGACCGCCTCCACCACCCGCCGGTAGGCCTCCCGTTCCTGGCGGGGGATGAAAAGCGGAAAGACCGCTGCGTAGAGCGATCCCAGGAGGACGATGGCACCGGCGGCGATGAGCAGCCCCGTCCCGACCGTGGTGGCCGGATGGGCCGGGTCCCCTTTCCCCAGGAAAAAGGTCACCACCCACCCCAGAAGGAGCGGGATGACCAGAATCGTGCCGTAGCCGCAGCCGGCCCGCCGGCGCTGGGAGACCCGGTTGAAGGCCGCTTCGCATCCCTCACAAAGGGGGAAAAGCAGGGTGACCAGGCGCGAACTCAGCCAGCTGGAGCCGTACACCTTGAGTTGCCCCCGCCCCGCCGGGGAGCCGCAGACGCAGCAGATTTTGGGCAGGGCGAAGGATGCTTTTTTGCGCAGGCGAAAACGGGCTACCTCCATTTTACTCTCCCTGGACCTCTCCGGCCGTGGCCTCGACCGGCTGGGCGGCGGTGAGGGCCACCAGGTCAGACACCCGCAGACGTAAATTGACGCCCCGTCGGCCGGCGCTGAGGAAGATGTGCTCCAGGCGCAACGCCGAACGGTCCAGGTAAACCCGCCAGCCCCGCCCCAGGAGGGCCAGCGGAGAGATGCCGCCCACCTGCAGGCCGGTCAGACTTTCGGCCTCCTTCTGGGTCGCCATGCGCACCTTCTTCAGCCCCAGGGAACGGGCCAGAATGCGGAGGTCCAGTTCGCGGTCGCCGGGGACGAGCACCAGGAACGGCCGGCCTTCCTCCGGGACAACCACCAGCGTCTTGTAGACCGTATGGGCCGGAACGCCCAAGGCCTCGGCCACCCCCTGGGCCGAACGGATTTCGGGGGAGAAGGAAAAGGCCTGGTATGGGATGCCCCGCGCCTCCAGGAGGCGCATGACGTTGCTCTTTTCCGGAGACATTTTCCTCAACCCGACGTCCTCTTCGCCATTGTACAACACCGCCCGCCGGCACGCAAACCCGTCTTGTAGTGGGCAGACAGGTTCGTCCGCTATGCAGGGTCTAGAAGTTTGTCCACGCTCCGGGATGATTTTGCCGCCGTTGGCTCGTTTGGACAAACGTCTGTGCCCGGTACATACCGGTCAAAGTTATCTGCCCACTACAGGTACATATCGGCTCTCCGTAGTTCCGCCTTCTCCGGCCGGCCGCACCGGGGGTTGGGGACGGGAGACTCCCTCCGGGAAGCCGGGGGATGCCCCCATCCTTCTGCGCGATGGCGTAACCACCGGCCACGGGCACACGGCCGGCTCCCCCGACGCCGGGCGCGTCCCAGGACGCGGTTTGTAAAAGGGGTGCCCCCGGAATTTTTCCCCCGGCAAAACCGGGCAGGTTTCCCGCGATAGTCTCCATCGGGAAGCCACAGTCGTTCCACCCCGGGCGAAGAATTTGCGCCAATCGCTTCGCTTGACCAAGTGCCCCCGCTGTGGTATACTTTCCATCAAACTTCCAGGAGAATCGGAGACGAAAAGAAAAGGAGAACTCCCATGGCACGAACGGCCGGCCGATGGTTTTCCCTGTTCCTTCTGCTTTCCCTGCTTCTTCCCGCTTCGCCCCTGAGTCCTGCGCCCTCCGGGGCGGCTTCCACCCCCCCGACCGACATCATGGGGCACCCCTCCTCCCC
>Ga0078972_1010474_pt1 | contig 17298 bp, 10 predicted proteins | sample YelNatPaOPGAMG01_FD_67568 | JGI IMG/M metagenome (GOLD analysis project Ga0078972, IMG submission 67568) | Hot spring thermophilic microbial communities from Obsidian Pool, Yellowstone National Park, USA - OP-RAMG-01 (SPADES assembly) (version 2) | ecosystem: Environmental > Aquatic > Thermal... | reverse complement strand
TAGTACCTTATTACTTTGGACTATATCCAGATCTATCTATTGGTTTTTCGATAGGAAACAAACTACGAATATATCCCGAGATGGGTATTTTAAGAGAAATAGATCTAACTGAAGGAATCTCAGATAACCATTATAACCAGTTTTTGCCCAACTTAACTACATTTTATATATCAATAGGATTATCTTATCGCCCATAATATCGGTTCATTGTCTAATAAAGATAGGTAGTAAATGGGGTAAATGTACCTGGCACCTTTGGATAAAAATCCAATGATTTCAAGGTGTTAGGTGGAGATGCGGGCTTTTGGGGTAACTGGCACCTTTTTTGTGGGGTAACTGGCACCTAATTGGCTTCTATCTTTATCAGATCCACATCCTGTGACCCAATGGAGATCTCCACCTCGTCAATATCTGCACTTATATTCTTTTCTTTCTCAGAAGAAGTGAGATGTTTAATTACAAGCTCTCCGGATAGATTCAATTTATTACGATCTATTTTTAATAAAATCGTTTTGGGTGAATCGCCTATGTTCCTAATTGTGAAAAAGAGAGAGTTGTTGATATTTCCAAATCTTTCGATATAAATATCTTTATCGTTTGTATAGGCATTTGTTATGGGTGTCCAGCCAGCTGTGTTAATCTCCCTGATTAAGGGGATATACTTCTTAAAAAGTTCCCGGTCTCTCTGATAAAATTGAGGGAGCGAAAAATAGTTGTCTTCAGATGCGTTATGGCTGAACATCGATGGGTATATTCCATAAAACAGACAGACCTTCATATATTTTTCCACCATCTCAAAACTCATCGTATTGAAATCTACATTCATTAAAAATCCATATGGCCTTTGATAAGAAAGCGTTCTTCTATAACTCAGATATTCATCAGACTCGGGCACCAGTTCAAAGCCATTTGTCGTCTCCTTTACCCACTTGATCTCCTGTCCCATAAAATCGAATAAGTTATAACCCCACATAACCTTTCCTGCCAATACCCCATTTGCCATCAGATATTTCCCCGACGGGATCTGCTCTCGTAACCATTTTGTAAATTCGATCGTTGAAAAGATAACAGGAACTCCTATTATATCTGGAGAATCTGCCTTGAAGGTCAATGGTGTATCGGTTGCTGAGAAGTGTTCCTTTCTCTGGTTTATGTATGTTGCCCACATTACAAAGCTGTCAACATACTCTCCATCGAGTCCCGGATATGAATTATATGCCGACATTGCTGTTTCATTTACAAAATATTTTGCCTGATTGAGGATATATGGAGGGACATCTATATCGGGGTCCGGGCTAAGATAGAACAGGGCACATTTTCCGGGGCACCAGGGGGGACCACTCAAATAAGGAGTAAATACATAGTTTTGAGAACCATCAAATATCCCGGAAGAGAGGGTCTTTTCTGCTGTTCTTTTCTCATTATCCGTACCCGTTGTATAGAGTTTGTTCAAATAATTCATTACACTATCATAGTCCTCTGGATTTACAGTGTCGTCTGTTATTCTGAGCCAGGTGGAGGCCGGCTCAATAATATACCTGAAACTCAATATATCATTTGCATCGTCAAACTCTGTATATTTCAGGCTTCCTATCTCGTGAATCCCGATATTGAAGTCCTTTATGCTCTGTCCCTCCTCATTTATCACCTTTGATAGATCCGCAAATGCGACCCATATACCCTCTCTCTCGGGTGGGATGCGCCGCTTGAATGCGTCCGGGAATCTTTTATAAAATCCATCAATGGCATATCTAAAACCCAAATTCATCTCATCTGGCTCTATTTTATAAATTACAAATTCTAAATCTGCCCTGTTGGGGAATTTTACTGTATCCGGGGAGAGGGAGAGATCAAAGGCTACAAACAGTATTTTCAGTGCCTTGTTGTAAACTATTCTAAATATCCGGGTTGATTCAGGTGGTACGCCGAGTACAACCCCAATACGCTTGTTATATATCGAACCAATAGGATAACTCGAAAATCTGCCTGTATAACCAAGTTTGTCATACCAGAATGTAACGGTATCGGAGTGCTCGTCTACCAATTCTACACTGACATCCCTTCTGATATCTCTACCCCACAGTCCATTTTCTATATCTAATGGAATGGCAAAATACACTGTAAATGAGCGGTTTATATTTTTCAGGCTCTCCATATTAATCTTTGCATCAATCCTGTCTTTTTTAGAGACAAATTCTGCGTCAAGAGATAATTCATACTCAGTTAGATTTGTAGACAGGTTATACTTATTTCCATCTCTTTCTAATAAGCCCCCTGTTGATATCCATTCATCGCTCTGAATTTCGTGAAAAATAATGCCACTTGTGTAATCACGGGAATTACCAGCCAGATTTTCTCCATTTGCATAAAGACCCTTTATCACTCCCCCATTTTCATAAAAACTCAGTATAAGGGAGTCTTCCGCCTCTATGGTCTGCTCGGAATTGGACCTGTATTCCCCCGTCGGCTCCATAACTGCAACCTTTGTACTGTCAAATACAACTATTTCCTGCTCTACCTCTCTCATTTCAACCTCATCAAACCATAATTTTCCATAATGATCCCCCCGTAGAAGCAGATAAAAAGATACAGATTTTATGGGATATAATGGGGTAGCAAAACCGTATCTCCTCTGCCAGTCGTGTGTCCCTGTATCGAATCTTGGGTCTGGAATCTGCCCATATAACGAACAGGGTGAGCTTGTGGCTGGGTCACAACCATTCACAGGGTCTTCATCGATAGTAACATACTTAATATCCAGATAGATTGAGGCGGCACTGTCGGGATTGCCGCTTAGATTCTCTGATTTGCTCCATCCTGAGAAGAAGATAGACTTCTTTGTCTTCTGGTTCAATATCACTGATTGATATATTCCATATTGATTTGTGTCATTCTCTGTTCTTTCGAGTAAGACAGCTTTGCCAGCCCTTCCGCTATCTACCTTGTATCCGCTCTGGTATGGTTTCCAGTCCAAAATATTGCTCATATCTGTATTTTCAAAGTCTGGATTCTTCAAGAGGTTTTCACCCATCTTAACCTTATCGTCCACTTTTTTGAAGACTACTCTCGGTTCGATGATTTTTATGTCTGAAGCATCATTTGTTTCGGATGTATCGGAAAGGGTATCGCTTACCGAGATATCTTCCATATCATCTGGAAAAACATTGCCATCTGGTAGGTCATTATCATCTGGTAATATCGAAATATCCCCTGTATCATAATCTGTAGTATCTAAAATAACCTTTATATCCGACAGATTACCATTTGTATCTTTTGTACCGACCCCATCCGAACACGACCAGAAGATAGAAATAGTCAGAATATAGAGAAATAATTTGATCTTCATTTTAATCTCCTGAAATATTGCATATTTCTAAAGTAACACCAGTTATTATTCATTTCAATAAAAATAGACAGACACTTTTAGGCTCGAAGCTAAATATTAATAGAACAGTATGACCTACCTATGTCTCATTTCTCACTTGATAGATCAAATAGTATAGTATTATTTCTTAGACTTTGGAAAGGATAAGGAGTTGAGCAAATCGGCTCATTGCTTAATAAAGATAGGTAGTAAATGGGGTAAATGGGGGTAAATGTACCTGGCACCTTTGGATAAATTTCCAATGATTTCAATAGGTTAGGTGGCATAATGGGCTTTTGGGGTAACTGGCACCTAATTGGCACCTAATGGGTTGGGTAACTGGCACCCAATAGGGATTTTGGTCGACTATGATTTTCACCCGTAACTGAATAGTTGTATATTTCTGTATTTTTATTTTGATAATGGTTCAAACTTGTGTAATAAAAGTGAGGGGATTTGGGTATGGATTATGTAAATAATACAATCTCGAAGAAGAAGGCATTTCTGACTGTCCTGTTGATATTTATAGTCTGGAGGGGGTCTCTATTCCTTCTGGACTTTATGTCTATGAGCCTGACACACGAAATTACAAACAACCCCTATAAGGACTATCAGGCATATCCTCAGAAGGAACGATACTTCCTCGATGGGTGGTTCAGGTGGGATTCGGGCTGGTATAAGAGGATTGCGGAGAGGGGTTATTTTATAGAGGGCTCTCAGAGCGATGTGGCGTTCTTCCCTGCCTTCCCCTATCTCTCCCGATACCTCGGTTATATCGTTGGCTCTCATTTTCTCGCAGGTTTTTTAATCTCCAATTTTTCGACCCTGTTTGGTATATTCTTTATGTACCTCATTGCCCTCTCAATGACCGATGAAGAGAGGGCACGGCGTTCTGTAATACTGCTGCTCTTGTTCCCTGCCTCCTTCTTCTTATCGGCTTATTATACAGAAGGGCTATTCCTTCTTGCGATTACAGGTAGTACTTACTTCTTTTTCAGGAGGAATTTTCTTATCTCATCTTTATTTGGCATGCTTGCAATGCTCACCCGCTCCACAGGAATTATACTGTTCATCAGTTTTGCTATATATCTCGGGTATCGTATATATAAAAAGCAGGAGAGATTTAGTCCCGATATGCTGTTTTTGCTGCTCATCCCATCGGGATTACTCATATTTATGGGTATGCTCTGGTATCAGGTCTCTGACCCATTCGCCTTCTCTAAGTACCAGGCCGGATGGGGGAGACACTTTGTCTTCCCTCTTTTTACTCCAATTCTGGAATTATACAGGGTAAAGTGGTCTTTCCCAAGAGATGAAGTAAATATGCAGAGGCTCCTCGATTCAATAACATCGATAATATTCCTTTTAATTGCAGTAATAATGATTGTCAGAAGATACCACCCTGTCCTCTGGATGATTGTACTCTTTGGTGTGCTTATGCCTCTCTCAACTGGCAGGGTCCTATCTATGATGAGATTCTGTACCGTGCTCTTCCCCGCTTTCTACTATATCTCGGATATATGTGAAGACAGAAAGATAGAGCGATTCATAATATTCATATTTTCATTTTTGCTCTCCCTGTACAATCTGAGATTTATGAACTGGTACTGGGCAGGCTGATTATGTATTTCAAGGCAATATATGGAGAGCCTTTAAACGAGCGCTTCTGTTTTGTAAAAAGGTATACAAACAGGATAAGATTCCCTGAGGTAGACTTAAAAAGGGGGGATACAGTCATTCACACCGGGGAGGAGCCTCTTGCCAGGAGGGAGTTCTATGAATATGTAAGCAAAGTCTCAAGGCTTGAGGTAAATACAATTGTTGAGTCGGGAGGTGAATATCTTTTAAGGACCAAATACATAACTTTCCTTTTGAACAACCGATTGGAGGAGATAAGACTCAGGTTGTACAGCCTAAGTAATCCTGAAAACGATGAGAAGACTACCTCAGGACAACTCTCAAGATTTAGATTTATCATCAGGATGCTCAAGACACTAAAATTTCAGAATATATCCATAATTACAATTGCGGATAGATTTGATGAGGATAGAATACGAAGGCTCGTTGAGTATATAGAGAGAAACTCCCTTAAAAAATTGTACATAGTAATATCTGAGCAGCTGGATATCAATGAAAAACTGGGGCTTATCAGGGCGATAAGGGAGAGATTTGCCAGGTATCAAAATATAATTTTGATAAATAATGATTTTGAGGTCAAATTAAATTTAGGTAAATCCGAATTGGATAAGATTGAGATAAAGTCTGATGTAAAAACAAAGACTATAAATCTGGTCATCAGAGGATGGTGCTCGAATAGATGTCCATTCTGTACTACTCGCATTGTGGCTGCTGCTTACAACGCCCCGATACCACTTGATGATCCAGAGAGAATAATCTCCCGAATCAAGGCTGAGAATGAGAAACTGAATGGTGCATTTCTTCTGGAGATTGTGGCGGTGGAGCCTCTCGAATATCCCTATATCTTGAACCTACTATCGGCAGCAAAGGACACAGGGATTAATAACATTAAAATTCTTACCAATGGCAGGGCACTAAAAGACCCTAATTTATTGAGGAGATTCAAATCCCTTGGTGTGAAAGAGTTTGTAATTCCTGTATCATTTTATTCACCGAAGTCTGCTGAGATAAATGTCGGAGACAGGCTCGCCTACTATGATTTCCTAAAAGCCCTCAAAAATATAAAATGTCTTGATGGAATCAGATACTTCTTCAACATTATGATATCAAGGCATAATTATACCGAGATTGAAAAGATAGCGATATTTTTAGAGAAATATGGCATAAAAGACTACAATTTTCTGCTCGCCCTCCCATCTATAGAGGATGAGCGATTCTTCAAACCCTATGCGGTGAGATTATCTGACCTTATGTCAAAAATAGCTGGAATCAGAGACAAGAATTTACAGGAGAGAATAATATTATCACTCCTTTATAATATACCTGCCTGCATAATCAAAAGATACTTCGGGGAGTCTATGCTAAAAACTATAATAGATAAATGTAAGGTTATACCCAATGAGACAATCTCGGCAAAACGAGAGAGTGCCAGATATAAACTCGCCAAAACCTGTCGCTTAATAAATGAGTGTCCGTATAACGGGATTTGTACTGGAATAAACGAGATATACAGGAGGACTTTTGGAGATGAGGAGTTTTATTATAAATAATCTATTAGTCCTTGCCACAATCGTTTCTCTTATCTCCTGTAAAACAACCAATTATTATGATGAGATTAAGAAGGACTGCAACCATAAGAGGGCCGTTCAAATATTCGAGAAGATGCAAAATTCAAACGACCCTGCCATATATCAGGTGATCAACGCAATGGCAGACTGTAAGAATGAGGTGATGGACGAATATTTGTCCTCTATGTACTCCCGTTCCAGCGATATGGTGAAGAATCAGATATACACTGCCCTCACCAGGAACAAGAGCAAGGTCTTCTTAAATACGATCGTGGATATCATTATAAATAGGGCACAGACAAATCAAAACTACAGTGATGAATTAAACTACATAAACGAGATTGATAGAGACTTTCTGAAGAAGAGATACAGGGATTATAAAGAGACCATCGAGAGACTCAAAAGAGAGAAGAACTATGTCGCCCTGGATCTATACCTGGATAAAGCCCGAACCCTCTCAAGAATCATCGGGGAGGAGATGGATGAAGAAGGTCTCAGAGATGAAATGAAGTCAATGAAATCTGAGAGGGAGAGAGAGGAATTGTATAACAAATTCATCGAGGCAACAAATAATCAAAATATGGAAAGGGCCTATAACATATTTATGAAGATGAAGAGCCTCGGCTATGTAAACAATAGTGAGAAGGCCACAAGACTGGAGGGCATCCTAAAGGAGATATCTGATATAGAACAGAGATTCTATGAGACTGCCCGCAAACAGGATAATCTAATGATAGAAATCGAGAAACTCAAACGAGAGAACAAAACCCTTGAGTCAAAGAGACTCCAATCGGAACTCGATGCAGTCAAGTCAGATATGGTATTTAAGAAGAGGGCACTCGACAGGGCTGCAAAGAAACTCGTAATTGCCCGAGAACTCATAGAAGAGGTTATTGTCAAATGAAGAGAAGATGGGTAATTGTCTCTGTAAGTTTTGTGATTGCATCCATACTCGCCATCTGGGCCATCGACTCTTTCTACATCCCGCTAAAATGTATCTATTCCAGTGAAGAGGTATGCCTCGAATCTACCGCTCAACTGAATTCAGTCTCCATCCTGAAGAGATTGTGCAATAGATACTCTGACAGGTTTTGCATATCTCTCTTAAGCAGGATGCACGAGAAGTCTATGGATAACCTCATCCCCCGAATAAGCGATGAACACTGTCTCGAAAAGAGCCCGGAGTTTTGTGCATTCTCTTCCATTGCCTATTCGGGGAGTGGGGATATCCCGAATGCCTTTCTTTATGCCGAGAAGGGGTGCAGTTTCTCTGAGGGTGTGAGCTGTGCCATACTCGCCAGTATTGAACTCGATGCAGACAGAAGGGACAGTGCCCTCAAGTCATCACTCAAAGGTTGTCTTATTGGCTCAGCTGCAGCCTGTGCCATCGCCGGCACTATTTTACTGGAAGATGGACAGGAGAGCGAGGGGAGACAGTTGATTGAGCGATGCTGTGAACTCGGTGGGGATGAGTGCTGCGAATAAATAAAAATCTGCCAATTTTTTGACAACAGGCTAATTTGATTTATAAATGGAGGTATGAGGGACTCGATAATAAAAATCGTTCGCCGTCAGACTGATATAAACAAGAGGATATTCAGACTGTACCTGACCCTTGTATCTATCGCCATTACAGTCTTTTTTATCTGGGGGCTCACTGGAGGCAAAAAGGAGATAAACTACGACAGGGTGATAAAGGATTATCAGAAACAGGATATACGGGAGTACCTCGAGAGTGCCGATGGTATCTGCGGCCTCGATATCAACCAGTACAGGATTGACCTTAACCAAATATATGAGGAGAATGGGGAGTATATTTATAAATACCCCGATGGAAAGATTGCCAGACTGACCTTAAGAAAGGAAGTCCAGGACATTTTGAAGAAGAGACTTGGAATGTACAGGATACCATTCTCCGCGGCTGTGGTTATGGAGGCACCAACAGGCAGGATCTTAGGTATGTATGAGGACGGAGAACTAAAGAACAAATACTCAATGAATATGACCTTCAAGGCGGCATCTGTATTCAAGATCATAACAATGGAGACTTTACTATCCGAAAAGAAGATTGATACAAATGCCACTATGTGTTACTTCGGGGGCAAGAGGAGACTTACGAGAAGGCATCTAATAGAGAATCCAGGCAAAGATAACAGGTGCCTTATCGTGGATAGGGCACTTGGACATTCGGCGAATGTAATCTTTGCGAGACTGGCTTATAAGTATCTGGACAGGGAGATACTCTCAAATCACACATCCCTCTTTGGCTTCTTTGAAAGCATACCCGTTGAGTTTGAGGTAGAAAAGAGCAGGATAGAGATACCCGATTCGAGGGAGGAGCTGGCTTATACCGCGGCAGGTTTCGGAGAGACATATATCAGCCCCCTTCACGGAGCAATCATTTCCTCGATTGTGGCAAATGACGGCATATATGTAAAACCCACCATTATAGATAGGATTGAGGATGAAAATGAGAATGTGCTCTATGAGAGTAGCAAAGGTGAGATAAGGGAGGTCTTCACCAGACAAGTAGCAGCCAGTTTGAAGGAGATGATGAGATATACTGTCACCGAAGGGACAGCACACAAATTCTTTGCCCGAAGAAGACCCGTTGACTTTATAAAGGATATAAAGGTAGCAGGGAAGACAGGTTCAATCGCCGACAGGAATGGCAGCTATACGGAATACAACTGGTTTGTGGGTTTTGCACCCCTTGATGATCCTAAATATGTAATCTCGGTATTGACAGTAAATTCTGAGGACATATCCGCCCGTGCCACCCTTTATGCAAGGTACATACTCGATGACCTCTTCAAGACAAACTCACTGGTAGTAAAAAAATCACCCAGTTCTCATAGAAAGAGACTACTGGGTATAAAATAACCATTTAATGACCTTGTTGATTCTCAAATAAATAGAGTTAAGATTAGGATTTGTATTTATGATTAATTTCCAGCAATTACCTATCCTTAATTGTCACCACTCTATTAGAAGGAATTAACACACCCCATATGCCTTCGCCAGACATCCCTCTTAAAGAGGGGAATTTTACCTGCCAACTTTTCACTTAATCACATATCTGTTGCCCATAGTTGAAATACTACTGATAACTAAACCTTTACTATCAATTGTACCCAGCGGAAATATCAATAATAACTAAGTCTTTACTTGTTTGCTCTTATTCAATCTGGCATTCTTTGAAAATCTGTGTCAGTCTTCCTTGATTTGGCTTCTGCAATCAAGTTTTACAGGGATACCTGATAAAAGCTGGGGGAGGAGGATCTCATCTATTGATATTGAATCCTCTTTACACACGGATCTATAATACCTTAATACCATTCTCTTGATCTCTTCCTGCTGGCATTCTGTGTTTAAGCAGTAGTTGTAGGAACTTAAAAATTCCTTTCCACTTTTGGAGGCAAATGTAGATCTGAATTTCTCAATGAACCAATCCCTTTCATATTTCGTGTCTGCAACAAGGATGTTATATAAATCGTCGGGAGATAGGATATTTTTTCTCATTCTAATATCTCGTAACCTGCTTATCTTTGTAGACACTATATTATGGATATCTTGCATATCTGCCTTACCAGATGGATAGTATAGCTCCGAATCGATCTCCCAGGAGTCGACCTGTAGATTGACGGGAATGGGAATCTGTGTACCATCAAGATCTGCAATATAATAGGATTGGGAAGAATTTATGGCAAACAAAAGATAGCCATAATCACTAAATATGGAATTGAAGAAATATAGATACTCGCCATTATTGAAAAATAAAAGGGCTTGCAAATATATATCGGGATATCCTGTTGATGCAGGTGTTAGAGTTAGTAAATCACAATAATATGGCTGTGAAAGGAGATTTATTGTGTAGTTAGTTCGGGCATAAGTATGTCTTGAATATTGTAAAGGTTTTATCCTTTTGAGCATCTCTGTATTTTTGAGGTATTCCCAGTTATCTGGATGCAGAGAGAAGTGTTCAACAGGTTTAAGACTATCCTTATCTAAGAATATTATTCGATTTTGGAAGGTGGATAAGATCACTACATAGTTCTCGTCTGTATATATTCCATATGGCATATTTAAGAACTTGTAAGTAGGACCATTACCACCGAAAAATTGTATTATATTTAATGGCTCTGTCTGAGCTATCAGTATATATCCTGTACGTGCATCGGCAATAATGAGTTTATCCTCTTTGAGAGGGGCGATGCCTGTGGGATATAAGAGCTCCCCTTTTGCAGGATCCCAACCTGGGTGCCCGAATTTCTCGTATTCTACTCCAGTTTTCATCAGGTATTTTATTATTCTTTTACCGCTTAATGCGGATACATATACCTTGTCTTTGTATATACAGACCCCGTGGGCTAAGGGCACTGACCTCGTCCATAATCTTTTATAAGTGCTTTCTTGAAACTTAAAGACAGATACAGAATTACCGTCATAATTTGCTGTGGCGAGATACATTCCATCTTCGGTGACCCATATATTTTCTGGTCCCACCAGAGATTGTTCTCTGATTTCTGATATATACTCAAGTGTTCTATTTTCTGAATCTACTTCAAACAACAGTATGTTGTTACCTTTGTAGTTTGCTACGAATAACAGGTTGAGATTTTTATGAAAAAATAGACCTGTTGGGTTATAAAGAGAGGATAGATTCACTGGTGTCATTTTAAATAACTCACCACTTGCCCTATCGAATAAGAAGATTTCTCTATAATTGGCAAGGAGATATAAATTCCCTTTATAATGGCATATTGATACAGGAGAAAAGGTCTCTTCATCTATATTTGAGTGATTTATTATCAGTTTTGGTTTGTGCGGCCATAGATCTATTCCTAAACTCTGATTCTCTAAGGATCTCTCTTCACAACTCAAAAGCAATAGAATCGAAATTAAGACAATAAAAACCACCCTTATTATCTCTACTTTTTCTGGGGAAAATCTTTTCATCTTCATCTCCTTCATTTTTGACCTCATTTAGGTATCATATTGCTAATTTAGCAAAGATATGTCATTTGTCAAATTCCATCTGAAGCAGTACAGGATCAATCTCTCAAACAGGGGAGTTAATTTTTACTTTTTCAATTAAAATCAAAAACTCTCATTCAATGACACTACAACCGCAGCCGGATGATTCCTCCTCCTGTATGCTGCCGGCGTCGGGTTTTACATCAGAGTATGTCTCTTTGATTTCGATTATATCTGCTGGTTTTATGTCTTCTGTCTTTTCTGTGTCTTCTGTGCCTGTATCGACGATGTCGGGTTGAGTAGTGTCAGTTATGTCTTCGAAGGTCTCGTAAGCCGAGGCATCTATCTCTTCGAGAACTTTAATGTTTATATATGTAGTGGCAATCTTCTTGTTGCTGGCATTATAGCCATCTGCGATGATCTTCCTGTTTCCCAATACATTGAATTTATAATTGACCTCAAAGTTTGAATTTCTATCTGAGGATGTAGCAAATTTGTATATATCGGCGGTATAGATTACACTAACTACCTCTTTATCTGCTTCTACCTTGAAGGTTACCGGGTTGTGTACCTCTTCATTGTTCTGAGGGGTTATGAAGGATATATTGACACAGTCCTGAGAGCAGGTATTGTGATTCTCTTCTCCATTGCATTCCCCATCCCCGCACTTTGGTGTAGCCAGAACCTTTATTGTAATAGAGGTTGCAGCCGCTCTCTTCCCGTTCTTGTCGAAACCCTCGGCTAAGATTACTCTTTCCCCAAGGGTGTTGAAAGTATATTCAACTGTGAAATAGGTCTCTGGTTTTGTGGATGTCCCAAAGAGGTATCCATCTGCATAGTAATTTACCTTTGTGATATTTGCGTCCGCCTCTACTTTGAATAGCACGGGATTGTATAACTCATCTCCGTCTTTTGGCATAACGAAATTCATCATAAGACAGTCCTGAGGACAGCTCTGGTAAGTCTCATTTGTACCGCAATAATTATCTCCGCAGATCTCTTCATAATTATATGTGATCTTCTTCAGATCATCTATTGTGCCATCGAATATGTCGAGGTCTACATCTCCGCTTATACCTGGTACACTTCCCGAGCTTGTCCACTGCCAGAATGTCCATTTGGTCCAGGGGTCAGGGACTGATGGACAGAATGCCGTATCCTGATAGTCGTGGTACCACGGGAGCCATAAGAGATAATCTCCAAATGCAGTACTTTTTACATTGTCCTTCCAGAAGTAGTAGCCGGAGTATATTATAGGCTTCATACCGAGTTTACTCTCTACATAGTTTATCCACTTCCCAACCTGATTTGCTACCTCTGTAGCGGATAGGCTACCCGTATCTTCAACATCTATTACAGGAGGCAAGTCTCCCTTTTGAAGCTGACCCATCTTGTCGAGGAGGAGTTGTGCCTGCTGGATCGCATCCTGATTCGGTCTAAAGAACTGATATGCCCCTCTGATTATACCATTATTCTTGGCCCCTGCCCAGTTTTGAGGAAAATAACTATCGATATAGGTCAATCCATCTGAGACTCTGATAAATGCAAATTTATATCCCGCCTGTGCTACTTTTGACCAGTCGATGCTCCCCTGCCATTTTGAGACATCTATTCCGTGCACAATCTTCGTCCTGTCTGTTATACAGGACTTTACCTCCATCGGTAATTGATCGAATAATCTATCTTCCGGGCTCTCTTCACCGCAGGATGAAAATAGGAGGAATGCAAGAATCAATGCGGATAAGATACTCAATATAGTTGCGGTTGTCTTTGTCATAACTGACTCCCTTGAACAGAATTATATTGTCATATTAGTCAATCCCCTGTCAAGCCCTAAATTGTTATAGAACAGAACTCTTGATTATTATTCTATTCCGAGTATCTTCTCTTGGCAGTAGCTTGAACCCTTTTGTTTTAGGTCATCACAGCTTATTGTCTTAATACAGTTTTCAAAATCGTCGAAATATGTTTTTGTTGTGCAGTTGTCTTTAGCCCCTTCCTGGAACTCTTTTATACATTCATCTTTTGTTGTGCCTGTATCTATTTTACACTCATTGATCATCTTTTCGCAAAGTGTATTTGCAAGATTACTCGTATCGATTACCGTACACTTATTGTCGGCATCATCTCCACATTTTGAAAACTCGTCGCAACTTGATTTATCTGGACACTCATTGATTGCCTTGACATAAGAATCCTGGAAATAATTCTTCTCGTTCATTGAGGTGCAGAATTTATTACACGCAGTCTCATCATCTCCTTCACACTCTTTGAGCTTGGCGCATATATCTTTACAGTTTAATTTTTCCGAGTCAGAGCCACAAAAGAGCAGTAAAAAGCTGGTAAAGGATAAAAGGAATAAAAACAAAAATTTCTTACTCATAGAAACCTCCTTGATTAACAAAATTCTATTTATTTGCTTTTAGTTAGGAAATCAAGAGAAATCTATTAACTTGTGTAAAGATTTCAGTTATAAATGGGTAAACATTCATGGCTTTTGCCCACCCCCGCAATATGAAAACTTCTTTCTAAAAAAGTTTTCATAATAAGAACAATAATAAGTGGTAAATAGGTAAATGGGAAATGGGCAAGTAAGAAGTGGGAAAATTCCATTCTCATAGATGAGTGTTCTGAAAGAACACACCGACAACTGACCACGGACCACTGACACCGAGTAATTCCCCTTTCATAGAGGGGTGGATGCCCAAGGCAGACGGGGTGTGTTAACTCCCATCTAATAGAGGACTGGCAATTAAAATAAATCAATGGGTGGGTAATTGTTGAAAATTATCCATAAAGTCAGAACCTTACATCTTAAATCTATAAACTTTTTCGACAACGATAATTGCTACCCGTAAATGAATCTTTACTAACTTGTCATTAAAATACGGAAGAGCATCTATCACTAAAATGTCAGGTTTTGTTGGTGAGGTCAAAATTTGTAATTGGTTGTATATTTGTTTTCTGATATAATGTCAGTGCATTTGCCCGATATTAGGAGGCGTGTTTATGAGGCGTATATTTTTTCCTCTATTGGTGATTTTTTTGCTTACTCCATATATCTATTCTGATCCTCTGAATCTGAAGGAATTGCAGGAGACATTGAAGAGAAACAATGCCACCTGGGAGGCCGGTGAGACCAATATCTCCCGATTGCCCGAGGAGGTAAAGAAGAGGTTGTTTTCGAACAGATTAAATAGAATCCCAACAGAAACCGCAAATGTATTCAAGGGTGGAGTTGTAGGCGCGGTCCCCTCTAAGTTCGATTGGAGAAATAAGGATGGAAAGAATTATGTGACACCCGTAAAGTATCAAGAGGACTGTGGTGCCTGCTGGGCATTTGCATCGACCGCTGCACTCGAATCAAAGTATCTGATACAGATGAATAAGCCGTATAACAATCTCCTCGACCTCTCGGAGCAGATATTGGTTTCGTGCAACAATTTTGGTGGTGGTTGTAATGGTGGGTATCTCGATGATGCTGCAAGATTTTTGAAGAGTTATGGAACTTACGATGAGTCCTGTTATCCTTATAAAGCCTCAGATACATCCTGCTCTTATGCCTGTGACTATTATGGTACATACGCATTTAAGATATCATCTTATCAGGGTGTAAGTCAGTCGACTTCTGCATTAAAAGAGGCTGTTTATAACTATGGACCAATACCAGTGGCGATGATGGTTTATGAGGATTTCGAATATTATCAGAAGGGTGTCTACACACATCAGAGCGGTAGTCAGCAAGGGGCTCACGCTGTTTTGATTGTAGGGTGGGATGACTCACAGAGTTGTTTCATTGTAAAGAACAGCTTTTCGACTGCCTGGGGTGAGAGCGGGTATTTCAGGATCGCATATTCTGAGGTAAACGGAGATTCTGATTTTGGTTATAGTGCAGTGGCTTATGGGAATATCTCTGTTTCTAATTATGTTCAAACAATGTTATCTACCGATCCGGGTGGTAAGACAATGAAATTCGATGGGTATTCTATTACTACACCTGTAATATATAGCTTCCCATCTGGCTCGACCCACACAGTGAGTGTGAACAATATGTTCACCGAATCAGATGGTCGCACGAGGTATATATTTGACAATCGCTCTGATGGGAAGGGCATAAACGATAATGTGGTTATACCGTCAGTAGATTCGTCGATTGTATGGAGTTATAAACTCCAATATCTACTCAAATCATCTGTAAACAACACTACCTATGGGAGAGTCGAACCTGATTGTACATCTGGTTGCTGGAATGACTACTGGACTACTGTGACATTCTCTGCGGTTGCAAATTCGGGGTATCAGTTCAAGAACTGGAGTGGAGATCTGGATGGAACTACTAATCCAATGAGATTTACAGTTATGGGTCCCCTCACATTTATGGCAAACTTCGAGAAGATGACAGTAAAGACATACTCGATCAATGCCTCGGCGGGTCCCTACGGAAAGATAGTCCCATCGGGGACTATATATGTTCAGGAGAAGGGGTCGCAGGCGTTCGATATAATACCGGATAGTGGATATTCGGTCGAGGATGTATTGGTTGACAATGTCTCTGTGGGTGCAACTACGAAGTATGTGTTCAACAATGTTACAGCCAATCATACGATATTTGCAAAATTTGTATCTAATACGGTGCCTACTTATACTATCACTGCAAGTTCTTCGTCGGGGGGAAGGATTCAGCCATCGGGGTCTGTTGTCGTGAGAAAGGGTGGGTCGCAGACATTCACAATCACGCCGGATACTGATTATGAAATAGACAGAGTTATGGTGGATAACAACTCTATTGGGAGAGTTACTACTTACACATTCTCCAATGTAACGACTAACCATACCATATATGCCTCATTCAAGAAGAAATCCCAAAATACCGAATATGTAAAGCTCTCTGTAAAATTCTCGGGTGGCGGTGGAGGGACTGTTTACAGTGTACCAGCAGGATTGAGTTGCCACAGCGATTGTTCGGGGTGGTTCGAGAAGGGTGCGAGCGTAAAACTCTATGCTGCAGCAGATAGCAGTAGCAGGTTCGATGGTTATAACTTCTCCTCCTGTGGAAAGAATAAGGAATGTGGTCTAAATTTGAATTACGATACGACAATAGTTGTATATTTCACATCACTCGAATCTACTGATGAGAGCGGGAATACAGATGAGAATCTGCAGGGAGACTCAGTTAAATCAGCAGGCTGTTCCTGTTCATATATAGAATGAGATATCTCTGGAGTATTCTGAGGTTTTTTCTGATATTTATTCTTTTATCTGCTGGACCTGCATCAAAAAGGCTCGAGGTAAGAGGGGGAGGGGGGTTTTATAATAATGACTACTTTCTCAATCAACCTGGATGTGGAGAGTCGGAATCATTAGTGGATATTAAAATAAAGGATAAAGGTTATGCATCTTACTGGTATATATCCTCCCCGTTCAGTGAATATACAAGTCTGCAGTTTAGTTTTATTAGTGGATATCATAGGTCGGAGTATGAGGAGATTAATAATTATCCTGAGAGATGGATGTCAAAGACCTCCTCGAGTGGACAGTTCTTTATACCTAATCTCTCATTATCTTTCGACACACTTGTAACTGGTATCAGGATTAATGGTATGGCATTATTTTATAGAGGAGAGGCTCAGCCCTTCCCTGGTCTATCCCTGTGGGCGGGACATCGCCTGTTCTATCTATTTTTAGGGATAAATGATTTTAATACTATCCCTCTAATGCATGCTATCTCCTACGGACTTGGGAGTGATAATA
>Ga0078972_1010472_pt1 | contig 17301 bp, 20 predicted proteins | sample YelNatPaOPGAMG01_FD_67568 | JGI IMG/M metagenome (GOLD analysis project Ga0078972, IMG submission 67568) | Hot spring thermophilic microbial communities from Obsidian Pool, Yellowstone National Park, USA - OP-RAMG-01 (SPADES assembly) (version 2) | ecosystem: Environmental > Aquatic > Thermal... | reverse complement strand
TAACCCTGGCGATACTGTTTCTGTTTACCAAAAAGGACAGCCTGTTTTTTCTGGTGTGGTTTTGGCTCGTCGTGGTGGCAACAGTCCTTCGGCCACCTTTGTGGTTTATGCAATTATGTCCGGCGTGGGAGTTGAAAAAATCTATCCTTTGCATTCGCCTTTGATTACAAAAATAGAGAGAATCAAGAGCGCTAAAGTCAGAAGAGCCAAGTTATATTATTTGAGGAACAAAGTTGGCAAAGGAATCAAACTCAAAGAGAAAAAGACAAAAAGCGCCAGGGCTTGAAGAAGAGCATAGATTAATCAAGAATGGTTTTAAAAATATAGCGGGTTTGGATGAGGCAGGAAGGGGCGCTTTATCTGGACCCATTGTGGCTGCGGCCTGCATCCTAAATCATAATAAGCGTCTTTATAAGATTAGGGACTCTAAACTCCTTGGCCCTAATAAGCGGGAGACATTAGCCAAAAAAATTAAACAAGAAGCCAAGGCACATAGTTTTGGGATTGTTGAAAATAGCGAGATTGAAAAATTCGGCTTGCACAAGGCTGGTCTTTTAGCCTTAAAAAGAGCAGTAGAAAAACTAAAGATAAAGCCGGATTTTATTTTGGTTGATTATTACAAAGTTCCTGACATTCCCATCTCTCAAAAATCAATTATTAAGGGCGATTCAGTTTGCGCTTCTATTGCTGCAGCTTCCATATTGGCTAAGGTTTTTAGAGATAATTTAATGAGTAGATTAGCCAAAAGATATCCGGGCTATTTTTTTGAAGAAAATAAGGGATACGGGACGAAAAAGCATCTGGAGGCGTTGAAGAAATTGGGACCGTGCAAGATACATAGGAGAAATTTTGGGCCAGTAAGGAAAATTAAAAAGTTAAAAGGTAAAAGCAAAAACCACAATTAAAAAGTGACCGAAGGGAGCGATTGTGACTTTCTTCCGTAAACAATTAGGAAAATTTGGCGAAGACTTGGCAGTTTCATTTCTGAAACAGAAGGGCTTTAAAATTTTAGGCCAGAACTTGAGATTCAGATTTGGCGAGATTGATATTTTGGCAGAAGAGAAGGAAGACATTGTTTTGGTAGAGGTTAAAATGAAAAGCAGCGATGAATTTGGCGAGCCGGTTGAAGAGATTGATTATTTTAAAAAGAGAAAATTGAAACAATTGGCTCAAGCAATAAGTCAAAAATATCCGGATAGAAATATTAGAATTGATGTGGTGGGGGTGAAGGCAGGTAAAAAACCGGCAATCGAACACATTGAAGGCGCGGTGGAGTTCTGATAGAATAAAGTCAAAAGTAAAAAGCAAAAGGTAAAAGTTTTGAGTTTTATTATGGTCAGAGTTCGCTTAGCCCCATCCCCAACTGGCAAATTGCATCTTGGAACAGCCCGGACGGCCTTATTTAATTTTTTGTTTGCTAGAAAAAATAAAGGTGCTTTTATTTTGCGCTTTGAAGACACAGATGAAACGCGCTCAACAAAAGAATACGAAGAGGACATTAAGGCAAGTTTAAAATGGTTGGGCCTTTATTGGGATGAGGAGTATCACCAAATGGAGCGGCTGGCCAGATATCAGGAATATGTCGAGAAATTAATCGCTCAGGGAGTGGCCGAGAAATTTAAAGGCGCAGTAATCTTTAGAGCCAAAAAAGCATTAGACAAATTAGGTATAGAATATAAAGCAAAAGTCAAGGCTGTCAAGAACAAGAGCGACGAGCTTCAAAAAGATAAAGATTTAAATGCCTACTTGGTTGAGAATATTGGCCGAGACCTTTTGCATGGTCCTATTAAGGGTTTGGTTTCGGATTCTGTTTTATTAAGGAGCGGCAACCCGCCTATTCCAACCTTTCATTTGGCAGTGGTGGTTGATGATTACGAGATGAAAATCAATTATGTCATCAGAGGAGAAGATCATCTGCCCAATACCCCATTGCACATTGTGCTTCAAAGGCTATTGTCTATCCCTACCCCTTTCTATGTTCACCTGCCCTTGATTCTTGGTCCGGATAAAACAAAATTAAGTAAAAGGCACGGAGCGGTGGCGGTTTCAGATTATAAAAAGGCAGGCTATCTTCCCGAGGCTATTGTAAATTATCTTGCCTTGCTTGGTTGGTCAGAAAAAGGCAAAGACAAGGAGATTCTCGACTTAAAAGAGTTGATTAAAGCATTTAAATTGGAAGATTTACAAAAAAGCCCGGCCGTATTTTTTAAAGAAAAATTAGACTGGCTCAATGGCGAGTGGATTAGGCAATTAAGTGTAAAAGAGTTAACCGCCAGGATTTTAGATTTTGGTTATAAAAAGGTTGATGAAAGAATGATATCCATTATCCAAAAGAGGTTGAAAAGATTGGATGAGGTGCCTTATTGGACAGACTTTTTCTTCCAGAATATACCATACAAAAAAGAATTACTTAAAGGGGAATTGGAAGAAAAGCAGGCGTTAGAGATTCTAAAATTGGCCTTGGCCCGATTTAGTAAAACTCAATGGAAAAGTGATAAAATAAAAATAGAAGCAACGAGTTTGGCTCAAGAAGTTAACCTAAAACCCAAAGATCTTCTTTACCCCATCCGAATTGCAATTACTGGCAGGTCAGTTTCGCCGCCTTTGTTCGAGTCAATGGAGATTTTAGGCAAGGATGAGACTCTAAAGCGGCTTGAAAAAGCAATGATTATGCTTAAAAATTCGTCCATTCGTAAAGATTAGTAATTAGCAGAAAGCGAACGAGGTGACCTATGAAGAAGATAAAAGTTTTAGAAATCATTGGTGATTCAACTCTTTCTGGCGGTTCGATTTCTCTGCTGACTTTAGTAAAGGGTTTGGACAAAAGGAAATTTGATATTACGTGTATTTGTCCGCCTGGTCCTCTGGCTGGAATATTGAAAGGGCTAAAAGATGTTGAAGTTGAAGTGATCCCAATGTGTTCTAAATGGGACATCAAAGCGATTCAGAAAATCAGAAAAATAATCTCTAAACTCAAAACCAAAACTTCAGACCTTATTGTTCATTCGCATGGTGTCCGGGGTGGTTGGTTGGGTAGATTGGCTTGTCTGGGTCCTAAGGAAAATGCGCCCAAAATTGTTTATACTGAGCATCTTTGGACCGATGAATATAAATTAAACAATCCTCTTACTCATATTTTTCAGGTTTTTGGTCTTTGGCTTTTGGATTTTTTAACCACAAAAACCATTGCAGTTTCAAATGCGGTGGCTGATTTTTTGGTTAAAAAAGGGATAACACGGCCCGAGAAAATTAAAGTTATTTATAATGGGATAGAGCAAAGAGCAAAGAGCAAAGAGCAAAGAAATAAGGGAGAAGAAATTACAATTGGATTTGTGGGAGGTTTAACAAGAAATAAAGGAGTGGAGTATCTGATCCGAGCAGTGGCTGAAATTATCTTAAGTCATAAATCTAAAATCTTAAATCTTGTTATTGTTGGTGAAGGAGAAGAGAAGAAAAAACTAAAGAACTTGACCAAAAAATTAAAAATTGATAAACTGGTAGAGTTTAAAGGATTGGTTGATAACCCCTCAGTTATTTATCCGACATTAGATATTTATATTCAGCCGTCGCTGAGCGAGTCGTTCGGGATAGCCGCCTTAGAGGCAATGAGTTTTGGGGTTCCTGTTATCGCTTCAAATGTCGGTGGACTACGAGAACTGTTAGCTCTTGAGTCGGACAATATAGCAGACAAAGATTTAAAAAAGCCCTATCTTTTAACTGATTGCGGCATTTTGGTTCCGCCTGAAAATGTCGCAGCGCTTTCTGCGGCCATCCTCAAGTTAATGAAGGATAAAAAATTAAGGTTGCGGCTTGGTGATGGCGCCAAAAGGCGCGCAAAACAGTATTCCGCCGAGAAGATGGTTGAAAAAACAGAAAAATTGTATCTTTCCTTGATTGAATGAAAACTTTAGACCCAAATTTGGGGAGTGGTCGAGTGGTAAGACGTCTGGCTCTGGACCAGAAGAGCCCAGGTTCGAATCCTGGCTCCCCAGCCACATTCACAAGGAGGTGAGTTGATTTGAGCGGGGATAGGACAGATGAGCTATTGGAAGAGGAGATGGACCAATGCTTTCGTGCCCTTTTACAAGTTGAGGCAATAACTGAAGAGGAAATGGATTATTTAATAAAGAATAATTATCAGGATTTAGATTATGAACTTTGCCTTGCATTGATTGTTGACAGGATATTGGAGAAAATCAAAGAGGGAAGATTGAAGCGTTGGGATTTTGATTTATGGGATGTAAGATGGAAAGGGCTTGACGGAAGACGCGCCGGAGCAGAAATTTATTCACCCCTTCAATCCAAGAAGATTGCTAAAAAGAGAGGAATTTTGACAAAGATTATCAGGGTCTATAGATGGCGATGCTGTAAAGAAGTTGATAATATGCTCAAATGGTTAGCCCAGGCAGAGACGTATGTTGAAATGGCCCAGATTAAGAACGAGGCGATTTCTAAGGGAATATTGATCAATGGTGGCAGAAAATTAAGCCACAACCACAGTTTTATTCATTCTAAAAGATTTTTCGAGGCGTATCATAATAAGTTGTATAGATTGGTGTCTGGGCGTGCTTGACTTGTCTTTGACCTTCCTTTATACTTGTTCTTGGTTGTGGATAAAACGAAGAGGGGACAGGGTCGAGCCCTCCAAAAACCATAAGTTAAAATGCAGCGACATCCTTGCGAAAGGAGAATTATGGCTGAGGGTTATTGCGTAAAGTGCAAGGCCAAGAGAGAAATTCAGGGCGCAACAGAAGTAACCTTGAAGAACGGCCGCAGGGCATTGAAAGGTAAGTGTCCATCCTGCGGAACCGGTATGTTTAAGATTCTTGGCAAGTAAGAATCGTTTTGCAAATCTGTGGCGAAGAGACCCTTGTTTTTAGGGTCTCCTTCGTTTATTATAAAGACCAGAGAAGGGAAAAATGGCAAAAGTGTTATTGGTTATTGCTTCAAAAAATTTCAGAGATGAAGAATATGCAAGGCCCAAAGAGATACTGGAAAGCGAAGGAGTAGAAGTAAAAACCGCCTCTTCGCGTCTTGGCGCAATAAGGGGGAAACTGGGTATGGAGGCGACGGCAGACCTATTATTGAGCCAGGTCAATATTGATGATTTTGATGGTATTGTCTTTATAGGTGGGCCCGGCGCAGTGGAGTATTTTGAGTCAGAAACTGCTCTAAATTTGGTTCGTCAGGTCTATGCGAAAAAGAAAATTGTTGCTGCCATTTGTATCGCCCCTTCTATTTTGGCCAATGCAGGTATTTTAAAAGGTAAAAATGCAACCGCCTTCCCGAGCGAGATAGATAATTTAAAAAACAAAGGGGCGAATTACACCGCCGAATCAGTTACAGTAGATGGGAATATCATAACAGCCAACGGCCCTGAGGCAGCCGAAGAGTTTGGCAAAAAGATAGCAGAAGGCCTCGTCGTCTAGCGGCTCAGGACATCGCCTTCTCAGGGCGAAGATCGCGGGTTCGAATCCCGCCGAGGCTGCCACACCACAGCCTTTATCATTTTAGCCAAAGCAGAGGGCTCATAGTCAGCCTTTACCAGATAGCCAGCCGCCCCTAGTTCCGTACCCTTTTCTCCTCCAGATTCTTGGGGCAGATTGGTGAGTAGAAAAACAGGGATATCCTTAGTTTCTTTATCTTCTTTTAGTAATTTCAGAACATCAAAGCCGTTCAAACGGGGCATAATAATATCCAATAGAATAACATCAGGCTTTTCTTTTTTTATAATTTCAATGCCACTTTGTCCATCTAAAGCGGTAAAGACTTGTAGCCCCTCCATTTCTAATTTCATTTTGTACATTTTGCACACTGCTTCTTCGTCGTCAATGATTAAAACCTTCATACCCGCTCCTTGCTTACTAACTAATAATTTTTATGAATGCACTAATTCTCTTTTAATTCGTACATTACTGCCTACTCGGACTATAGCGGACTATAGCGTAATTAGTAGAGTTATTTTCTTTGCTCTTTAATCTTATTTTTTATTGCAGGCAGACTAAAATAGAAAGTTGAACCCTTTCCTTCTTCGCTCTCGGCCCAAATTTTACCATTATGTTTTTGGATAAAAGATTTGGCAATATAAAGTCCTAAACCAGTTCCTCTCTTGTCTAATTCTAAGATATTTTTTCCGCGAAAGAAAGGTTGGAAAATCCTTTCCTGGTATTCAACAGGGATGCCGACGCCCGTATCAGAAATGCTCACGATTACTTCAGTTTTGCCTTGTGCCTTTTTTGTTTTTAATTTTACAGTGACCCCGCCTTTATTGGTATATTTAATTGCATTATCTAATAGATTCAAGAGGACATTTTCTATTTTCTCTGGGTCTGCGTTAACGAAGATAGATTCTTCAGCAGGTTTTTGAAACTTGAGAAAAAGTTTTTTGGCTTGACTTGCAGATCCTACAGAGGAAATTACTTGAGAAATTAAGGGAATGAGATTAATTTTTTTAAAATAAAAAGGTAGTTTTCCTGCTTCCAGCCGCGAGACGGTTAGAAGTTCTTCAACCAGATGAATCATTTTGACAGAGTTGTTGTAGATTTGGTTAATGGCATTTTTCTGTTCAGGATTGAGTTTGCCCAAATCGCCGGCCCTGAGCATAGAAACAAATCCTCGGATAATTGACAAAGGCGTCAAAAGTTGGTGGGAGGCTAACGTAATAAATTCCTTGCCCAGTCGCTCGGCCTCTTCTGACTCTTTTTTCTTCAATTCGGCTTGAATCTTTAATTCTCGTTGGCGTTTGATTTCCAAAGCCAAAAAGCGACAGAAGATAGTAATCAGGACGATTAAGGCAATTTGCCAGAGACCCCAGGCGCTTGCTGGTGGATTCAGCAAGGTTTCCAGGCCTACGAAGACACAGGTAAGCGTGATTAGTAGAACAGAAGGTAAGGTGTCTAAAGTCAAGGCTGTGGCAATGATAGGGAGCAAGAACAGGGAGAAAAAGTAAATGCCTGTATCCTTAGCAAAATAGATTAAGAGGCCGATTATTGCAACCTGAGCGATATTTTGGACATAAAGTCGTTTTTCATAAGGAAATACTTTCCAAATTGCATAATATGTGATGATTAAAAAAGACAAAAATACGCCAACTAAAATATAAAAAGAACTATCTTCAGTAATATTTACAGGCAGAATTTTAATCGAAAAAATGGCAACTAATACAATAAGCCAAGAGACCGTTTCAAAGAGCCATTCGTATTTTTTTGTCATAAAGCAATCTCTTTTCTCAATTATAGCATAAATTGGATAAATGCATTGCTCTAAACTTGTACCTAAGTTGACAACTAATATGTGTTACATTATAATAAACCAACCTAATATATTAGGTTGGTGCGTTAACATTTCCTCCCGCAGATTAAGTAGGTGATGAAGATGAAATGTGCCTTAAAAAAAGAACTCCGTGAACGCCTATTGGCTGACATGGAGAAGAAGCGACTTAAAAAAGCGATGAATTTCTTTCTCCGGAAAGTGTGGCCTATTGTAGGCTATGCTCAGGGCATGGACCACCTGATGCTGAGGCTCTTAAGCCAGATGGACGGTATTGCGCCCTTCAGCATCATTGACATGGTGTCTCTCAGACTGCAGGATGAAGCGAAGGAGGCATACCGTGTATTGCTTACAGAAGAAGAAAAAGGGAATGTCGAGGTTAAAGAATATTGGGAGCACCCTCGTTGGAAGACATTCCAAGTGCTGTCGTTTAAAAAGCGCTTGGCTCAACTTGGAGAGGGAAAGGTTCAGGTTATCATCTGGGTTGATGCAGCGCAGACGGCTGCGAAAATTAACCTACTTGACAAGTTGGATCGAGAAGCTTCTGAGTTCTTTAGCGAATGATTCGATAATATCCGCGGGAGGAATTTGGCCCGCCTTATGCGCTTATTAATTGGGATATAACCAAGCGCTTTCGGCGGGCTTTTTTAAAAATAAAAAAGCCGAGCGGATTTTTTGCCATCCACTCGGGTTGCTCAATAAATTATTTGAGGATAAGATAGACGTCCCGGAATTCGCAATCATCAAAGGTTTCATAGAAATCCGGAATAAATGTTTCTATGTCCAGCAAATTTTTACCTTCATGCAAGATATCCGGCTTGAAAGAAAACTCAAACCATTCCCAAACGCCTGCTTTAGTTACGGCCCGGCCAACTTCTCGACGGTTAAAGAAGATAATCGGGTCTTTCTTGGGTATTCCTTTCACTCGGAGTTTGACCACTGCTTCTTTGCGATTTACCAGTTCCTCTTTGGTCAGTTCAAATTCCTTGAGATAGACCATTTTGACATTTTGGACATCATCGCCTAAATGCTGGGGCCCTTTTTCAAGGAGGATTTTGTCGCGAGGGGGGAGCGTTGAAAATTCTATAGTATATTCTTTATCTAAACTCGTTCCTCTTGCGCTTTTAAGTTCTGGCGTAATCTTTAACTGATAGAATACATAAATACTGTTATGCCAATTTCTGCAAATAAGATTGTTCCCATCGACTTCCCATCGAGGGGTAAGAATAGGAAGTGGCAGCCTGCCTGATTTCAGCGTATCCGCCAACTCAGAGCTGGCAGTAAGCTTAATTCCTTTTTCAACAGTAGACAAGTCAACGGGTTGGTTAAACTGAATGTTGATTTCGCTTTCTGGGGCAACGTTCCCACTGTAATTTTGCGGTTGAGTCTGGAGGATTTTAAAAGTAAGTATCCGATTGTTTGTAATGAATTTGAGTGGATCGTAGAAAGTCACTCCCTTATAAACCACACTCTCACCAGGCTGACTTTTGCCGCTATACCCATTGCCGAGAGTGAATTTTGACTTTTCTGGGAATACTTTAATTTCTAAATGCAAATGGGGCCCACTTCCTTTCTGTCCGCTTAATCCAATCTCTTCTCCTTTTGCTATAGGTTCTTTTTCCCCTTGAATTATTTTTTCAATTTTGTCGCTGAATTTGCTGAGATGAGCATATTGAGAATATACTATATCTCCAGAAGGCAGCCTATGTTTAATGATTATGCAGTTGCCCCAGGCGTCTCCCTGGTCTCTGGTATGGAATACCAGCGATCCGTGCGCAACAGCACGTATAGGGGTATTTATTGAACATGCGAAATCAACGCCTAAATGGCCTAGTTGATATGCCTCTGGCGGAACGGCTTGAAAATGTTGACTTACAGAAAAAGGTTTTGCATCATTTGGGTCACCGAGAGGAAAGTCAAATCCATCAGCAATGGGTAATTCTTCTACTTTATCTACTGTTGGCTTCTTGTAATCGCTTCCTGTAACAGCGACAATATAAGCATCCTTTAATGCCTCCGCGCGGTCGTGGGTTGGTGGATGAGTCATAAATAGTCGTTCAAAGGGGTTGGGATTTTTCTTGCTCAATGTCTCCAGCCGTCGCATAAAGGATAGCCCAGCGGAAGGGTCATATCCGGCCTTAACAAGTAGTTTAAAGCCTTCTAAATCCGCCTCTTTTTCGTCCTTACGGCTGCGGCCGGCTCTATAGATATTCAGGGCAATGTTGGCGATTTTTTGGGCAGATTCTGAACTGATTTGCCCTGCTGCCACCGAAAGCGGAATCATTTTTTTCATCTCTTTTAATCCATGACGCTTGTCAACGTGGGTAATTTCATGGGCTAATACAAAAGCCAGTTCATCCTCGGTCAGCCCTGGACAATTCAAAAGCCCCTGGTTGATATAAACATAGCCACCTGGAATTGCGCAGGCATTTACTTCAGAGTTGTCAGCGACCTTAAACTGGTATTTGACATCTGGTCGGGAGACGTACTGAATCAGTTTATTCCCCACATTAGAAACTCGGGCGTTCTCTTGGATATTTTGCGAAAGCCCATACTCCTTTTCAAAAGAAGAACTACCAATATCGCCAATGATTTTTTCTGCAACGTCGTCCTTAAGCAGAAGCAGGCCCAGACCCACAATATCAGACGATTCTAATTTCGAGAGACTGGGCTGGACAGAATAGAGCAGTAAAACAGTTATTAGCAGAAGCCGGACAATCCAACGCATCCATTTCACCTCCTATAATAGATTGTAGGGTGCAAGTTTATTGATATTATAACATAAAAATTGACTTTGCGATAAATATGAGGTATAAGAGAATAAATTTGTAATTTAACATTAAAACATTGAGAGGGCACCACAAAGAAGAAAAGAGGCGTAAAGAATGGAAAAAGTTGAGATGTCCACTCGCGATGCAGTTGAGATAGGGAAAAAATTGGCTGAAGCGATCCAAAACTCTAGTCCTTATTTAAAAGAGGGTATTAAGATTGTGACGAAGATTGTTTATAGAGAATTAAGGAAGGCAGGGTATGGAGAAAACGATTTAATGCATTTAGCGGCAGTCATTTTAGAATGTGTTGCGGAAGAGATGAAAGAGAGGAGGTGAGAGAGGATGGATCAAGGAACCGCTTTAATAGTTGGGAAGGTATGCGCCTTGATTACTATTTTGTCTTTTGTTCTTTTGCCCCTAGCAGGATGTCAAGGAGTAGATATCTATGGTTATCAAATCCTTCAAGATACATCCCGGGACGCGCAGGTTTTTTTCATTTTAGGTTGGATTGTTGTTATTGTTTGTGCTATCGCATTTTTTGCCAGTCGTCCTGCTACTTTGATTGGTCTTGGAATACTCGGGTTGGTATCAATGATTGTTATGCTACTCCATATTAAACAAACTGCAGATCCGCTCTTCCGAGCTATGGTAGAATTTAAACCGGGTGCTTTTGGTACTATTTTAGGATTTATTGGAATGATTGTTGTTCCGCTTTTGGGAAAGTCCGAGAAAGAAAGAAAAAACATCAGTCGAAGATGATCCCCCGCCAAATTTTCAGGAAGAGATAACAATAGAATTTATTGGAGCCCGTTTAGATGTAGTGCAAGAATTCAAAGATAAAGCCAAGAAGGCCCTATCTTCTATTATTCCTAAAATGACGAACGAGCGTCTCGGCGTCTTTTTTGGTGTCTCTATTGCCTGCTTTATTATGGCTTTAAACTGGCTTTTAAGTATAGGTCATTTAAGCGATATGTCGGGCAGTTCAGGTTTCTGGCTTGGTGTGCGGTTTCCACTTTGGGTCTATGGGATTTATTGGCTAATAACGAGATACCAGAAAAAAGCATATCCATTTGATGAATAATTACTTTTCTGTTTTGAATTACCCGCCCCGCCTGAATGCATAAACTTTCGGCGGGGTTTTTTATTTATTGTGTGCAGTTTTCCTGCGATAGGCTTGACTTTTTGAGGGGACTTGAGTATATCTAAGGTAGAATTTGCACACCAAAACCAGAGGAGGTGAGATGATTGAAACGCAGAAACGGTTGGATATTCTTATTTGGATTTCTTTGGGTTTTTGTTTTAAATAGCATTTGCTGGGCGATAGATATGACAGGAACTGGCTTTTTCTACCCAACAGGCAAGGCAAACTTTAAAAAGATGTCTTGGTTTGGCAGGCTAGACACCGAGGGTTATCGTCCTTTGGGTACCTGGCATTGTGGACTTGATATTGCAGGGAAATTGGGCGACCCGGTTTATGCTATTGCTGATGGAACAGTGGTGAAAGTTAGCCGGGGTGGTTGGAGCGATGAGGAGAAAGATAAAAGCGAAAAGACTCGTGATAACTTCGGCTATATTATTTGTCATACTCTTTCCAATGGCGAAAGGTTCATTGCTGTATACGGACATCTGCGCCGGCCTTGGGCGCTGAGAGAGGGCTCAAAAGTTTCCGCTGGTCAAGAAATTGGGCGTTTGGGCCATTGGAGTTACGGAATCCACCTACACTTCGGTATTTATCAGGACAGAAAGAATTCTCGGTCCTGTAATTTTCCCTCTTCTGGCTACGGTCTCCAACCAAACCCCAGGCCGAAAGAGAAATTTATTGCGGGAGTAAAGGTTTACGGCAACTGGTTTGACCCAATGGCGTTTATTGAAAAAAGAAATCCTTCCAAAGGAGTGCTTGAGAGAGAATCCAATCGAATCCTTTTTTGTATGGAAGATAAAAATGGTCAATCTGCCTTATGGACGATTAATCCAGACGGGTCTGAGCTGAAGAAATGGCGAGATTGGGATAAAAATTGGGGAATGCCTGCTTTTTCTTCAGATGGACGAAAAATTCTCTTCAGTGGGGATGTCATAGACGATAAAGGAAAATGGCTTACTCAATCTATTTACTCAATGGATTTAGAAACTGGCCAGATGCAGCGAATATTTCCTCAAAACGAAGATTATACAAAGCGAGGAGGAGATCTTGATATTTCTCCTCAGGATAGCCAGGTGGTGTTTATGTGTAGCCGGCGCGGCGAGATTCCTGAGATTTGGATAATGGATTTGGATGGAAGGAAGGCAAGATTACTTGACAAAAAGTTAGACTGGCTTGATGTTCCTAGATGGTCGCCAGATGGAACTCAGATAGTCTTTTCACATCTCACCGATATAGTGATTTATGACTTAAGGACAAGAATCCCTCAGGGCCTTTCCCATAAAACAGGCCACGATGGACCCAATCACATTTGCCCACGATGGTCACCTACTGGCGAATGGATTGCTTTCTTATCAAGCGATGTTGCAGAACAAAACCCTAATTATAAACCTTTAACAGGTAATTTTTGGCATGACCTTTATATAGTTAGGCCGGATGGGAAAGAAAGAAAAATGTTAGTAGGGGATTTAAAGTACTCAAGCGGATTAGATTGGTCAAGAGACGGCAAAGAGATAGTATTACTTGTTTATTCAGTTTATGCTTCTCCTCATGAAGGCGGTAAATTAATTGTGGTTGATGTTGAAAATCCTTCCCAAAGGCGAATAGTTTTTTCAATCAAAACAAGTAAAATCCGCTGGGTGATGTGGAATTCCTTCCGGACCAATTTCTAACTTTCAAGGCGCTTCGGCGCCTTTTTTCTTTACTCCGCTGAACTTCTCTACCCGCCGTCCCCCGCGACCTTTACACAAGGCGACCTTTACACAAGGCGGCTTTTACGCAAGGCGGCCTTTACGCAAGGCGGCCTTTACGCAAGGCGGCCTTTTCTTTACCAATCTCTACTTACACTGCTTCCATTGCTATAGCATATAAAGTAGTGTAAATGGGTTGACTTTCTTTTGGGTTTGGGTTTAGTCTAATATTAGATTTCGCAAGTTAACAAAATGAGGAGGTGGAGAGATGAGAAGATGGACGTGCCTTTGCCTATTGTTTATAGCCTTGCTTCTGGCTTACAATTATGCATTTTCCCAGTCTGTTGCCGATGTTAAAGAGAAAGTAAACCTCAAAAAACAAGAATTAGACAAGGCAAGGAAGGCAATTTCTCTACTCTTTTCATTCGTCCAAAAAGATGATTGGAAGAGTGTCAAGGCAAGAATTTATACTGACCGTGCATTGAAGGAAACAAGAGGGGATGACGGGAAAGATTGTATTTTAGCAGAACTTAAGCGCGATCAGGATCTTCTGAAAAAAGCCAAGATATCTAAATTAGAAGCAAGACGAGTAGATTTTGAGATTGGTCAAGCAGAAGGGGTGGACAAACCCAAACACTACAGAGGAGTTTGGATTTTTGCTGCTCTTTCTGTTGGTGACAGAAGGACGGTTGAACTCTTAAAATATGGCGATAGGGGACCAAAAGTAATTGCTCCTGTCATCCAGTTAGATCTTATTCCCACTTCATCAGGTTATCAAATATTTAATTATTACAATTTCGAAAAGATTAAGACAGATCCAAATATAGTCGGACCTATTGTTGTTGATGATCAAGAACTATTTATTCTTCGGCCTTAGCCGAAAATAGAAGGTTTAATCCGCCTTTGTTCCCCCGAGGGCGGATTTTTTTTATCTCGGTTGTTCTTCTATTGCAATTCCAAAATCTTCCAAAATATATTTAAGGTCTTTCTTTCGATAATTTTACCTTTGATATCCACCTTAACTACCGCGCCGTATAGGGGGATATACCCTAACGGCGGACTGGCTCGCTTGGTTAGAACAACACCACCCTTTGCATTCTCAGGCACATAAACATAGCCTTCAATAGAACTTGTTTCTGGAGCGATTTTCCTTTGTGATTTCCGCAGCTATAAAGACAAGAGAAAACCACCAAAATTAAAATAGACCATATAGACTAGGGCAGCCGTAACATCCTTTCGCCTCCCAAAATAGATTGTAGGGCGCAAGTTTATTGGATATTTTAACATAAAAATTGACTTTGCGATAAAAATGAGGTATAAGAGAATAAATTTGCAATTTAACAAAGAGAGGAGGTGAAGCGGAGTGATGGATTGATCAAAATTGTGTTTGCAGTCTATCCGTATCTGAAGGGAGGTTATGGAGCATGAAAAATTGGGTGATTGCAGTCGCTATAGTAGTTATTCTGGCAGTTGGTGCAGGATGTTGGTTTTACATCACTAATAAACATCAACGAGAGATTGAGGCCCAGGGATTAATTTATGATGACCTTGTCAAAGAGATTGACAATTTACATAAAGATTTTGGCAACCTGCTTATTTCCAGTTCAAGCAAGGATATTTTAACCAGGGAGGCGAGTAAGGTCTGCCAGATTGCCGAAGATACGCGCGATGAGATAACTAAATTGAAATCACGCGTTCAGGTAATCGGAGCAACTTTAGCCCTCCAAGACGCTGTCGAGAAATCGGATAAATACATAGGGGGCTTCCCGGATTTCATTCATGGTAGATTAACCAAGGACCGGCTTGTTGAAAGAGCCGAAGTAATGTTGGAATGTTTAGATAATTCAAGAATATCTCTCAATAAGATAAGTTCAATTGACAAAAGCGATACCGGAGCGGCGATTGACCGGGTGGTCTTGCTTGTTAATAATCTCAAGCGGGCCAATAAACCTTCTGCGGCACAGTTGACAGAACAGCCCGTTTATGTCGTGCCATCACCTTATTGGGCTAATCCACTTTATGCTGGCTATCGCGAAAATATTCGAGATATTGTGGCCTCTTATTCGGCAGGAAGGCGAATCTTATCTAGAGTTCTTGCCAATTATGACCGCGGGAGGCTTACTGATCAGGACCGCGCAGATTGGCTAAATGAGCTGAATCGGCGGCGTGTCCTAATTTCCGAACTGGATGCTATAGAAAGAAATATCCCGCCTGGCTCAATCTACCAAGAGCATCATCGTCTTTTAACGAATATGTTAAAAGACGCGACAGAGGCAATGGAGCGTTTTGCCGCTTATGAAAGCCCCTCCTCGCGCCGCTATTTAAGTGCTATTAGCAATAGAAATACGGCGTTGATGAATCGTCTGAAAAATTTCTACGGTATTCGATGAGGTGAGAACATTGAGAATACTGCTTCTTATTTCCGTTTTGGCTATCCTTTCTGGTCTGTCCGGCTTAAATTTAGCCAAGTACCAGATTGCGAAGGAAGAGAAACAGGCCGAGATCAGACTTTTGGAGAAGAGAAAATCGGCCAAGCCAAGTTTAACTCTAAGAACTGAACCGACCGTTAGTTTGCCACTCAGGCCATCGGTACCTGCTCCGCCTGTCAGCCCGACTATTAACTGGGCTCCTTCAAATGAGAAGAGCGGGGGAAAATGGCAGGTGGCCGTAGATGCTGTGCCCCGTTTGATTCGCGTAGACAGGGCGCTCCAACGTTTGTTTGTCTATGAGAATGGGAAGCATATATTTACTTTCAAGTGTTCAACAAGCGTAACCAAAAAAGTGCTTCCCTTAGAATCAACATCAGATACACCGCATGACCATGTTGGTGTATTTACTATTCAATCAAAGGAGCTAAGTCACTTTTCAAAAAAGTACCGAGTAGATATGCCATATGCATTGCAATTCTGGAGTGGCCACTATATCCATGCTACTTCAGTGATTGGTCTGCTCGGACGGCCGGCTTCTCATGGATGTGTCCGTCTTCATCCAAAAAATGCAAAAATACTCTTCAATTTCGCTCGGGTTGGCGATGTTGTAGAGATTAGATGAAATTAAAATTAGCCGGGCTTCAATGCCCGGTTTTTTCTTTACCAACCTCCATTTTGCGCTACTTCAATTGCTATAGCATATAAAGTAGTGTAAATGGGTTGACTTTTCCTGCCGCTTGGGTATAATCAGAACAGAATTTGTACCTCAAAAACCAAAGAAGGTGAGCAGAAGGATGGAGAATAGGTTTTTTGCTTATTGTCCGCGCTGCGGAGAATCCTTGGAGGTTCGAGAAATCTCGATCAGACGAGGAGGGATGGTAGATTATAAAAAGGCTTATGTCTGTCCTCATTGCGATTATACTTGCGAGTTAGAGGATATCTGCGATGTTTGTAAAAGACCTCAAGATAAAGGACGATTAGTTACTACCGCTTATCATTTCCCCCATTTTGGTAGATATGAAATTCGCCATTGCCCTACCTGCTCTCCGCCATCAAAACTTCAGGTAGAATGGGAATTAGCTCCTTGGTGGGTATTATGCAGATATGGCTGTATATCTTCTGTGATTTTGTTTTTCTTAATAATTTTCATAATTATCGCAAGTCAACGCTAAAGGAGGTGAAAAAATGGCTGCTGTCAAATACTGTAACATCTGTCAGAGAAATGTCACTCCAAGGAAGGATTTTAACTGGTTAGTCTTTATTTTTCTCTGCGGGATTTTTTATCTGCCTTTCTGGCTATTGAAAAAACCAACATGTCCGATATGCAATAGTTCTGTTTTTTCGCCACCACGGGGTTGATTAAAGGTGGAAAAATGGAAGATTATGAGATTTATTTTATCTCATCATCCACCATCTCAGATTTCTCGAACCATTAGAATTAAATTTCTAAATAAAAAAGTTTATCTTTGTGCGAGATGCTCTGGGGAATGTTTAGGGATTATAACAGTATTTATGATTTTATATTTTCTCAAATCGCTTCCTCTGTTTCTGCACGCTTCCCTTATATTCTTTTTGCCCATTCCTGCAATCGTTGATTGGACAACCCAGACAATGGGATATCGAGAAAGTAATAATTTACTTCGGCTAGGAACAGGAATGCTTTTTGGGGGAGCTTTAGTCTTATTCGCCTATTGCATTTTATTAAATCGCTTGACTCTCTTTTGTCTAAGTTCTGGTTTTTATTTCTTTTACTGCTTAATCCCTTGTTTCATTCTCAAAAGAAGTGGAAAATTAGACCAATATCTTGAGCATTTAGATAAAGAGGCGAAGGGGGTCTCTTTTCAATAAATTTCCATATAGCGGATGGCTCTTGAGGCCTCCGCTTTTTTATTGACTTTTCGCCCATTTCTTATTCTCTCGTCAACCAAAAGGCATGATTTTGTGCTGAAAATTGGGAGGTTTTGAGGTGTTTGGGTTGATTTTGAAATGAAAGAGAAGTATTT
>Ga0078972_1010470_pt1 | contig 17302 bp, 15 predicted proteins | sample YelNatPaOPGAMG01_FD_67568 | JGI IMG/M metagenome (GOLD analysis project Ga0078972, IMG submission 67568) | Hot spring thermophilic microbial communities from Obsidian Pool, Yellowstone National Park, USA - OP-RAMG-01 (SPADES assembly) (version 2) | ecosystem: Environmental > Aquatic > Thermal... | reverse complement strand
ACCAGCCAAGCGACCGGTACCCAGGTGAGAATCCAGCGCTTCAGCGGCGCTGGTATCGCTGCCCCGTTCATGCCTTCACCCTTGGGTCAAGATAGTAGTACATGATGTCGGCGATCAGGTTGAAGAGGATCACCGCGACCGCGCCCAGCAAGAAGACGGCGCGCAAGACGGGGAAGTCGCGGTTACTGAGCGACTCCCACGACAGAAGGCCTAGTCCGGGCCAATCGAACACCGTCTCAACGAGGATCGCACCCGAGAGTACGAAGCCGAAGTTCATCATGATCAGCGTCACCGACGGCAGGAGCGCGTTGGGCACCACGTGGCCCCACAGCACCTTGTCGTCGGAGAGCCCCTTGGCGCGCGCGGTTAAGACGAAGTCTTCCTTCATGACCCCGGTGAGCGAGCTGCGCATGATGAGGTGGTACTCACCGGCGTAGGTGATGGCGAACATGAGCGCCGGCAAAATGAGGTGGTGCAAGATATCGGTCAGCTCTGCGAACCAACTCGAATAGACGATGCCCGGCGTTTGCATCTTGCCGACCGGGAACCAACCCAGGTCGACAGAGAAGAACATGATGAACAGCATGGCCACCCAGAAGGTGGGCATAGAGTAGAGCACCATGCTGGTATTGGTCGACAGCAAGTCGTACGTGCTGTTGCGTCGCCAGCCAGCAAAGACGCCAGTCACGAAACCGATGATCGTCGCCAGTAAGGTGCCAGTGCCAACCAGCAGTACGGTGGGCCAGATGCGCTCGCCAACCACCTGCGTGACGGGCAGCTTCTCCTTCCACGAGTAGCCGAACTTGAGCTGCGGGGTGTCGACCCAATAGTAGGCAAACTGTTTCCATAGGGGCTGATCGAGGTGGAAGGCGTGCATCTGCTTCTGGATCATGTCCGCCTGAAAGCGCCCCTTCGGCAGCAAGAGCCGTGCCGGGTTACCGGGCAGAATGTTGAAGAGCACGAAGTTGAACGACGCCACCAACACGATCGTCAGCAGCGCGTTCAGGATTCGCTTAGTGAAGTAGCGTCGTTTATCCACCGCTTGCCGGGGAGGTGGCGGTCGCTCCGCGACCGCCACCTCCCCTTCCCTCCTTCGCTACGCTTCTTCCACTGGGCCACCGCGCCGGCGACGCAGGAGCCACACCACAATGCCGATTACGACGACGACCGCCACCACAATGCCGACGATGAGGCCAGTGCTCGATCCGCCGCCGCTCGCCGTCTCAGCCGCTTTCGGATGCACGAACAAGTAGGTGTCGATGTTGTCGGCGGTGTAAATCACGCCGCCCTTGCCCTCGGGCGACTGTACCCAGCCGCTCCACTTGCCAACGTTGTAGGACTCGAGGTCCTGCGGGTAGACGAGGACGATGTAGGGACTCTGCTCGTAGACGATCTGCTCCATCCGGTAGACGATCGCCTTGCGCGCCTGCGGATCGATGGTCGTCTGCTGCTGCAGGTAGAGCCGGTCGTACTCGGGGTCTGACCAGGCGCAATCGCTCCAATTGTTAATCTGGTCGGTCAGGAAGATCGAGAGGATGAAGTCGGGATCGACGTCGCCGCCCCACCCCCAGAGGAACATGTCGTAGTCGGGGGCGAACTTGCCCGCCTTGTTCGTGTTGTACATCTTGTCGGACATGGCGCCGTCGTCCATGACCGAGTAGTCGATCTTCAGGCCGATGGCGCGGAACCAGGCCGTTAACAGGCGCCCGACCCGCTGGCTCGTCTCGGACTCGCTGCGGGCCCAGAGCCGCAGCTCGATCGGCTTGCCGTGCTTATCGAGGCGCACGCCGTTGGGGCCCATCTTGTAGCCCGCCGCATCGAGAGCCGCTTTCGCCTTGTTTAAGTCGAAGGTGTACTTCTCGTTGGCCGGCGGCTCCCAGTGCCAATCGAGATCCTTGGGGTAGTACCCCGACTGCACGATGCTCGTGGCCGCCGTCGCGTGGCCCAGGTACGCCACGTCGACGATCTTCTGCTTATCGACCGCGTAGTTCAGCGCTTGGCGGAACTTCACGTCGCGAAGAACCGGATTGCCCAGCGAGTCGGGGCTGTTGTAGCAGTTGAAGCCGAGCTCATCGAACCCCTTCGTCACGTAGGAGATCGACTTGAGCGGGTATTGGCCGAGGGTCTGGAACTGGGCCACCGGGATGTCCCAAGCCACGTCGAGAGCGCCAGCCTTAAGATCCTCGGCCATGCTGTCCGAGTTCTGGTAGGTGTTGAAGATGATCTCGTCGATCTTGGGTGCGCCACGCCAGTAGTTCTTGTTGGCCTCCATGATCACGTACTTGCCCTTCTCCACTTGCGTGACCTGGAAGGGACCGGTCCCGATGATCGGCGGCTTGTTAACGTAGGTCTGCGTGGCAACCTTGGGACTCAGCTTGCTCCAGATGTGCTCGGGCAGGATCAGGATCCACATGCCGAAGAAATTGGCCTTCGGCTTGCTCAAGTTGAAGCGCACCGTGTAGTCGTCGACCACATCAACGTGCTTGACGAACTTGGTGTAGCTGGAGAAGTTGCCGGCCAGGTCGGGGTTGTCAATGATGAAGTTGTACGTCCAGGCGACGTCCTTGGCGGTGAACGGAACGCCATCCTGCCATTTGACGCCCTGGCGAAGCTTGACCGTCCAGGTCAGCCCGTCGGACGAAATACCACCGTTTTCCTTCGTGGGCATCTCGGCCGCCAGCTCGGGCACGTTCTTGAGGGTCTTGGCATCGAAACCGAAGAGCAGGTCGTAGTTAAGATGCCAGATCTCGTAGGACGACGACTCATACCCGATGAATGGGTTCAGGTTGTCGGGGTCGTTCGTCCAACCGACGCGGAGAATGATCTTGCCAGTCGCTGGAGCTGGTGATGAGGACGACGCGAACGCCCCCGTGAGGCTCCACAACAAGCCGCCAGCCAGCAGCGCACTAACCGCCAGCAGCAGCGCCCGGGCGCGCCCTACGCGCGCCAGACGATGAAGCACGTGACCCATGACTCCTCCCGGTTCGCTCTTTCCCCCTTAAGATGGCCGTACACTTGACCGGCTTCCCGGTGCTACGTCTCCCGCCCGTACGGCCCATCTCTTGAACCCTGCTGAAGTCGTCGCTACACCACCGTCACATCACCGCCTCCGCGCGCTCGGTAGCGGCAGAACAAACCGTCGGCACGGTTTCTTCAACGTTTTCGCCAACGGTGAGGTCCTCCCCGATCACAGCCCATTTCCCCTGCACGTTATATCCCTTGAGCGAAAAAGGGGCAAGCAACGCTGCTTCGGCCGAGCGACCTGTCGCCTTGCCAATGATCGCTGGCAGGCATGCGGGCTCACCCAATCGAGAATGCAGACGACACGTCCTGGCCGGCCAGTGCCCTTCAGTGCCCCGCTCCCGGCGAAGATGTCGATGACCCCGCCCCCGAGAGCGGTGAGAGCAGGCGCCCGTACTTGGCCATGATCGCCGGCAGCCGGTCGAGCGGCAACGCGTGCACGACGTTGCCACCCGTTCCTTTAGTTGTGGTCGCCATACAGAGGGAGTTGATGACCGCCTCGGCAGTTGCCTCGACCGTGGCCGCGAAGAGCCCGCTGATTTGGTCGTTACCGATCGTGTCGAGCGTGACCGGACGGTCGGAGATGCGCGCCAGCCGCGTTGCCGTGCTGAAGGCGAGCATGATCTCGCCGCTGCCGTCGGCGGCGTACGAGCCCGTCTGCGCCAGGCCGAGCGCGCACCGCTTCGCCACGCGCTCGGCCTGGCGCGCGCTCAGCGGAGCGTCGGTGGCCGCAACAACGATGCACGAACCGTCGCGGTTGTCGCGTGGCATGAGGTCGGGAATCTCGCGCCCCACCGGCACGCCGTCGATCATGAGGCGCTCGCGCACGCCGAAGTTGGTCAGCGCGAGCACGCCCACCGTGTACGGGCGCCCGTAGAGCTCAACCACCCGTGACGAGGTGCCGATGCCCCCCTTGAAATCGAAGCAGCTCATCCCCGTACCGGCGCCGACAGCTCCCTCGGCGACTGGACCAGCGCTGGCGCTTTCCAGAGCCTGGTGCACGTGTTCTGGGAGCACGTGCACGCCACGCGGATCATTGAGGAAGCCATCGTCACACTCGCCCACGACGGGCATGACTGCGTCGTCGATGCCCGCGTGAGGGTCACGTTCGAGGAGCCAGCGCACGGTGGCGTCGTAGACGAGGCCCACTGCCTGCGAGCTCGTTAACATGATGGGCGTCTCGATCAGACCCCATTCGCGAATGGGGGTACTGCCGACCACCTCACCGACGCCGTTTTGCGCGTACACTCCAGCTACGACGCGCTCGCGAAAGACGTTGCCAGGGTGGGGTAAGATGGCGGTCACACCGGTGCGCGCCGGGCCGCTTCCGGGCGCGAGCTCTGGTCCGCCCCACGAGACTGTAGCATGCCCGACCAGCACGCCCGCGACATCGGTGATCGCGTTCAGCGGACCAGTCGGTAACGACCCAATGGTGATGCCTAGGTCGCGCGCCCGAGCCCTCACCTCGGTCACAAATGTCTCCCCCCGACGACCACGCTCCTGCGAGCGTTACTCGAGCAGCCCCGCCCGGTGCGCCTTGAGGTACGCGCCGCAGTACGGATCTTCGCCGCGCAGCGCCTCGATCGCCTTGATGGTCGCCATCATCGCCTTGTTGCGTACGTCGAGGACCGCGCCGTCGATGCCAAGGCCGGCGCACATAGCGACGAAGGTGCGGTTAAGCAGGGGACGGTTGGGCAAACCGAAGCTGACGTTACTCAAGCCCCCGGTCGTGCGCACGGGCAGCCGTTCCTTCACCAAGCGCAGCGTCTCTAGGGTGACAAGCCCGGCGTTACTGTCTGCCGATACGGTGAGCACGAGGGGATCGATCCACAGATCTTCGCCCGGCAAACCGGCACCGCTCGTCAGGTCGTAGAGCTTCTGCGCGACGGCAAAGCGGTCTTCGGCAGTCGGCGGGATGCCGGCGTCACTCAAACAGAGCCCGACCACCGGGCACTTGTATTTCTCGACTAACGGCAACACGGCGTCGATACGGCTCTGCTCGCCGCTGATCGAGTTGATGAACGGTACCTGGCCGCCGTCCTTCACGCAGGCCTCGACACCCGCTTGCAGCGCCTGCGGGTTGGCCGAGTCGACCATCAGGCGAATGTCGGTCGTGCTGCGCACCGTCTGGATGAGCCACACGAGGTCCTCGACCTCGTTACCGCCAGCAACGCCGCCGTTCACGTCGAGGACGTGCGCTCCGGCTTGAACCTGATCGTTGGCAAGTGCCTTAATGAACTCCGCGTCGCGCCCGCCGATGGCCTCGGCGACCTGCTTACGCGTCCCGTTGATTGACTCACCGACCAGCAGCATCGTCCGCTACCTCCACTGATTGATGCTCAGAACTACCGACAGCCGCTTATGATATCGGCTGACGCACTCCCGCGCAAAGGCGCCCGCGGAAAGGCCAGCCTCAAATGACGTACCTCACACCATGCCAACGTGCCAACGCGAAGGCTGTGACGCTGCTCCGCAGACTGTGAACCAACTACGGAGGCTACGAGGCCGCCGTGTCGGCGCCACTCACCGTGGCTGAGGGTGACGTAGAGGTCAGACAGCGCCGCAGGAAGACATCCACGAGGAACGGATCGAACTGGTGACCGGCTTCGCGACGCAACTCATCGGCAGCCTCGGTTAACGTCCTGGCGGGCCGATAGGGCCGTGTGGAGAGCATCGCTTGAAACGCGTCACAGACGGCCAGCACACGAGCCGGCAGTGGGACTTGCTCGCCGCGCAAACCTTCTGGGTAACCACCGCCGTCCCAGCGCTCGTGGTGATAGAGCACCGCCGGCAAGAGATCACGCGGGACACCAGCGCTGGCCAGAATATCGACGCCCAAGCGCGGGTGTTTGCGAATCTCGCGCCACTCGCTAGGCGTCAGCTTGCCGCGCTTCTCCAGGATATCGACTCCCACGGCGATGATGCCGACGTCGTGGAGTCGAGCGGCGACGCCGAGCAGTTCAACCTCTTCCTGGGCAAGCCCGATCTCGCGCGCCAGGGCCTGCACCATCTCGCTGACGCTCTCGCTATGCCCCTCGCGGAAACTCGTCTTGGCGTCGACCGCTGCCGCCAGCACATCGATGCCCGTCCGCCGAGTCCCGCCGAGCGTATCCGACCCGGGAGACGTGACGACGAGCTCGTGAATGTCGCGGTAGTAGAAGCAGCGGTCGCGGCCGTGACGCTTGGCCCAGAGAAGCGCCGTGTCAGCCGCGTTCACGATGCTGCTGGCATCGGTGCCGCACTGGGGATAGTCGGCGATGCCCGCCGAGGCGGCGATGCGGAAGCGCTCCCCCTTCACGACCTCGAGACCGTGCACGCGTGCGGTGATCCGCTGCGCCAGGCGGCGAGCATCCTCATTGGAGGTTTCCGGCAGCAACACCATGAACTCATCGCCGCCGTAGCGGGCTACGTGGTCGCTGTCGCGGCACGAGTTCCTGAGGATCGTGGCGACCTGGCGGAGCAGCTTGTCGCCCCGTTGGTGGCCGAAACGGTCGTTGACCTCCTTGAAGTTGTCGAGGTCGATCATGAGCAAACTGAACGGTTTGCGATACCGCTCGGCGCGCTTGACTTCGCGTTCGATGAGCTCCTGCAGGTAACCATGGTTGAACAAGCCGGTGAGGCTGTCGGTGATCGCCCGCTGACGACTCCTCTCGTACAGCTCGGCGTTCTCAATCGCGATCGCCGCTTGGTTGGCGAAGAGCTTGACCACGTCGAGCTCGTCTTCTTCGAAGGTGTCGCCGTGCAAACGGTCGAGGCACATGACGCCGATCACCTTCTCGCGAACCGCCAGGGGTACGACGATCGAGGCTTGCGGCTCGTCAGGCGTCCCCGGTACGCGGGCGATGCGCGGATCGACGTTGACGTCGTTAACCAGCAAGGCCTCGTTATGGGCCACCGCCCAACCGCTTAAGCCCTCGCCAACCTTCATGCGGAAGCTCAGCACCTCGTCGGCCCACTCGTCGCGGGCAAACACCGTAACCAGCTCGCCGGCCCTCTCGTCGACCTTGGCGATGGAGAGCGCGTCATACCTGACGAGCGCCGCCAACGTGTCGGCGATGGTGTCGAAGATGACTTTCTCGTCCAGGGTGGCCAGCACTGACTCGCTCACTTTTAAGAGATCCCGCTGCGACTGGAGTTGTCGTTCGAGGCGCCGCTGCTGGCTGTCAATCTGACGGTACTGCAAGGCGCTCTCGATGGCGATTGCGGCTTGGTTAGCGAACACCTCGATAACGCGCACCACGTCGAGCGAGGGAACCTGACGATCGACCGGGTCGTACACGTCGAGCAGGCCTAAGACCGTGTTGTCGCGCGCGAGGAGCGGCACCAGCAACGTGTCGTCGGTCTGCCACTCATCTTCGGCGCGCTCACCGAGATCAGTAGCTGGGAAGTACTTCTTCTCTTCGGGGCTGCTTGGTGCCCGCCGCTGGCTGCGGAAGTACGAGTTGCTCACCCGGAACTCCTCCCGCTGGAAGCCCTCAAAAATGCGCCGCGGAATTGGCTGCCGCAAGAGGATCTCGTCCAGCGCCCCTCCGCCCAGAGCGACGTGCGTCACGTAACAGTCGCTCTCCTTGTCGTACAGGTAGATGCCGGCCTCGCGAAAACCGAGGGTGTCGATGACCGCCTGACCGATGCGCTCCAACACGGTGTCGAGGTCGAAGATGCCGCGCAGCTCGTTGCCCAAGCGCAGGAGGGCTTCAAGCTGCGCAGACCGAGCACCAAGCTGACTAGCAAGCTCGGCCTGGTGACGGTAGAGAGTCGCGTTCGTCACCGTGAGGGCGGCGAAGCTGGCGATCGTCATGCCTATCGAAAGCTGACGTGGGCTAAAACCGCTGAGCTTTCCCGGCTCGTCAAGACAGGCGACGCCGAGCGTGCCCGCCCTCGACAGCAGCGGCAAGACAAGGACCTCGCGGGCCGCGGCCGCCTCCATGGCTTCCCTCACTGAGCCGTCGTCGCCGGGCCTCAAGACCGCAGCGTCGCGCAGCGAAGTTGCGCAGCGGGCCGTGATCATCGGGTCGGAGCCCGTCTCTGGCGTAGCGCGGTTCTTGTCGCTCACGACCGTCGTCGCCGCCAGGTTCAACTGATCGCCGTCCAACAGGCAGATGGAGCAGCGCCCCACGTGCAACGTCTCGCACAACTGCTGCGCCACCATCCCGAGGAGCTGGTCCAGATCGAGGGTCGAGGCGAGACCAAATGCAGCGAGGCCGAGAGCTCCCGCCTCCGCCGACCGCAGCGTCCGCGCCTCCGCCCAGGTGCTCAGTGGACGGTAGCGCAGCGACACCAGGATGAGTACCGCTCCGATCAGAATCAGGGCGGCGGCCAGCTCAGCCGCGTAGCGCTCCGCGACGCCCGACACCGACACCATGGCCAGGGTCGCAAACGCCACCAGGAGCGACACGGTCAGCAGCAGAACGACGCGCTGACGCACGGGCAGCACCGTGCGCGGCCCCGTGTGCGAGAGCTGCCGTTTCCCGTTCATCGCCACATCCTCACGATGTGTATCGAACGAGACGGGGCAAAGCTTGAACTTCAAGAAGAAAAGGCGATGGGCGGCGCGGCCGTTTTCCGGCCGCGCCGCCCATCGCCGACACGCCTAGGAGCTTCGCTCCCGCGTGTGTCCTCGTGATGAGGGAATCACATCATCCCGGGAGGCATACCGCCACCGGCCGCGCCACCGGCCGGCTCTTTCTCCGGCTTCTCGGCCACGACGCACTCAGTCGTGAGGATGTTCTTGGCAATCGAGGCGGCGTTCTGCAGAGCCGAACGAGTCACCATCGCCGGGTCGATGATGCCCGCCTTGACCATGTCTTCGTACTCGCCGGTCTCGGCGTTGAGGCCCTCGCCCTTCTTCAGGCCGCGTACCTTCTCGACCACGACGGAGCCTTCCAGGCCGGCGTTCGTGGCGATCTGCCGCAGCGGCTCTTCGAGGGCACGTGCAACGATGGCCTTGCCGGTCTTCTCATCGAGATCGTCGGCCTCGACCTTGATCGCCTCGATCGCGTTGACGAGCACGACGCCGCCGCCCGGCACGATACCCTCTTCGAGGGCCGCCCGGGTAGCGTTGAGCGCGTCTTCGACGCGATGCTTGGTCTCCTTCATCTCGACTTCGGTCGCGGCGCCAACCTTGATGACGGCCACGCCGCCGGCCAGCTTCGCGAGACGCTCCTGGAGCTTCTCGCGGTCGAAGTCGGAGTCGGTATCTTCGATCTCCGCCTTGAGCTGCTTGATACGGCCCTTGATCTGGTCGGGATCGCCCGCGCCATCGATGATCGTCGTGTCGTCCTTGGTGACGACGACCTTACGCGCACGGCCGAGCTGCGAGAGCTGCGTGTTCTCCAGCTTGAGGCCCATCTCCTCGGTAATCACCTCGCCGCCGGTGAGGATGGCGATATCCTCGAGCATGCGCTTGCGTCGATCGCCGAAGCCGGGCGCCTTGACGGCAACGCTCGTGAACGTGCCGCGCAGCTTGTTGACGACCAACGTCGCGAGCGCTTCGCCCTCGACATCCTCAGCGACGATGAGCAGCTGCTTGCCCTGCTGAATCACTTTCTCGAGGATCGGCAACAGGTCTTGCACGGCGCCGATCTTCTGGTTCGCGATGAGGATGTAGGGCTCGTCGAGCACGGCCTCCATGCGCTCGGTGTCGGTGATCATGTACGGGCTCAGGTAGCCCTTATCGAACTGCATGCCCTCGGTGAACTCGAGGTCGAGGCCAAAGGTGTTGGACTCCTCGACGTTCACGACGCCGTCCTTGCCGACCTTCTCGATCGCGTCGGCGATGACGTCGCCCACGGCACGATCACGGGCAGAAATCGTCGCCACACGGGCGATATCCTCTTTGCCGGAGATCTCCTTGGCTTGCGCCTTGATTGCCGCCACGGCTTCCTCGACGGCCTTCTCGATGCCGCGCTTGATGGCCATCGGGTTGGCGCCGGCAGCCACGTTACGCAGGCCCTCGCGCACGATCGCTTGCGCGAGGAGTGTCGCCGTCGTCGTGCCGTCGCCAGCGATGTCGTTCGTCTTGGTAGCCACCTCGCGCACGAGCTGAGCGCCTTGGTTCTCGAAGACGTCTTCGAGCTCGATCTCACGGGCGATAGTCACACCATCGTTGGTGATCGTCGGTGCGCCGAACTTCTTGTCGAGGACCACGTAGCGGCCCTTCGGCCCCAGGGTGATCTTGACTGCATCGGCGAGGGCGTTGACGCCGCGCTCCAGGGCACGACGCGCATCCTCGTTGTACTTCAGTTCTTTGGCTGGCATGTTGGGTTTTCACCCTCCTTTCTTACTGTTCGACAATGGCCAGGATCTCGCTGGCCCGCAGGATGAGGACGTCTTCGCCCTCGGGAGTCTTGTAGTCGGTACCGGAATACTTGCCGTAGATCACGACGTCACCGACCTTGACGTCAACTGGCACGCGCTTGCCGTCCTCGTACTTGCCCTCGCCCACAGCGATCACGGTGCCCTTCATGGGCTTCTCCTTCGCCGTGTCAGGCAGCACGATGCCGCTGGCCGTCTTCTCCTCTTCTTCAAGGGCCTTGACGACGACGCGGTCTTCGAGCGGCTTCAACTTCATGTTCGCATCCCTCCTTGTCCGCGCAGCTGGCACTCAACGCCCCAGAGTGCCAGAATAGTGGCCACCGCGTTATGGTATGGCCGTAACACGGGGCTGTCAAACCGTCTTTGGCACTCTCCCACTGCGAGTGCCGAACACGGCGTGCCGACAAGTTCGGAGGGAAGTGAGAGGAGGCACCCATGCGCGTGCTCGTGCAACGCGTGAGTGAAGCTTCGGTGACGGTCGAGGGCAGGCAGGTCGGTGCCATCGGAGCGGGCCTCCTCGCCTTCGTTGGTGTGACTCACGGTGACACCTCCGCCCTGGCCGAGAAACTGGCCCTGAAGACAGCCCACCTGCGCATCTTCGCCGACGAGGCTGGACTGATGAATCGCGACGTCCGCGAGACTGGCGGCGCGGTGTTGGCGATCTCGCAGTTCACGCTGTACGCGGATACGCGCCGCGGCCACCGCCCGAGCTTCACGGCCGCGGCGCCGCCCGAGCAAGGCGAGCGACTGTATGAGGCGTACGTGGCCGCCCTGCGCCGGCAGGGTCTCACCGTGCAGACCGGTGTCTTCGCCGCGCACATGCGCGTTGCCCTCGTCAACGACGGGCCGGTGACGATCCTACTGGAGGCCTGAGGGGAGCGGCGCCGCCCTCGGAGCGGCGCCGCGGCGTGAGAGACGCAGCCCTGACTGGGAGAGGCACCACCCGGCACGCGCGACGCGCAGGCGCTCAGGTCGCCAGGCGCGGCGCCAACCGCCAGAGGTCGATACCCAGTTTGGCGTTCTCCTCGTAGTCGATGGGCACATCGACCACCACGGGGCCAGGCACCTTTAGGGCGCGTTCCAGTGTCGGTATCAGGTCGCCGGCCCGCGTCACCCGCATACCTTCAACCCCAAAGGCCTTCGCTAGGGCGACGAAATCAGGATTGTCGAAGCGAGTGCCCATCACGTGGCCGAACTTGCGCTGCTGGTGCAACTCGATAAGTCCGTAGGCTCCGTCGCGCCACACGATGCAGACCATCGGCACGCCCAGGCGGCGCGCCGTCTCAAGCTCGTGCGCGCTCATCAAGAAGCCACCGTCACCCATAACCGCCACGACCTTGTGGCGGCGCGCCGCCGCCAGGCTTGCCGAGATCGCCGCTGGGAGCGCGAAGCCCATGGCCGCAAAGCCGTTTGACATCCAGACCGTGTTCGGCTCGTTCGCTTGCCAGAAGCGCGCGATCCACAACTTGTGTGCCCCTACGTCGGAGATCAACAAATCGTGACGGCCCATGACTCGACGTAGGTCGTGCAACACGCGTTGTGGTTTGACGGGCGAGTCATCGTCGCTACCGACGTCGAGCACGGCGGCAAACGCCTCGCGATAGGGCGGCACTTCGTAGAGCGCTGGTTCGTGCCCAACGAGCATGTCGCCGAGCTGCGCCAAGATAGCGCTGATGTCGCCGGTCAGCTCGACTTCGGGCACGTAGTGGGCATCGATGTCGATGGGCGCCGTATCGATGGCGATGATCGCCAGATTACCGTCGGGGTTCCACGAGGCCGGCGACCACTCAACCAGGTCGTAGCCGACGCACACGACGAGGTCGACGCGCCCAAGCAGTCCCTGGGGGTAGTCTTGGGCGCGTAGTCCAGCGGTGAAGAGATGGTGCGGGTCGTCGGCGTCGATCGCTCCCTTGCCCATGAACGTCGTGATCACGTGTAGGCCAGTGCGTTCGCAGAAGCGGCGCAACTCCCGCGCCGCACCCTGACGTACCACGCCGTTGCCCACGAGGAGCACGGGGCGACGGGCGGTTTGCAGGAGCTCAGCGGCGAGCTCGAGCGACTCGGGCGCCGGCTCACTTGGCGCCGTCGCCGGTTTGGCGAGCGGCTTGCCGCGCGCCGGCAAGGCAAGCACGTCGGCCGGAAGCTCCAAGTGCGTCGCGCCGGGCTTCTCGGCCTGCGCCAACGCGAACGCCTTGCGCACGGCCTCAGGGATGATGCGCGGATCATGGATGCTCACGTTCCACTTCGTCATCGGCTTGATCATCTCGACCACGTCAATGAATTGGTGCGTCTCTTTATGCATACCAGCCAAGCCGATCTGGCCGGTGAGAGCGACCATCGGCGCCCGGTCGAGGTAGGCATCGGCGATCCCGGTCGTGAGGTTGGTCGCTCCCGGGCCTAAAGTGGAGAGACACACGCCAGGTCGGTGCGTGTAGCGTCCGTACGCATCCGCCATGAAGGCGGCGCTCTCCTCGTGACGTACGGGGATGAAGCGGATGCTTGGCGACTCCTCCAGCGCCTCATTGACATCGAGGGTCTCTTCGCCGGGGATGCCAAAGACGTATTCGACGTTTTCGTTCTCCAAGCAACGCGCGAACAGCTGCGCGGCGGTCTGACTAGATGGCGCTGAGCTGGTTGGCGCCGTTGACTCCGAAGCAGGTGAGAGAGAATCTTCGCTCATCGTCCCTTCTTGTACGGTTCGTTACTTTAAGGCCTCATAGCCCCACCGCACCACTGGCCCGCGCGTCTAAGGCGAGGTAGTCGGGCCACGGCATCGCCCGCAGGAAACTGGCCGCTAGGCCGACCATGGCGGCGTTGTCAGTACACAGCGCCGGAGCGGGGAGGTAGAGGTCGAGGCTGCGCGCGGCGCTGGCCTCGGCCAGCGCCGCGCGCAGCCCACTGTTGGCCGCCACGCCGCCGGCCACCGCGATGCGCCGCAGCCCTTCCTCCTCAGCGCAGCGCACGAGCTTGTCGACCAGCTGACGCACGATCGCCGCCTGGTAGCTGGCCGCGATGTCGGCTCGCTGCGCCGCCACCTCAGCGGCCGAACGTTCGCGCAGGTCGTACAACAGCGCCGTCTTGAGGCCGCTGAAGCTGAAGTCGAGACGCCGCGGCAGAGCCCTGGGAAAGCGCACGTGGGCTGGATCGCCGCGCGCAGCGAGGCGATCCAGCTCGGCACCGCCCGGGTAGGGCAGGCCCAACAGGCGAGCTCCTTTGTCGAAGGCCTCGCCGGCCGCGTCATCCAGGGTACGACCGGCGACACGGTACCGGACTCCCTCCTCGACCACGGCGAGCAACGTGTGACCGCCACTGGCCACCAGGCACACGAAGGGAGCCTGCACGCCAGCGGCATAGGCGGCGGCGATGTGTCCTTGCAGGTGGTCGACGGCAGTGAGGGGGAGGTGACGCACGTAGGCGATCGCCTTGGCCGCTGAGAGGCCGACCAGCAATGCCCCAATCAGCCCCGGTTGCGTCGTGACGGCGACGCCAGCGAGGTCACTCCACAACGCGCCCGCCTCCTCCAGGGCCTGAGCGATGACGACGTTGAGGAGCTCGGTGTGGCGCCGCGAGGCGACTTCCGGCACGATCCCCCCGAACGCGGCGTGCAGCTCAGTCTGGGAAGAGACCACCGAGGAACGGATCGTCTGTCCGTCGACAACCGCCGCGCTCGTATCGTCGCACGAGGTCTCGATACAGAGGAGCGGGCCTCGGTTGGAAACATCGGTCGCGTTCACGCGCTCTCGCCTTCCCAGTCCTTCCACATGATGAGCGCGTCCTCACGATTGTCGGAGTAGTACCCGCGCCGCACCCCCGTCGGCACGAAGCCAAAACTACGGTAGAGCGCGATAGCGGCCTCGTTCGAAGGGCGCACTTCGAGCGTGTGTCCCCGATGGCCTCTCGTCTCAGTGAGCGCGAAGTAGGCCTCCAGCAGATCGGAGGCGACATCTCGTCGCCGCCACGCGGGATGCACGCAGACGTTCATGATGTGCCACACGTCGACGAATTCGTCGGCGATCAGGTAACCGATGATGTGGCCCTCCTCCTCGCAGACCAGGCAGATGGCTGACTGGCGCTGCACTTCGCTGGCAAACACGTTGGCCGGCCACGGCAGACTGAAGACCTCGTTTTCGATCGCCACAACCTGGTCGAGGTCGGCCAAGGTCATCTCCCGCACGAGCCGACTCACCGATTGACCTCCCGCCGCCACGGCTGCGCGTCGGGCCCGCGCCCGTACACCGGCAACACCGCCGCAAGGCCGGTGACCACGCCCGGCACACCGGCAAACCAGGCCCGCGCGACCATGGTTGCGGTGGGGGCGGCGACGGCGCGCGCCGCAAAGACGACCGGCGGCAGCCGGTCGGCGTAGAGGCGCGCGCCGTCGCCGCCCACCACCGCCCCCGGCCACTGCGCCAAGAACTCGGGCAATTCCTCAGCCCGCACGACTGCCAGGTGCGGCTCGGCCACCGTTAGGGTCGCCTGCCTTCCCGACGCGGGCTGGCGCGTGAAGCGGGCAGCGAAGACCTCGGAACGTTTGCCGTCGATGAGGGCGAGGAAATCCTGTGCGCTGGCGTCGGCCTCGCCTTCGGCGAGGCACCACGCCAGCGCTGCCAGTGTCGGCACGCCGACCAGCTCGACCCCTTCGCCGGCCTGCGCCAGAGCGCGGGCACTCGCCACACCGATGCGCAAGCCGGTGAAACTGCCCGGCCCGAGGCCAACGATGACAGTGCCGATAGCGGTCACGTCAGCATCCACCATGGACAGCAGGTAGTGGACATCGGGCAGCAGCCGGCGCGTGTGTGCCGGGCCGGCCTCAGCGACGATTTCGCCGAGGCGCTCCCCGGCCGTCGAAAAGAGAGCCACTGAGCATGCGTTCGTGGCTGTCTCCAAGGCTAGCACGAGAGTGCGAGAGCGCTCCCTGGCTGACTGCCGCTGAGCGCGGCCCAGCCGCTCCGGTTGTGGGCGTTGGCGCTGACGCAACGTCTTCATCGCGCCCACCTCACCTCAGCCCACCCTCTCGAGCGCCGGCCGCGCTCGCTCAAGCGCGGCCGCGATGTCGTCTTCTAGCTGGGTCGTCGCCTCCACAAGCGCGAGTCGCGAGAGACGTGTACGGTGTTCCAGGTGCACGCTCACGTCAGCCGACGGTAATACCCCGTGCGCCGCTTCCGGCCACTCAACAAAGGTGATTGCCTGCGGCTCGACGTAATCCTCCCACGCAAAGAGGGCTACGTCTTCGCCGGCGCTCAGCCGGTACAGATCCAGGTGATTGAGGTGCAGCCCACCGCGTCCGCGATAGCTCTGCGCGATCGTAAACGACGGACTGGCCACGACTTCACGCACACCGAGCGCCCTCAGGGCGGCACGCACGAAGGTCGTCTTCCCCGTACCCAGCTCGCCGGTGAGGGTGACGATCGCCGGCGGACGTAGGCAGCCGGCGACGACGCGCGCCAAACTCCGGGTAGCGGCCGCTGAAGGCAGGAGAAGGCGAATCATCTAAAAGAGGCCGAGCTGCTCGCCAACGCGTGCACCGGCCTGATCGGTGTCAGTGCCCGCATCTGACCCAGCGGGCGGAGCGACGCTTTCTTCTCGCGCTGGTGCCACCGGCAGAGGCCCAGCCGGTCGCGGCGCGGGCGCCTCTGGCGCGGCCGACAGCGGCGCGGGCGATTGGCGTGCGACCGGTGGCGGTGCGGGCGCCTCCGGCGCGTCCGGCTGCACGGCAAGCGTGAGCGCTTCTGACTCCTCCTGAGGAGGACGAAGAGGAGGTTGACGGTCGGCTCCGCCTCCGTCGTCGCCCTGAGCGGACAAGCTGCCCAGGGCCTCCTCTTCGGCACTTGGCAGGGGTAACTCAAGCACCTCGGGCAGACGCGCGAAATCCTCCTTGAGGGTAGTCAGCATCTTGGGTGTGTACAGGGCTGCGGCGGGATGAAAGATCGGATACAAGTAAACTTGCCGCTCGCCCAAACGGACCAGCTGCGGTTTACCGTGCACGCGGGTGATACCGTACGGACGCCCCGAGAGTAACTTGGTGGCGTGGTTACCTAGAGAGCAGATCACCCGCGGCTGAATGAGCTCGATCTGGCGCCACAAGTAGGGCTCACAGGCGGCCACTTCAGCGGGCAGCGGGTCGCGGTTGTTCGGCGGGCGACACTTGAGCACGTTGGCGATGTAGACCCTCTCGCGCGTCAGGCCAATGCTCGCCAGGAGCTGCTCGAGCAGCTTGCCGGCTTGACCGACGAAGGGTCGCCCCTGCTGGTCCTCGTGGTAGCCAGGGGCCTCGCCAACGAACATGAGGTCGGCGTGCGGATCGCCCTCGCCAAAGACCAGGCGGGTGCGCGTGGCGCCCAGTGGGCAACAGACCGATCCCTCGACCTGAGCCCGCAAGGCCGCGAGCTGAGCGGCGACTTCGTCGGTGGGATCAGTGGCAGGTGTCACAAGAGGAACTCGAGCACGACGAGCAGCTCTTTCCGGCAGCGGCTGAGGCGGGTCCAGCGAAGTCGGCCGACGACGAGTGCGCCGCGAAAGCCGACAGCAGCCGGCGCGCCTCGGCTGACCCGCAGGTCGGGCATACGACGCGCTCCTCACTCCCACGCACAAGCTCCTCGAACTTGGCTCCGCAGTGCTCACAGGTGTACTCGTAAATGGGCATGGCGTAAGTGTACCAAGCGCAGCCAGCCTTGTCAGAGGCAGATATTCGGCGCCACGGCCGCGGCAGGCCACCCACCGGCGCGAGGCACGCCTGAGGGTTGACCGCTGGTGACCGGCAACGTACTCTCATACCGTAGGCTCTCGCCGCAAGCCTCAGCGCAGCGGACGAGATACACGCCGAAGCAGACGGCCTTGACGGCCGGCGCGGTACCGCTCTCTCGGGGCGGACTGCAGCCAGGAGCGCCGCGGGTTGAATAAGAGGCACGACGATCGTTATTGCGTGATTGGGCCAGGCCGGCTCTGCGCAGCCCTGCTAGCAGGGCTG
>Ga0078972_1008275_pt2 | contig 17305 bp, 18 predicted proteins | sample YelNatPaOPGAMG01_FD_67568 | JGI IMG/M metagenome (GOLD analysis project Ga0078972, IMG submission 67568) | Hot spring thermophilic microbial communities from Obsidian Pool, Yellowstone National Park, USA - OP-RAMG-01 (SPADES assembly) (version 2) | ecosystem: Environmental > Aquatic > Thermal... | reverse complement strand
AGTTTCCATGCAAAATTGTAAGGTTTGGCTACTTGAAGAATTTTGCAAAGACACTAAACCCGAATGTTGAGGTTAACTGCCTCGTCTGCCCGCCGGACCCTCATCCAAAAGATTTATGGTGCCGATGGGAGTTTAAGCTGCCACTTTAAGGCTTCTTTTCGCCCAGAAGCTTTTCTCCTAGGCTCTCCGCCCATGCCTTGACTTTGCCAAAATCGCATGCATGGGCTATTGTGAAACCCAAAAATTTTATTCTCCCACCAAAGGCTTCAGTTGCAACAGGCTTCACGTGGGGGAACTTCTCCAACAATCTTTTAATGTACTTTTTCACAGCGCCATTGTAGCTTTTCGGATTTCCAGCCTCTAGGCATAAAATGAAAAGGGCAACATTTTTCCCTCCGAAATCGTTCCTTTCAAGAAAATTTACTGCCTCTTTGTAAACCCGCTGCGCTCTGACACCGCTTCCAACAATAACGTTTCTATATGGGGAAATATCTGGTGATGAATTCTTCCTCAAGTTAACAACGTCAACATCAAAACCATATTTTTGCCTTAAAACTTCCGCAATTTTGAAGGTAACCTCTTCGGTGGCTCCTCCTCTTGTGGCGTAAACTATCAAAGTCTTATTTTCACCCACAGTAATCACTCTCAGAAATGCTTATCCCTTCTGATATTTAAACGCCACACAAAAACTAAAAATGGGGAAAATAGGGCTTGAAATAAAAGGGGTTAAACTTAAACTAGTACCTTCGCCTTTGATTTCTTCTCTTCATCCAACACTCGCGGCAGTAGACTGGTCTGCTTGGGTCTGGAACGAAGGGAACTTCGCATTCTTTACCACAATCAGAACAGACTGCCTTGTGCATCTCTTTACCAGACATATCGACTACTCAACTCCTTCTAACTTTATTTTGTGCAAAAGCCGCCGTTGAAAAGCAGTTTTGCACGCACACTATAGGCGGTGAAGCCCCATATAAGAGTTTGCCACAGAAAATCATGAAAACAGCAAATAAACGCCAAAAACTTCAACCGGTGGTGTCGAGGGTTTTCTGTTTTTCTGCCGATATGAAGTTTGAGACTCTTACGCCTATAAGCCGTATTTTCCTTTCTGGTTTTAGATAGTCTTGTATGAGTTCTCTTGCTGTTTTTTGGAGGTCCGGTAGTCGGTTTGTCATGAAGGGGAGCGTCCTACTATGGGTGTGGGTTTCGAAGTTTTCGTAGCGAACCCGCACCGTAACTGTTTTAAAGTATAGCTGCTGCCTCATGAGGTCGTTGTGCACTTCTTCCGCCAGCTTATCCAGCGTGTTTAGCACTTGGTTGAAATCTGAAGTGTCTTCTGGGAATGTTATGTCTCTGCTTATGGACTTTATTTGGCGCTGTTCTTCAACTTCGCTTTTATCTATTCCATGAGCCATCAAGTAAAGCTGGGTGCCAATAACCCCGAAAGCTTCTGCAAGCACTGTCGGGTCATAGCGGGCTAGATCCCCAATGGTTTTTATTCCCATGGTTCGGAGCTTCTGCTCTGTTTTTCGTCCAACCCATAAGAGTTTCCGAACCGGAAGCGGGGCAAGAAACTTTTCGGCTTCCTCTTCCCTTACGACTGTTAAGCCGTCAGGTTTTCGATAGTCACTGGCTATTTTGGCCACAAGCTTGTTGGGTCCAATGCCTATGGAGCATGTAAGCCCCTCCTTTTCTAGGATTTCCCTTTTTATCTGGCGGGCTAGGGCTCCTGCCTCCGCATAGTCCCGCACTTTTGAAGTTACGTCCAAGAAGGCTTCGTCTATCCCCCAGCTTTCGAATTTGTCTGCATACTTCCGTAGAATAGCCATAATCCTTTCTGAAACCTTAGTGTAAAGCTCATAGTTCACTGGCAAGTAGACGGCGTTTGGACATAGCTTCCAAGCCCTTGAAATGGGCATGCCTGACCTTACGCCATATTTCCTGGCTTCATAGTTGCACGTGCTTACAACGCCGCGTCCCTTACCACCTTTAGGGTCTGCGCCAACAATGACGGGTTTGCCACGGTATTCTGGGTGCTCCCGCTCTTCTATGGCTGTGAAGAAGTGGTCCATGTCAACGTGGAGGATTATACGCTTTTTCTCCGCCATAACCCAAACTTTTCCGCAGAGCCTTCCCTAATGGTTAAACGGTTCTCATGAAATTTGAACCTATCGCTATGCTTTCCTACCCTTTTGGACATGCCCGTGCATAATGTATGTTTAGTTTTGCTCATGATTTGCCATTCGTAACTTTTAATGCTTCGGAATCCGACTATTATGAAAGGCTGAGAAGAGGATGCGCCAAAATGAAGGTGCTTATGGAAAAAGATGCCCAACAAATAGCTGTTGAATTCATTAAGAGGAGGAAGAACTCTGAGAGGATAGACATATCCTCCATTGAGCAGAGAAACGGATGCTGGGTTGTTAAAGGCACATGCCCCATAGACTTAGAGGGGCATCCATGGGCTGAAAAATTCGAGGTTGTCGTCGACGCGAAGGGGAAGATAAAATCCACAGACTTTTCACTGCTTTAATTTGAACAAAAAGCATATTTGAAGAGAAGGGCTTGTAAAATATTTGGAGACAACCATTGTTTAATAAAATTCTCGTTCCCTTGGATGGATCTGAACACTCTTTAAGGGCTTTAGAAATTGCCATACAAATAGCGAAAAAATTCGATGGAAAAATCACCCTAATCCACGTTTATTCTGTAAGCGTCAGACCAGTCATCGTGCCTGAACCATCAACACTAACGCCAGGCATACCCATAATGGCTCCAACAGAATATTCAAGAGTAGCTGAAGCTGTTAGGGAGGCTGGCGCAAGAATATTGGCCAATGGAAAGGAGAAGGCGAAGGCTGAAGGCGTTGAGGTTGAAACCATGCTTAGGGAGGGCCACGTGGTCCAAGAAATTGTCAAGGCTGCTGAGGAGGGCAGATTCGACCTAATTGTTATGGGCGCCAGGGGTATAAGCAAGATTAAGGAGCTAATCCTTGGAAGCGTAAGCGACGGCGTCATAAGGAACGCTCCATGCCCAGTTCTCGTCACAAAATAGCCCTTCTTCGCCAAGTTTGGAACGTGGGAAGCCCCTTGGCCTCTGCCAAAAAGTTTATTTTAATGTCTTAATGGGGATTTTCACCTAGGTTTGGAGGCAAGCCGACCCAGAAATGTACGTGTCAACGCCTAAAATGGATGGCACATGCATGGTGGCTTCAGCAGGAGGAAGCATGTATGCTGAGGCTGAAGTCACGTTCGCTGATGCTTGCACTAGCCTTAAGTACCCTATACTCTTTAGGAGTCGGCTTGCTTGGCCCAATATATCCCATATTTGTTGTTAACCGCTTCTCAGCCACAATAATGGATGTAGGCTCCTTATACGCGCTTTTCTGCGGTGTCGCCGCCCTATTCAAAATTGCTGCCGGGAAGCTTGCAGACACTTATGAAAAGGAAAGAGTCTTCTTCGCAGGGGTTATGATGGGAGCATTATGCTCTTTAAGCTACATTTACGTTCCAAACATAACAGGCCTATACATAATCGAATTCCTATTTGGCATTTCTTACGCGCTTCAACGCCCATCAATATTAGCTTTAATGGTGGATTTAGGTGAGAGGAAGAAAAGCGGAACAGTGCTTGGACTGTTTGAATCCATATACGACATTACAGAGGCGGCTGCAGCACTGCTAGCCACCGTTATTGCTACAAAAATAGGCTTCGAAACCCTTTTCTGGATATGCTCCGGATGCCAAGCCACAACAGGCGTATTCGTATTGAAATGCAAACGTTAAAGTTATTATTAAGCAAGCATGCTAATGCTCATAGCAGCGGAGCCCGGTGGTGTAGCGGCCAAGCATGGGGGCCTCTGGAGCCCCTGACGGGAGTTCGAATCTCCCCCGGGCTACTATAATTGTTTACGCCACGCATAGAATATTCGAATAGTGATAGTTGCAAACACTATCTTCCAATGGTTCAATGTAAACTGCACCACTTTTCAGATGTAAACCTAATTTATAAAAACATCTATCCATGGCTAACAAAATCTAAGTGTTAATCTATAAATAAAGGAAGAACCCTTTAACAGATTGCGCTGTGGATTGAGTATGTGGTGGTTTCAAAGTCCTAAAATAGCTTTTGGTGAAGATTCCCTGGAAGCCTTAAAGGAGCTGGAAGGAAAAAGAGCTTACATAGTCACGGACAAAGTCATTAGAAGTTTAGGCTATGTTGACATAGTTTTAAAGTATCTAAACGAGGCAGGCTTTGATGTGGAAGTTTTTGACGAAGTTAAACCTGAACCATCAATTGAAGACATAATTGCTGGTGCAGAAAAGCTCTCAAATTTCTCTCCAGATTGGATTATCGGCTTAGGTGGCGGGAGCTGTATGGACGCTGCCAAAGCAATGTGGGTTCTATATGAAAGACCAGACGTAAATCTGGCGGACATATCGCCACTTTTAAAGCTTGGTTTAAGTAAAAAAGCAAGGCTTGTTTGTATTCCCACAACAAGTGGAACAGGCTCAGAGGCGAGCTGGGTAATGGTGATCACGGATGAAAGGCAACATTTCAAAATGGAGCTAGCCTCAAGGGAGCTTTATCCAGACATATCGATAGTTGACCCCAAACTTACCTTAAGCATGCCAAAAAAGCTAGCTGCTTACACAGCCATAGACGCCCTAATAAACGCTGTTGAGGCCTATGTTTCACAATGGAAAAACGACTTCTCGGACGCTCTTGCCATAAAGGCAGCACAACTCATATTCAAATATTTTTTAAGAGTCTACGAAAACAGGGAAGATGAAGAAGCTAGGGAAAAGATGCATAACGCGGCCACAATGGCCGGATTAGCCTACAGCAACTCTCAAGTTGGAGTAGCCCATAGTTTAGGTCACGCTTTCGGGGCTATCTTTAAAATTCCTCATGGCTTAGCAACCGGAGTGTTCCTGCCTTATTCCATTGAATTCAACGCAAAAGAAGCTGCTGAAAGATATCGGGAGTTAGCTGAAGCCATCGGCATAAAGGCGGAATCCGCAGAGGAGGCCGTGGTTAAACTTGTAGCGGCTGTAAAAGACCTCATGAAAAAAGTTGAACTGCCCTTATCTGTTAAGGAGATGGGAATAAAATGGGAGGATTATCTAAGCAAGCTTGATGATTTGGTGATGAAGGCGGAGATGTCTACATGCAATTTCGTAAATCCAAGAGTGCCAACAAGCGAAGATCTGAAGAGACTGTTTATTTACGCCTTTGAAGGGCGAAGCGTCGACTTCTAAGCCATAACGGGAACTTTCTCCTTCCGCTCCTCTTCCTCTGGCTTTGGCAGCTCGCAGCCTTCTAACCAGACGGCTGCTAAAACCTCAAAGTCGGGCGGAATAGCTTCGCTATCAATTTCTACATCTAACACAGCAGGCAGTCCGGAATCCACCGCCCTTTGAAGTGCTGGCTTGATCTGAGAGGGTTCCACAACTCTCTCGCCGTAACAGTTCATCGCTTGGGCAACTTTATCATAACGGATATCACTAAAGTCGACTCCAATATACCTTTTAGAATAGACAAGTGTTTGTCCAGATTTTATCATTCCCCAACTTTGATCATTAGCAACTATAAAAACGACTTGCGTTTTTAAACGGCTTGCTGTTTCTAGCTCTTGAATGTTAAAGCCGAAGCCTCCGTCCCCTGTGATGCAGTAAACTTGCTTTGATGGAGCCGCAAGTTTAGCTGCAATGGCATATGGTATGCCAGCACCAAGATGCCCAGAATCGCCAGATGCGCAGCTTAAGTACGTGTATGGCTCATAAACTCTGTTGAGGTATAGGCACCATACTGCCGTGTTTCCTCCGTCAACAACTGTGATGGCATCCCTTGGAAAGAACTCCCTAACTTCCCTTATAAGCCGCAACGGATGTATTGGCACGTTATCTGAGCGGGACATTTCCTCAAACCCTTCAAGCCAAAGCTTCTCTATATTCTTATACTCTTTAACTGCGGGGTTCTCCTCCCTTCGCGGAGTAATCCTTTTCACGCTTTCCAAAAGAGCCCTAAGCGTGGACTTTGCGTCTCCAACTATTCCAATGTCAACTGGGCGGTTAAGCCCAATCATATCTCCGCAAATATCTATTTGAATAAACTTCTGCTGAGACGGGTCACCCCAAGCTGGAGGCAAACCCCACATGTCCAAATCACCCAGTCTGCCACCAACAAGGAGAACAACATCAGCTTCAACCTGAGCCGCGAGAGCCCCTGAGCCTGGGCAAGCCGGAATAAGACAAAGAGGATGATCCTCTGGGATTGCACCCCTTCCGCTCATTGTTGTCGTTACGGGCACTTGCAAGTATTCCGCAAGTTCAATAAGTTCTTGAGAGGCTTTTGCCCTTAAAACCCCGCCGCCAGCATGGATTAGGGGCGATTTGGCTTTAACAAGCATTATTGCAGCTTGCTCTATCAATGAGGAGTCGCCAACGGGGGGCTCTAAAGCTCTATAACAGGGAGGGGGAACAATTTTGGCTTCTTCCTCATCTCCGGTTTGGAACAAAACATCCGATGGGAAATCAAGGTGAACTGGACCCGGTTTTCCAGATGTAGCAATGCGAAAGGCTTGCTGGGTTAATTCTGGAATGCGTTTCCAATGGGAGACAACGGCATTCCATTTTGTAACTGCCTTAAAGAGGGAAAGCTGATCCAAGCCTTGCTGAGAACCGTGATCTGGATATGAACGCCAAGTTTGATTTTGGGCCGTTATAACTATCATTGGAATGCTATCCGCAAAGGCTGGGTAAACGCCTCCGATCAGGTTTGCGGCTCCCGGTCCTACAGTTCCAAGGCAAACTCCAGGCTCGCCGGTCACACGAGCCCAAGCATCAGCCATATGGGCAGCGGCAGCCTCATGACGTGTTGTTATAAACTCTATGCGCTTATCTTTATAAATTGCATCCAATAGCGGATAAAGCTGATCTCCGGGAACCCCGAAGACATACCGCACATTTTCTTGAACAAGGCATCGTTTCAGAACCTCTCCACCAGTTAAACGTGCCATACAGACCCCATTAAGTATTAATTACTCTACCTTTATAACAGTAATTATCCTGAAAGTTCTAGGATTTCACACGGGTTTAGAGCGCTTCAGAGGATCGTTGTAGTGCATTCAGTCATTTCAACAGGCGCTTCTGGTTGCCTCTTCATGAACTCGGCGATAAACTCTTGTGCATCTATGCATCCTTCCGGGGCAAAAACGCCTTTCTCCTTAATTTTCCCTTTAGCCAACATTTGAGCCCCTATTGAAACTTGAACACCCGTTCCTTCATTCATTCTTCCTGTGGAAGCAAAGGCTATGCTGGCTTTATTTCCGCCTTTTATGCCTCGAACTTCAACGCGCACTGCGCCCATCTTTGGTACATTCCTTATTTTACTGCTTACTTTATACACTAGGGACGCTGCAAATTCCAATGGGGTTACGGCTAAACCCCTCACATTTAAAGGCTCTTCCGACGCAAATCCGAGGTCACCCAAAGACAATATTAAATCTTTAATTTTAGGAGGGTTAAAGGCACATTTTGTGTCAACATGCTTTACCTTCTTTATATATCTCGGAATTGTAAGCGGTTCTGGATGCCCTATGTGAAAAACTTCAAATTTACCAAAGGGTTTTGGAAACCCAACTGTTTCTCTTCCGTCAACGAAGGCATGCACCTTTACATATTTTCCATCCTGGAATGTTGGAACCTCTCCATACATGGAATGGAATCTGTGAGCTATTTCAGCAACTCCGCCAAGGTCTGGCGCTCCCATCAGTATGGATATATGAACTTCTTCTGGCTCATCCAGCATTTCAGCTCCAGCTCTAGCTAATATGTTTGTGGCACCTGGAGATACTCCAAGACCACTGATAACTGTTATTCCAGCATCCTTTGCAGCCTCATCCAACTCCAAAACTTTCATAGTTGAATCATAATCATCACATATGTCCACAAAGTTTACTTTTGCTTCTATAGCGGCTTTAACAACCGGTAACGCAAATTTATAGAAGGGACCGACGCAACTAAGTGCAACATCAAACCCACTCATTAAATCAACCAACTTCTTTTTGTCTTTTACATCAACAAACTTGGCGGAAACAATAGTCCTTTCGCTCTTCAGTTTTTTGACAAATTTCTCAGCTTTTTTCACGTCTATGTCACCGACAACAACCTCATCAAATTCGCCATACTTTACCAAATCCGTTATAGCTACTTTTCCCATTTCCCCGCATCCTAAAGCTAAAGCCCGCATTTCAGTTCACCTAAAAGTGTCCTTAGTCAAACTGAATTAGTTCGAGGATTATGCCTAAAGTTTTTTCGGTGTCCAAGTAGGCGAATTTTGTGACCCCAAGGGCTTCGCCCCTCCATAAAACCTCTATCCCCTCATTCTTGAGGGCTGCAAGTTCCTCTTCTAAATTTTTTACAAAAAAGCCTATGTGGTGAAGCCCTTCTCCCCTCTCTCTGAGGAATTTTGTGTGAACGTTTTCGCCTTCTAAGACCTGTATGAGTTCCAGCTGCACCTCGCCCAGTTGAAAAAACACAATTTTTAGTTTCACGTTGCCAGTTTCAAATTCTATCGGCGGTAATGGTTCCTGTTTTAATAGTTTTTCATAAAATCTCGCGGTTCTTTCAACATCTTTTACAACAACCCCAATTTGATCAACCCTAGAAAACAGTAATCCCTTCTTAATCTCACTCATATAATCATTCCCCAAGCATTTATCTTTCCTGTTCTTCACCTATAATTGTATAGTTTTAGATTTAAAAAGACTTTTAGACATCAATGATCCCTTTTCAATTTCCGAAAATGGTGCATCATGGGTACATGAGGCAAAACGATTTTGCTTTTGAGGGCATTACACAAGGCTTACATAGTAGACAATAAAATTATAAGGCTATTTAGAGAATACTTTCTATTATGTCAACAAAGATACTTGTTCTCGGTGGAGCAGGCCATATTGGTTCAGTTATAGTTTCTGAACTTCATCGTCTTGATCCGACAGTGAAAATAGCTATTGGAGACAAAAACGTCGAGAAGGCTAAAGAGACAGCTGAAACCATTGGCGGCGACATCAAAATTCTTCATGTGGATGCAGCGATTGAAGATTCTTTGATAAACGCTATGAGAGGTTTTGATGTGGTTGTTAGTGCACTTGGTCCCTTCCACAGATTTGGCGTTCCAGTCTTGAAAGCTGCGTTAAAAGCTGGAGTTAATTTTGTCGACATAAACGATGATTATGACGCCACGGAAGAAGCCTTAAGACTTCATGAAGAAGCGCAGAAAAGAAAGGTTACAGCTATTATCGGGATGGGGGCAACGCCGGGAATCACAAATCTTCTAGCCTGTCATGGAGCGCGTAAACTTGATGAAGCTTTTGAAATTGGGACATATTGGGTTTGGACAGCTATAGACCCCACAATGGGGCCAGCAATTGTAGACCACTATTTCCATGCGATAACGGGTATGATTCCAACATACAAGAATGGAGAACGGGTTATGGTTAAAGCCCTCTCTGAACCGGAGCACTACAAGTTTCCGAAACCGATAGGCACCTGGGAGGTTGCCCATGCAGGCCACCCTGAACCCGTCACAATACCAAGGTACATCAAAGTAAAGAATGTATACAATAAGGGAGGAGTTTGGCCTTCAGACTTAAACGATGTTGCAAAGGTTTTCTCAACTCTTGGGCTAACAAGCCTCAAGGAAATCAAAATAGGAGACCACACATTTAAGGCTAGAGAAATTGCAGTTGCCATAACCCTGGCACTGTCTGAAATTACACCGCCTGAAGAAACAGAAAAGTCAATTGGTCCCCTTTATGAGCGCTTATGCGACTATGCACTAACAGGTCTAGGCTTGGCAATAGTCATTAAAGGAGTCAAGGATGGAAAAGAACACATTATTGAATATGGCATAGCATGCAAAGATGCAACTAAAGCCACAGCCCTTCCGGCGGCTCTTACCGCCTTGCAACTTGCGAATGCTAAAAGTGTTAAGGCGGGAGTGTATCCGCCGGAAGCTAATGTAATTGATGTTAAAAAACTTGTAAACGATATTAAGAAAGAGATTAAGATAGAACTTGCTGAAACCCAAGTGGAAACCTTGTAAGGGACAGAGTCAAAAGTCATTAGAAGCGTCTTTCGGTTTATGATAATGAAACTGCGAGTTTCGTCTCAAGCTTTACGTTAGTGTAGTTCCTAAATTTTAAGAGCGAAGTCTCTAGGGAATCGGATGCTGTAATTGCTTTAAACGTTAAGTTCAGCCTTACAATTGTTAAATAAATTCCGTTGGGACCTTGCTGGCTGTTTTTACTAGTTCAGCTGCGGCTCTTGTGTACCTCATTATTTTCATCATACTTCCTGTGAGCTTGAATTTGCGGGTTAGTAGACCTTTTATAGGGTCTATTTCTCCCATGATTAATTTTTTCCAGTTTGAGTAGGGTCCTTCATAGATAAATTCTGCCGTTTTAGCGTTTCGGTTTGGCACTTGATAGGCGTCGCGACATTTTCCATGCCACAAGTCCACATAAAAAACTGCCTCCTTGTCTAAATTTTCGTCGGGGGTTGCTATGAAGAGAAAATCTCCCTCCCAGTCTTTGGCGGCTTCCTCGTAGGCCTTGTTCTTGTTAATTTCCTCTTTGAAGGCCTTAATCCATTCTTCGCTTGGAAACTTGTATTTCTTTTCCATATTTACACCAATTGCTTGATTATGCTCAACTTATAAAAAAATTTTTAGGAACAAATAATCGGAGTGGCTTTATACATTATTAACAGCTCGCTGAACAGAAGTTTTATTAATTTTCTGAGGCAACCATCTCATAGGCGTGTTTAAAATGTTTGGGTATATGGGAAAAATTCTTAGGGTTAACTTGTCGACAGCAAAAATAACAGAGGAATTCCCAGATGAAAAAACGCTTAAGATGTTCTTGGGAGGCAGCGGGTTAGCAACTAAATATCTTTTTGACGAAGTTAAAAGAGGAGCGAACCCACTAGGTCCTGAAAATAAGCTAATATTTATGACCGGCCCCTTAACTGGAACCCCTTCCCCAAGCACTGGACGATATACAGTGGTTTCGAAATCTCCCCTCACTGGGTTGTGGGGGCAAGCCAATTCAGCTGGTTTTTGGGGAACAGCCTTCAAAAGGTCAGGGTTTGACGGGGTAATATTTGAGGGGGTTTCGCAAACCCCTGTTTATCTTGTGACAGACGATGGAAAAGCGGAGCTTAGAGATGCAAAGCATCTTTGGGGTAATAATACTTCAGAAACTACAAGGTTGATTAAAGAGGAGTTGGGTGAGGGTTTTAGGGTTGCATGCATAGGAACCGCTGGGGAGAACCTGGTAAAATATGCTGCCATAATAAATGATGCTGAAAAGCCTAATTGGGGTCGAGCTGCCGGAAGATGCGGCATGGGAGCCGTTATGGGCTCAAAACGATTAAAAGCTATTGCCTCAAAAGGAACGATAAAAATTAAAGTTGCAAACGAAGAGATTTTCATGGAAGAAGCTAAAAAAAGGTATGATTGGGTAAATGAAAGCTTATTAAAAATGTCCCTTGAGGTTTATGGAACAGCTGCTGTCTTAGACTTGGTGAACGTCCGAGGCGGATTTCCAACAAGAAACTGGCAAACTGGAGTCTTCCGAGGCGCCGACAATATAAACGGAACAGCTATCGTTGAAAAAATATTGACTGAGAGAAAAGCTTGTTTCGCATGTCCAATTGCCTGCGGAAGAATAAGCGAGATTAAAACTGGTCAATACGCAGGTAGCGGTGAAGGACCAGAATATGAGTCCCTAGGCTCTTTTGGTGGAATGTGCGAAATTGACGATTTGGAAGCAATTACACATGCACATTTCTTGTGTAACGAGTATGGCCTCGACGTGATCTCCACTGGAAGCACTATAGCTTTCGCCATGGAATGCTATGAGCGGGGAATATTGACAAAAGAGGATACTGGCGGGTTAGAAATTAAATTTGGCGTCCCAAATGTTATGATAGAACTTGTGCGTAAAATAGCTAAAAGAGAAGAAATCGGCAATCTTTTAGCTGAAGGGACAAAAGCGGTTTCTGAAAAACTAGGTAGGGGATCCGAGAGATTTGCTATGCACGTTAAGGGACTTGAAATGCCTGCCTATGACCCGAGAGCTGCAAAGTTGACAGGGCTTGCATATGCAACTGCAAATCGTGGAGGCTGCCATATTACAGCTTATGTGGAAGGACCAACATTTTTGTCAACACCTTATCTTATCGTTGAAGAGAGTGATGTAGGAGACATACTTCAAGAAAATCCCGAGACTGCTAAGGTTGTTAAGGACATGGAAGATGCGTTAGCCGTTTTTGATGCTGTTGGAGCATGTAAATTCATGGGCATGGTTTTAACAGCTGAGGATTGGGCGACGTTGATATCAAGCCTTACAGGCTGGGAGTTCACAGCAGCGGATTTTAGAAAAACCGGAGAGAGAATCTATAACCTTGAAAGGGCTTTCAACGTGAGGGAGGGCTTGACGAGAACGGGCGATACACTTCCAAAACGCTTATTGGAGGAGCCTTTGCCAGAAGGCCCGGCAAAAGGACACGTGGTAAACTTGAAACCTCTGTTGGATGCTTATTACAAGTTCCGAGGATGGGATGAGAACGGTAGGCCAACGCCTGAGAAACTTAAAGAGCTTGGATTAGAGTGGGTTATAAAAGAAATTTACCCATCAAATTGATTTGTGATGCATGTTGACCATTAAATCAACATATGCAGATAAACCTTGGTTTAAAAGCTATTTCATAGGGCCATACAAACTGCCAAAATCCCTTGAGCCATATCCTAAAATACCAGTATACAAGTTTTTGGAAGATTCGGCAGCTAAATTTCCAAATCAAACGGCATGCATTTACTTGGACCTGCAAATGACTTATGCTGAGTTAAAGCTTAAAGTGGATAAACTGGCTACGGCACTTGCGGATTTGGGTGTGAAGAAAGGCGACAGAGTTGCTACAATTCTTCCAAACAGCCCACAATTCATTATAAGCGATTATGCAATTATGAGGCTTGGAGCGGTGCACGTTCCAATTAGTATCGCCCACAAGGCCCCAGATTTACTGTACGAATTAGGCGAATCGGAAGCCCAAACAGTAATATGCTCTTACCCACGCCTCGAGGTTGTCAACTCGATTAAAAGCAAAACAAAAATTAAGAACATAATTTTCACACACGTACCAGTGTTTCCAGACTATTCCACATCTGATGTAAAGAAGGTGAATGGTGCCTATCTACTGGATTACTTGATAGAAAATTATGAACCTAATCCTCCCAAGGTTGATATAAACCCCGTTGAAGATTTGGCACTGCTGCCTTTCACTGGAGGAACAACAGGGGTGCCGAAGGGCGTTATGCTAACGCATTACAATATAACAACCAACGCGCTTCAAGTCTTATGGATGATGAAGCCCCTTGAGATAGCGTTAAAAGGGAAGACTTCTACCCTAATTTGTGTTCCACTTTTTCACCAATATGGACATGAGATTTTACATCAGAACATTGCTTGGGCTCTTCGCACAATCCTAACAGACCCAAGAGACATTGATAAGATAGTTGAATTAATAAGAAAATATAGACCATTCATGGTTGTTGGAGTTCCAACCCATTTCATGTTATTACTTAACAAGGACTTGCCAAGAATGCCGATCTTCTTATATTCTGGAGCAGCCCCCCTTCCCCCGGATGTCGCAGAAAAAATCGAGAAGAAAATAGGTGTTCCCATGGGTGAAGGCTATGGCTTAACGGAGGCCAGCCCAACCACCCACCTAAACCTCTCAGCATTTTCAAAAGTAACAGGATTCATGACAAACGTGAAAAGATCTATTGGAGTGCCTGTACCTGACACAGAGGTAAAAATTGTGGACCCGGAGACAGGAAAGGAGGTTCCCATAGGAGAAACTGGTGAACTTTATATTCGCGGTCCACAAATTATGAAAGGCTACTGGCCAAATGCTGGAAGCGGGTTAAAGGATGGATGGCTTGCAACTGGTGATATTGCAAAAATGGATGAGGACGGCTACTTCTATATAGTTGACCGCATAAAAGATATGATTAACGTTTCAGGAATGAAGGTTTACTCGAGGGTTGTTGAGGACATTTTACATGAGCATGAAGCTGTCGCTCTTGCAGGAGTTATAGGGATCCCGGATCCTAACCGTCCAGGAAGCGAGAGAGTCAAAGCTTTTATAACATTGAAACCAGAATATGAAGGCAAAGTTACAGCTGAAGAGATAATAAAATACTGTAAAGAAAAACTTCCAGATTATGCCGTGCCAAAGTTTGTTGAATTTAGAAAGGACTTGCCGTTAACCCATGTTATGAAAATTTTCAAAAGAAAGCTTCGAGAAGAAGAAATAGCTAAAATGAAAGAAAAGGGGGAAATACCCGTTTAGAAATCGATGGTTCTCCCTTCATACGCATAATTGAATAGTTTTTTCACGTCTTCTACGTCTGGGACTCTTGGATTCATAAATGTACATGAGGAGTTTGCAGCCCTAACCACCAATTCGTCAAACTCCTTTTCAAATTGTTCTCTACTGATCCCCATCTCTTTAATAGATAGGGGCTCCCCGACTTCACGACTAAGACTTTTAACGGCTTTAACCAGTTTTTCAACAGCTTCCTCATTGTTTTCTGCTAGGATTTCAATTTCCCTAGCGATGTCAGCGTATCTTTGCATGGCTTCTCTTTTACTATATTCAATTGAATAGGGAAGAAATACACTCACAGCCCTGCCGTGTGGAATGTGGAAGATGGCTCCAAAAGCGTGGCCCATGGCATGGGCTATACCCACCTGTGAGTTGCTAAAGGCAATACCGGCCATTGTGGCGGCATTATGCATTTTCTCTTTGGCTTCTGTATCATCTGGATTTTTATATGCTGTTGGAAGATACTCGAAAATAAACTTTATTGCCCGAATTGCAAAAGCGTCTGAAAAATCGTTTCTCCATTGGGAGACGTAACCTTCTATTGCGTGGGCGAGCGCGTCTATGCCCGTATCCGCCACAAGTCGCGGAGGCATGGATTTAGGGAGTTCAGGGTCAAGTATAGTTATGTCGGCAACCATTTCTCTACATGTAAGTTCCAGTTTCCGCCTCTCTTTCACATCTGTAATTATAGTGGCCCATGTGGCGTCGGATCCTGTTCCACTTGTTGTTGGTATGCAAATTAATCGTGCCTTTTTTCTTAACCCAAGCTTTTCAAGCGGGTTTATTGCGTCAACAGCGAGGTCAGGGCGCTCATAAACGACCCATATGGCTTTCGCCGCGTCCATACAACTGCCGCCGCCCAACCCAATAAACCAGTCTGGATTATAATTCTTGGCGAATTCAGCTCCCTTCACTATGGTTTCCATTGATGGTTCAGGTTCAACTTCGTCAAAAACTTCTACTTGGAAACCAGCCGCTTCCAGATAACTTGCAACTTTCTGCACGTAATTTAATTTACGGATCACTTTGTCAGTGACTATGAGAGCGCGTTTACCCTCGACTTCTTTTAAATATTCTAAAGCATCTTCACCTGCTACTATTGTTCGTGGAAATGTAATTATCCACATAGAAAATTCTCCAAAATGTTGAATTCTGATTTTAGCGTATTCATTTTTTAGGGTATATTTCGTCTGGGAATTCTGTTTTTATGTTTGCGGCTATTTTAGCCATTATGTTAGCTGCTCTGCTATAACGCATAACTTTTGCCATATCCCCTTGAAGCTTAAACTTGCCAGTTAACAACGCCTTTGTTGGATCTAATTCTCCCCTTGTTATCTTCTTCCAGTTTTCATAGGGACCCTTCTGGATGAAGCCAACTTCCACTTCTTTTGGATCTTTAATGGGTCCCGCTTCTAAGCATTCTCCATCTTTAAGCCTAATATAAGAGTAAACTGTTCCGTTGACAATGTATTCTTTTAATTCCTTAGAAACGTCTGGGGGCATGCTTTCAAATGCTATTTTTTCAACTGGAATATTCTCGATTTGAAAAATGAAGTCGCCATTCCATCCCACACCCCAGCCTTTCCCCGCTTCTTTGTAATCCATGCTCTGGTTCAACATTTTGCGATATTCATCTAACCACGCTTTGGTCAGATACAACACCATTTAACTGCACCTTTTTATACTGTTTTTCTTGAAGATATAAAATTATCCTTTTACGTAACACGTACAAACTTATCATTGTTCACCACCTGATAAAATTAAATTTCTAAAAGCTCCCCTCGAACCTTCTGAATTAGTAACGAGGTGAGATATCTTGCGGGTGAAAAGATAGGGGAAACAACATCTAAATTGTTTATCTTTAATTCCTTAAGGATTGTGTCTTTAATGTCGTCGTGTAGAATATACCTCTGCTTTTCACCCTCACCCTTGATTGGAATTCTAGTTTGCTTAAAAGAGTCTCCGTCAGCACAATCTAAAAATACATATAAATTGTTTTTGGAAATAAAAAGAATTTTTAAGGCAAGTGGGGGTCTGGATAGGGGAGCCCACTGCAAAAAGTACATAACTCTTTTAGGACGCAGAACGGCTGCTAACTTTTTTAAATTCATCCCATGATCTAGCGGTGAAAACCTTAATCATCATCACCTTTTCTATTTCATATAATATGGCCGCTGGATTTGTACTTTTAGCGTGTAAAGTGAAATCTATACAATGTAGTATTTAACTACTTTACTGAGGCTTTTGGGTATCTCGTAAACTTCCATCAACCGCCTTATGGTTTGTATTAAGGTTGGTTCTGCGCGGACAAGGTCTGTGAAGGTGACGAGCCCAACGAGTTTTCCATTTTCAACTACGGGAAGCTTTTTGATCTTGTGTTTGAACATGAGTTCTATGGCGTTTTCAAGGCTTGCTTCTGAACTTATTGTGATTAAGGGTTTGGACATTACGTCTTTAACAAGGGTTTCTTCAGGTTTTCTTCCCTCGTCGACAACTCTTTTAAGCACATCCCTTTCCGTTAAGATGCCAACAACACTGCCATTTTCAACCACAATTAAGCAGCCTATTTCAAAGTCGTTCATAACCCTAACAGCTTTTCTAACATTAACATTTGCGCCTACAGTTACAACATCAGTTACCATGACATCCTTCACTAACAGCAACAAATCACCATTATAAATTATACAGCCCAAACAACTTAAATTTTACAAAACTCAGCGTCCATGGCGTATTCAAGCCTATGCCTCTTGTACACCTAATCTGGGTAGTGATAATTCATTTTATCAACTATAATGTAGTCGGTTTTTCCCGTAATTTCCGCGATCAATTCTTCAGCCTTTGGCAGAGGT